>ENA-ORXR01000051-ORXR01000051.1-marine-metagenome-genome-assembly--contig:-NODE-51-length-170637-cov-70.430746_pt1 | contig 170637 bp, 144 predicted proteins | sample MGYA00237866_ERZ511479 | MGnify/ENA metagenome assembly ERZ511479 | reverse complement strand
GATTATACTGTTAATGATATTGGCGGAACAGGAACAACTTGGTCAAGTGATAATGGTGATGCAGGAGTTGCTTATGGTACAATAATTTCGGGTAATATGGCTATGCCAAACTCAACATTTACAATTAATGTTAATGATGATGGTGATACAGCTTGTACTTCAACAGATAGTGCAATGTTTGGCGATTGTGCCACGCCGGCTATACCAACACTTAGCCAATGGGGCTTAATGAGTTTAGCTTTATTGTTAATGATTTTCGGAGCTGTAAAATTAAGTTCAGTTAGTTTGTCAACTTCAAGAAAAAAATAAAAATTGTTCCTCTACGGAATTAAAATAAGATTTCAAAACCTGGTACTTTCAAAAGTACCGGGTTTTTTCATTTGGTCACCTACTAACTTTATTATTATCAAATATTAATGCAATTTGGGTTTTATTAAAATTAATTCTATTTTACTCCCCTAATAATTACAAATTGATACTTAATGCTGTTTTTTTAATGAAAATTCACATAATAAATTGATTTTCAATTTATTATTGTCTCGGAAAAAACATATAATTAATTAACGTCCTTATTTTGTTTTACAAGTTTAAGTATAGATAGATATTTGAAAAGAAGCTTAGTTATATTATTTTTAGTATTAATTAGTTTGGCATTATTGTTATTTGCCATTATATTTTCGGGTTTTTCACCTACTCAAAATAATGAAGCGGTTATAGAAAGCTCTTCCAATATCTTATCACAAGAAGTAGAGCAAAAATTAAAACAACAAGCCGTTAATCAATTTTATAGCTTGGTTGATTATGATTTAGATGCTTTGGATGAATATGCTCCAACCTATGAAGAAATGGAAGCTTTTTACACTGTTTTTGACGAAAAATCCTTTGTTAAAAGGTATCCTGTTTTTGAAAGGGCTTATGTTGAAGTAGAAAAAAAATTTGGTGAAGATATTATTATTGACCGGGATTATATATTGAATGTCAACTCAAGATTTTCTGCAGTTCAAGTAAGAAATCAAATTGATAATTTCGAAAATGTAAATTTAAATTTCAGCGAATTTGTAATTGACACAATTATGGTAGAACAGGTTGCACAAAACCATAAATCTGGAGAGCTATTTAACCTTATTATAAGAATTTATTGTGAAGAAAAAGAAGGCTTTTACGATTTTGTAAATGAAGCCTGCTGGTTAACTGATAGAACCTGTGTAACCAATTTTGGCTGGAAATTTTTGGGTAAATATAATCCATATACAAAAAAACACATAAATAGTGAATATCATTTAAAAGATGTATAAAAAATATTAAATATATAAATAATATAAAATGAAAAAATCTTTATTACTTATTTTGTTATTAGTAAGCATAAGTTTTTCAACTTATGCACAACTATCAACAACGGCAGTGAAAAAGGCGACTTTGTTAAAAGAAGGAACGCCAATTGTTAATGGTCAAACAGGTGAAGTTTTGAGAGTATCTAAGGCTCCTGTTAATATAAGCACTTTAAAAATAGAGGTGCTTGAAATAAATCCTGGTAAAACAGCACCAATAAATAGCGATATTAAACCTGTTAACAAAACTTCGCCTAAAAACAGAAACAAAAATCAATTAAAAGGTAAAAACTAAGCATAATGAAGAATAGAAGAATAATGAGAAATTGGCTACTAAATTTATTGGTTATTAGTCTTAGTGCCAGTATTGTTTTAGGGCAAGGTCCAACAGGTGAATATCCGGGTGCAGGTGTTGGTTTTGACTCGGGTTGCGGATATCCTAATGCGGGCGCAACAAATCCAGGCACCACAAATCCGGGTTTATTGACCCCTTGTGGTACTACAACCGACGTTAATACAGGACCATTATTTGAAACAGCAACTGGCTTTGATTTAACATTAGAATTAGTTGGTATTGAGGCTAACGATTCTTCTGGTTATGGAGTAAGAGTTTTTTATGGACCGCAAAATATGTGTTGCACCATTTGCTTAGATGCTTTAGTTGTATTAGGACAGCAAACAACTTGTGGAACTATTCCAACCGTACCCGACTTAACCAGTTTTTTAAGTCCGGCAACTAATATGCCTTTCCCAGCTGCAGTAATAAACTTTGGTGAATTAGCTTTTGGAAATGATTTAATATCTTATAGTGATTTGTGTCCAAATACAGAGTACTTTGTTAATTATCAAGTAGTTGTTGCAAATGATTTTGGACCCTTCGAAGATGAGGACGATAATGATTGTGCACTTAATGATGCTACAATTAGTGCATTTGGGCCAACTATGTCTCAAGGTACTATTGTGTCACCAGGAACCAGAGACCCTTTATTGATAGATGCTGCAGTTTTTGCATTACAGGCGGGAGACAACTGCCAATCAGCAAACGTTGTATTAGAGTTAACAGCAGACGTTCTAGCGGGTTGTACAGCATTAGGACAGGATAGGCTTTGTTCTCAAGGCTTAGAACTTGAATTAAGAAATCCTTCATCTACTTGTTTAGATGGACTTGCTACAGGACCTATCATTAATGATCCAACTGCATGTTTTGTTGGTATTGGTGGCTTACCATTTGTCACTACTTTTAATTTAGGAAATGGTCAGTCGGTTTGTGATATAATTGATGCTTGTGCAGGTACAGGTACAATAGAATTATATGCCACCTATACCTTCTGCGAATCTGATGATATTGCTGGTGACGGCAGTGGCAACGACGAAGCAGTTTTTGTTATTGATGTATTAAGTGCTTTAAGTGCTTTTAATTGTACCAATTGCGCAGCTTGCGCTATAACTCCAGACCCGGCAACCAACATAATTTGTAACGATAACGGAACACCTTTCGATACAACTGATGATATGTTTACTTTCGATATTTTGGTAAATGGTTCAAATACAGATGCAGCAGCTTCTAACACTTTTAACGACGATCAGGGAAATAACGGAATTGCTTACGGTACAACTGTTTCTTACGGGCCATTTCCAATTTCAGGCGGTGCAATTACCGTAAACTTTACAGATGTAGATGATGGAATGTGTACAGCTTCAATAACGGCTACCCCACCAGCAACTTGTTCTGATGCGGTTTGTACCATTACACCCGACCCGGCTACAAATATTGTATGCGATGATAACGGGACCCCATTCGATCCTTCGGATGATATGTTTACTTTTGATATTTTGGTAAATGGTTCTAATACCGATCCTGCGGCATCTAATACTTTTAACGACGACCAAGGAAATAACGGAATTGCTTATGCTATGACTGTTTCTTACGGCCCCTTCCCAATTTCAGGCGGTAACGTAATGGTTACTTTTACTGATGCTGATGCCCCGGCTTCGGCTGCGTGTACCGCAACCATGATGGGTGCAGCTCCTGCCACTTGTTCAGATGCAACTTGTGTTATAACACCAGATGTGGCAACTAACATCGTTTGTGATGATAATGGTACCCCTGCCGATCCAACGGATGATATGTTTACTTTCGATATTTTGGTAAACGGCTCAAATACTGACCCTGCAGCCGGTAATACTTTTAATGATGACCAGAATAACAACGGTATAGCTTATGGAATGACAGTTTCTTACGGCCCATTCCCAATTTCGGGCGGTCCAATAGTAGTTACATTTACCGATGCAGATGCTCCGACAGCTGTTGGTTGTACCGCAACAATGATGGCAAATCCGCCAGCAACTTGCTCAGGATCGGAGTGTACCATTACACCAGATGCAGCAACAAATATAGTTTGTAATGATGCGGGCACACCAGATGATCCATCAGACGATACATATACTTTCGATATTTTAGTAAATGGTAACAGCACTTTTCCAGGAGCTACAAATACCTTTAATGATAGTGAAGGCGGCACAGGTATTGCTTACGGAACAACCGTAAGTTACGGCCCATATCTAATTTCGGGTGGAAATATAACAGTAACCTTTACCGATGCCAACGAAGCTTCTTGCACCGGTATGATGATGGCAACAGCCCCTGCCACTTGTTCAGGTTCTGTATGTACAATCACACCAGATATGGCAGCCAACATTGTTTGTGATGATAATGGAACCCCAGCGGACGCAAGTGATGATACTTTTACTTTTGATATATTAGTTAATGGTAACAGCACCTTTCCAGGCGCTACCAATACATTTAATGATGATCAAGGCAACACAGGTATTGCTTATGGTACAACCGTAAGTTACGGCTCATATCCAATTTCGGGTGGAAATATAACAGTTATGTTTACTGATGCAGATGAAGCTTCTTGCACTGGTATGATGATGGCAACAGCCCCAGCCACTTGTTCAGGTTCTGTATGTACAATCACACCAGATATGGCAACCAATATTGTTTGTGATAACGCAGGCACTCCAAATGACGCAAGCGATGATACTTTTACTTTTGATATATTAGTTAATGGTAACAGCACCTTTCCAGGCGCAACCAATACATTTAATGATGATCAAGGCAACACAGGTATTGCTTATGGTACCACCGTAAGTTACGGCTCATATCCAATTTCGGGTGGTAATGTAACAGTAATGTTTACTGATGCAGATGAAGCTTCGTGCACCAGTATGATGATGGCAACAGCCCCAGCCACTTGTTCAGGTTCTGTATGTACAATCACACCTAATATGGCAACCAATATTGTTTGTGATGATGCGGGCACACCAGATGATCCATCAGATGATACCTTTACTTTTGATATATTAGTTAACGGTAACAGCACCTTTCCAGGCGCTACCAATACATTTAATGATGATCAAGGTAACACAGGTATTGCTTATGGTACAACCGTAAGTTACGGCACATATCCAATTTCGGGTGGAAATATAACAGTTATGTTTACTGATGCAGATGAAGCTTCGTGCACCAATATGATGATGGCAACAGCCCCAGCCACTTGTTCAACAGGGCCTTGTGAAGATGCTATTTCGGGCTCAGTTATGGCTGAAGAAGTAGGTTGTTCTGCAGCAGGAATTGAAGTGACAATATTTGATGCAACAGGAGCGGTAGTTGATGTAGTAATGACAGATGCAAATGGTGTTTATACTTTGCCAGGTGTTTTCCCTTGTGGAAGTTATTCTGCCGAATTGACCGCAAATGTTCCAGCCTGTTATACTGACTCTGGTGGTGTATCAGGGCCAATTGGTTTTATCGTTAATGGAGATGGTGTTCCTAATGGAGTAAATTTTACTGAAAATGCAGAAGTGCCAACTTTAAGCCAATGGGGTTTAATGTCATTAGCATTATTGTTAATGATTTTTGGTGCTTTAAAATTAGGTACAGCAACCGTTGCTTCTTTTAACGGCCGTAAAAACTAAACTTATTTATTTAACATACTTAAAACCCGGCACACTATTGTGCCGGGTTTTTTACTTTATTGGATCTGATAATTCTTAAACAGAATAATTTTTTTTTAACTTTAGAGCTAAATTTTTTACGTTATGAAAGCTTTAATTTTTATTGGTCTACTTATAGTAAATATTCAGTTAATCGCCCAAACTACCATAATCCATTGTGGGCAAATTATTGATGGCATAGCTGATAAAGTACAAAAAGAAGTATCGATTGTAATTGAGGGAAATACGATTACTAAAATTGAAAAAGGTTTTGTAGAAGTTGCTGATAATCAAAAGTTGATTGATTTAAGCGAGGCTTTTGTAATGCCTGGTTTTATAGATATGCACGTACACATAGAATCAGAATACAGCAAAAACAGTTACCTGCAAAAGTTTACTTTAAACAAGGCCGATAAATCTTTTCAAGCAGTTAATAATGCTAAGCTTACCTTAAATGCCGGTTTTACTACTATAAGAGATTTGGGTGGAAGTGGCGTAAATACCGCATTAAGAGATGCCATAAAAAAAGGGATTATAGTTGGCCCACGTATTTATTCAGTTAATAAATCGTTGGCAATAACTGGCGGCCATGCCGACCCTACTAATGGTTACGGTGAGCATATTATGTGTGCTATGCCTGGGCCAGAATCGGGTGTATGTGATGGGGTAGAAGAGTGTATGAAGGCTGTTCGTCAGCAAGTGAAACTTGGTGCAGATTGGATTAAAATTACGGCTACCGCAGGTGTTTTAAGCATTGCAAAAGATGGCGATGGCCCTCAATTTACGCAAGAGGAAATAGAAGCCATTGTACATACAGGTAAAGATAGAGGTGTAAAAGTGGCTGCACATGCACATGGTATAGAAGGCATGCAACGTGCTATAAGAGGTGGCGTAACTACAATTGAACACGGTTCTTATATGGATGAAGAAACGATGGAGCTAATGAAAAAATACGGTACTTATTTAGTGCCTACTATTACCGCAGGAGCTTCGGTGGCCGACTCTGCTAAAATAGATGGTTACTTTCCGGCAATAGTAAAACCCAAAGCACTTGCTGTTGGCCCACAAATACAAAACACTTTTGCTAAAGCTTACCAAGCAGGGGTAAACATTGCCTTTGGTACCGATGCTGGTGTTTTTAAACACGGCAAAAATGGCAAAGAATTTGAGCTAATGGTAGAAGTAGGTATGCCACCAATGGAAGCTATTAAATGTGCCACCAGTATTAACGCCGCTGTATTAGAAAATGATAAAATTGGTGCTTTGGCAACAGGCCGATTTGCAGATATTGTAGCTTGCACCAATAACCCGTTAGAGGATATTACTGAACTACAGCGCATTGTTTTTGTAATGAAAGATGGAGCTGTGATTAAAGATTAAATTAATCTTTAACCTTCCCATTTTTTAAAGGCTTCAATAGCTTCATATTCTGGTAAGCCTAATTGATCGTATTGTTGCGCAGTAGTGCGATTGCGTTCTTCAGCCCGTTGCCAAAATTCACGAGAATCAGAACCAGGAAATAATGGTCGGTCTTTTTGTGATTGATGCTTAAAAATGGCTCTACGTTTTCGCAGTAGCTCACCGGGGCTTAACGGTATGGCCATATCTACTTGTTCAATTGACCATTCTTGCCAAGCTCCTCGGTATAACCAAATTTCACAAGCTTTTAGCCAAGCTGTTCTTTTCGCTTTTAATTGATTAACCGCTTTAAAAATTGCCTGTAAACAAACCCGGTGCGTTCCGTGCGGATCACTTAAATCACCAGCAGCATAAATTTGGTGGGGTTGAATTTCTTCTAGCAAGTCAATAATAATAGTCACATCTGCTTGGCTTAAAGGCTTCTTTTTTACTTTACCAGTTTCGTAAAAAGGTAAATCTAAAAAATGAGCTTGCGCATCATCAATACCAACATATCGACAACCAGCTTTGGCTTCGCCTCTTCTTATTAAGCTTTTTATTTTTTGAATTTCTGGGCTATCTACCTGCCCCGCAGCTTTGTTCTTTATTTGTGCTTTTATGTTATTCAGTATTTCTTGCGATTGGCTAACCTCCAAACCTAACTTTTTATTATAATCATTCACAAAATCGACAAAGCGTACTACTTCGTCATCAAAAACAGCAATGTTACCACTAGTCTGGTAAGCAACGTGTACCTCGTGCCCGTGATCTACTAATCTAATAAACGTGCCGCCCATAGAAATTACATCATCATCGGGATGTGGGCTAAAAATTACCACTCGTTTCTGCTTTTTTTTCTTACCTGCAGGCCAACCAGTTATGGTTTCTCGCAAATCATTAAACACCTTTAAGTTAATGTTATAAGCAGTATCATATTCGGTAACCAAATCACTCATACCGTTCTCACTATAATCTCTATTAGTCAATTTTAGTATCGGTTTTTGTATATGTAAACTTAGCCAAATAGCAGCCCTTTTTATTAACTCTTCATTCCAATTAACAGCGTAGTTGGTTAACCAAGGGGTTTTAATGCGTGTTAATTGTTCGCTTGAAGCGGCATCTAAAATCGCTTCTACATTTTGGTGTTGTTGCAAGTAAGTGGCTGGCACCGTTTCGCTTGGTTTTCCTTCAATTGCTTCTTTTATTATTGGCGCTTTGCCTTCGCCCCAAGCCATCATAATTACTTTTTTTGCTTTCAAAATACTACCTACTCCCATTGTAATGGCTTTTATAGGTACATTTTCTTCTCCAAAAAAATCGCTAGCTGCATCGGTAACCGTAATATGATCTAATGTAACCAACCGCGTTAAAGAGCTGATACCCGAGCCTGGTTCATTAAAACCAATATGTCCGGTTCTACCAATACCTAACAACTGCAAATCCAAGCCTCCAACTTGGTCAATTTTGGCTTCGTATTGCTGGCAATAAGCCGATACATTTTCTTTAGCAACTGTTCCGTCAGGTATGTTAATGTTTTCTTTAAGTATATCAATATGATCGAATAAATACTCGTTCATAAAGCGCACATAACTTTGCAAATCATTGGGCTGCATTGGGTAATACTCATCTAAATTAAAAGTGATTACATTTTTAAAAGATAAGCCTTCATTTTTATGTAACTCAATTAATTGTCGGTAAACCTCTGTTGGTGTAGAACCTGTTGCCAAACCCAATATACAATTTTCATTATTGGCTGCTTTAGCTTTTATCAACTCAACAATTTGTTGTACCACATAAGCAGATGCTGCCTTAGCGTTATCAAAAATATTGGTGTTAATTTTTTCAAATCTCTTACTTTGGTCTTCCATTTTTCAAATATCGTTAATTTTTTTTTGGTAAGATGCTTGTTCTACTACCTCTTTTATTATGGGTATAAGCTTTCAACTTTACCACATTATCTTTAACTAAAACAGGTTTAGTATAAGTTTCAGAATCCCAATTCGGCTCCTTACCATCGGTAGTATATTTAATGATTAAACCAGGAAAAGAAACATTTGCATAAAGGGTATCATTTTCAATTATGGCACCTGGCAAAGGCAAGCGATAATCAATAGCTTGTTCATCCAAAGTGGGTAAATGTAACTGCCCAAGTCGGTTAGTAAATTCGTTCCAGTAGGGTTGTTGTTTTGCTATAATATCTCTATGCGTAGCATTGTCCCAATCTTTTGTCGAGCTCCAAGCCCGCTCTGCCAAAGCCAACATTTTAGGGAAAAGCATGTATTGTAGATTACTTTTGTTGGTTAGCGTTTCGCTCCACATTTGGCCTTGTATGCCCAGCAAATTTTGTTTACCAACATCGGTTAGCTGTACTTTTTCTTTTACGAAATTTTCATAATCATCAACCTTGGCAGTTTTGTAAATGTTGTAAGGCACTAAATCGTAAGCACTTTTGGTGTTGGTAAAACCCGACCAACTCAGGCCAATTTCGTTGGGGTCGGTATTGTAAGCCATATCCAAATACAATTGTGCAGAATTACACATTACCACTTTAAAGCCGAGGTTGGCTAACTTATACGTCATATCTTCTCTGCCCCAACCCCAAACGGCGTTCCATACATAAGGGCGCACATTTTCATGCACAAAACTGGTGTCAATTTCTGTTCCTTGATGTCCTTCTTTAGTATGTTTCAAAACAATTTCTTCCCAACCTGCAGAAGTTACTTGGTGCTTTGCTAATATTTTTTTCAAGCGTTTCAACGTGTAGGCGTGTAAATCGTTAGTGGTGTTTATACGATCATTTTCTGCTATCATTTTTTTGCAGATAGGAGATTTTTGCCAAGCGCCGTACGCTACCTCATCGCCACCGCTATGAAAAACAGTAAAAGGTACAGCAGCTTCTTTATACATATTTGCTAATTCATCCACCACTTTTTCTATAAAAGTAAAAGCACTTTCTTTACAAACGCACATCGCATTATCATTATAACCTTGCGCTGAAGAATACACCGATTCATCGTCAAAATCTTCTAACAAATATTCTTCCGCTTTGGCCATATTTCCTAATTTTTTGTAATGATGATATCTTGCCCGCGTGGCCACAATGCCAGCTCTAATATGCCCAGGTAAATCTATTTCCGATATCACTTCAATATAATGTTGATTGGCATATTTCAAAATTTCAATAAAATCTGCTTTGCTAAAATAACCTGTTCCATAACTGCCTTCAACTTTGTGGCCCGATGAATAAAAGGGAAATAAGTTTTCACTTTCATCAACAGTATGGCCACGTTTTGCGCCAATATCGGTTAACTTTGGCAAGCCATCAATTTCAATGCGCCAACCTTCATCGTCGGTTAAATGAAGGTGTAATTTGTTGAGCTTGTAATAAGCCATTTGTTCAATAATTTCGAGTATAGTTGCTTTTTTATGAAAGTTTCTGGACACATCAATCATTAACCCACGATACTCAAATTGCGGCTGATCAATAATATTGAAAGCATTAACTTCAATTTGTTTTGAAGGAAGTTTTTTGTTTTCTGCTTTAATTATTTGTAGCAAACTTTGAACGGCGTAAAACATTCCTGCTGCGTTTTGTGCTTGTAAAGAGATGTTTTTGTTAGCAATAATTTTATAAGATTCTGGTTCGTTTGCTGCTCTATTTATTTGTTTCAACTCAATATTAAAATTACCATTAGGTTTATTACTTAGGGTGATTTCCCCATCAAAAAAAACAACTAATTTATCCTTTATTTGTTTTGCTTCTTTTTCAAAACCTTCATCAAACTTTATAACAATACTATCTTTTATAATTAAAGTGTTATTAAGTTTTTGGTATGATGCCGGAGTTGGGATAACTGGAATCAATTCATCTTTATTTAATAAACTTAAATTTTTATTTTCTTTATAACGGCTTTCGGCTGTTGGTACATTATAATTTTTGTAAAGCGTTAAATTGAAAGGTGGATATTTAAATTTGATGTTTGCATTTATGTTGCCATTTTCATCAACTAAATAAGGCGCACTTGGTAAAAAGCTTTTTCTTAAAATTGGGTAATTTTGTTGATAGTTTAACACAATAGAATCTCCAGCTGGCAAGCCTTTAAACTCGGTGGTTGGTATTAGTTTATGATAATCACCTTTTATATTTTTGATGCAGAAAGTATTGGGTAAAGAGGCTTCGTTTACGGTGGCTGCAATTTGGTTGAAATATAAACTCCAACCTTTAGCGGGTAAGGCATTATCACCAATATTTTTTATAGTCCATTTCACATCGCTGGAGCCTTTTGCTTTATCAATTTGTAGCACCTCATAGTTCATTAATAGTTTGTAGTTAAAAGCTTTATTGGTTTTTTGCAAAACTTTGGCAGCTGTTTGCAATTGGCTTGCTTCATTTTTATCAACTTTAAAACCACCATTATAAAATATTAAAAAGGTTGTGGCTAATAAAAAACTATTTTTAAGAAACTTCATTATTTTGATTTGAAATTAAATTTAATGAAAAAACAACGATTAGTTGTAATTGATTTTTCATTAGTTACCACGGCTTAGCAAAGTTTCCAAATTAGCCCCGATTGCAACGGAAATCCTTTTTGTTTTTTCTTGAAAAAACAAAAAGATTGGAGTGTAAAGCGGGATCAAAAGTTTATGTGGGCAAAACCGATTCGCTTCTAATCTTTTTTTAGCTGGAACACGTTTGTAAAAGCGGCTTTGTTAGTTTTATTATTTGGCTAAAGGCTTCTTAGTAATATCAACTCCTTATTTTGGTGATATTGATAGCTACGCAACTGGCGATGTAAAGTTGTTTTATCGCCCATTAGAAAACTTTCAAATATTTGTATTTAGCATTGTTTTTATGTTAACCATGGCAACCACTTTTAACAGGCAATGGTTGAATATGCCAGAATTTAATTTGCCATTAAATTAGAATATGCCTACCTTAATTTTAAGGTATCTTAAAATGATTTTATATCTCAATTATTTTGAGCCAAAATACAAAATTAACTATGAGCTTTAGCTTTTACTAAAAAACAAAACTAAAAAAAGTAATACTGAAGTAACCTAAAACTTACTTTTACTTAGTGGTACTGTTAGGCTATTTAAAATTAATATTGTACGATATACGTTGAAAAAGATGAAATTTATAAACATAGTAATTTGAAAGAAAAAAAAACGACAGTTAACAAACACCTAAATAGTATTTATAAACAAATTGAAAACAATATGGGTTTTGTACCTAATAGCGTGTATGCTATGGGTAAAGTACCCGCATTGTTAAGCAACTTCACTATGCTTTCTGGTTTGTTAATTGGCAACCCTAAAAAGGTAAATTTGGTAAGCTCAATAGGCTTGGTTATCAAAAACATTTATTATTCGCTAAAATTTTTGAGAGAGCAAAATAGAGTGCCTTTATATTTAAAAAGTTTGGTTGGGCATATTAGTAGTTACGCCGCCGGTTGTAAATATTGCCAAGCACATACTATTATAAATGCAAAGCATTATGGTGCAAGTGAAGCGCAGTTAAACAACTTGTGGCAATTTGAAACTAACCCCGCTTTTAATGATAAAGAAAGAACAGCATTACGGTTTGCTTTTGCTGCTGGTAATACGCCCAATGCGGTAACCAAAAATCACTTTGCTGAACTGAACAAACATTTTACAGAAACCCAAATTATTGAATTGGGAGCGGTGATATCATTATATGGTTTTTTAAATCGATGGAATGATAGTTTTGCTACCGTATTGGAAAACGCACCTTTACAAGCAGCTGAAAAACATTTATCACCAAAAGGTTGGGAAATTGGGAAACATTAAATTACGTTTAATAATTGGCCTGCGCTTTCAATATCTGTAATTTTATAAAAGGTTTTTAGCCAAAAAAAATGTTTTTTATTGTGGTGATGTTATTTCTAAATACTAAAGTGGTAAAAGCCTTAACTGTGAATAGAGGTATAAGTTATACATCAAAAAAAAAATAAATAATACTTTGAGGAAATAGAAAACAGCGCTAGGCTAATCGCTATCGACATTCGAACTTCGCTCTATCATATTAATTATTTTAAGGCTAATATTTCTATTTCCAAAGTCAAACATTTTAACTATAGGTTTGTTTATTCGCTACTATTCAACAAATGAATCACTTCATCTCCACCTAAATAATCTCCATTTATTTTTTTACCAAAAAGTTTTGGTGCTGAAATGCCACTTCTCCAAACCGTTGTACCTTTAACAATAACAGCTTCATTCCAATAATTAGCATCAATAAAATGTTGAAGCGTTTTAGCACCACCTTCTACCGTTATTGATTGAATATTTGAATTACCCAAATGTTCTAAAATTTGCAACACCACGTTAGCATCATTATTCTCACCAAAATTTAATTTAACGTGTCTTATATTTTCATTATCCGCTGCTTTTACTTGGTTAAAAATTATAGTTTTTACCGAGTTGTCGTATAAATGGCAAGTTTCTGGTATTTCTAAGTTTTTATCAATTAGCACTCTTATTGGCGATAAACCAAAATTATACCTTGTTGTCAATTGAGGATCATCAATTATTGCAGTATTTTTACCAACTAATATGGCTTGATTTTCGGAGCGTACTTTATGACTTAAACGGGTACTTAATTCATTACTAATCCAAAGTTGTTGATTATTACTGGGTGCGAAAAAACCATTTTGTGTTTGCGCATATTTCAAAATAACATAAGGCCGTTTGGTTTGGTTGTGAAAAAAGTAGCGTCGGTTCAACCACTCACATTCTTCTTTTAAAATATTTTTAAGCACCTTAATACCCGCAGCTTTTAATTGTTCAACTGATTTGCCAGCCATTTTAGGGTTAGGATCTTCAGTACCAATTATCACTTTAGGTATTTTATGTTTTATAATAAAATTACTGCAAGGTGGCGTTTTTCCATAATGCATACAAGGCTCTAAACTAACATACATTATGCTTTTGAAAATATATTTCTGATCTTTTAATGCAACCGATTCTATACAAACCACCTCAGCATGTTTGCCGCCATAAGCTTGGGTACATCCCTCTCCTATTATTTTATTATTATACACCAATATTGCGCCAACGCTTGGGTTAGGTGCTGCTTTTCTAATACCCCATTCTGCCAATTGAAGGCAACGCATCATAAAATTTTTATGTATTATTGTGGCATCCATTTATGCAAATTTATTACAACATTTAGTATTAATGACAATAACTTCAATTAAGTTGATTTTGAAAGATGCTTTAGCAGCAAAATATTCAATGATGGCTATAAATACCATATTTAATTGTTTGGTTGAAAAGCATTTAAATTTGAGCCCTGCCAATGCTAGTATTAGTGCTGCAAAAATTATTGATGAAGCTATTGCAAGTTGTATAAAAAGTGATATTGAAGCTATAAAACAAGGTAAACCATACCAATATGTTATTGGCTATACTTGGTTTTATAATTTGAAAATGATGGTAAATGAGGCCGTGTTAATTCCACGCCCTGAAACGGAAGAGTTAGTAGATTGGGTGGTAAAAGATTATAAAGATGCTACAGAAAAGTTAGATATTTTAGATATTGGTACTGGTAGTGGTTGTATTGCTTTAAGCCTTAAAGCCAACTTAAATGCTAATGTTAGCGCAGTTGATATAAGTGAGACTGCGCTTGAGGTTGCCCATCAAAATGCAACAATAAACAACTTAAATGTTCATTTTGAAATGTTTGATGTGTTGAACTATTTGCCTAACAGCCAAAGTGCTCTATATGATGTTATTATAAGTAACCCACCTTATATTGCTTTAAATGAAAAACCAACAATGGATGAAGTAGTTACTAAAAACGAACCTGATTTGGCTTTGTTTGTACCAAATAAAAATCCTTTAGTTTTTTATGAGCAAGTTGCTCGCTTTGCCCGCCAATACCTAAAACCCAATGGCAGTTTGTATTTTGAAATTAATGAAAATTACGCCAACGAAACCAAAACCCTAATTGAAAAATTTGGTTTTAAAACCGTACTAATACAAAAAGATTTGCAAGGAAAGGATAGAATGTTGAAGGGAGAATTTTGTTAAAACCAAAATTACAGATTTGATTTAAAAAATTGGCAATGTAGGGCTTCTAAAAATTACTATTTGATTTTCATTATAAAAATAACAATATTCTTATCAAGTCATTTCGTCAAAAAATGGTTCTTTTATCAAAATTAATAAAGCTCAATCTAACACTTTAGCATCGGGGTCGTTTAATCGTTGAATGTTAATTGGCCCATTTTCTAACTTTAAAACCCCACGCGGACAAACGGCAGCACAAATACCGCAGCCAACACAAGAAGCACGCACTATGTTTTGTGAACGTTGCGCATACCAGCGAACATCAATGCCCATTTCGCAATAGGTAGAACAATTACCGCAGCTAATACATTGATCACCATTAGTAGTAATTCTATAACGACTAAAAAAACGTTGTTGTATACCCAAAATTGCTGCCATTGGGCAACCAAATCTGCACCATACTCGGCTTCCTAAAAGCGGATAGAAACCAACGCCAATTACGCCAGAAAAAATAGCGCCTATTAAAAAGCCGTACCAACTTCTAAGAGTAAAACTATTTAAAAACAATACAGTACTATTACCGGTGAAGTAGGTATATAAAACTAAGGCAGTTGTTACTAATATAAAAATTAAAACGCTATAAATTAACCAACGTTCAATACGCCAAGCGGTTAACGATTTATCGGATAAATGACGAAAAGGATCGCCTGCTGTTTCGGCTAAACCACCACAACCACATACCCAACTGCAATACCAACGTTTGCCATAAAAATAGGTAAGTATGGGGGAAATAATAAAGATCATAAAAATACCAAACCCCAAAAAGAACCAACCTAATTTACCTCCGCCCAGCATCGCCTTTAAATGCCAACCTTCAAAAAAGTAATAATTAAGTGGCCACATATTTTTTAAGTCTTTAGCAAAATAAGCGTTGTCGCTATTTAAGCCTTCTAATATTTCTGGTATAAGAAAAGCAAAAATTAGTTGAAAAAACATAACCGAAATGGTGCGCAGTATTTGATATTTATTGTGTCTATATTTTAAAATAAATTTAAAGCCGAAACTTAAAATGGCAATTGTATAAAGTGTGCCGTAAACAAACCATTGGCTGGCTGCTTTGCCTTTAAGTGCAAAACTAAAAGGATCGAATAAAGCGACTAAGCCTGTATTTCCACTTTCTGAAAAGCCGAGCCATTCTTCAAAAAAATAAAGCAACACATAAAAGCCAGTTATTACAATACCAACTAACCAAGCCCAAAGCCCTCTGTTGGTAAGGCTATTAAAAAAAATGTTATCGTTTTTTATACCTGCCGAGTGATGCCGATAAGTAAATACCGCATAACCAACTACACCAGAAATTGAAAGTAAAAGCGCTGCATAAAGCATTGGTGCGTTAATACTGGCTGTTACATTTAACCAACCTAAAACAAAAATGAGTAAACCAATACCACCTATTGCCGCAAAAATTTTTTGACCAACATTTAAATTATCAGTTTGTGTATTCCCTATATTTTCGAATAATAACATAATCTTAATTCTTCATAATATTAAAAAAATCTTTTAAGCTGCGTTTAGTTTTAGGTTTTAGTAACCTGCCTGTTTGTTGTTGGTATTGGTTTAATATTTCGTTTTCGTAAGTTTTAAAAAATTCTGGATCGAAGTTAGCAGCTGAAAGGTTTTGCAGTATTGTTTCAACACTTGTATTTTCGCTTAGCCATTTATTAAACAACTCGTGCCGTAACCTAATACCAAAAACATTAATGCCTATAAATGTTTTATCATTTTTATGGTAAACTATATTAACGCATCTCTCCGCATTAGCATCTTGCCAAAATAAACTGGTTTCGTTTTCTTTTAAATTTGGCATTACCATACCATAAGTTTGGTACTCAATATCGAAAAATTTGGCAGAGTTAAACCAAGGCCCAGGTTCATAAACTTTGCGTTGACCAAACAGATTTTGCGCTAAGTGTTCCCCGTGCATTTTACCTGTATACCAAACCTGTTCTATTGGTCGGCGGTTTGGCAAAGCTTGGCGAAATTCTGCACAATCACCTATAGCGTATACATTGGCTACGTTAGTTTCGAAGTAGTGATTAATTAAAATACCCCGGTTACTTTCTATTTCACTTTCTTTTACCAAGTTAATATTAGCGTGTACACCAGCAGTTAAACCTACTAATTGGCAGTCTAAAATTTCACCAGTTTCTTTTATGCTAACAGCTTTTACTCTGCCATTTTCATCACCAATAATTTCGTTTAAATTGGTACTTAAACGCAAATCGGCACCGTGTTTTAAAATGTGTTGATTAATTAATTGCGATTCTCCCGGTGGTAAAACATTGTTCCAATAGCTGCGCTCTCTTATTAAAAAAGTTACTTTTATATTTCGAGTGAGTAACATTTCAGCCATTTCAATGCCAATTAAACCACCACCAACTATTACCGCACGTTTACAATTTTGTGTTTTGTGGGTATTTTTTTCTAACAATTCTAAATCTTGATAACTGTACAAACCCTGCACACCATCTAAATTTTGCCCTGGCCAACCAAAGTAGTTGCTTTGGCTTCCGGTGGCCAAAATGAGCTTGTCGTACTTTATATTTTCTCCTTTTTTTGTGGTTAGGTTTTGGTTGGCAACATCAATTGCATTGACATAAGCTTTTTTAAGTTGGATGTTATTCTTTTCCCAAAACCAGTTTTCATAAGGCTGCGTATCTTTAAAACGCATATGACCCATAAAAATATACATTAAAGCAGTTCTAGAATAAAAGTATTCTGTTTCTGATGAAATTACCATTATTCCGCAATCACTCAACTTGCGAATATGACGAGCTGCCGTAATGCCCGCTATACCGTTACCTATTATTACAACTTTCAAATTAGGAGTAAAGTAGTGAATTTTATCAAGTTATAAATGTCTTTTGTATGACGGTTTTATTAATTAAGCATAAGATAAATTGACATGTTGTGAAACAAGAAAAGATTTACACGGCTTAACGTAGCATTTACCTCAATAGAAATTAGGGAAAGTGAGCGTGAAGTTTATGTGAGCATAACTGTTTCACTCCAAAAAATAAATTAAAGTTAAATTAAAAGCATTGCTCCGGCCATTACCAACATGCTCACATTTTCAACAATAGTAACTGTGCTCATAGGCAAGTTAAATACCTCGCCGAGGCAAGCACATTTAATTTGTTTTTTGTTTAGATTGCTTTTGATTACGCCAATAGTGCCAATACCCAAAACAATTAAAGTTGTCAAATTAGTGATGGTAGGGTTGAAGTTGATTAAATAGGCGATACCCAAAGCCAACTCCACAAATGGGTAGATAAAACCCCAACCTTTCCAGCGTTCGGCAACAATATCGTACATGGCGAAAGAACTGGCAAAACCGCTTAAATTTAATAGCTTGAAAAAGGCAAAGACGATAAAAAAGCCGGCCATAAAATGTCGCATCCATAGCATAGCAGAAAATTCTGCGTAAGGATATTGTGCCAATAAAGTTACTCCAACTATAAAGGCGACAATTAAAATTAAGGGTTTATAGGTATTTATAGATTTTTCGGGCAACACATCAGCTACAGTTTTTACTACATTACTTTTTATGGGTGATATTTCATACTTACCCAAAACTTGCTGTAGCTGTCCCATATCTAAACTATTGGTACTACTAATTTGTGCTTGTGGGTTTTCTAATTGTACTTCTGCTTGGGTTACGCCGGGTACGCTTTCTATCAATTTTTTGACATTGGCCACACAGCCGCCGCAAGTCATTCCTTTTATATTATATGTGGTTTGCATTGTTTTATTTATTTTATGTGATCGATAAATTTTTGGTCCTTATTTTATTGTTGTTTAAATGCTGTTGGGGTAATGCCCGTTACTTTATTAAAGCATGTTAACAAGTGGGCGGTACTGCTAAAATCCATTTCATCGGCAATTTGTGAGAGCCTTAATTCATCATAACTTAGTAATTCTTTTACCCGTTCTATTTTTTGTAGGCTCACAAATTGCTCAATAGTCATTTCTACAATTGTGCTAAATGTTTTACTTATTAAACTATAATCTTTATGCAATAGTTTCAATAACTCTTCTACTAAGTTCAGCTTGCTTTCGTGTTTGTGATAATGTACCTTCTCAATAACATAACTTTTAATTTGATTGATTAAAGCGGCTTCTTTATCACTCAACAAATCAAAACCAAGTGACATTATACAATTTTGTAAGGTTTCCAATTCGTAATTATTTAAAGTTTGTTTAATCTGCACTTCACCAAAGCTACATTATTTATAGCAATATTTATATTTGATGAAAATTTGTTTCACCGTTTTTACACAACGTGAACAAACCATAGTTTTAATGTATAACTGTGGCATTGGCTTCATTATATTTTAAATATGGATCATTTTTCAGTTTGATATATCGAATTGATGAAATTTAGTCAATATAGACGATTCTTCGGTAATTTTGGTGAACATAATTGTTTTAAATCTAAAAGTAAGCTGAACTAATTCCCCTTCGCCTGCGAAGGGGGGCTTTATCGCAAGATAAAAATAGGGGTAGTTTTATAATTATATTTTTATTTAAATAGAGATGCTCCTTTGTGACAGCTCTATTAAAGGCATCAAAAATTCTAAAAATTGTTGATAAGTTCACTTAATTATAATGGCATCAGTTTGGTAAGTATTTATACACGGCATCGTTGGTTTTGGCTGTTTTGGTATCTTACCCAGCAATAGCAATTTTGGTAGCAATACTATCTGTGGAAACCAAACTATTATCAAAATCTACTTGTAGCATTTGGGTCTTTTTGTATTAATTAGCTTTGCTTACACCTTCAATATCTTTCGCCGCTTTTTCAATTCTGGCTTTACACATGCCATCGAAAATAATTCCCGGATGCTCTGCCTCGGTATTCTACCAAAAGTTATAAGCTACCATCTTTGTATAAATGGGAGAAGATCATCATATTATAAAGAGTCATAATAAAAGTTTGTTGCCTTATCATTTTTGTATGTACTGCAAAATACCGGCCTAAAGTTTATAGTAATGAAGTAACTCAAACTTTAGAAAAAAGTATGAGAAGAAATAGGTAAGCGATATGAGGTTTATACAATAGAGATAGGAAGTGATGACGATCATGTTCATTTTTTACTTCAAAGCGTTCCAAAGTAACCATTAACAAAAATAATAAGGATTATAAAAAGTATAAGAGCAAAAAATATATTCAGAAGGCATTGAGAAGTAAAGAATTTTTTATGGGGCGGAAAATTTTGGACAAGTGGTTATTAGGTAAATACAGTAGGGTAGTATTGTAATTTGAAAATGACAGAGCATTATGTATAAAACAAGGTAAATCGACCAGTCAGATATATCGGACTCAACTTAAATTATTCTGAGTAAGGTCAGTTTTTTGGAGAGTGATACCCCGTCGGCTCTGCTGCGGGGTAGTTCATTTTATATAAACGCCTTTTTATTATAAAATGTGTAGAAAATAACTTTGCTTACTATATCAAAATATTGTTTTAATAGACAATGCGAAAAACGTAAAAATAGCCATAGCTATGCCAAGGTTATTTTATGATGGATATTGAAAAAAGCCAAGCGTGAATGTCAATTTATTTTTTCGCCATTCCTAAAAATATAGTTATCTTGCTTTAATGAAAAAAGAACTAGTTGCTGCTGACATAAAAATAAACAGGCCAGAACCAATAAAATTAGATAACAATTTAGCTTTTTTTAATAGAGAATCTAATGTAAAAACAGCTATCAATACTTTATTAACTGGTAAAAATGTTTTAATAGAAGGGTTTTACAGTAACGGTTTAAATCTTTTAAATGAATTGCGATCTCATCTCAAAAAAAAGCATCCCAATAAAGATTTTAAAGAACAGCGTGCATTTCGTTTAGCTTATAAAAAATTATCTAATCTTATATTAATAGAAATAAATGAAAACAAATTGGCGGTCGAAAAAGCGCCGGCAATAGGCTGGTTAGAAAAACTATATCCCGCATCGCAAAATTTTTTGTTACCCTTTCCGCAAGTTCAAGGTTTAAATAGTGCTTGGCAATGGTATGTTAATGGTATAAGTATTCCGGTTTTAAGAAATAAAATACACCCATATTATGGCGTATATTTTCCAACACGTTTTGAGCATTTGCAGCTTTTTGATAATTGGTTAAAACGCTACGAAGGCCCAAAAAAAACAGCCATTGATGTTGGTATAGGTTGTGGTATACTTTCTTTACAGCTTATGAAATATGGGTTTCAAAAATCGTTTGGTACCGATATAAACCCTAATGCAATTATTGGTTTAAACGAAGCGATGAAAGGAACAAAGTTAGCCAATAAAATTGAGCTTGCTTGCGGTCATTTATTTGCTAAGTGGGAAAAACAAACCGAACTAATTGTTTTCAACCCGCCATGGTTGCCAGCCTCACACGATTTAGATAAACTTGATGAAGCAATTTATTATGACAACAAACTTTTTAATGATTTTTTTAGTGAAGCAAAAAAAAGGTTGTTACCAAATGGTAAGATGGTGGTATTGTTTTCTAATTTGGCTCAAATAACAAAACTAACAAAAGAGCATCCTATAAAAAATGAACTTGCAAGCGAAACTCGTTTTGAATTAGATAAGTATTTTAAAAAAGCAGTAAAAAAAGCATCTGACAAAACAAAAAGAAACCAGCATTGGCGTGATGCGGAAGAGGTTGAAATTTGGGTTTTAAAACATAAAGAATAATACAAATTTGAAACCTAATAAGTTAAAATTGTTGCCAAAAAGCCTAAGCTTTTTATTTAGGCTTAACATGCGGCATCATAAAAAAATAATATGTTTTTATAAAATTTGCATAAAGCAATAGTGATGGAGCTACAAAAGAAGAAGCAAATGACAGAATATTTAACTACCGAGTAGCAGGTAGCGCTTTTGGCAAACCAACCCTACTTTTACAAACTTAACAAGTAGCTATTTAAATACGAAAACCTTAAATAATTTAAAATTCAACTTGTAGCTTTTAACTAATATTCGACCAAGTTAACGAAGTTTTATTTTTTTGCCTCTCGTAAAATTGTTTTAAGGTCAAATTTTCTTGTTTCTGTAAACGGGGGTCATCTTCTAAAATTTCTTCTACAATATTTCTAACCGCTTGCAATAATTGCGTATCTCGTATCAGGTTGACCAACTTCAGCTCAGGTAAACCACTTTGTTGCGTACCTTCTAAATTACCTGGGCCACGTATTTCTAAATCAACTTCTGCAATTTTAAAACCATCATTAGTGTCAACCATAGTTTTTAATCGCTTTAATCCATCATTCGAAATTTTGTTGCCCGTCATTAAAATACAATATGATTGATCGGCACCACGACCAACACGGCCACGTAGCTGATGTAATTGCGATAGGCCAAACCGCTCCGCATTTTCAATAATCATTATACTGGCATTTGGTATATTTACGCCAACTTCAATTACGGTTGTCGCTACCATTATTTGCGTTTCGTGTTTAACAAACCGTTCCATTTCAAAAGCTTTGTCGGCAGGTTTCATTTGGCCGTGTACAATACTTATCTGTTGTTTCGGAAACGCTCTTTGTACGCTTTCATAACCATCCATTAAATCTTTTAGCTCCAATGTTTCCGACTCATTAATTAGCGGATAAACAATATAAACCTGTCTTCCTTTTGTAATTTCGCTTTGAATAAAACCAAAAACGGCTAATCTTTTTCTATCATTTCTATGTGAAGTAATAACTGGTTTACGGCCTGGTGGCAGTTCATCAATAACCGAAACATCTAAATCGCCATAAACGGTTAAAGCCAAAGTACGAGGTATTGGTGTGGCCGTCATTACTAAAATATGAGGCGGCGAAGTATTTTTACGCCACAACTTAGCCCGCTGTGCTACACCAAAACGGTGTTGCTCATCTATTACTACCAAGCCTAAGTTTTTGTAAACCACAGGGTCTTCAATTAAGGCGTGCGTTCCAATTAAAATGTGTATCAACCCATCTTGTAAATATTGTAAAATTTGTTTGCGTGCCTTACCTTTTATTGAGCCAGTTAATATAGCCACATTTAAACCAATCTTTTTTAAATCGTTTTGAATGCCTTTATAATGTTGCTGAGCTAAAATTTCGGTGGGTGCCATTAAACAAGCTTGGTAACCATTGTCAATAGCCATAAGCATCGTCATTACGGCAACAATTGTTTTACCGCTGCCCACATCACCTTGTAATAATCGGTTCATTTGTATACCAATTAAAGTATCTTTTCTTATTTCTTTTAATACTCTTTTTTGCGCACCAGTTAAATCAAAAGGTAAAACATTTTTAAAAAAACTATTGAAGTAATCGCCTAATTTTTCAAATATAAAACCCTTTATGGCAACTTTTCTGCCCGATTTTAGCAACAACAATCTTAACTGAATAAAAAACAATTCATCAAACTTTAATCGGTTTCGGCTGTTATTTATAGCCTCGGTTGTTTTGGGTTGATGAATTTTTTGGTAAGCACTTATCCTGCCGATCAATTTTTGGTCTTTCAATAAATACTCTGGTAAACTTTCTTTTAATACGTTTATATTTAATTTTGGTAAAAGGTTTAAAATAAGTTGATAGATGCCTCTCGAATCTAACCCTCTTAATTTTAGTTTTTCAGTAGTATTATAAACAGGCTCGAAACCACTATTTTTGTTTAACTGTGCAGCCGTAGCTAATGTTAGTTGCGGATGGCTAAAATTAATTTTTCCTTTAAAAAGAGATGGCTTGCCATACAGCAAATAAGAATTACCAGGTACTAATGTTTTTTGTAAAAAACTAACCCCTTGAAACCAAATTAACTCAACCTTGCCAGTAGCATCTTTTAAATAACTATGCATACGCTTACGCCTGCCAACACCTTGTATATTTAGCGGCCCCAACTCGCCCAATATTTGAATGTTTTGCTCGTTTACACTAACTTGGTTTATAGTGTAAACTTTTGTTTTGTCAACATACCTAAACGGAAAGTGGTTAAGCAAGTCAAAAAAAGTAGAAATGCCTAACTCAGTATTTAGTAGTTTTGCCCTTGCCGGGCCAACGCCTTTTAAATATTCAATATTTGTTTTTAAATAACTAATGTTGATTTTTTTTTGTAAAATTAATAATGAATTTTGATATGAGATATATAATGCCACTATTGTTTGCATTACTTTTTTTAAATGCCTGTAATAAAATTCAACAACCAGAATTTTTAGGCTTGCTAAATTTTAAGTTTGATAATATTAGTGGCAATCAAATTCAACTAACTGCCGACATATTAATGAACAACCCCAACAAAATAAAAGCCGAATTAAGCCGTATTGATATTGCGGTATTTCATAAAGAAAAACAAGTAGGTATTATAAACGAAACTATAAAAGTAATAATACCCTCCAACTCAACATTTAGCGTACCTGTAAAGGCAAATATCAATGCCGCTTTTTTAAAAAACAATTTAGTAAGCAATTTGTTTGATATGGTTAATAGTCGTTCATTAACCTTAAATTTTGATGGTTCAACCACCCTCAAATTTGTAAAAATACCCATAAAAGTACCCATAAAACACACCGAAAAATTAAGCCTAAATGATTTTATCAACTAAAACAATCAGTTAGTCCTTTTTTTTATTGAAGCGAAAGAAATGAACTCACATAAACTTCCGTCCCGCTTTCCATTCCAAGTCCTCGCTTGCTGCGCTTCAAAAAGGCCCTACTGCAGCTGTGGGCTATCCATTTCAATCGGGGCTATTTCAAAAATTTTTCTCCCCTGTGCAAAAGAAAATTGTCAATACCCACTTTTTAGTTATTTTTGCACTATTACATAAAATCGCACATCATTCTAAACTCATACTTTATAATTTAATAACTGATGTTTAACAACTTACAAGATCGTTTAGATAAAGCCTTTCAAAACATAAAAGGGCAGGGTAGTATTACCGATATAAATATTGCCTCCACCGTAAAAGAGATTCGTAGAGCATTGGTTGATGCCGATGTAAACTATAAAATAGCTAAAGAATTTACCGACAGGGTAAAAGAAAAGGCAATGGGAGAAGATGTGTTAACCGCAGTTTCCCCAGGCCAATTAATGGTTAAAATAGTGCAAGACGAGTTAGCCACACTAATGGGCGGCACAACCGTTGGCGTAGATTTAAGTGGCAACCCTTCGGTAATTTTGATAGCTGGTTTACAAGGTTCTGGTAAAACAACCTTTAGTGGCAAGCTGGCTAAATTTTTAAAAGAAAAGAAACAAAAGCAAGTATTGTTAGCCGCCTGCGATGTTTACCGACCTGCTGCAATTGATCAGTTAACCGTTTTGTCGGAACAGGTAAAGGTGAGCATTTTTAAAAATCCAGATAATAACAACCCAGTTGAAATTGCTAAAAATGCAGTAGAGCACGCCAAGCTCAACAATAAAAATGTAGTAATTGTAGATACGGCAGGCCGTTTAGCGGTTGACGAAGCTATGATGACGGAAATAAAAAACATTAAAGAAGCAGTAAACCCTAACGAAATATTGTTTGTGGTTGATGCTATGACAGGGCAAGATGCCGTAAACACCGCCAAAGCCTTTAACGATTTGTTAGATTTTGATGGCGTAGTGCTAACCAAATTAGATGGTGACACCCGCGGTGGTGCAGCATTATCCATTAAATACACGGTAGACAAACCCATAAAATTTGCTTCCGTAGGTGAAAAAATGGAAGCCTTAGATGTTTTTCATCCTGAACGTATGGCCCAGCGTATTTTGGGTATGGGTGATATTGTGAGTTTGGTTGAAAAAGCACAAGAGCAATTTGATGCTAAAGAAGCCGACCGCCTGCAAAAGAAAATTAGTAAAAACAAGTTTGATTTTAACGATTTTTTGGGTCAGATAAAACAAATCAAAAAAATGGGTAACGTTAAAGATTTGTTGGGAATGATACCTGGTATGGGCAAAGCATTGCGTGATGTTGATATTGATGATGATGCCTTTAAAAAAATAGAAGCTATTATTTTTTCTATGACTCCTTATGAGCGAGAAAACCCGCAATTAATTAGCGGAAGTAGGCGCAAACGCATTGCTGGTGGAAGTGGTAATACTATACAAGAGATTAACGCTTTTATGAAACAATTTGACCAAATGCGCAAAATGATGCGCACCATGACTAAGCTAAACAAAGCTGGCCGACCAGTGCAACAAGCAATGCCGGGGTTTAAAAAATAGGATTGCTTATTTTAAATTTTATCATAAATTTTTTAATAGGTAAGTGCATAAATAAAAGGCCAACCATTGGTGCAGCGACTTAAGTTGAGGTACGCTTGGAAAAGCTTTTTATGAGCTACTGCCCTTTCAAAAATAGCCCTGATAGTAGTGGTTATGCCATTTGAAGCGATGATTTGAAGCGTTGGCAAAATGGCATTTGAACGGATAGCAGGGAGCCCATTTCCACCAGTCAATTGGTTTCGCTTCTAAGGAACGTATATTAAACAACTTCGTAAGTTATGCTGCTTCTTTTGCCCTTATTTTCGATTTTGAAAACAGTCACTATATTCATATAACTCCCATTTTCAAAGCCAAAACTAAGATCAAAATAAGCTACCTTAACTTTACGAAATTATTCCATACACGTTCCTAATAAAAATAATTATGCATTTTTTTCCTAATTTTAACTATCCATAATTCCCAAATGTAAAATTCGCCCGCCTGTTTGGTTTACTGGGCTTACACTTTTGCCAATTACAATGCCTTTTTCGGGAGCGGTGTATTCTTTAATTACATCGCCAAAAATGTTGCGAAGGGTGGCAATAATTTCGCCTTTTTCTACTACTTGAGCAACGGGTGGATGAACGGCTAACAGACCGCCCATATCGCTGTATATCCAATACGATTTTTGGCAATGCACGGTTTCGTCAGAAATTTCTTCTACCTCAGAATCGGTTATGCCTAAGTAGCCCAACAAATTGTGCATGCCGGTTAGTCCATCTCTTATCATCCCTTTTTGAAACAGGTTTGGGTTGCCTACTTCAAGCGTAATAGCGGGTATGCCTAACTCGCCTGCGGTGCCTCTAAGCGTGCCATCGTTTGGGGGGTTGTGTACAATGATTTGTGCGTTTTGTAGCTGCGCCATTTTTTTTACTGTGGCATCTTCCATGTCAGCTCTAATGTAGTAGCTGTTTATTCGTCCATTGCTTGCCGTATGTAAATCCAACAAAAAATTAAAATGTTTAATTAACTTATTAACGATTCGCCAGGCATATTGCTGACTCACCGTACCGTCTTTTCTGCCGGGCATAATGTGGTTTAAATCAACGCCATCCAAAAACCGTCTTTTCTTTCTTAAATAAGAAGGCGCATTTACAACAGGCACGCCAATTACGGTTCCTTTCAACTTTTCAGGCGATAGCTCTTTAAATAATCGTTGAATAACAGGAATTCCATTTAATTCATTTCCATGCACAGCGGCAGTAATGCCCACCACTTTTTCCGACGAGTCTCCTTTTGCGATTATTAAAGGAATTTTAATAGATAAGCCCATGCCATCTTCTGCTAACTCCATCCAATATCGGCTTATCGTATGTTTCGGTATCGTATCTAAATTTAATCTTTTTATGGTTTCAATATTCATGCTTCTACATTTTTGTGAGCCTTGTAATAGGCCCAAATTAAATCAATTGCTTTTTCTACTATGGGTTTATTTTGCATGGCAGCAATTTGTGGCAAGCCGCCAATGCTTGTAGTGTTAATTTCTGATAAAACTCTTTTACCATCATCACCAACCAAGGTATCAACGCCGTACATAGCTATACCCAATTTAGCTAAGGGCGGGTTTATTAGTTCTATAATTTGTTTTTCGGCCTCATCTACATCCGTAATATTAGAAGTGCCGCCCATCGACACATTACATATCCACGAACCTTTTGGCGGTAAACGTAAGGAACCTCCTAAAATTTCGCCATTCACAACTACAATTCTTTTATCGCCTAAACCTACATTTTTTAAAAATTTAACGGCTATATATTCTATTTTTTTTGTAAGATGCGCTTCCGAAAAATGTTTGAAAGATCTGGTTTTGCCACCCATAGAAACTACATCGTCTTCAATTTTTACGATGCCTCTTCCACCATATTCTCTAAAAGGTTTTAGTACTATAGGAAATTGGTTTTTAAATTCAATAATATCTTCTAGACTATAACAAATTTTCATTGGTGGGCAAACCGATTGAAAATTCATTAAATAGGCTTTGCTGCCTGTTTCATAAATTCCCTTTGGGCTGTTGATGATAAAAGCATCTTTAAAAACTTGTTCTACAAATTCTAAAAAATTCTTGCGCATTGGTGGGGGCATCCTCAGCCAAATCAAATTATAAGCCGATAAACTACATTTGGTAAGATGCGTGGATAGCGGATTCTCAACAGCATCAAATACAAAACCATTTTTTACTTTATGAACAAAAAGATCAGCGCCCGTTTCACTATTAAAAAATGACTGATTGCGTTTATTTGCTCTGGAAGCAATATCTATTTTTTCTGTATTTTTATGGACTAACATTTTAGCAACCAAATCATACAGCGAGTTTTCGGCCGTGTGATTGATATGGTCGGTTAGTATAAGTACTTTGTATGTTGATTTCTTTTCCACCAAAATATTTTCTAATCTCCTTTATTCATTATTTTTTATCAGATGCAACATATTTATGTGAACCATCGCAATAGGGCATTTTGCGTGAAAGCCCACAAGTGCAATCATTCCATCCTTTTCCGTTTATAATTTTGGGTATATATTTTTCAATTTTTGCAATACGTGTTTTAGCTTGTTTTGGTTGTGAAAAATGTAAGATATAACCTCTTTGTCGCCCGGGTGTTAAGCCTTCAAAAGCTGTTTTTAAAGCAGGTAGTTCATCAAATTTTTGCGCCAATTCTTCAATAATTGGTTCTTGGTTTTTTTTAAGATGCACCTTTCGTCCAGCTTTTTCTATTTCAATGGCTTCATAAATATAGGCTTTTAAAATGCTTTTTTGCGCTACTATTTCTGCTATATTGGTAAAACCTATTATTCTTGCCGCCTGTGTATTTGCTCCAGGTTTTGCAAGCAATTGATGCGTATCTTTGAGTAAAGCTCCTTTAAAAAAACTAAGCACACAAAATTTTTTAAATGGCCCAATAATAGCGATGTTACTATTTTGAAAAGAATAACATGGTTGTTTCCATTTCAATTCTTCGGTTAAGCCACAGCTGAGTGCAAGCAATCTTAACTGCTTCATTTCTGGCTGCCACATTTTAACATTCCTTATATATTCATCAACTTTTAAATTTTTATGATTCATTTAATCATATTTAAATTTTTTTGTAAAATGAATTATTCATCCACATCCGAATCATTTAATCCGTCAATTAGTTCATCAATATTGCGTATTAATACTCTCCTTTTTTCTTTCGCTTTTGTTATTAATTCGGTTGAAATATTTGGATTGGCAATTTGCGTGTTGTAATAATTAATTACCGTACTCATCGCATTAATTTTAGCCGTTAAATGGGTTTGAATAACTTGCTCTTTCAGCGTTTCTTGAGCTTGTTGTTGAGCTACTGTAGCTTTTTTCAACTCTTTTCTATTTAATACTATTTCTTGCCTGTTCATTTTAATTTCTTCTCGCTGCATAAATATGGTATAAATTAAGGCAGCAAAAGCTAAACCTGAATATAATGCATTTACCGCACCAAACATATCGCCAAAAGTGCCTCTGTCTGCCCAATTAGAATACGAGAAGTATATTAAAATGGCCGACGCTATCCAAATAATAAAAACCGCAAAAAACATAGTAATGAGATTGCTGTAGGGTTTGGTTGTTTCGCCTTCATTAGGTTTATTCATTATTTTTTTTTATTTGATCTTTTAAAACAATGGTTCTATATGGGTAAGGAATTTCAATGTTATGTTTATCAAAAGCCATCTTTATGCTTCTTAAAACATCCCAACTTAAATGATTGGCAGAATCGAAGTTTGCTGTCCACGCAAAAGCACGCAGGGTAACGCTAAAATCACCAAGACTTATTACTTTTATTAGTAATGCTACTTCTCCTTCTGCTTTTTCTTGTTCGGTTCTAATGTCAATAAAGTTTGGGTGTGCTTCAATAATTGTTCTAATTAACTTTTCTGCTTTTTCTATATCTGCATCGTAACCAATACCAATATCAATATGTTTTCTAATTTTTTTATCGGTAATACTACTGTTTATAATAGTATCTTCACTCATAATACTGTTGGGTATTACTACACGCCTAAACTGATAATCTTTGATTACTGTATGTCTTAAAGTAATTTCTTCTACTGTACCTATGCGGCCACTTATTTCAATGTTATCGCCCACCCTAAAAGGTTTAAATATTAAAATAAAAATACCACCAATAATATTAGAAAACGCTTTTTGAGATGCTAAACCAATGAAGGCTGCTAATACACCGGCACTAGCAAACAAAGCAGTACCAAGGTTTTTAAAATATGGTATTTTTGTAAATACCCAAATAAGTGCAATGCCGTAGCAAATAAAACTGATTGAGTTTTTTAAAAAAATAAAATTTGTTGGATCTGCGTGTAATTGTTTACTACTTCTTTTAATAAAAAAATCAAATGCTCTTCTTAAAAACTTAGCAATAAACCAAGCAACAGAAAACGAAACTACTATCAAAATGCTGTATTCCAAGTACTTATTCATAATTGTGTTATAAAAGAAATTAATCAATCATTATTTCATCTAATAAACTTTTATCATCATTTAAGCTTTTAAACAACTTCATTTTAAATTTGCCTTGTTTATTTACTAAGGTTTGCGCCATTTTATCAATAGCTACGGTAGATAAAACGGTTTGAATAAAAGCTTCAATCAAATCATCTAAACCAATACCTAATTTATTAAAATCTCGTCTGTCCATCAATACCAACCTGCTGGTGTCGCTACCCCAAGTGCCATCTTCTTTTTTAAAAGATAAGTTGGTACCCAACATCGACCAACTATCGGTGCCACTAATCAGGTTATCAATCAATGGTTTTTCGGCACGGCGAGCGTAGGTGCATAATGGCAAAATTCCCTTTTCGGTTGAACTCACCATCATCCGAATATCAGCTACAAAAGTATGGTTTTTTTGATCAGGAATAGTGCCAACGTGATACAATTTGCCGGTTGCCGTAGTGCTGCTCCAATTCGAATTGCCAATTAAACTCTGTACGATAAATAGATCATAATCAAATTCCAATTTCATAAAGGCATCTAATTCTTCTGCGGTAACTATGGTATAAACCCCTTGGCCGGCATTACTATAAGGTACTTTAATTACGGCATGGCCACCCAGTTTTTTTACCCATAATGGAATTTCATTTTTACTGACATCCCAAATGGTTTCGGGCATATTTATTTTCAATCCATGTTCTTGCAATTCGGTATTAAAAATATCGTAAGCTTTGGCAGCCACCATTTTATTTCTTCCGCCAGCAAGGCAAGCTATGGTTGGGTTAAGGATTCTGGTTTTTGAATTAACGGGCAATCTGTTCCACGGCTTTTGAGTTAAGTATCTAAATGCAGCTCTAATCGGTATCCAGTTGTCATTATCGTTAACATGCATCACACCATTCACAAATTTCACTTTGGCTGATCTATCATCCGTATAATAAGAAACGTAATATACTGGTTCTTTCATTACGTCGGCTATTACTTTGGCATAACCCGAAGCTTCCATCTCATTTTTATCGTACACAACTGCCAAACCACCTTTTGTTTTTAACCTCAAATTTTTTAAATAAGGCTTAAAAGTACGCTCAACCATTAGTTTGTAACTGCCTTGTTCTTGGTTATCATCCATTAAAGGCATCGATTTTTGACCAGAAGGACAAGAGTTGTTTTCTATAACCACCATTTGTCGTTTACCACCTGCCGAAGTAACATTAAGTAAATCGGCACCACCCCAAATAAAATATTTGCTTCGGTGTTGTAAAACCGCTCTTAATTTATCTTGATTAACCGTTGGGTGCATATGACAATACCGTGTTATTATTCGTTCTTGTTCAAGATTTAAAAAGAAACTAATCATAGGATGGATAGTTGCATTCATAGCCTTTGGATACCAGTGATGATGTGGCTCAAATTCGTTTGGATAAAATAGCTTTAGCATAGCTCAAATTGCATTTAAAATTTACGTCAAAATTAAACGCAATATTAAATTATAAAGGTACATTTTGAGTATTTTTTTTCTTTTTTTTATAAGGCCATATCTTTAAAATAGAAACCCCGTAATGCAGCCTAAATTTTTCCGCACAATAAAAAGAAGGCCTCAAATTTTTGTGTGCCTATCAACTGCAATTTTTCTGCAAAAATTACCCTGTGTTAAATTTAATTGAAGCAAAATTAAACAACTCAAAAACTAAATAAGCTTAAACTTTAAATTCTTTCGCTATAAAACATATTTTTGCACTTAAAGATGCGTTAAAATTTTATGGCAATAATTGAACAAACAAACACAACATATAAAAACCAGATTTTATTTGGTAAAAATAATTTCAAATTTGTTTTAATTGGTTTAGGACTAATGATACTGGGCTTTTTACTAATGATAGGCGGCAAAACAACCGACCCAAGTGTTTACAATGCCGACGAGTTATATTCTTTTAGAAGAATTACCCTTGCTCCAATACTAATTATTGCTGGTTTAATTGTGCAGATTTATGCCATTTTACGTAAACCAGCCGTAACAGAAGAAACAGCAACTACCAAAAACGAAAACGCTTTAGCTAACGAAGTAGCTACGCCTATTTATCAAACAGGGCAAAAATGTAATGTTAGTGGCACTTATGTTTGTCAAAAACACCCAGAAGTAGTGGTTACGGTTAATAAAGGTGAAAAATTTCCTACCTGCGAAAAAATGGGCGGTAAAGCCACCCAATGGCAATTACAAAAATAGCTGGTGCATATTCTCGAAGCTATTTTATTGGGCGTTTTACAAGGCTTAACTGAGTTTTTACCGGTTAGCAGTAGTGGACATATTGAACTGGGCAAATATTTATTTGGCATTGAGCTTAAAGACGATTTATTGTTTAGTTTGTTCCTTCACTTAGCAACCGTATTAAGTACCATTATTGTTTTTAGAAAAGATATTTTATCTATTATAAAAGAACTATTTCAGTTTAAATTTAATGAGGCTACTCGCTTTGTTACTTACATTTTAATTTCAATGTTGCCTGTATTTATAGTTGGTATTTTTTTTAAAGATGCTGTTGAATCTTTTTACAATGGCAACATTGCATTTGTAGGTGCTATGCTTATTATTACTGGCTTACTATTATTAGCATCAGAAAAAATTAAGGCCAAAACAAGAAACTTAAATGCGCCATCTGCATTTATAATAGGCATTGCCCAAGCAATAGCAGTATTGCCAGGCATATCAAGATCGGGCGCAACTATTGCAACTGGTTTAATAAGTGGTGTTGACAGAAGTGCCATTGCTCGTTTCTCTTTTTTAATGGTAATACCACCTATAATTGGTGCCAGCATTTTAGATGTAGGTGACATAAGCAACAGTAAATACAACAGTACCGATATTTTAAATATGTGTGCTGGCTTTATAGCCGCTTTTTTAACCGGTTTATTCGCTTGTAAGTTAATGATACGCTTAGTTAAAAATAGCAAATTGATATACTTTGCCATTTATTGTTTTTTGGTTGGTAGTATTTGTTTAATTTCGAGGTTGATTATTTAAGATGACTTTAGCAGAAGTAAAAGAAGGTGCAGTATTGTTGGTGGATAAGCCATTAACTTGGACCTCGTTTGATGTGGTTAATAAAATTAGAGCAGCTTTACAACTAAAAAAAGTAGGCCATGCGGGTACTTTAGATCCATTGGCAAGCGGCTTATTAATTTTATGTACCAGCCGAATGACTAAACAAATTAGTAAATTTCAAAACTTAGTTAAAACTTATACAGGCTGCATAACTTTGGGTGCTACAACACCAAGCTTCGATTTAGAAACCCAGTTTAACCATACTTATCCTACCACCCATCTTACCAAAAAAAATATTGAAGCAGCAGCAAAGGCATTTGTAGGTTGGCAACAACAAACCGCACCAGCCTACTCCGCAGTAAAACAACAAGGCAAAAGAAATTTTGAACGTGCCCGAAGAGGGGAAAAAGTACCCGATAAAAACAGATGGATAAAAGTTGAAAATTTCGAACTCACAAAAATTGACTTAGAAAAACCAATGCCCGAAGTGCATTTTAGCATTACCTGTATAAAAGGAACTTATATTAGAACCATTGCAAACGATTTTGGAAAATACTTAAACTGCGGTGCACATTTAAGCCTTTTAAGAAGAACAGCAATAGGCAATAACTCGGTAAATGATGCCCTTGATGTAGATGAATTAATAAACCAATTAAAAGGAAGTTAATATTGCGTTTACATAAAAACTTAAACGAATTACCTGCATTTGTTAACACCGCTTTAACTGTTGGCACTTTCGATGGCGTACACAAAGGCCATCAAAAATTAATACAACGGCTAAATCAAAAAGCTACCACAATTGGTGGCCAAAGTTTAATCATCACCTTTCATCCACACCCTCGAAGCGTTGTAAAAACCGAACCCAACATACAACTGATTAACACCATAGAAGAAAAAGTAGAACTGCTAAAAAAGTATGGTATTCAAAACTTAGTAATTGTGCCATTTAACAGAACCTTTTCTAACCAAAGCCCTAAAGAATACATAGAAAACTTTCTCATAAAAAACTTTAATCCAAAGGTAATTATTATTGGCTACAACCATAAATTTGGTAAAGACAGAGCAGGTGATATCAATCTTTTAAAAAAGCAAAGTGAATACCTTGGTTTTGAAATAGAGGAAATTGAAGCCCACGAAATTGAAGATATCTCAGTAAGTTCTACCAAAATTAGAAAACATTTGCTAAGCGGAAAAATAGAATTGGCCAACAACTTAATGGGGCATAATTATACCCTGTGTGGCACGGTGGTAAAAGGGCAACAGTTTGGCAACAAAATTGGTTTTCCAACCGCAAACCTAAATATTGCCAACCCTAATAAAATTATACCCGCAGCGGGTATTTATGCCACCTTAGTAACAACCAACAAACAACAATTTAAAGGAATGTTGTATATTGGCAATCGCCCAACTTTATTAGGCAAAAACCAATCAATTGAGGTTAATATTTTTAACTTTGACAAAAACATTTATGGCGAACAACTAACTTTACAGCCAATAAAAAAAACTCGTAACGATAAAACATTTTCATCCATACAAGAAATGACAACAGCAATTGAGCAAGACAAAATTGAAGTTGAAAAAGTATTAGAGAAATTTTAAAATGACCATAATACATTGATAAGAGAAATAAATAAAACGAACAATTTTTTAGAAGCGAAAACTATTTGTTTGCATAAACATACTCCCCGCTTTCCGCTCAAATGCCGTCACTACGTAAACGGCATAACCGCTACAATCGGGGCTATTTCAATTACTTCATCGCCCATACCAACTTTTTCATTTACAAAAAACTAAACCATAGCGTTTGAAAGAAACAAAGTTTACAGCACTAAATTTTAACAACAATTTATTGGATGGTTTAAGTTCAATGGGTTTTGAAAAAGCAACGCCCATACAAGCCCAAGCCATACCCGAAATTGCAAAAGGCAACGACATTATTGCCTGCGCACAAACCGGTACCGGCAAAACAGCCGCATTTTTATTACCCGTTTTAGATGCCATTGGCAAAGCACCAATAAGCAAACATATTGATGCACTAATAATAGCACCAACCCGCGAATTAGCCCTACAAATAGACCAGCAAGTAGATGCCTTAGGCTATTTTACAGGCGTAACCTCGTTAGCAATTTATGGCGGTACCGATGGCGTTGAATTTGTACAACAAAAAAAAGCACTAACCAAAGGAGCTGATATTATTATTGCAACACCAGGTAAATTGCTATCGCATTTACGCTTAGGCTATGTAAAATGCAACAACCTAAAATACTTAATATTAGATGAAGCCGACCGCATGTTAGATATGGGTTTTCACGATGATATTATGAAAATCATTAGCTTTTTGCCCAAAGAAAGACAAACACTTTTATTTTCGGCAACCATGCCTTCTAAAATAAGACAGCTCTCAAAAAAATTACTAAAACCAAAACCAGTTGAAATAAGTATTGCGCTAGGCAAAACAGCCGAAGGTGTATTACAAGCCGCCTACCACGTTTACGAAAAAGAAAAAATTAGGCTCATAGAAAACTTATTAGAAGGCAAAAAAAGCTACAAAAGCATATTGGTTTTTGCCTCAACTAAATCTGCCGTAAAATCAATTGCCAAATCATTGGTAGCCAAAAAATTTGCTGCCGACCAAATACAATCCGACTTAGAGCAAGCCGAACGAGAGATTGTTTTACGGAAATTTAAAAACCGTAAAATACAATTGTTAGTTGCAACCGATATTGTTTCGCGCGGCATTGATATTGATGATATTTCACTAATTATAAATTACAATGTACCCGCCCCAGAAGATTATGTACACAGAGTAGGCCGTACCGCAAGAGCAGAAAATACAGGTTTGGCCATCACATTAATAGACCCCGATGAAGACTACAAATTTAAAAAAGTAGAACAACAGATAGGAAAAGAAGTGCCCAAAATGCGTTTGCCTGCTGGTTTCTCCGAAGTAGATTTAAAGCAAAAAAAACGAAGCGGCGGCGGTAAAAAATGGAGTGGTAATAAAAAAGGTTATCATAAAAAGAGAAGGTAAGTTCTATCCTTTCTCCAACTCCTCAATCTTCTCCAACAACCAACTTTTGTTGCTATTTAGTTTTTGAGCTTTTAATTTTATTTTTACACTTTCCAATTGCATTTTGGTAGCGTTGTGCTTTATTCTATACAAATTAATTAAAGTACGAATAAAATTTTTGTAAGATGTTTTGCTTTTGCTGGTTAAGCTTTTGTGATCTCGGATATATTTTTCAAAAGAACGGAAAAGGGTTTGGGTGGTTTCAAGATAATCAACATCTAATTGGTAGTAAGCTTTTATAATTGTAGTTCGGCGATTTATATCGTGTGATAAATTAATATTTGGCAAAGAAAATAAATAATCAATGGCCAGTTGATAATCTTTTTTAAAGTACGCAATAGAGCCCAAATAATAATTTTTAATAGCTTGCCTTATGTTTAAAGGAATAAACACCTCGTACTTATTTAACATTTCAATGGCCCAATCAAACTCTTTTAACTTACAGCTTTGAATAATTATGTTACGTAAATTACCAAGATGTATTTGATATTTATCAAAAAGCAAATCTTTTTCATCCATCGTTTTATATAAATCTAAAAGATGCCTACCATAGTTTTTTTTGCCATTTCTTAGTTGAAGTGCACAAAAATTAACTGCAGAATTATAAAAATTAATTAAGCTGTTTTTAGGTATTACGGTGGCGTACATGTGCAGGTTTTTTATTAAGATAAAAAACTCCTTGTCTGTTTTTCTGCGGAGCAAATCAATAACACATTGATAAACTTTAATTAATGGATGGGCTTTTATTTGATGAATTTCCAGCAAGGGTTTTAAAGCATTAAAAAAAATATAATCTACTTTATGTGCCGTAGAAAATTCAGCTAACGATAATTCTAACAAATAGGCATCTAACTGATTAAATAAGTAGTTGAAGCTAAGGCTTTCTTTTACTTCATATAAATTATTTTGATTACTGATACTGCCAGTTGCCTGATAGTAATTTAGATGATTATTCTTTAATATGTATTGATGTTCGTAATATTCAATACCTTTTGCAACACCTTGCAATGCTTTTTTTTCTTTTTTAAAAGATTGTTCATACAAACGATATTGTTTTTTGGCTAATAAAGCCTCTTGTAACAATGCAGTTTTAGTAGTTGCTTTATCTTGCAGAGTTTGTAGCATTAAAAATTGTTGTGCCAAACCAAGCAATAAACTCATTTTAGAATGAATTAGGTTTGTTTGTTTCGCATCTAACTTTTTAAATTTTGTATGGAACAATTGGTTATATGCGATTGTAAGATCGAAATTTTGTTCAAAATACTTTATACAATGACTAATTAGCATTTCTAATAGTTTCAATAGCTTTTCATCGCTATTAAAAAAAGGAGCAGCAACCATTTGCTGAAACCGCTTTAGCTCTTTTTTGCTAAAACTCTGTAATAATTCTATTATAAGATATGCTTGTCTTTTCATCCTTTTGATATTCGTTCTTCTAAGAAAAAGCACATTTTAAAACCGTCTTTATGAAATCAGCTTTGTAGCAAAGCGGAAAAGGTGAGGTTCAGAATCTGACGTTCAATTACAAATAGAGTTCATTAAAACAACATCATACAAAATGATAAACAGATTCTGAGCATTTTCTCCGCCTTGCTACGAAAATCTCAGAAAGACGAATTGAAAGAGCCTTTGCTCCACTACATTTCATAAATCTCAGAAAGACGCTACTAAAATAAAATCTTCACTCGTAATCTTCCTTATACCATTCTTCTGCCAAATCAATCATATTAGGATTATCCCTTTTAATCAACTGTATTTTCCAAGCTCGTTTATTGTTTTTAAACTTTTTCTCGTTTGCTATTGCTTCTTCAATAGAATTAAAAAACTCAAAATACATTAAATGGTGAACATTATACTTTGATGTGAATACGCTACCTTTTTCAAAACAATGTTGGTAAACCCTTCTTCTGATATCGCTTGTAACCCCAACATAAATTACTGTTCTGTTTTTGTTTGATAAGATGTAAACGTAACCACCTTTTACATTCATTTAGTAAAGATAATGAAGCTTTTTAAAACATCATTCAAAAAAATCAGCTTCTCTTTTAACCGTCCTTCTGAAATCAGCTTTGTAGCAAAGTGGAAAAGAGGAGGTTTAGAATCTGCTGTTCAGTTACAACTGCTGCTTTTTTAAAACAACATCATACAAAATGATAAACAGATTCTGAGCATTTTCTCCGCCTTGCTACGAAAATCTCAGAAGGACGAATTGAAAGAGCCTTTCTTATGCTTCGCTGCTCATTTTTGTAGTATAACTGATTAGTAAAGTTCTAAAAAAGCACTTGATGCATCATTTACAAAAACTTCTATTAATGTTTTGTTGTTTGATAAAATGTTGGCTAAAATTTGTGTGGCAAGATTGCCTGATCTAATCCAAATTATTTTGGGAGGGAAACCATTTATTAAACTAATTTCATAAAAATCAGAATCAAAAGTAACAATCACAAATCCATTCTTTCTAGCATAATTCCAAATCTCAGGGTCTTCTTCATCATTTAAACCAACATCAGAAACATGCTTACATCCAGAAAATTCAGATTTTAACAGCCTAACAATCCGGTAAGATATATTTTGGTCAAACAAAAGTTTAATCACAACCGTACCACTTTTTGTTCCCTGTCGGCAGCATAAGCCAAACAAGCATGTATATCCTCTTCAGTCAGTTCAGGAAAATCGGCTATTATTTCTTCGTTTGACATACCAGCAGCTAACCAAGCCAATACATCATAAACCGTTATTCGTGTTGTTCTAATACAAGGTTTTCCAAATCGTTTGTTTGGGTTACGCACTATTATATCTTGATAAACCATAATTAAATAAACTTACACCAAATATAAACTATTGCTTTGTAAAATGAATTTTTAACAAAAGATATATACCCAAACTCATTAAATCGGCTGTGGAACAAAGCGGAAAAGATGAGATTCAGAATCTGCTGTTCAGTTACAACCGAAGCCTTTTTAAAACAACATCCTACAAAATGATAAGCAGATTCTGAGCATTTATTCCATTGCATTACATAAATCTCAGAATGACGTGGAAAAAAGCACATTTCAATCAGATTTACACAAAACATAAAATTATAATAAATTGATTGTCAATAATTTAAAAAATATAAATTGATTTTTTTTATCAAGATACTCAAAAAAAAGTAAAATATTTTACAAAAAACCCAATTTACCTTTACACCAAGAAACACATAAAGAGGACCTGGTTCATATTTAAGAGAACTGGGTTTCGTGGCCACGAAATCCGGTATCTCTTGAATAAAAGATCAAGTCAACCTAAAAAATTAATTCGCGATTAATTGAAAATTGTTAGAAAGTACCCAACAAACACCCGAACACCCAAACACATTAATAAACATTTTTTTATAACACAGGGAGTGCGTTTATTGATTCATTCCTACCAAAAAATTTAAATATGAACACGTTTAACAAAATCAAATTAACCTTATGGGTAGTAATGCTTACCTTAACATTACAAGCCCAAAACACCCAAAACACCCAACAGGCTGAGTTTGTACCCGGTCAAGTATTAATTAAGTTAAAAGAAAGTGCCAAGGCGCAGAAAACGAGCCTAAGTGCACAAGTGAAGGCCACCACCTTAAAAAACTACACCAATTTGGGTATAGAATTGTGGGAAATAAATCAAGCCAATGGGAAACAAGCCACCTTAAAATTAATTGAGCAGCTCAACAACAACCCCGATGTAGAATATGCAGAACCCAACTATTTATGGTATGCAGATGATGGCATTGAACCTAATGATCCTTATTTTCCTGAATTATGGGGTTTACATAATGTTGGTCAAGATGATGGAACAATTGATGCCGATATTGACGCACCAGAAGCTTATTGCATACCACTTGAACTAAGCGAAGTAGTCGTAGGCATAGTAGATACTGGCATTGATTACACTCACGAAGACTTGGCAGAAAACATATGGCAAAACCTGGGGGAAGATGCCAATGGTAACGGCGTAGTATTAATACAAAGTGGCGACACTTGGATATTTGATCCCGGTGATATAGACGGTATTGATAATGATGGCAATGGCTACGCCGACGATTTTGTAGGTTGGGATTTTGTGTATAATGACAACAATCCCTCAGATTTACGCGGACACGGCACACACGTTGCAGGAACGATAGGCGCTATAACCAACAACAATATTGGTATTAATGGCGTAGCACCAAATGTAAAATTGGCCGCACTAAAGTTTTTAAGAGACGATGGAGGTGGGGTAACTTCTGATGCGGTTGATGCCATAAACTATGCCGTTGCAATGGGCATACCAATTACCAATAATAGTTGGGGCGGCGGATCATATTCCACAGCTTTATTTCAGGCTATCGAAAGTGCAGCAAACAATAATCAATTGTTTATTGCCTCTGCTGGAAACAACTATGGAAGAGACAATGATACATACCCTAAATATCCAGCTACTTATGAAAATGACAATATTATTTCAGTAGCTTCAACAACAAAAAATGACGCACTTTCCAGTTTTTCAAACATTGGGGCTACAAAGGTAGATATTGGTGCGCCGGGTTCTCAAATATTTAGTACAGAGCCAAGCAATACCTATGGTAACAAAAATGGCACCTCTATGGCTGCACCACACGTAGCAGGTGTAGCCGCATATATGTTAGGTGCTTACCCAAACACGCCTTATGCTACCATAAAACAAAATATGCTAAACGCTGCCGACCCAATACCTGCATTAAACGGTAAATGTGTAAGTAATGGAAGATTAAGTTTATACAATGCTTTGCAAGAAATGGGTGCGCCCGCCTGTTCAGACTCACCACCAACTTCTTGCAATGAAGGCGATTGGTTAGCTTTAAAAGCCTTATATGAAAGCACAAACGGTGATAACTGGTTTGATCGCTCAGGCTGGGATGTACACATAGCTCCATACAATAGTCCTCCAGTCGGTTGTAATTTAGATGATTTGTATGGAGTTGTATTAGATGAGAATGAAAGAGTAAGTTGCATCGATATGGATGGTCAATTTGATTGCGATTATGAATTTTCAATTCTTGGAAATAATCTAAGTGGAAATATACCAGTAGAAATAGAAAATTTAACCGAACTGACTAATTTAAGTTTAGGTTCAAATCAATTAGTAGGAAGTATTCCTAATGAGCTATTTAGTTTAAGTAAACTAAAAGAATTGCGTTTATATTTTAACTCTCTTAGTGGTGATATTCCTAACCAAATGGGTGATCTTATCGAATTAGAACATTTAAGCTTATCATTCAATGGGCTAACAGGAAATATACCCAACCAAATCGGAAATTTAGAAAATTTGACGGAATTATGGCTTTCAAACAATGACTTGAATGGTGATATACCAGTTGAACTAACTAACTTGATTAACCTAAAAGTATTATATTTAAGAGACAACACTTTGTCTGGAACAATCCCAAGTGAAATATGTAACCTTACAGAGCTAACTGAATTAAAGATAAACAACAATGAATTAACTGGCTGTTATCCTGCTTGTATGTATATTTTTTGTGACCGATTAATATTAGCAGATATAAGCAATGACAATAACTTTGATGCAGAATGGGATGATTTTTGCAGTACCAAAGCCGGAGAATGCCCAACACAACCAGCTTGTAATATAAATGATTGGTTAGCCTTAAAAGCTTTATACGGTAGTACAAATGGTGCCAATTGGTCAAACCGGACAGGTTGGGATGTTCATATAGCTCCACATAGCAGCCCTCCCACAAGTTGTAATTTAAGAGATTTGTATGGGGTTGTGGTAAATGAAAATGATAGAGTAAGTTGCATTGATATGGACGGTGAGGTAAACTGTACTTGGTCTGGTGCTGATAATAATCTTGGCAATAATTTAGGTGGAGAAATTCCAGATTCAATAGAATTATTAGATGAGTTAACACATTTAAGGATGGCTTATAACAATTTAATTGGAAGTATACCTGCCGAAATGGGAAATTTGGATAATCTACAACAATTAGACCTACGATTTAACCAGTTAGCAGGTCAAATTCCTTCTGAATTGGGAACATTGAGCATTTTAAGAGGTTTATTTTTAGGTGCTAATGGTTTGAGTGGAGAAATACCAATTTCAATCGGAAATCTAACTAATTTGGACCACTTATGGTTAGACATAAATGAATTGAGCGGACATATACCTGGCGAACTCGGCAACTTAACAAAGTTGGGACAAATGTCGTTAAAAGAAAATCTATTAAGTGGTTGTTATGATCCGAATTTATCAAATTGGTGTGATATAGGATTTATTGGAAACTGGCAAATATCTGAAGGCAATAGTTTTGATGCAGAATGGGAAGATTTTTGTGCAACACAAAATGGTATATGCGATCCAAACAATCAAGTTTGGCCAGGAGATTTCGACAACAATGGAACCGTTGAATTTGGGGATATGCTATATTGGGGAGCCGCTTATGGCAATACTGGATTAACACGTTCTGATGCTACTACCGATTGGGTTGGTCAATCTTGCCCTGAATGGTCTACGGAAATAAACAGGATTAATGGCAAACATCAAGATGCAAATGGTGACGGATTAATAGATGATTTTGACAAGGATGTGATTATTCAAAATATGGGCCAAACCCACAATTTCACAGAGTACAGCGAGGCAACCAGTTCTTTACAATTCAGCCTAAATCCAGATATAGCTGCCAGTAGCGGCGATATGTACACCTACGAGTTTTTTATAGATGATGCAGAAAATACGGTTTCGGCACATGGTATTAATACGTCTATTTTCTTTGGTGGTTTAAGCGTAGGCAGCGCAATAGTAGATGTAACGGGTTCTTCCCTAAATCCACAAGAAGTGTTACAAGAATTTGATATGGAAAGCAACACCCTTCATTTCGTTTTAACAAAAACAGATGGCATTAACAGCACTTTAGATGGTGCAGTTGCGAGAATAGTAGTTCAAATTCTTGAGATAGATACTGGTACTGGTGACTCAGCTTTATATGTAAAAGGTGGCAGCGTTATGCAAGCCGATGGCACTTTAGAGAGTGTAGCAGGCACAACAGTCAACAGCACCTTTTTTGAGCCAAGTATCGACGGCAGTTTAATTGATTTAACTTCTTCTACCTCGCACGCCAGTTGTGGCATTGGTGGCAAAGCCAAAGTATTTGCCAATACTGGTATCGCACCGTTTACTTACTTGTGGAGTAATGGTGCAAGCAGTCAACAAATTACCGATTTAAGTCCGGGCATTTACGCTGTTATAGTTACCGATGCAACTGGCTTATCAGCCACTCTCGAAATAGAAATACAAGGTCAGTTTATTCCAATTTATGATGATGAAGGCAACATTATACCTTGTGTTACTGCTTCTGATATTGGCAGCAGACCATCTGGTTTATTTTTGGGTCAGGTACAAATAGACGGAACTCCTGCCGCACCTAGAGACCGTATAACTGCAATTGACGAAAATGGCAACACCGCAGGTTTAGATTTGTTGAGCTTTTTTGATGGCATCGCTTACATCAACCTGCCTATTTATGGAGATAATATTGAAACAACTGAAGATGATGGTTTAACTATTGGCGAATATTTCACCTTACAACTATACGATGCATCAGCAAACACATACTACGATTATATGTTAAACGAACAGTTAGTTGAATTTACAGCATGGGAAAATACAAACGGCGCTCCAATTTCTGAATACAATAATACTGATGATATCTATAATTTTAATGGTTCACAAGCTATCTGCAATCAATCTATAAACCTTAAGGCAGGTTGGAATTTAATCAGTTTCAACAGTAGTGCTGATAACAATTTGGTGGCAGCTGTTTTTGCCGATTTAATTGCTGCTGGTAATTTAGCATTTGTTACAGGCTTTAATAATGGAGCTAAAGTTTTTAATCCTTTTGGCCCGCCATTTTTAAATACATTAACTGAATTGAAAGACGGTTTTGGCTATTGGGTAAAATTGGCTAATGCCGATGTGTTAAATACTGGAGGTGGCTGCATACCTATTGATTACGTAAAACGATTAGATGCTGGTTGGAATTTAGTGGCCTATCCACCAATTGATTCACAATCACCAAGTGTTTATTTTGCCAATTTAATTGCTGATGGAAGTTTAGAATTTGTTACTGGCTTTAATGGTGGTACGAAAACTTTTGATCCTTTTGGCCCACCATTTTTAAACTCTTTAAAGCAACTGGAAAATGGTTTTGGCTATTGGCTAAAAGTAACTAACGCATCTGCAAAAACAACTAATGATCTTACCAATATTTTTAGTTTTATAAATGGTACAAGCAATTTACCTGTTGGTGAGCAAGTGCAAGTACTAAATGAAACAGGAGAAACAATAGCCATTTTGGAGGTGATTGAAAACAGTTATTTAATGACGACTCCTATTTATGGAGATGATGAAACAACTGAAATTAAAGAATATATAAACATTGGTGAAAGCCTACGATTTAGTTGGAATGGTCAAATGGTAGATTTAAAAACAACTTTTAAAGGTGACTACGCGATTGAAGAAATACATCTTGAATTTAAGTTGGAAAATAATATCACCTTAATTGATGAGCAGCTCAGTTTAAGCGATGTTATAAACATATTCCCAAATCCTTTGGAGGATAAAGCCACCATTGTTTACAGTTTAGAAAAATCTGACAAGGTTACTATTACCCTTTTTAATGCTAACGGTCAACACATTACTACCATAATAAAAAATAGAAGCCGAGAAGCTGGGCAACACAAAGTGACCTTAAATGCCAATCATTTATCAACTGGAATTTATTACTTAAAGCTACAAAGTACAGAAATTAATATTGTAGAAAAATTGGTGGTAACTAAATAGTTTTATCAACTAATATTTCCGATAATTAATAAGCCAACCGGCACTTACATTAGCTCGGTATCTGTTAATGTAAAAGTGTCGGTAGGTTTTACGGCTCGTTACGAAACCAATATGGGTACTAGTAATACGGCAAGTAGTTTTATGCAGATATTAACGCTTGTAAATGAATCCAAAATTATAAAAATAGCAAGTAATTTTTTTTTTAAGATGCAGACATACAAAACTCATTAACCTAAAAATAATAGCAGGCGATCGCACTTTATAGCATTAACCTATTATTAAGCCGATATTTCAAAAAATGTCATTTGTTAACCATCTGGCAGACAATATTTTTATAATATTTAAATAGTAAATAATATAATTGTAAAAACATTTTGAATATTATTAATAGGAACTACCTTTGTAGAGATAATAGATAATGAAATCAATTTATGTCATCATTCCAGCTTATAACGAAGAAAGTGCAATAGCAAATGTAATTAAAGACATTCCTTCAAATATTGGAGTTAAAGAAATTATAGTGGTTAATAATGCTTCAACAGATGGTACGGCTGTTGTTGCCAAAAATAACGGTGCAACGGTTGTAAATCAACCAATATCAGGTTATGGTAATGCCTGCTTAAAAGGTATTGCGTATTTAAAGCAACTACAAACTCCACCCGATATTGTTGTTTTTTTAGATGGTGATTATTCCGATTATCCACAAGAAATGGAGAAAATTGTTCAACCTATTTTAACCGATAATGTTGATATGGTAATTGGATCTCGCAACATAGGTAATCGACAAAGAGGAGCAATGACACCACAACAAATTTTTGGTAATTGGTTGGCCACCAACTTAATTAGGTTAATTTACAATTACAACTTTACTGATTTAGGACCGTTTAGAGCAATAAAATGGGGAAAATTATTAGAACTAAATATGCAAGATAAAACCTACGGCTGGACTTGCGAAATGCAGGTAAAAGCGGCCAAAAAAAATTTTATTTGTAAAGAAATAGCAGTGTCGTATAGAAAGCGAATTGGTTACTCAAAAATTTCTGGTACTATAAAAGGGACAATTTTAGCTGGTTATAAAATATTATTTAGTATCTTTAAAAATATTGATTAATTTTATTATTTAAATGAACACTTATTTTTAGAACTTTTTAACTCAAAATTACGTAAGTCTTTTTAAATACATTTGCCCAATGGAAAGAGTAGAAATACTTCATATAGAGGATAATTTTGCTGATGTTACCCTAACAAGAAAAATTTTAAACGATTTAGAAACGAAGACGGTATACCACCATGTATCAAATGGTAAAGATGGTTTGCAATACCTAAATAAAGAAGGCAAATACAGCGAAGTAGAAACTCCTGACATTGTCTTTTTAGATTTAAATTTACCAACAATTGATGGTTTTACGGTATTAAAAACCATTAAAACTAATGATGTGTTAAAAGTAATTCCGGTAATAATAATGTCAACTAGCCAACGAACTGCCGATGTGAAAAAAAGCTATCGTTTGCAAGCTAATGCCTTTATTACTAAGGGAATTGATTATTACAGATTTAGCAATGCCATAAAAAAATTGGATCAATTTTGGTTTAAAAGCTGCTTGTTGCCTACTAAATACGAACCGTTAAAATTTTTGTAAGATGCTATAATTAACTAATTGGCAGGTTACAAAATAAGTTTATACCGCCTACAAAAGCGTGAAGAGTAGCCCCGATTGCAACGGTTATGCCATTTTGTGCGGTGGCTTTGAAGCGAAGTCAAAATGGTATTTGAGTGGAAAGCGGGACCGAAGTTTATGTGAAAAAATCTATTTCGCTTCAAAAAAATACGTTGTTAGTTATAATCATTTAGCAAACCATCAACATTTAGTTTGGCCCAAAGGCTGCTTAATTCTTGCTTTTCAGTAAAAGGATATTCTAATTTTAATTTTTGCTTAAATAGGGATTGATGTAAGCTTTGCAAATAAAAAATATAGGTTCTGTCGCTTATTGTTTGCCTTTCCCAAGCCACATTTATGAGTGTTAAATTTCGTAAAATTATTTTTTTTGATTTTGATGAGGTACTAAAAATGATGAACGGTAAATCAGTTAATTTACTGCCATGTAATTCTTTAGATGGATGCCCGTAGCGCTGCAAAAAATGTTCAATTTTAGCTACATTTTCCTTATTAATAGCAGCTTTTTTACGGGCTGCCATTATATGGGCTTTACTTTTATAACCGTATTTTTTATGAGCTAAATTTTCTTTTTCGTTTGCATTATTATGTGCATCTAAAACTTCGTTGAGGTAGGTAGTTTGAGTTTCTACCGAACTATTTAATGCAGTACAACCTATGCTTAGGCTGGCTATGGTTAGCAGTAAAAAATATTCTAAATATGTTGCGTTCATAACAGTTTTAAATTGTAAGCTAAGGTGAAAAAGTATAAATATTAAAGTAATTTATAATATAATTTGGTTTAACTGTTCAAAATAAGCAAAATCTTGTACTGTAATTTGGTTACTTATATTTATTTAAAAGGGTAAATAGTCGTTTATTTCTAAACCTTCCATTTTATCGCCAGTAGTTGTAGTATTAGGCGTAGCGGTAGCGGTAGCAGTTTTTACTTCAACTGCTAAGCTTTCTAATCGCCAAACATCTAAATTTAAAAAATAATTGATATTACCATCTCTATCTAACTTTCGACCTTTTATATTAAAATAAACTTTCAAATAATCACCTAACGCAACATCATCAATTAGGTCGCATCTATCACCTGTAAGTTGAAACTTGATGTAGTCTGTTATTTTTTTATCGTTTCGGGTTAACGAGTGCTGTAAAATAAACTCTCGCTTCCTAAAGTTTTCATTTATCTGCTGCGGTTTAAATTTTTCGTGAAGTAATCCAACAATTTCATAACTCATATATATATTTAATTTATTTTATTTTTTGTATAGGTATTTACATAAAGGTACTCAAAATGGGATAAATATGGCGTTCGTTTATTTTTATTAACTAATTTCTTTAGCTTCGTTTCCGCTAAAATGGTAAAGATATGAGTTTTTTTAAAAAAATTTTTGGAGGTAGAGCGCCCGAAAACGCATTTTTTAGCGATGGGGAGCCAAATATTAAGTTTGGAAGATATAGCGATAGCTTTAAAAATGAACAACAAGTAGAAAAATGGCAAAAAGCATTAGCACTTTTTAAAGAGAAAGAATACCTTAATGCGTATCAACATTTTTTTATGTATTTAAAAGATAAAAATGCAGATAATGTAAAAATTACAGAGACCAACAATAAACTTCAATTTGAAGTATATCAGGGGTCAAAAAAAATATCGGGGCAAGCAACAAACAAATTGGTAAGTGCAGAAGTAAAAGTAGTAAAATCAAATAGTTTAAAAGTTGCTTTTATGCGTAAATTGATGGAACGGAACTACAACCTAAAATATAGTCGATTTGCCTTGGCAGCTGATAATACGGTATACATGAAGTTTTCTACAACCGCAGAATCTGGCTCGCCACAAAAACTGTATTATGCTTTAAAAGAAGTTGCAATTCAAGCAGATAAATTAGATGATTTATTAATAAATGAATTCAGCTCTATAGAAAATGTTGATAATAACCACATAACACCACTAAATGAAAAGGAGCGAAATGTTAAAATTAAATGGTTAAAAAAATACATTGTAGATGCATTAGAGTTGGTGAAAGAAATTGGCACTAAAAACGACGGTGATAGAGCATTTATACTACTTTCTTTGGCTTTTAAATTAGATTATTTAATTACACCCGAGGGTAACCTTATGGATAAGCTTGAAAAAGTACAAAGTACCTACTATCAACAAAATAGCACAAAAAATAGCCAAGAAAAAATTGAAGAAATTATTGAACTTTTTGAAGAAATAAATAATTTAAGTAATGAAGAGATTAGTAAAGAATTATACCAAACCAAAGCCACTTTTGGTGTGGGCACTCCAACAAGTCACAATATAATAAGCGATCAAATTCAAGAAATTTCAAAACAAATAAGCAACGCAATAGAAAATAAAAACTTTGAATTATCAAAAGCTATATGCGAGTATATTGCAGGTTATGCCTTGTTTTTTTATGGAATGCAACGGCCAACAAAACGATTTTTCGAGTTTTTAGTAAAAATTTTAAATTACGAATATTATGAAGAATTAGGTTTTCAACGACCTTACTACAAAAAAAACCAGCTCAACAAATCAGAAATTACAAAACGCCTAAACGAAATAAACAATACTTTTAAAAAAGAGTTTCCAGGCATTGCTTTAAATGCTGGCAACCTCAAATTTGAGTCGCGCACACATTTTGCATATAGTTTTTTAAAAGAAATTCAAAAATTACCTTATTTACCAAAATAGTTGGCCTTACAATGAAGCATGAAGTAATAGAAAAGTTTAAAGATGTAGTAGTATCTATTGCAACCGCCTATGGATCGGGCACAGGATTTTACTTAAAAAATGAAAATATAATAGTTACCAATTTTCACGTAGTAAAAGGTGTAAAAGAGGTAATTATTAGTGGCGTAGGCAAACAAAAAGTGCTGGCAAAGGTGCTATATATTGATCCGATGTACGATCTCGCTTTTATTGAACCAACTAAAATTAATTTAAAAGGTGCAGAACTTAGCAGTATCAACGTAAATGAAGGAGAGCAAGTTATTGCCATTGGCCATCCTTATGGATTAAAATACACCGTAACACAAGGCATCGTTTCCAAGGCCGAAAGACTGCATAATAACATCAATTACATACAGTTAGATGCTGCCATAAACCCCGGCAATAGCGGAGGCCCTTCTATAAACGAAAGCGGAGCAGTAATTGGCGTAAATACCTTTATAATTGCAGGAGGAAATAACCTCGGTTTTGCTTTGCCAGTAAGTTATTTAAAAGAAGCCATCGCCGAATTTAAAAACTTAAATGAGCAAGTTGGTTTACGTTGTCATTCGTGCAGCACCGTATTAATTGAGGCCGAAATAGACGGCAAATATTGCAACAACTGCGGGGCAAAGTTAGCCTATGTAGTAGATAAACCATACAAACCAGTAGGCATTGCCAAAATGTTAGAAGAAATTATTATTAAAAACGATAAAAATATAAAGCTCGCCCGTATTGGCAAAAACAGGTGGGAAATTGAAGAAGGTTCAGCCAAAATTTATATAAATTACGAAAGCGCAACAGGTTTTGTGTACAGCGATGCACACCTTTGTATGCTGCCCAAGCAAAACGTAGCAGGTCTTTTCGAGTATTTGTTAAAAGAAAATTTTACACTCGAAGACGTTTATTTTAGCGTTGCCAACAAAGAAATTGTAATGTCGGTTTTGGTATACGATCAATACCTAACCATAGAAAGTGGCACCCGTATGTTAAACAACCTACTTAAATATGCCGACAAGTACGATGACATTTTGGTAGATACCTATGGTTGCATTTGGAAAGAAGAAGAAATAACATAAGCAATTGTTTAACTTTTTTTTTTTGAAGCGAAACAGTTCAACACTATAAACACACCCGGCCCGCTTTCCGTTCAAATGCTATTGCCCTCGCTTCAAAAGCCTACGCTACACAATAGCATAACCACTTCAATCGGGGCTAAAATGGCAACCTCGGTTCGCCATAGCAAGCCTTTAAAAAAAACATTTTTATAATTCAAAAATAAAAAACATCACCCAAAATTAAAAAAACACAACAAACCATAACAAATTCAGTATTTTTACGTCTAAAAATAGCAAAGTAATTCAATATGAAATTTAAAATAAAAAGTATAACCACAATAGCACTCATTATTTTTTTGGGTATAAACGTGCAAGCCCAATTTAGAGATGTAAACAAAAGCAACCGCGGCAAAACATTAGAAGAAACCTTTGGCACCAATGGCAAGTTTGATTGGAACAGAGTTTACGTTGGCGGCCAGTTTGGTGGTGGTTTGGCTAATGGCCAATTACAAGGTGTAATTTCACCCGAAGTTGGTTATTATTTAACCGAAAGCCTTTTAGTAGCCGGCGGCCCAACTTGGGAATTTGCGAGATTTAGTAACCCTATAACTAATGATGTAAGTAAAGCCAGATATCTGGGTGGGCATTTGTTTGCAAGATATAACGTTTTTAAAGGCCTATTTGCACACGCAGAATATGAATATGTTGGCTATCGCGAAAATGGTGAAAAAGTAGTTGATTTACGAACAGGAGAAACCATAAATGGTATAAATGGTTTATTTGCAGGCGCAGGCCTAAGAATAGGTAACTTTATTTCGGCAATGGTACTATATAATTTTTTGTACGATGACGAAGCCCTCTTTCAACGCTACTCCAACCCTTTAGGTTTAGGTTTTAACAACCCGGTTATCCGTATTTCTTTTGGTGGCAATATTGGCAACTTATTTTAAACAAGCTAACTCAACTTTGCAAATCGTTGTAATAAGTTTGCTCAGTTAGCTTTGCCCACTTTGCTATCTTGCTTTTAAAATCACTAAAGCTTTTGTATACTTTTTCGGCCAAAGGGGTGGTACCAACTAATTCTTGTATCGCCTCATTGCTGTAAATTCGCAGCTGATCCAAAACTGGTTTCGGAAACTGTTTTACTACAGCATTACTTTCGGTAATTATTTTATCTAACCAAACAGAATTTTGGGCCTCAAACTCGGCTAATACCCAAGTGTGTATTCTGTAAGATGCTGCCATTACTATTTCTTGTAAATCTTCTGGCAATTTTTCATAAGCTTGCTTGTTTACAAAAAACTCTAACTGCGTACCTGGTTCGTGCCAGCCTGGCGTATAATAATATTTAGCTATTTTATGAAAACCCATTTTATAATCGTGGTAAGGGCCAATCCATTCGCAGGCATCAATAACGCCACGCTCCAGGCTGGTATATACTTCGCCGCCAGGCAATAGTACAGGTGCGCCACCAGCTTTTTCTAAGGCTTTACCAGCAATGCCGGGTATCCTCATTTTCAAGCCTTTTAAATCATCAACAGTATTAATTTCTTTATTAAACCAGCCCCCCATTTGTACGCCAGTATTTCCACCTAATAGTGGAATTAGGTTAAATGGTGCGTAAACTTCTTTCCATAATTCGTAACCGCCACCACTAACCATCCACGAGGTAAGTTGCTGGGCATTCATACCAAAAGGTATAGAAGCAAAAAACTGTGCCGCCGGAGATTTACCTATCCAATAGTATGATGCGCCGCTTCCCATTTCGGCAATACCATCAGATACGGTACCAAAAGCTTCTAAAGCAGGCACTAATTCACCAGCACCATATACTTTGATGTTTAACCTACCGCCCGACATTTTTTTAACGTAATCAGCAAACATATCTGCACATTCGCCCAAAACAGGAAACTTGGGCGGCCAGGTAGTTACCATGCGCCAATTGTACTTTTTACCACTTTGTATTGCAGGTGAAGCAGAGCTACTACTTTCTTCATTGCTTGCACAGCCATTAAGTACCGTTCCTGCGCCAACAGCACCTAAAATTGTAGATTTTAAAAACGTTTTTCTTTTCATACCATAATAAATTAAACTTTTAAGAATGCAGATAATATGCCACACATTATTGCACAACAAATTACCCAATAACCAACTTGTACAGCAATGTATTTAAAGCCTCTTCTTTCAAATAATGCGCCCGTTGCAATAAAAGGCAAGGCAAAAAGCAAGCCTGCAAGCACACCATGGAAAGCTCCGTGGCCAAAATTTCGGTGTATTGCTCCATATTTATTTTTAAAGTCGGCAGTATATTTTGAAATTTCTGAATTAGGATTTTTAAAATCAGGATTACTAATAAATAAGCTTTCTATTCCATATTGATGAACGGTATAGCGAGATAATGCCAAGGAAAGCAGTAACGAAAAAAGAAACAATAAACCCATTACCAACGCCATATTTGCACCGCTCGCATATTGGCCAGTTATGCCGCTGGCTTTTAACCAAGCATTGGCAAAACCAAATTTTGGGTTGTACCATATTGCACCTAAAACTAAGGGGATTAATGAGACACCAATGAAAATCAAAATATTCATTTTTGATTATTTTGATGGTAAGGTAAGAAAATATTATGATTGGAAATATAGTTTCGAAAAATATTAGTTGCTTTGTAAATTACTTGTTCAAAACTTCCAAAGCTTTTCGCGCTGCTTCATTTTCGGCACTTTTTTTATTTCTACCTTCACCAAATGCAATTATATTAAGCTCAATTACAATTTGAGCTTTAAAAATACGGTAGTTGGAATATTCTTTTTCGTCAATTATTTCAAAGGCTAACTCTTGGCTATGTTTTTGGCACCATTCTACCAAGCGGCTTTTAAAATTAAATTCGGTAGCTACTAATTTTTCTAAATCAATATGTGGTTTTACAATTTTGTGCACTACAAAATGGTAAGTTTTTATATAACCAGCGTCTAAATAAATTGCCCCAATTAGTGCTTCTAAACTATTGCCCAATATAGAGGAAGAAGTGTTTATAATAATGTTTTTGTTTAGAAGTTTTAGGTACTCGGCCATACCCATATTTTTAGCTATTTGTCCTAATTTTTTGCGACTTACTATTTTTGCTCTTGTTTCAGTTAAAAATCCTTCTGTTTTTTTTGGAAAGCGATTAAACAATATTTCCGAAATAATGGCATCTAAAACAGCATCGCCTAAATATTCTAATCGCTCGTTATTTGATGTAGATTCTTTATGAGAAGAGCTATGTAAAAAGGCTTGTTTATATAAGGCGATATTTATTGGTATTATACCTGTACTAGTTTTAAGCTTTTTTACTAAAGCTTTATCTTTTGCAATAAATAAATTAAAAATTTTTCTAATAGTAAAAATCAAATTAACTAAATTTCTTTAATACAATGCAGGCATTGTGCCCACCAAAACCAAAAGTATTACATAATGCATAATTAACGGTTTTGCTTTGGGCAGTATTAAAGGTGAAGTTGATTTTGGGATCAAAAGCAGGGTCGTCTTCAAAATGATTAATTGTTGGAGGGATTATATCTTTATTTAATGCAAAAATACATGCCAAAGCTTCAACAGCACCTGCACCGCCTAATAAATGGCCAGTCATAGATTTGGTTGAGCTTATATTTAAATTGTATATGTGCTCACCAAAAACCTTTTCAATGGCTTTTACTTCGGCAATATCGCCTAATGGAGTGGAGGTGCCGTGAACATTTATATAGTTAATTGCTTGAGGTAAAATTTTAGCATCTTCTAAGGCTAGTTCCATCACTTTTTTTGCGCCTTCACCTTCTGGGTGTGGTGCGGTAATATGATGTGCATCGGCAGACAAGCCTGCACCAACTATTTCTGCATAAATTTTAGCACCTCTGCTTTTAGCGTGTTCGTATTCTTCTAAAATTAAAGTGCCTGCACCTTCTGCAATAACAAAACCTTCCCTGTGTAAATCAAAAGGTCGGGAGGCTATTGCAGGATCGTCATTTCTGGTACTTAATGCTTTCATTGAACTAAAGCCACCTACCGCAGTTTCGTGAATTGGTGCTTCAGAACCACCACAAACAATTACATCTGCTTTGTTTAACAATATGTAATAGTAAGCATCAATAATTGCATTGGTAGCTGATGCACAAGCTGAAACGGTGGCGAAATTAATGCCTTTAAAGCCATATTTAATACTAATATGGCCAGGTACAATATCAACTATCATTTTAGGCACTAAAAAGGGGCTAAAACGTGGTTTGCCAGTTTCTACAAACTCTCTATAGTCTGCTTGTAAAGATTGTAAACCACCAATTCCGCTGCCCCAAATACAACCCACTCTTTCTTTGTTAGGTAAATCGGCTATGCCACTATCTTTAACCGCTTCATCGGTAGATACTAAGGCAAATTGAGAAAATAAATCTAATTTACGGGCTTCTTTGCGGTCAAAGAAATCAGTAGCATTAAAATCTTTTACTTCACAAGCTATTTTCGACCTAAATAAAGAGGCATCTATTCTTGTAATGGGTGCTCCACCAGAAGTTCCATTTTGGAGATTTTGCCAATAGGTAGAACTTGTGTTTCCTATTGGTGTTACCGCCCCAATACCCGTTACAACAACACGCTTATTCATTTCTTAATTTATCGAATTATGCAGAAACTTTATCGTTTAAATAATTGATTACATCGCCTACAGTTTGTATTGCTTCTGCATCTTTATCAGGTATTTGAATGTCGAAGGTGCGTTCAAGCTCCATTATTAATTCAACGGTGTCTAACGAGTCGGCACCCAAATCGTTTGTGAAATTTGCTTCTGCTACAACTTCAGCTGCATCTACACCTAATTTGTCTACTATTATACTATTTACTTTCTCGGTAATTTGAGACATATATCTATTAATTTGTTTTGTGACGCAAAAATAAGCTTTTTATAAAACTTATGATATTCTACCCTATTTTTTTCTTTAGATTATTGCAAAAATAAGCTAATGTTATAATTGCTGTTTTATCTTTGATAAGATTATTAAACTAATCATTTACTATAAAACTCTTTTAAATAAACGAATATAATTTGAAAAAACAATTACTTAAATTAAGTTATAGTGTTGATTTTGAGCTTGTTGGCATAATAAGCCATTTGCAAGAGTATAAGGTGGCGCATCATTTAAACAGCCATTTACAGTTGGGCTTTAAGCGGGTTGAAGATTGGCAACTTAATAATGAAAATAAAGGTAAAAAATTGAATACGGGTTCATTTTTTAGACAATATTTCTATAAAAACGATATTTTAAGATGCACTTTTCACTTATTGCAAAACAAAGCTTTAAATGAAGTATGTTTACCAGAGTTTTCAATTATCGATTATTTGTTGATCATATTTGGCGAAACTGATGATATCTTTACGAAAGATCTCTTAAAAAAGATAAAACTAATATCGGGCATTAATTCTGCTTTGATGTTAGATGTTAATAAAATTAAAAATATAGAAAATATACTTATAGATGAAGCGATCTTTTAATAGAACAAAAATTGTAGCAACGGTTGGCCCAGCGTCTTCAAGCAAAGAGATGTTAACTAAATTAACAAAAAATGGGGTTGATGTATTTAGGTTAAATTTTTCGCACGGAAGCCACCAAGATAAAGCGGATATAATTGAGCGCATTAAGAAAATTAATAAACCTTTAATAAGTAAGGTGGCTATTTTATGCGATTTACAAGGGCCAAAAATAAGGCTTGGAGATTTAAAAGAAGGTAACGTTACTATTAAAGATGGTGATGTAATAGAAATTGTAACTAATAAAGATACTAACTCAAATAAAAAAATATACATTAATTACGCCAACTTGCCTAAAGAGGTAAAGTTAGATGATAGAATTTTAATTGATGATGGCAAAATTGAATTACAGGTAGTGGTTGCCGATGGCGTTCAATTAATAAAAGCTAAAGTAATTTATGGTGGTGAACTAAAACCACGTAAAGGAGTAAACCTGCCAGACACTTCACTTTCAGTACCTTCGTTAACCGAAAAAGATATTGAAGATTTAAATTTTATTTTGAAACAAGAAATTGATTGGATTGCACTTTCTTTTGTAAGATCGGAAAATGATTTACTTCAATTAAAAAAGTATATTACCGCAGCCAATCACCCTGCAAGAGTGATTGCTAAAATTGAAAAACCGGAGGCACTAATCAACATCCAAAAAATTATACAAGAAACCGATGCGGTAATGGTTGCCCGAGGAGATTTAGGCGTAGAAGTTGAAGGCGAACGAGTACCTTTAATACAAAAAGACATTGTAAGGCGATGTTTGAAAGCAAACAAGCCAGTAATAATTGCTACCCAAATGATGGAGAGTATGATTGATCACCCAAAAGCAACCCGTGCCGAAATAAATGATGTAGCCAATGCTGTTTTAGATGGCGCCGATGCGGTAATGTTAAGCGGAGAAACTGCGGTTGGCAAATACCCAGTTGAGGTAATTAAAAATTTTAGTAAAATATTAAAAGAGGTAGAACAAAAAGGAGAGATTTATAATAAAAACTTAAAATCAGATAAAACTTCTGAAACTTTTTTGAGCGATGCTGTGTGTATAACAGGTTGCCGCATTGCAGATGAAATTGATGCCAAAGCAATTATTGGTTTAACCACATCTGGTTATACCGCATTTATGGTATCGTCCAGAAGGCCACACGCCAATATTTATATTTTTACTGGTAATAAAGATTTATTGGGAGCTTTAAGTTTATTATGGGGGGTAAGGGTAATTTTTTATGATGAATTTAAAACAACCGACGAAACCGTAGAAGATGTAAAAGCTATTTTAATAAAACATGGAGTAATTAGAAAGGGAGACAATGTAGTAAACTTAGGAAGTATGCCTGTAAACGAGCGAGGCCGAACTAATATGTTAAGGGTAAGTATTATTGAATAAACTGCTATCTTGTGGCCAATTATTCAATATTTTAGAAAATGAAAATTAACCAAGTACTTACATTATTGATAGCTTTATTATTTAGTAACGCTACTTTTGCTCAAACAGGTATTAATTATTACGAATTAGCTAATGCTGCTTACGATAGCGGAGACTACCAAAAATCGGCCGAACTATTTGTTCAGGCATTTAACAAGCCAGTAGACGAACGTGCTAAAATGTATGCGGCTTATAATGCAGCTTGTTCCTTTTCTTTAAATGGGTACAAAAAGGAAGCCATAAAATATGCTAAAGCCGCACTCGACAATGGTATGTTGCAGTTTAAAGAAGATAAAGACTTTGACAATATTAAAAACAATGGCAAATTTAAAAAAATAATAAAAGCAGCAGCTAAAAAAATAACCGAGTTAGAAAGCCCCGCCAGTATGTTGCCAATTACTTACACACCAAAAGGATATAAAAAAGAAGAAGCACATCCATTAATTGTAATATTACACGGTTACGGTGGTAACCCAACAAACATTATGGAATTGTACAAACCTTTAGCCGATGCCAGGGGCGCAATTTTACTATCGTGCCGAGGAAGTGAAATTACAACAGCCAACAGTTTTTATTGGGATTATGATAATGAAGAAGCCCTTACATTTTTACGCCGACAAATAGAAAGCACCATCAAAAAGTTTAATGTAGATATGCAAAAAGTAATACTCACCGGTTTTTCTCAAGGAGGCTATTTAACTTACGATTTTGGCCTAAAAAATGCTGATATTTTTACCGCTTTGTTGCCAGTAGCAGGTAAAGTGCCACAAAAGTTAATGCCTCATCAAGAAGCCAATAAAAATATAAAAGTGTATTCAATTGCAGGCCTACATGAACCTAAAAGTTTTTTAAAAACTTATGAAGGGTTGGATGAGCAATTAGATCAATTAGCTATTGAATACCAATTAAAATTTTATAACATTGGCCATCAATACCCTAATAATAATGAAGAAGAGCTATTAAAAGCTTTTGATTGGTTAGTAGAGTAGACAAAACAATAGTATAAAATTTTTCTCAAAAAAGAGATGTTATACTACAAGCGAAATGGTTGAAACACATAAATATTTAGATCTTGCCATTCGTTCAAATACCATTTTGAAAACGCTTCAAAAGCCTCACCTAAAATAGTATAATACCATTTCGACTTTTTAATTACACGAATATTTAGTATCTTTGAGTATGCCAAAACAGTTAGAAATAGAAGTAAAAGAGTCTTTAAATTATTTATACTAGTTACAAAAACAGCAAGACAATAAAACCTTATTTAATCGAGTTCAGATGCTTATTCTTTTGAAAACCAAAAAGATTAAATATATTACTGAGCTGTCTGATGGCATACCCTGTAGTTTAAGGAGTATAAAAGGTTGGGTTAAAACTTACAAAGCTAAAGGTTTAGAGGCTTTATTAGCCGATGGTAGAGGAGCTAATAAACCAGCTGCTATTTATGGACAAGTTTATACCAAGTTGGGGGAGTTGTTAAACGATCCTAACAATCAAATTACCTCTTATGGTGAATTATTAGCCTTTGTTAACCAATTAGGAGTTGAAATGAAGTATAAAGCCTTTTACAAGTTTGTCAATCATCATTTTGATGTTAAACTGAAAGTGGGCTAAACAGCTAATGTTAAAAAAGACGAAGCTGCGGTAGCAGTTTTTAAAAACAATAGCCAGCAAATTAAAACATATTAAAAAGGGCAATATAAAATATGAATTAATTAGCCTGTATTTTGAAGATGAAAGCCGCTGTGGTTTAAAGTTGACACCCAGAAGAATACTAACCTGTAAAGACATTAAACCCACACAAGCTCATCAGCATAAATTTCAAAACACTTACCTATATGTAACCTATTTAACTATAAATGGCAATGGCTTTACTTTAGATCTTCTATACTGAATACTAATATGATGCAATTACATATAAGTAAGTTCAATAAAATAAAACCAAAAGAACTTTAAATTACAGTTGTAGATCATGCCTCATTTCAGTACACTAAAAGTTAAACATCTTCAGTAATATTATTCCTATATTCATGCTTCCATACAGCCCAAAACTAAATTCTGCTGAAAGCGTGTGGCTATACTTGAAAACCATTTTTATAATAAAGTATTTAAAACAGTAGCGCAAATTCAAGAAGAAATACACCAAATCATTAAATAACGATTAACCGTAGAGAAAATAAAAACACGGACTGGATATAAACTATATATTAATACTTTTTTATAGTAGAAATGGTGTAATTATTAGACTATCAAATAATTACGAATTTTATAAGAAACACTAATTAAATAGGTTTAGCATAATTCATCAACTTCCAAACAAATCTCTCCAAGTTTCGTAAAAAAAATAGGTCAGTATATGTAAATAGTAATTACTTTTGTAACTTGGAAAAAACAGTAGAACAACAATTATTAAATGCTATTCAATTTGCTACAGAAAAGCATAAAGGGCAATTTAGAAAGGGATTTAGTAAAACACCTTTTATTAATCACCCAATAAATGTAGCCGACATTTTAGCTAATAATGGAGAGGCAGATAATATAATTTTATTAAAAGCTGCCATTTTGCACGATGTATTAGAAGATACCAATACCAAGGCAAATGAGTTAATCGAAAATTTTGGAGTGGACGTTTGTAAGCTTGTTTTAGAATGTACCGATAACAAAAATTTAGTTAGTGAAGATAGAAAGCAAGCCCAAATTGATTGCGTGTGTAAAGCATCTACCAATGCAAAAAAATTAAAGCTGGCAGATAAAATTTCCAATATTAAGGACATTATTATTGATCCGCCAATAGGTTGGAGCATTGATAGAAGATTAGATTATTTAGAGTGGGCCAACGATGTTTGTTGCCAAATAAATGGCGTAAACGAAAAATTGGAACAACTATTTAATAATGAAATGGAGATGGCTAAAATTGCTTTAATAACCGAAGCTAATTTAGTTTAAATTTTCAACCAAACGTTTCTTCTACCACTACTTTTGCGCGTTGCACCTGCCCGTTTAATGGTGGGTTTAATTTAATCACCTCAACCTTTAACGCATAAATAGTATCAAACTTACTTTTAATTGCTACTATAATTTTTCCAGCTATGTGTTCAATCAACTTTACAGGTTGTTGCATAATGGCTTTACATATTTCAAAAATTTCGCCATAGTCTATCGTTGATTCCAATTGATCTTTAAGCATTGCATTTTCAAAAAAAGTACCTATGTAAACATTTATCTCATATTCTCCGCCTACTTTTTGCTCATCTTTTGTAACGCCGTGGTGTGCATAAAACTGCATACCTTCTAAAGCTACCCAATGCCGCTTAGTTATATTGTTACTCATCTTATTTTTTGCACAAAATATTAATTAATAATGAATTGGTATCGAATTATTGCCAGCTTTTAAAAAAATGATGTACTGGGCCGTTTCCTTTACCAAGCCTAAAATGTCTGCCAGCTCCAATAGCTTGAGTAATATAGCTTTTAGCATTAGAAGTGGCTTGTATCAAATCAAACCCTTTTGCTAAACCACATGCAATAGCTGTTGAAAGCGTGCAACCGGTACCGTGTATATTATTACTATCAATTGTTGGTGCTGCAAATTGATGAACCTCATTATCGCTATCTAAAAACAAATAATCTTTACTTTCATGACCAGTTAAATGACCACCTTTTAGTAAAAAAGGTCGCTTGTATTGCTCACCTAATTTTACTGCCGAATCGCGCATAGTATTGCGTGCAATTGTTTCTCCGCCAAGTAATATTTCTGCTTCTGGCACATTGGGTATTATAAGATCACAAAGTGGAAAGAGTTCGGTTTTTAGTTTTGCAATTCCTGCTTCACTTAGCAAATCCTTTCCGCTGGTTGATTTAAAAACCGTATCTAATACTACATTTTTAAGTTGGTATTTTTTTATAAGATGCGCAACCAATTCCACTATGGTTACATTGCCCAGCATCCCAATTTTAACGGCATCAATTTCAATATCATTTACAACTGCAGCCAACTGATTTTCAATTACCATTAAAGGTAAATTGAAAACTTGGTTTACCCCTTGCGTATTTTGTGCCGTAACCGAGTTGATTACCGTACAGCAGTAGCATTGCATTGAAGCAGCCGTTTTTATATCTGCTTGTATACCTGCCCCTGCACCAGAGTCGGAGCCAGCAATGCTCAATATGGTTTTGTAGTTTTGCATCTTGGCAAGTAAGGTACAAACTTATTTATTAGTTACTAATTATAACGGGTTTTACCCCACCAACTCAATTTCCGTAATCTCTGGCATTATACCAACTCTACCAGGATAACCTAAGTGGCCAATACCTCTGTTAACATATAAGTGTTGATCGTTTTCGGAATACAAACCCGCCCATTCTTTATAAGCATATTTTGCAGGGCTCCATTTTATCCACGGAATTTCTACCCCAAACTGAAAACCGTGCGTATGACCAGATAAGGTTAAATTAATATCCGCATATTTTCCTAATATTTGTTTTCGCCAATGGGTAGGATCGTGTGATAATAATATTTTTACAGCACAATTTTCGCAACCTTCGTGAGCTTTGTTCAAATCTCCTTTTGAAGGAAAGTATGGTTTATCACTCCAATTTTCAACGCCAATAATTGCTAATTGATGCCCTTCAATATCAATTATTTTATTTTCATTGTTTAGCAATTGCCAACCCATCTCTTGCTGATAAGCTTTAAGTTTTTCCAAATTTTGAGCAGTAGCCTTATCATTTTCTTCTTTATTTTCACTAAAACGGTGGTAGTAACCATAATCGTGATTACCCAAAACAGAAAACACGCCATGCTTCGCCTTAATGCTACTTAATATATTTTTGAACGGCAAAATCTCATCGGCTATCGAATTAACAATATCGCCTGTAAAAAAAACAAGATCGGGTTTTAGTTCATTAATCATATCAACAGCTTGTTGCAGTTTTTCAGGAAACATCATGCTACCGGTGTGCAGATCACTTATTTGCACCATTTTAAAACTGCTTAATGCTTTAGGTAGGTTTTTAACTGGCACAGCAGCTTTGTAAATTTTGAAACGATATGCATTTCGAACCATACCATTTAACATAGCGGCCAACGGAATTGCCCCTGCAACTATCGCTAATTGACTTATAAACTTTTTACGAGAATAATCAAACGCCACATCTTTTGAACCACTTAAATTAAGCATTTTCTGAGTAATCCATTTGCCTGCTCTAAATAAATCTTCTGATAATAAAAGGCCCGACATTACAATTTTTAAAAGAAAGATACCAAGAAACATCGTAATCGACATTCCAAAAATAACCTTGCCAAAAATTTGAGAACCCCCACGGCCTGCAACAAAACTGGTAATTATAATACCATAAAATATTAATGATAAAACTACATAAACTATATTAAGTAAATGTTTTGGCCAACCCACATTATTCTGAAAAGCAGTTTTTACTGCCTGAAAAATATAATATTCTGATGAAAGCGTTAGGCACAATAAAATGACTGGTAATATCAATCTGCTCAAAGTTTAATTATATAACACAAAGGTAAACCTAGTTTTACTATAAGGTTTGTTGTTAAGTTATTTTAATATTAAAATTTAAATTGAGCTGCAAACCCGCCTTATTGCGGATGATAGATTGTACCTAACTGTTTCAATCTCGCTAAATCTAATTCCACCTTTTTAGTTTGTTTATTTACATACAATTCCGTTTGGTCGGTATGGTGTAAACTTTCTTCTTTCATACTATTACCAAAAGCATTTATAGTATGTAATTCTTCTAAACCTTCTTCATTATATTTTGCATACATAATAAAACTATCGCCACTATCAATTTTCACTTTACCTTTTTTGTAAGGCTTAACATGGCAATTAGCTAATGTATTTGGGCCTCCGTACATTGGTAATTCAACATCAGCCCTTACTGCCATTTGTAGTTTCCCTAAGGCCACCTCTAAAGTGCCGTAATGTTTTTGTAAAAACTTCTGCGCCTTTAACATTGCTTTAATCAACTCTGCTTCTGCTACATTTTTTTCAACATTACCAAATTTTTCGGTTATGTATTCTTCAAAATACATACTAGTAATAACCATTGGTGCAGCTTGTTTATTAGCTACATCAAACGAGCCATTCCATTTTTCAAACACCTTATAAAATGGTTTTAGTTTAGTATTTTTTTGTAAGATGTGTGGAATGTCATCACAATTCATACAATTTCTAAACGATAAATTGCTCTTATCCACCGTAACATCTTCTCTTAATTTCCTTGCTTCTTCAAAGCTAATGGTTTCATAGTTGCTAATTAATTTTTCAAATGTTTTGGCTCTTACAGTATTGCTGGTAAGCAAGCCAAAGCTTTTTGGAAAATCTGTGGGTTTGAGATTTTCGCCTGGCCCTGTCATTCTAAAAACTGTGTTATTACAATTATAAACATAGCCACATTTAGGGTTTTCAATTTGTGGTAAACCTGCAACAGGGTAAATCTTATCAAAATTCCAATTGTTTTTAGAAGTAGTGCCTTCTAAAACATCGCTCCAATTAAAACTCTCATCTCTAAGCGGATGAGTAAAATTGCTGAGGTGATAAATATTGTTTTCCTTATCCGCATAAGTAATAGTTTGATACGGTATACCTTGTATGTTTAAAGCAGCTTTAAATGATTCAAAATTTTTGGCAGCACCCATTTTATACCATTGCTCAATCACTTTTAAATTATTAAAACCCACGGTTTTGTAAGCATAATAACCAGTTTTCTTTTTAAATACCGGCCCATATTTACTCTGATAATACTTTCTTGTTACTGGTATAATTAGTGGCCCTATTTTTACTTTTAGTTTTATCTTTTGCTGTTTTAAACCAACCCATGCTCCATCATATTCGTAATTATTTTTTTGGGTATGATGCATTTTTAATTGATACACATCGGCCGTATTTTGATAATTGGTAGTGTGCGACCAACCCAAATTTCTATTGCTACCAATTACCAAAAATAAACCACCAATAGAAAAAGTTACACCATACATTTCATAACCTTCTTCACTATGCACACTGGCTTCCCAAAAATTACCCATATCGTCAACCGGTTGATGTGGGTTGCCAATTAAATAACTTTTACCATCTGCAGTAATGTTGTTATTAAAAGCCATCGCATTAGAGCCGCCTAAAATTTTATCTTTCAACGCATCATACTCAAAACCTTTTGTCATTATTTTACCCAACTCCATTAAAGAGTTATGCAGCAACAAAGTTTGCAGTGTATGGCCACCAACAATTTTTTTAGGTGATGTAGGAAATATGTTCTTCAACTTTACTTCATCTGGATGTGTTTCTGCATACTTATTAACAGCCGCAGCATAAGCAAAAAGCATCGCTTCTATTTCGGGGGTGATGTCTTGCTCATATCTACGTTCAACAAATTTGTCTATTTCAAAAACCTGATACAGAAAATCTAAAGCAGCGCCTTTTGGACCAATGAGCCTGCCCGATAATCCATTAGCAGCCGCAAAACTATCTTGCATAATATTAAAGTTATCTTCACATTGCGCCCACGCTATTCCGTAAACTGCTTCTACATCAGTTTTAGTAAAAATGTGTGGTACGCCATAATTGTCTCTTACTATTTCAATGTTGTTTATATTTATTGCAGTTTGCGCAAAAACATTTACAAATAAAGAGGTAGTTAAAAAAAGCAAAAAAATTTTTATCATAGTATAATTCTAATATTTGTTTTATTTGGATAAAGTAGGTTCAAATTTTATTTAATAGGGTGCATATTTTGGCTACCCGCTAAACGGCACAGCAACGCGCTATTAATATAGCATTCATTTTTTACTCAACTGAAAATTCGATTTTATTGTTTATCAACCAATTTTATCCCATCTTTTTCAAGCGTAATTTTGCGTTGTTTATATAAATCACCAATGGCTTTTTTAAAAGCTTTTTTACTAATGCCAAATTTATCGGCAATTGCTTTTGGGGCGCTTTTATCGTTTAAAGCAAGAAAGCCCTTATTTTTAACAATGGCATTATAAACAACTTCGCTATTATTGCGGTTTGCTTTTTTAAAACCAATCGGATAAAAGGAAACATCAATTTTATTTTCTTCTCTTATTTTTTTAATGTAACATATAATGTTATCGCCAATAGCTAATGGTTGAAAAATTTCATTTTTATAAATTAAACCCCGGTGTTCGTGATTTATAATTACAGTATAACCTAAGTCAGATTCGTCAATTACCAATGCACCAGCTTGTTCTCCAACCTCAACTTGCAATTCATCGTTTTGCAACCATTGGTCAATTCTCGAACTGGCGTATAATCGGTTTTTGCCTTCTTCTATATCTAAATAAACAATATGCCATTCGCCTACTTCCATTTTCTCTAGCTGTTCACTAAACGGAACTATTAAATCTTTTGGCATGCCCCAATCTAAAAAAGCACCAGAATCATTTACTGCCTTTACTTTTAAAAGGCCAAATTCGTATAAGCATATATCAGATTCGAGGTTGGTAGCAATTTTATCCCCAGCTTTATTTATAAAAACAAATGCTTCTAACTCGTCATTCAATTTGTAATTTGTTGGGCAATATTCTTTTGGCATTAAAATTTTTTCACCATCGCCATCTTTATGACTAAGCAGTAAACCCTCCTCTGCTTTAGCAGCAATTTTCAACTCATTATATTTTCCTATTTCAATCATTTAATCAACGGTTTTACTTTTGTTCCAATCAATTCAATTGCCTTGCATAGGGCTTGGTGATTTAATCCTACATCCATTTGAAAACTAAATCTTGAAATGCCCCCTAAGGCTTCACTATGTTTCACTATTTTTTCGGCCACTTCTTCTGGTTCACCAACAACTATTGCACCCAATGTACCAATTTGTGCCTCAAAATGAGCGCGAGTAACTGGTGGCCAACCTCTTTCTTTACCAATATTAGTAAACATTTTGGCATACTTGGGGTAGTAGATTTCAACTGCTTCGGCTTTTGTGTTGGCAACATAACCAAGAGAATGTAAGCCTACTTTTAGCTGTTGGGCAGAAAAACCAGCTGCTGCACCAGCTTGCCGATACTTATCAACCAGGGGCTTAAAACGATGCGTTTCGCCACCAATAACGGCCACCATTAAAGGCAAACCCAATTGACCAGCCCGAACAAATGAAGCTGGCGTACCACCTACGCCTAACCAAATAGGCAATGGCTCTTGCATCGGCCTCGGATAGATGGCTTGCTGATGAAGTGCAGCTCTAAAATTGCCCGACCAATTTACTATTTCGTGATCTCTAATATGCAGTAATAAATCTAATTTTTCTGTAAATAAAGCATCATAATCTTTCAATTTAAAACCAAAAAGCCCAAACGATTCTGTAAAAGAACCTCTACCAACAACCATTTCGGCTCTGCCATTTGAAAGTAAATCTAAAGTAGCAAAATTTTGAAACACTCGAACCGGATCGGCGGCACTTAATACCGTAACGGCACTAGTCAGTTTTATATTTTTTGTTTTAGATGCTGCTGCTGCTAATATCATAGCCGGAGCAGAATCTAAAAATTCTTTGCGGTAATGCGCTCCAATTCCAAAAACATCAAGCCCTACTTTATCAGCCAATTCAATTCTACAAATCAATTCATTTAAAGCCAAGGCATTGTTTTTACTCACGTATGCATCGTTAGCAATTGGTGTTGCAGCAAAACTATCAATACCTATTTCCATAAAGCTCAAAGTAAATAGTAATTTTCATTTTTATTTAGTAACAGTTAAATAATATTTACGAATTTAATCACCCTTATCAACATTTAATACTATAAATTTTATATCAATACAAAAAGAAAAATTTTAGTATGCCGACCCATTTATGATGTTATAGTATTATTGCTATGGTGCTTAGCTTGTAAGCTTTGTTGAAACCATTGAACTTGTTGTTACAGCAGGCATTGATTGTAACATAAATCACAAACCAAAAAAAACGCTCAAAATCATTTCCATATATTGGTATTTATAGATATGTTTGCAGCGTGAATTTAAAAACAGCTACCGAAATAGGAAAATGTTTAGCCAACCAAACCAGAGTTCAAATAATGGAATGGTTGAAAGCCCCAGAAAAACATTTTCCACCGCACCAAACATTAAAACATTTTAATGATGGAGTTTGCGTAAGCTATATTCAAGAAAAGGCAGGCTTATCACAATCTACCATTTCAACCTATTTAACTAATATGGAAAAATGTGGTTTGTTAATAATGACCAAACATGGAAAATGGTCGTACTTTAAAAGAAACGAAAAAACAATTAAAAAGTTTACTCAATTTATTCAATTAAAAACTTAAAATGATGAAAATATTAGTGATTGGAGGAGCAGGAACGATCGGCAAAAAAATAGTTGAACATTTTTCGAAAAAACATCAAGTTATGGTGGCTGGTCGATCTTCAAAAGATTATCCTATTGACATTGCCGATACCAAATCGATAAAAGCATTATTCAAAAAAATAAAAAAGACGGGTAAAATTGATGCAATTATATGTGCTGCTGGTGAAGCTAAATGGGCAAGAATGAAAGATCTTTCAGAGGCCGATTATCATATTGGTTTGCGTAGTAAATTAATGGGACAAGTTAATATTGTGCGCTATGCACATAAGTGTTTACAACGCAAAGGTTCCGTTACGCTAACTACGGGTATACTTGCCGACGATCCGGTTTATACAACAACGAGTGCCGCCATGGTTAATGGTGGAATACATAGTTTTGTGCAAGCAGCAGCCTTAGAAATGAGAAAGAAAATTAGAGTGAACGTAGTATCTTCAGGCGTAGTGATGGATGCCTATCATAAATACGAAAGCTATTTTCCGGGGCATCCGCCAATACCTATGGATAAAATGTTGTTGGGTTATAGAAGAAGTGTGAACGGCAGAGTTAATGGCGAAGTGATTAGAATATATGTTTAGTAACTTTACTTAACAGCCAAACATATTAGTAATAAAAAAAACAGATATGGAAAATATAATAGTGATAGGTGGCGGTTTAATGGGCGCATCAGTAGCGTGGAAACTGGTTGACCGTGGTGCAAAAGTAACCATGTTTGAGCAACAGCCAAAAAACTATGTTAAAGGGTCAAGTTATGGAACGGCTCGTATTTCAAGAAGTTTAGGGCCAAAAAAAAATGTGTTTTCCTACGTTCATAATAAAACAATAAAAGAAGTATCTAAATTAATTAATTTTTTAAATGAAGAAGATCCTAAACCAACCCATACAATGGAAGATATTTATTCAACCTTGCCGGTAACCTATCTTTATCCTAAAAAAGATTACCCAAAGGTTAATAAATTTAGATTTAAGAAACAAAAAAACGACTACAGCAAAGCTTCTCCAAATTCTTCTTTTAGAAAATTTGGGATGACGATACCAGCAAATACTTTTGTAGTGCGAGAGCGGCGTCAATATTCTGGTAGCTTAAACCCAACCGTATTATTAAACAAACTGTGCGCCGGAATTGAAAAAAAAGGTGGTGAGATTAAGCACCAACATCAAGTAGTAGGTCTTGTAAAAAAGAACAATATTTTCGAGGTAGCTGTTTTAAATATAAAAACTAAAAAAATTCAACAACTAAAAGCTCAAAAAGTAATAGTAGCAGCTGGCGCCTATTCAACAGCAATACTGAAAGATTTTGCGCCATATTTCAACAGAGTTTTAACACCCAAAAAAGTACCCTTATCCTTCTTAAAAATTAAAGAAAAACACTACCAGCAATTAACAGAAGAAGAGAAAAAGGCATTGCAAAACGGCTTCCCATTCTTTTCTCAACTCGGTAAAGAATACTATGCAATGATTACAAAATCTGAAAATAATACCTCGCCAATCATAAAAGTTGGTGGACATCAAAAACGAAGCAATATTCATAACCTAGAAAAAATATGGAAGGAAGCACCCACCCAAAAAGAAAAGAAGTGGCTAAAAAAGCAATTTAAAAAACATTTGAAAATGATAGAAATCCACCTTACAAAAAAAGACATAGAAGAAGTGCACAGTTACAATTGCGTCTATTCTGAAACACATACCAACGCACCTATCGTATCTAATATTTTTGACAAATACGGCTCGCTCAATCGCAACATTGTAATAATAGGTGGTATGAGCGGCATTGGCGCAAAAGGTTGTTTAGGCTATGCTATATTAGCTGCTGATTTAATGTTAGGAAACGAAAAAAAACCCAACAAAATGTATCGTAAAATGGAGAAGGCTTTTGGTAACCCATCGGTCAATTTATATACGCGTAAAAAACGATCGGGGCGGTTGTTTTAATATTTTTATTAAAAGCGAAACCAATAAACTCGAGCAAACCGGCTCCCTGCTATCCGTTCAAATGCCGTTGCCAACCCGCAAAAGCCCACGCTGCAAAACGGCATAACCACTCCTATCAGGGCTATTTTTCTGGCGGCGGTCGGCCGTAGTTAGCCAAGCCAATTTAACTATCCTTAAATTTTGGCTATGCCAATAAAATAGTAACTTTGATAAAACAATAAAGTTGGATAAATATTTATGACAATAGACGAAACAGACAGAGTAATTGAAATGGCTTGGGAAGACCGCACCCCTTTTGAAGCCATTAAAATACAGTTCGGACTTTCGGAAGCAGACGTAATTAAAGTAATGCGAAGGGAGTTGAAAACCAACTCGTTTAAGCTGTGGAGAAAACGGGTAAATAGCGGCGTAAGTAAAAAACATTTGAAAAAAAGAAGTGAAGAAATTACCCGCTTTAAATGCTCCAGACAAAAAAGCATATCAAACAATAAAATATCTAAACGATAGTGTTTCCAACCTCAGTTGAAGCAATCATCAATCGGCTTAACGGCATTAAACCAGTAGAATATGCAGCAAGCAGAAATTACGCAAATGGTGCGATTACCTATTTAAGTCCGTACATTTCTAGAGGGGTTATTTCTACCCGTATGGTTTATGAACATATTAAAACGCTCGGCAATACTTGGGAACAATCAGAAAAACTGATTCAAGAATTAGCCTGGCGAGATTATTGGCAGCTAGTGTGGATGGCCAAAGGTGCGCTTATAGAAACCGACTTAAAAAATACACAAACGCAAGTATCAAACCATAAAATACCAGAAGCTGTTGTTAAGGCGAACACAGGAATTTTGGCGGTAGACGAAGCCCTTAAAAACTTGTATAAAACAGGCTACATGCATAACCATATGCGGATGTATGTAGCGTCAATTTGCTGTAACATAGCACAATGCCATTGGCTGCAACCTGCTAAATGGATGTATGCAAATCTTTTAGATGGAGACATCGCCAGCAATCATTTGAGTTGGCAATGGGTGGCTGGTGCATTTTCAAATAAAAAATATTATGCAAATCAAAACAACATCAACAAATTTTTTAATGGAACACAAAAAAATACATTTTTAGATGTGGAGTATGATGAGTTTGAAGCACTTAAAAAACCAAAAGTACTCGAAAAGGTAGTTCCGTTTAATTTGCAGTTGGCATTAAATAATTATAACCACCCAACACTCAATAAAAACAAAACTACCCTAATTTATAACTATTATAATCTTGATGCTTATTGGTATAAAGAGACCGATGCACAACGTATTTTATTATTAGAACCAAGTATTTTTAAAAAACATTCTGTTGAACAAAAGTGTATTGATTTTGCACTTAGCCTTTCAAAAAACATAACCGACATAAAAATTTTTGTTGGTGAGTTTGATGAGCTGTTCACCCAACTTAGTTTTGATAAAATTATATTTAAAGAACATCCATTAAATAAACACTACAAAGGAAAAGAAGAAACAAGAGATTGGTTAAGCAGTATCACCGGATATTTCCCTTCCTTTTTTGCGTTTTGGAAAAAATGCAAAAAGGAGCTTAAATGGTAAAAAAGCAATACAATATTGTTTGGTTAAAAAGAGATTTGAGAACCCAAGATCATGCGCCATTTTTTGAAGCAGAGGCAGCAGCACAAAATTATTTACCCATTTATATTTTTGAACCAGAAGCCCTAAACTATCCTGACAGTTCTTTAAGGCATCAGCAATTTATTTATCATTCCATAATTGATATGAATGATAAGCTAAAAATTTATGGAAGAAAAGTAATTATTTTTTACGCAGCGGCAGTAGAGGTTTTTTCTTATCTAACTAAAACATTCGATATTCAAACTGTTTTTTCTTATCAAGAATCGGGCATAAGAGCAACTTGGAATAGAGATAAAGCAATAGCCCTTCATCTAAAACAAAACAACATTGTATGGAAAGAATACCAACGAGACGGAGTTATCCGCGGCATAAAAAACAGAATTAATTGGGATAAGCATTGGCACCAACAAATTTCTCGTGCGGTACTTAATAATCAATTTACTACAAGCAATGAAGCACCAATAGCGCATCCATTTCCAATAGAAGCTGCCTTTAAAAAGCAGCTCGCCAATTACCCAAATGCCTACCAAAAAGCAGGCGAATCTTATGCATGGAAATACCTCGCATCCTTTTGTGAAAACCGTGGCAAAAATTATAGTAAGCATATTTCTAAACCCTTAGAAAGTCGTAAATCTTGCGCCCGAATTTCACCCTTTTTAGCTTGGGGAAATTTAGGTATTCGGCAAGCCTATCAGCACGTAAAAAACCATCCGAATTACACCATTTATAAAAGAAGTTTAAGCAACTTTTTAACCCGCTTGAATTGGCACTGTCACTTTATACAAAAATTTGAGGTGGAATGTGATTACGAAACAAGATGCATTAACAGCGGCTACGAATCCTTAAATCATACCAATAATGAAGCATTAATTGAGGCTTGGAAAACGGGCAAAACCGGCTTTCCTATGGTAGATGCCTGCATGCGCTGTTTGCAAAAAACAGGTTGGATAAATTTTAGAATGCGCGCTATGCTGGTTTCGGTATTTTGTCATCATTTTGATTGCGATTGGCGGCTTGGCGTTTATCATTTGGCCAAACTATTTTTAGACTATGAGCCAGGCATTCACTATCCACAATTTCAAATGCAAGCTGGCACAACTGGCGTTAATACCATTAGAATGTACAACCCGATTAAGCAGTCAAAAGACCACGACCCGCAGGGCATATTTATAAAACAATGGGTTGAAGAATTGCAAGAAATACCAACAGTTTTTATTCACGAACCATGGAAAATGACCCCGCTTGATATCGCCTTTAATAATATTACTTATAACTACCCGACACCTGTAGTTGACTTAACGGAGCAAGGTAAAAAAGCAAGAGCCAAAATTTGGGGCCACCGAAAACACCCCGATGTGAAAGCAGAAAATGGGAGAATAATAAAACTACACACCCGAAATAATGCGTTTAGGAAAAAGAAACGAAAAAAAATTAAATATAATAAAAATGAATAATTATTTGTTGAACATGAAAGTTACATCAAAAATAAATTGTGAATTTTACTTGCTTTTTAAATTAGTACCTTTACGGTTAAATGCCAACATTTTGTGATTGGAATAACCGCTGCAATAAGGGCTATAATAAAAACCAAAGGGCCACTTACAAACAAATTCTTTCATACAGTAATTAACCTAATATTTATTTTAGTGTTGTTATTTAGTAATAACAACACCGCCAAAGCAACATCTATTAAACTACATTTACCTACACCTTTAATTAGTTTAAAATTTGGCACACACAATATAAGTGCAGGCATTGAAGCAGCTGTCTCCTTAAGTTATAAACGTGCATTGGTACATTTAAGTAACTGCCTACATTACAACTTTAAAGCACTTGGCACACAAAAAAAAGGTTTTGAATTGCGCACAGAAGCAGGTGTAAATTACTTGTATAAAAGCTGTAAAAAAGAAAAATATAAATATTTTTTAAATAATACTAATTACAATAACCAAATAGGTTATAGCCGCATTTGGTATTTCGATCAATTTGGTACCAGTCAAAAATCGGGCACAATCCGTTGGGTAAACCAAACCTTTCAGTACGAATTTGAAAACGATTTTTTAGCCTTTAAAGGCAGCGATAAATTTAGAACTGGTGCATTATATTTTTCAATCACAGGGCCTAAAAACAGCTTCTTTATAAAAAACATAAATTATACAGGCGATCCTTATGGCGGTAACATACCAGTTATAGAAAACGAACATTTTAAATATGGCTATAAAGATATGCGTAAAGCCACTTTTGGCAATAAATCGATAGGTACATTAAGTTTAGGTTGGCAAAACCAACAGTTTAACAACTACCACTTTGGTGTAGAAGTTGGTATTGATGCCGATCAAATACGTAATTTTGTGCAAAACAAACTTATACACGACAACCCATTAGTTAACCGACCTCAAAAAGGCATTACTAACCCACACATACCAATGCTTTGCACCGATGGTACGCCTTATTTTTATGCTGATGGGCAACAAATTCGTAAACCCAAATTTTACATCAATGTTTTTTTAAATGATGGGTATTTGTATTAATCCTTATTTAAAAACAAGTTACTTCGCTTTAAACTAAAACGTAACAATACAAACCCCAAAATGGCTAAGGCTAACCAAATTCCGAAATCTTGCCATTCCATAAATATAAATTTACCCATTGCAAATAATATGGAGTAGGTCATTAAAACGGTGCTTAACCAACTAACTGCGGTATAAAATAAATTTTGCTTGCGATCCGCTCCTTCAAACGGTCGCCAAAAACCGCTTGGTTTTACTTTATTGTAAAATTTTTGTAGCTGTATTTTTGGTTCGGGTTTGGTAAGCATTGTAACCAAAAACCAACCAACAGTAGTTACGCCAACTGTAAAAAAGAAAGAACGGGAATCTTCTAATAAGCCTTTTCCCCAAGCTTCATCGTATCTTACAAAAACTAATTTTGCCAAGCCATAAGCTACAAAAGGTATAAGTGTAGCAGCAATTTCGCTCCAAACATTTATGCGCCACCAAAGCCATCTTAAAATTAATACCAAACCTAAACCTGCGCCACATTCAATTATAAAAGCCCAAGCGCCTGATATAGAAGTCATTTGTGTAGTAGCAAACAAACCCACCATCATTAGCAGAAGTGTTGCTATTCTTGAAGCGCTTACTAATTGTTTATCGCTGGCTTTTTTATTTATAAATCGGTGGTAAAAATCGTTGACTAAATTACTTGCACCCCAGTTTAGCTGCGTTGAAATGGTACTCATATAGGCAGCGAAAAAAGCAGCTAACATTAAGCCTTTTAAACCTGTTGGTAAAAAATCTTTCATAGCCAAAACATAACCCATACGGGGGTTGTTGTCTGCCAATTCGGGGTATAGTACAATGCAACATAGGGCAACAATAATCCACGGCCAAGGGCGTAAACAGTAATGCGCCATTTGAAACAACAAAGATGCATAAACCGCATCTTTTTCTGTTTTGGCACTCATCATGCGTTGTGCAACATAACCACCGCCGCCAGGTTCTGCACCAGGATACCAGCTGGCCCACCATTGTATAACCACCATTGCAAAAAAGCTACTAGCACCAATTGCCAAAGCAGAACCATTGGTAACATTACTTATGGTTGGAAAAAATTGTAAACTCCAATTGGGTAAATTACTTTTCAAATTGCTAATGCCACCAACTTTTTCTGAGTTAATTACGATAAAAGCGAGTATTATACTGCCTGCCATTGCTAGTATAAATTGTAAAACATCGGTAATAGCTACGCCCAACAAACCCGATAATGCTGCATAAATAGCTACTAAAAGCATTATAAAAGCGGTAACAACGTAAGTCATTGGAATTTCAAAAGATAACAGGTTAATTGTTCCTAAATCAAAGAAGCCTTCAAGCAAAGTTATTAAAGCCAAGTTAACAAAACCGATAATGATACAGTTCATAAAAACGCCGAGGTAAAGCGCTTTTAATCCTCTTAAAAAGGCGGCAGCTGGCCCTGTATAGCGCAGTTCAATTAATTCAACTTCGGTTAAAACACCTGACCTTCGCCACAAATGAGCAAAGAAAAAAGTAGTTAGTAAACCACCAGCAAGCATATTCCACCATAACCAATTGCCCGAAATACCATTGTTGTACACCAATTCTGTTACTGCTAATGGTGTATCGGCAGCAAAAGTGGTAGCTACCATAGAAATGCCGGCAATGTACCAGGGCAAATTTCTTCCTCCTAAAAAAAAATTGGTAATATTACCACCTGCTTTTGAAGTAAAAGAAACGCCAATAGCAATAATAATGGATAATAAGCCTATTAAAACTACCCAATCTAAAGTGGCTAATGTAACAGTTATAAGCATAATAAAAATAATATATGCTAATGATAGGAAATTTCTGACAAAAAATTAAGAAATTTACTTTTTTGTGTAAAACGAAAAATCAAACTATTTAATGAGTATAAGAAAAGTTGGCGTATTCACTTCGGGTGGGGACGCTCCGGGGATGAATGCCGCCGTACGGTCGGTAGTAAGAAGTGCCTTACATTTTGGCTATGAAGTAGCTGGTGTAATGAAAGGTTATGCTGGTATGATAGCTGGTGATATTATTGAAATGGATGCCAGATCTGTTGGTAACATCATACAAAGAGGAGGAACGATTTTAAAATCTGCCCGTAGCGAAATGTTTCGTACTAAAGAGGGTAGGGTAAAGGCTTATGAAAGCTTGCAACAAAATAATATTGATGCATTAGTAGCTATTGGAGGTGACGGTACTTTTACTGGCGCATCTATTTTTTATGAAGAGTTTGGTTTTAAAATAGTAGGCATACCAGGAACAATTGATAATGATTTATATGGCACTGACTATACGATTGGTTTTGATACTGCTATTAACACTGCAGTTAGTGCTATTGATAAAATTAGAGATACCGCAATGGCTCACGACCGTTTGTTTATTATTGAGGTAATGGGGCGTCATTCTGGCTTAATAGCTATACAAACTGGTTTAGGAAGTGGTGCAGGTTCTATTTTGATACCAGAAGAAGAAGCGGATACTGAGACAATGTTGCAGAATTTACAAAAGGCTTTAGATCAACAAAAACTATTTAGTATTGTAGTTGTTGCCGAAGGAGATAATTCGGGCGGAGCAACGGCAGTTAAAGAAATAATTGAAAAACATTTTGATCAATTTGATATTAAAGTTACCGTATTGGGCCATATTCAAAGAGGCGGAAACCCAACTTGTAACGACAGGGTATTGGCAACCCGCTTAGGTTATGGTGCTATTAAAGCTTTGCACCAAGGCAAAAAAAATGTAATGGCGGGCATCGTAAATAACCAAACCGTATTTACTTCATTTGAAGATGCAATTGGTAAGGAGAAAACGGTGGATTTTGATATGTGTAAATTAGCAACAATTTTATCTTAATGAAAACAATAATTAAAAATGCAACGTTAATTAATGAAGGGCAAATACGAAATGTAGATGTTTTAATTAAAAATAAAAGAATAGAAAAAATTGCAGCTGTAATTGATGAACCCAACGCAATAGAAATTGATGCAACTAATAAGTTGCTTATTCCTGGTATAATTGACGATCAAGTGCATTTTAGAGAGCCAGGCTTTACCCATAAAGCAAATATTTATACAGAAAGCCGGGCTGCAGTTGCTGGAGGCACTACTTCATTTATGGAAATGCCTAATACAAACCCAGCAGCAACTACCCAACAACTTTTAGAAGAGAAGTATACAATAGCCGCCAGAGATTCGGTAGCAAATTATTCTTTTTTTATGGGCGCAAGTAATAATAATTATGAGCAAGTAATGCAAACCGATATACAAAATGTTTGTGGTATTAAGATATTTATGGGTTCTTCAACTGGCAATATGTTGGTAGATGATGAAAGCACGCTTTCAAAACTATTTGCCAATGCGCCTTGCTTAATTGCTACACATTGTGAAGACGAAGGTAGAATAAAAGCAAGAAAATATGAATACGAGAAAGCCGATGTTACTGCCGAAATTCATCCTATAATAAGAGATGTAGAAGCGTGTTATTTATCATCGAGTAAAGCCATTAAATTAGCCCAAAAGTTTAACACACGCTTGCATATTTTACATATTTCTACTGCTAAAGAAACAAGTTTATTTACTAATGAAATACCGCTGAAAGATAAACGGATTACAGCAGAGGTTTGTGTACATCATTTAACCTTAAACGATACTATGTATAGTAAGTTGGGTAATAAAATGAAATGTAATCCTGCTATTAAATCAAAGGCAGATCAAAATGGCCTTTGGAATGCTTTATTGGATGATCGTTTAGATATAATTGCTACCGATCATGCGCCTCATACGGCTGAAGAAAAAGCTACACAATATGCGGAAGCCCCAAGTGGTTTGCCGTTAGTACAACATAGTTTGTTGCTAATGTTGCAACATTATAAAAACGGTAAAATTACACTTGAAAGAATGGTGGAGAAGATGTGCCACGCTCCTGCTATTTGTTTTGATGTGACAGATAGAGGTTTTATTAGAGAAGGTTACTTTGCAGATTTGGTTTTAATAGATCAAAATGTTAATTTTGAAATAGATCAAAAAAATATATTGTACAAGTGCAACTGGTCGCCATTTGAAGGCACTACCTTTAGTTATTCGGTTAACAGAACTTTTGTAAACGGCAATATAGTTTTTGAAAATAATAATGGTATTAATGATAGCATTTTAGGTAATAGGTTAATCTTTAATAGATAGTAGATATTTTGGGGCGATTAATTTTCATTTTAGTTTTTTTGTGTTTGATGAGTTTCTCAATACGGGCTCAAAATAAGCCGCATGCTACTTACCAACACCCTAAAATAATACCACCATCTTTTCAATTATTTTACACTACAGATAGCGTTACAATTAATGATGATGCCGTTGAAAAGCTATCAAAAAAAGCACAACTTAAATATATCAATAACTATAAGCAACAATTAAAATTTTGGGCAGAAAGTGGTTTAGTGTATTTTAGTTGGAAACCTGTAGATACCTATTTAAATGATCTGTTATTTAAGCTAATACCCGACAGTCTTAAAAATAAAATACAACCAAAAGTTTTTGTAAAAAAAGATATTACTAATAATGCAATGTCAATGCCCAATGGGCATATATACATTAATGTTGGTTTGTTAGCAAATTTAAAAAGTGAACCTGCTTTAGCATTTATTATAGCACACGAATTAGCTCATTATTTAAAAAAGCATCATATAAAAAACTATAAACAAACATTGCTAAAAAATAATAGTAAAAGCAAATTAGGTTTTTACCGATTTACGCATAATAATAAACATTTAGAAATTGAAGCTGACGAAGTTGCGATAAACTTACTGGTTAAACAAAATATACCAATTGTGGATGCAATAGATGTTTTTAAATTGATGCAAAACAAGGGTAAGGTTTTTAATCTTACCTCTATGCGCTTGTATTTTATAGAAAAAAAAGTTAGTCAAATAGCAAAAAAAACTACCCAGAGTAAATCAAACATTAAGTTTAGTGAAATTAGCCAGTTATGTAAAAACGAATTTTTTAGTGTGCTTTTAGAAAAAAACTATTACCTAAGTTGTATAAAACTGGGGTTAAGTATTTCTGATGAAAATAATTTTTACAAGATTGCTTATTTTACAGCCGAAGCTATTAGGCGATATTTACTACTTTACCCAAATTGTGCACATAAAAATATAAAAACTGTTTTAGCTGAAAATGCTACTGAAAGTAACATTTTTACTTTTGATAGTATTAACAACAATACCTTACAGAAAAAATTGATCACTGTTTTTCAAGAGCTGGCAGCGGTTACAAATAGGCAACAAAACCCAGAATTGCTTTTCACCAATGCCTTGTACGAAATGCAAAACCTTCAAAATCAATCGCAAGCAAAAACACATTTAAATAATTACTTAGTAAAAGAAAATATTGAGCACGCTTTACTTGCAAAACATTTGTTTGAAACAGAACAAGAAGATCAACCTGGAAATGTTGGTGACCAGGTTATTTTAGTTGATGTTATTACAAGCTTTAAACAAACAAGAAGTAAACAACAAGTTGCATTTGAAAACCAGGCCTTTTTAAATACCACAATAAACCCTAAACTTAAGCAGTGGTTATATGCAAAGTATACAGGCTATAAAATAGTTTTTGTTGAAGATTTAATTAAAACAAACTTCAACACGGCAATAAGAATTCAAAATTTTTTTAGTAAGCAAGATACGACACTATTAGATGTAAAAAGTTCGTTATTTCTTTTAGAACCAGAGGCTTTTGATTTATTTGAGCGTTTGGAAGCTTCATCAATACAATACTTAAAAATTGAAACAAGCGAAGGTTCAAAATTGGAAAATGATAATGTTTTTAATCCGTTAAGTTTACCTTATAAATTAAAATATTTATTAAGGGATAAGCACCTTTTTTCTATAAAGCAAGTAAGTGTTAAGCCCAATGGTTTTTTTAACATCAAACAGAATACCTTTACTGGTAAAGCTAATTTAAGAAATATTACCAGCTATTTTAAGGAGATAATTGAGTAATATAAATTGAAAGAAATAATTATCGCTAATCAATTTTTGAAGCTTCTACATTGCGGTCAATTTTACGCATTAATCCGGTCAACACTTTCCCGGGGCCAATTTCATAAAAATGAGTAGCACCGTTTGCAACCATATTGCTTATACTTTGCATCCAAAGCACTGGGGCAGTCAATTGTTTGTTAAGGTTTTCTTTTAATTGATCGGCATTTGTTTCTGGTTTTGCGGTATAGTTTTGATAAACTGCACACCTCGGTTTATTAAAGGTAGTATTTTCAATAGCTTTTGCTAAACTGTTTTGTGCAGCTGCCATTAGTGGAGAGTGAAAAGCGCCGCCAACAGGTAAAATTAAAGCTCTTCTGGCACCAGCTTCTTTTAATTTTTCACAAGCAATTTCAACAGCTGTTATTTCGCCAGATATTACTATTTGGCCAGGGCAATTATAATTAGCAGCAACAACTACCCCTTCTGTTTCAGCACAAATTTTTTCGACTACTTCGTTTTCTAAAGCTAATATTGCTGCCATAGTGCTTGGGTTTTCTTCGCAAGCAATTTGCATAGCATTTGCTCTTTTGGCAACTAATTGTAACCCATCTTCAAAACTAACAACATTAGCAGCAGTAAGTGCCGAAATTTCGCCTAAAGAGTGTCCTGCCACCATATCTGGCATAAAATTATTACCTAACAATTTGGTAGCAACTACAGTATAAATATAGATGGCAGGCTGTGTAACTTTTGTAGCTTTTAGTTCTTCGGCACTGCCTTCAAACATGGTTTTGGTAATTTCAAAACCCAAAATTTCATTAGCTTTTTCAAATAGTGGTTTGGCTAAGTTGTTGCTTTCATATAAAGCCCTGCCCATCCCTTCAAACTGCGAACCTTGCCCCGGAAATATATATGCCTTTTTCAATTATCCTAATGGTTTGCGATTAATTAAACTAATAAATTCGGCTCTTGTTTTGGTTTTATTAAAAACTCCTTCAAAACCACTAGTGGTAGTAAATGAGTTTTGCTTTTCCACACCACGCATCATCATACATAAATGTCTACATTCAATAACCACGCCTACGCCCAAAGGTTTTAAAGTTTTATTTAAACAATTTAAAACTTGTTTAGTTAACTTTTCTTGTACTTGTAATCTGCGTGCAAATACGTCAATCACTCTCGGTATTTTGCTCAAGCCCACTATTTTCCCATTCGGAATGTAGCCAATATGTGCCTTACCATAAAAAGGTACTAAATGATGCTCGCAAAGGCTATAAACTTCAATATCCCTTACAATTACCATTTCGTTACTGGGGTCATCAAACAAAGCACCGTTAATTATCGCTTCTGCATTTACACCATAACCGTGGGTAAAATATTGCATAGCCTTAGCGGCTCTCGAAGGTGTTTTTTGCAAACCTTGCCTTTGCGCATCTTCCCCTACATTTTCAATAATATTTAAGTAAGCCGACTCAATATTTGTGGTACTGGCTTCATCATAAACTTCTTTTTTGGTGTAATTGTTGCCTTCTAAAACTTTATCAAATTTATTCATAATTAAGAACCAAAGTATTCTACGTATATATTTTCTGTTTCAATTAATTTAATGCAATGCAGTTGGCAACCTTCTAATTTTGTTGCCAATTTGTTCCATATTGTGGTTACCATGTTTTCTATAGAAGGAATAGTATTTTCAAAAAAATCAATATCTGTATTTAAATTTTTATGATCTAATTTTTCTGTAATATGTTCTCTAATAATACTACTTAAAGCCTTTGCATTTATTATTAAACCTGTTTCTTTATTTGGGTTGCCTTTTACCGTTACAAACAACTCAAAATTGTGGCCGTGATAATTAGGGTTTGAGCATTTACCAAATATTTCAAAGTTTTTTTGGTTCGACCATTCCTTATTATACAATCGGTGCGCTGCGTTAAATCGCTCTCGTCTCGTTAAGTATACCATTACAATAAAAGCAAATATAAGGTTATTTCAACAATAGTACAGTAAAGTATTTAAGTAAACCAAAATCATCACATAAAAAATTTAAAAAAACAAATTATTGTTAGCAATAGCAATTATATTTTAGAAGCGAAACAGTTGACACACGCAAAAATTTTGGTCTCGCCATCCGTTCAAATACCATTTTGTTAAAGCTTACAGGCCAAACCCAAATACCCAGCCAAAATGGTATAACCACTCCTGTCGAGGCTATTTTTCCAACTTCGCCCAGCCGCATTAACCTATTAAAATACATTATTTCTAAAAAAAACATCATACCTAAAAAAACAAACAAATAGATATAATAATTTATGCGATTACCATACTAATTAAACCCCTTTGGTAGTTTTTATAGTTCATTAAAACAAACCATTAGAAAAAACCATTACTAAACATTATCTTTAAACAAAATAATACATAATGCAAGAATTTAACATAAATGTAAACGGAAAAACACAAATTGTAAAAGTAGATGCAGATACGCCCTTGCTTTGGGTGCTACGTGATGAGTTAAATTTGGTTGGAACCAAATATGGTTGTGGTATTGCACAATGTGGTGCGTGTACAGTTCATTTAGATGGTAGCGCCATTCGCTCTTGCATTGTGCCAATTGCTGCCGTTCAAAACCAACCCATTACTACAATAGAAGGCCTATCTGAAAATGGCACACACCCTGTACAAGAAGCTTGGGTGCAGCACGATGTTCCACAATGTGGTTACTGCCAAAGCGGCCAAATGATGACCGCTTCAGCCTTTCTTAAAGAAAACAAACAACCAACAAATGAAGAAATTAAAGCTGCTATGCACGGTAATATTTGTAGATGCGGCACTTACAATAACATTAATGAAGCAGTAAAAACTGCAGCAAAAAAAATGAACTAATCTATAAAAATCAACAAAATGAAAACAATAAATAAAAATATAGACAGACGCTCATTTTTTAAGAAAACTACTTTTGCAGGCTCGGGTTTAGTATTGGGTTTTAACTGGTTTGCTTTTGCAGGGCTAACCAAAATATCTACAAACAACTTACCAGAAAGCGAATGGCATCAACTAAACGCTTTCTTAAAAATTAGTGCAGATGGCTTAGTGACTATTATGGCGCCAAATCCAGAAATTGGACAAAATGTAAAAACCAGCATGCCAATGATTGTAGCCGAAGAGTTAAATGTAGATTGGGCAATGGTTAGGGTAAAGCAAGCTCCCTTATCAAACGATTTTGATCGGCAAGTAGCTGGCGGTAGCCAATCAATAAGAAAAGGTTGGGACAGTTTGCGAAAGGCGGGCGCAACGGCAAAACAAATGTTAGTTAATGCTGCAGCTCAACAATGGAAAATAAACGCAGAAGATTGTATTGCTACAAAAGGAATAGTAAGTAATGGCAAAGGCGTTGAATTAACTTACGGTAAATTAGCTGCCATCGCTGCAACACTTGAAGTGCCAGAAAACGTTAAATTGAAAGACCCATCAGAATTTACAATAATTGGAAAAGATACGGGCAATGTAGACATACAAGACATTGTTACAGGTAAACCATTGTTTGGTTTAGATACCAAAAGAGATGGAATGTTGTATGCTACTGCGCTTCGGCCTCCTGCCTTTGGGCAAACCTTGCAATCGTTTGATAGTGTTGATGCGAAAGCAATTAATGGAGTTAAAGATGTGCTTCAATTTGGTGATAAGATTGCTATTGTTGCCACATCAACTTGGGCAGCCATAAAGGGAAAAAGAGCTTTAAAGGCCGTTTGGAATAAAGCAGAAAATGCAGAAAGTACCAACAGCCAAAATGAAGCAATGAACGCTTTGTTTGAAGCCACCCCAAAAGAAACAGCGAGAAAAGATGGCGATGTTGAACAAGCTTTTAAAGAGGCAGATGAAGTTGTAGAACGCTTATACGAAGCACCATTTTTACCCCACAACTGCTTAGAACCAATGAATTTTTTTGCTGATGTAAAAGGTGACATAGCAGAATTATATGGCCCAATTCAAACTCCAAAATGGACACAAGAAAGAGTGGCCGAAAAATTAAGCGTTCCACTCGAAAACGTTACTATTGGAATGTCGCGAATGGGTGGCGGTTTTGGCAGACGTTTATATGGAGATTTTGCTTTAGAGGCAGCCGAAATTTCGCAATTAGTAAAAGCACCAATTCAATTAACCTTTACTCGAGAAGATGATATGACCGCCGGCACTTATCGGCCTGCATCTAAATATGCTATAAAAGCAGCCATTAAAAACAATGAAATTACAGGCTATCATTTAAAAGAAGTAGCCATAAATTCTAATATGTTTGGTTTGGTGGCGCACTTTTTTCCGGCAGGAGCAATTGATAATTATCAAGTTGATTTACATATATTAGAAAGTAACATTACCACCGGAGCTTGGCGTGCGCCTTACACCAACTTTTTGGCTTCGGCAGAACAAAGTTTTTTTGATGAATTAGCAGAAAAATTAAATATCGATGCAGTTCAACTACGGTTGGATTTGTTAGAAAAAGCAAAACCTGTTGCTGCAAGTGATGAAAAAATTGAGTATTCGCCAGAACGGATGCAAAAGGTAATTGGGCTGGTAGCCGAAAAAGCAAATTGGGGAAAAACCGAAGATGGGATTTTTGAAGGCTTTAGTGCTTACTATTCGCATAACACACACGTTGCAGAAGTAGCGCATCTAAAAATGGTAGATAATATTCCTGTAGTACAAAAAGTGTTTTGTGCGGTAGATTGTGGTATAGTAGTTAACCCAATAGCTGCCGAAAATCAGGTAAAAGGAGGAGTTATAGATGGCGTGGGGCACGCGATGTACGGAGATTTAACTTTTGTAGATGGAAAGCCATCCAATAACAACTTTCACCAGTTTCGTTTAATAAGAAATATGGAGGCTCCAAAAGTAGAAGTATTTTTTGTAAAGAATAATTTAAGCCCAACTGGTTTAGGAGAGCCATCTTTACCGCCAGCTGGTGGTGCAGTAGTTAATGCAATTTACAAAGCAACAAATAAGCGTTTGTATAAACAACCCTTTATAAAGCAATTAAAAGATTTGGGTTAGATGCCTTTATTGATATAGCTTGTAGTTATAAAGGTTGGAGGTGAGTTATTCTAAATTTTAAATTTTTTTATAAAATATTACCTCATTTAGAAAATGGAAAATTTGAAAACAGCGTTATTGTTGATAGTTTTGAGGCAATGCCACCAAGTAGTGTTTTAGAAGAATACAATTTAGGTTTTATTGTAGCCAGAAAAATTATTTTTTCTTTTCTAAATTAAGATAAAGCTGTTCAACCTTATCTCTTGCCCATTGTGTTTTTCTTAAAAACTTAAGGCTCGACTTAACTGAAGGATCATTTTTAAAACAATTGATGTTAATTTCCATTGCTAATTTTTTCCAGCCATAATGTTCTACTAACCGATCTACTATAGTTATCAATTTTACCCCGTGCATCGGGTTATTGGCTTGTTCTTTTTGGTTACTATTTTCTTTTGCCATTAGTAAAATTATTAATTCTTTTTCAAGATTTTATCAGCAATTTGCTTCGCATCTAAGCAATACTTGTCAGTACCTTCTAATTTCCATTCGCCAGTTTTTTCAATGTAAAACTTAACTGTTTTTTCTACAACTGCTGAGTAGCCACCATACAATGCTAACATTTTTTGCACCTCTGCAAAATAGTCAGTTTTGCTTAATTCGTTTTTCATTACCCTATCCCAAGCTTTATTAATACGTTTAGATTGCTCTTTGTAAATTGGTTTAATCGTTTTATAAGCCATTAAAAAAAGAGAAAGCGCTTTAGCTTCTGGTGATGGTTTTTCTATTTTTTTATTCATACTGTTTGTGTTGTACTAAATAAGTATTAAATGTAATTTAATATTTTTAATCAATTCTATTTCTATAGGTTTTTTTACAGAAGAGAAAGTTAGGAAAAAATGTTGCGTTTACCTTTGTTTCGTGTGCGTTACATATCATATTTAAGTTTTTAACTCATATATCTTTCCTATTTGTGGTATGTTCACCTAATTTATTTTTGTATTTTGTTTGCAATGCATTAAAAAAATTTCTTAGGTATTGATCCATTAAATGTTGATACGATTTATTATCAGGGTGACGAAAAAAAGCACTCAATTCGTGTTTGCTTATTGCTCTGTTTATTAAAGCGAATAAGGCTAAGATGTCATCTGTTTTATAATCTAATGCAATTTTTAGTTTCCGAAGAATCATATTATTGCTCAAAGGATCTTCTGGTTCGGGTTGTGGGCCATCTCTTTTTCCACGTTTTTCAATAATTAAGCCGTTGAGGAAAATGGATAGCTCTTTATCTGTAATTTCTATTAATAAAGGGTCGTCGTCTTTTTTTAACATGTCACATACTTTGGCTCTATTAACATTGTAATTGGCTAATTTGAAAATTGCAATCATTTCTACATCACTAAAGTCAAACAAGTAACGTAAACGTCTTAAAATATCATTATTGGTCATGTGCTGTTTTATTGGCCTTTTTGTTTTACTTAATTTTAAAGTTACTAAGCTAACTCAATTATTTTGTTGTAACCTTAGTTGGTATGTATTAAACCCAACAATTCTATTCAAAAATAATATTATTAAATGATAATCAATATTTTATTAGCTGCCTTTTTTTGCACACGTATAACTTGTAAAAATAATACGAAGAACGGTGTTACCAAATTAGCCTCGATTGTAGTGGTTATGCCTTTTGCAGCGGTGGCTTCTGTGCCATGGCAAGGCATTTGAACGGAAAGCGAGACCAAGGTTTTTGTGTTGGTCAACTGTTTCGCTTCTAAAATTTAGCTGTTAATGGTGACAATAATTTATTTTTGTTTGAACATTTTATGAGTTTGTTTTGCGCTATTAAGTTGATAAATTTACTTTTATTGGTAGCTTCAAATTTTTAGCTAAATAATACTGTTCCTTCTCTGCGTTTGTCGCCACTTCCATCTAACTGTCCATTTTCTTTTCGTGTAGCGCAATGTACGCCACCAAAAAACATTCCTTTATTTTTCCAGATGTTTATGGTTTCTTCTTGTTGTAATTCAATCGTTTTTAAGTCTTCTTCTTTGAAACCGGGTTCTACTTCTAAGGTGTTAAACTCTAAATGCATTCGTGAATGTGCTACTGCCTCATTAACGGGCATTTCATATTTCACCAAATTTTCAATTACCTGCATTATGGCTGTTCTAATGCGGTTGCTGCCACCGGAGCCTAATGCGGCTTCTAAGCCTTTTTTACCAATTACCACTGTTGGCGACATCATAGAGGCTATACGCCTGTTGCAAGGCCAGTTATGAAAACCATTGGGCATTAAGTCGGCTTCGCCTAATATATTGTTGACCATAATACCAGTGTTAGGTACACAGTAACCGCTTCCTTCTCCGTGTGTAGTTGTGGTACTTACTGCATTTCCATTTTCATCAATAATACTAATGTGGGTGGTATTACCCAAAACATTTAAAGTATTAACCGTACTCTTATTAACCTTACCTAAAATTTTATTATCTAAACCCTGCTTACGCTTTTCGTTTATAGTGCGCATGGTTTGCATTAAATTATTTAGTTTGCTTTGGCTATTTGCAATGCTGTCCGACATATTTAAGCCCATTTTAATTAGGCTGCCACCAAGGCTTGGCGGTGGGTTGGTAAATATTGTTTTATTTTGATAAGTAAATTTTATTGGTTTTCTTTTAACTGCTTTGTAATTTAAAAAATCTTCAAGGTGTAAATAACCGCCTTTATCTCGGCAATCGTTAGCAATATTTTTAGCTATTTCTCCTTCATAAAATTCTCTAATTCCGTTATTGGCAAAGTATTCAAAAGTATCACCCATTTTTTTTGCGTAAGCTATTTCTCCACCTTTTAATAGTTTGCCCTTTACTTTAAAAAAGAAATCTTCTGTTGCTACATGTTCCCATACGGGCAATACCATTTTAGCCAAGGTAGCTGTATAGTCAGAAAATTTGTAGCCATTTTTGGCCACTTCAATTGCAGGTTGCAATACTTCTTTAAAAGGCAAGCTGCCAAAGTCTTTATGTATTTGAAATAAGCCTTTTATGTTACCAGGCACAGTCATTGCGCCAAGGCCAATATGAAATTGTTGAATAGATCCACCAAAATCAAAATCAATAGGAAAAAAATCTAACTCTTCTACTGGTCGTTTTTTTACTGGTGTTTGCGAAAAGAAATCGTACAAAAGTGTTTTGCCATTATTATGAGCTAACAAAAAGCCACTACCACCTGCAGATGTAAGTGTGGGTTCGGTAATAAAACTGGTGAAACAAGCCGCTACAACTGCATCAAAAATATTGCCACCACTTTCCATAATCGTTTTACCAGCTTCTGCCGTATATTTGTTGCCTGCTGCAATAACTCCTTTTGTTTTTTGAAACATTTTATTACTAATTTCTGTTATAATACCAATTTGGTAAAATAATTATTGTTTAATTAAATTTTATATGGATTCACTAACTCAATTTGCCCTTGGTGCTGCCGTAGGCGAAACCGTATTGGGCCGCAAGATAGGAAATAAAGCTATATGGCTGGGTGGCTTATTTGGTACAATTCCCGATTTAGATGTAATGCTCAACTTTGCATTAGAAACTACTATGAAGTTGCGCGTACATCGTGGTTATTCACACTCTATATTTTTTGCAATTGTTTTTGGAGCTTTCGCAGCATGGGCCTTAAAAAAAATATTTAAAAAAGATGACTTGTCGTTTAACAATTGGTATTGGTTTAGTTTTTTAACATTGATTACCCATTGTTTGTTAGATAGCTTTACCACTTATGGCACACAACTGTTTTTACCTTTTAGCGATTTTCGGGTAGGCTTTAACAATATTTTTGTGGCAGATTTATTTTACACTATTCCTCTTTTGTTAGGCGTTTTGGCTGCCTTGTTTTTTGTAAGAAATAACAACAAACGTAGATGGGTTAACTGGTTGGGTATTGGTATTTCCAGTTTGTACCTGTTGTTTACTTTTGGTGCAAAGTTTTATACCAATAATATTTTTGAAAAAAACTTGGCCTTGCAAAATATTGATTACGAACGCTATACTACCAGCCCAACTCCGCTAAATGCGTTTTTTTGGGGCATTACCGCTGAAGGTAAAGATGGTTATTGGTTGGGGCATTATTCTATATTTGATAAAGCATCAAACAATATTGAATTTACTTATTTAAGGAAGCAACCCAATTTACGCAAACGCTTTATTGACTATAAAAAGTTTGAAAACTTAACTTGGTTTAGCAGCGATTTTTATATTTTAACCCAACAAGCCGATCGAGTAGATTATGTTGATCTTCGTTTTGGGCCAATGGATTATGCCCATATTGACCGGACTACTTTTCCTTTCTACTTTAAAATAAAAGACAGCGAAAATGGCAACGATATTGACGTTTTTGAAAGCCGCGAAGTACCTGAAATAGACGGCGGCTTTAAGGAATACTTTAATAGGTACTGGGCCAGAGTTTTTGGTAGGGTGGGGTAGGAAGCTATTTCTGATTTTTGGAAGCAAAAAACCTTATATTTGTGAGAATATAAAATACTAACAATAGCAATGGATAAAGAACTGGAACTCGAAAATAAATTTATTCAATTATGGAATGATGGGCAATCTTATGATGAGATTGTTGAGGAGATAGGTGTGGATATTGAACAGATTAGGCAATGGGGGACGGATTTGATTATTGCTAATAATGATTTGTTTGATGAGAAGAAATATGTGCTTGAAAAATCTGAAGATGGTAAATATTTTCCATCTAATGGGGAAGAGTTTCCAGAAAGAGTTTTGTTTAAAATAGAAGAATCCGAACTTGAAGAGATCAAATCTCAACTAATATATAATCGTCCTTTAAGCGGCATTATTCGCTATGGAAAACATTTAAGTAGGTTTGGTGTAATATGCATAGCATCTGGAAATCAATTTAAATGGAAGCCAACTAAATCTCCAATAGCTGAAATTGAAAATATTAAAGTTGATGAACTGATCAAAAATTATGAGTTTCAAGTTATTAAGTTACCACCAATTTTAGATGTTTCCAAAAAAAGTTTAGAAAATTCGTTAAACTACAATAAGGAAAAAGACCATTTAAAAATGCCAAATAAAATTATTCGTTTTTCTTTCGAAAATTATAATGACATACAAAAAACTAAAATTTCAATCTTCTCCAAAAACTGTCAATGGATATTTTTAACAGGGGAAAATGGATACGGAAAGAGTACCATTCTAAAAGCAATTGCCCTTGGATTAACTGAAGAACCTATAAAATATCAAGAGGGTAATTTCCGAACAAGATTAGGAATTGAATATGAGGTTTTTGATGTAAATGGATCAAGGTTCATAAAAAACACACCTTATACTTCTTTTAAAATTACTAAGTTGCAAAATTTCGCTGCCTATGGCACATCCCGTCTAACCCTTCAACAACCAGATGCCAAAAATGAAATTGGAAGAAAAAGCGAAGTTCTTTATAGTTTGTTCAATACAGATGGTATTCTCTTAAATATTGAAATTGAATTAGTCTTTTGGAAATTGGAAAATGACCCAAAATTTGAAAAGGTAAAACAACTTTTAATTTCAGTTGTACCCGATTTAAAAGACATTATCATTCAGGGTAGAGAAGTAATGTACATTGAAAAATCTACAGAAGGAGAATCCTATAAAGCCGTATCTTTCGATGAACTCGCAGCAGGCTATAAAAGTGTAATCGCAATGGTTGGTGACATCTATTTGCGCTTATCTAAACATCAGCTCGCTGTAGAAATTAAAGATTTAGGCGGTATTGTTATAATAGATGAGATAGATGTGCATTTGCATCCCAAATGGCAGCGGGCTTTGCCGGATTTGTTATCCAAAGCATTTCCTAAAGTTCAGTTTATTGCCTCTACACATAGTCCTATTCCATTTTTGGGTGCGCCTAAAAATGCGGTTTTCTTAAAGGTAGATAGAACACCAGAAGAAGGTATTACTTGTGAGCGGATTGATATTGATGTGACCAACTTAACGCCTAATTTAATTTTAACCTCGCCTATTTTTGGTTTTGGAGATATTACTTCAGTTAATGCAGAAGAAATTGGAGAAGTTGAAACGGAAGATACTTATGAAGAATTAAAGAAAAACAAGGAACTTAGAGAGGAGTTGAAAGCTCTGTATAAAAGTGGTAAAACCTTTCCTGATGAATTGTTTGAAAGTTCTAAAAAATGATTGCAGTTAAAAAAGACTTCAACATACAACCTATTTCTTTCTCAAAAAGCGGCTGTCAAAAAATTATTGATAAATGTTTAAGCGAAGAAAAATATATTAAGTCAGATTGGTATAAAACCAGTGACATAAAGGAGCAGTTAAACAAGATTTACAAATACAAATGTGCTTATTGTGAAGGTAAATCACAGGCGCAAGCTCCTTTCCAAGTAGAACATTACAGACCCAAAAATGCTCCAAAAGAAAATGTTGTCCACCAAGGTTATTATTGGCTAGCTTATGAATGGAGTAATTTACTTTGGTCTTGCTTTTGGTGTAATAATCATAAAGACACCCAGTTTCCATTAGTGAATGAAAAAGACAGAGTTTTTCTACCAACTTTGGAATCTTCTGGAAAACTGGACTTCAAAAAATGTATGTTAAACTCTAATGATCTTGTAAATGAACAAGCTCTTTTGCTAAACCCTGAAATAGACAAACCAGAAAATCATCTATTTTTTTTACCAGATGGTACAATAAAAAGCGATACTAAAAGAGGAAATGAAACTATCAGAATTTGTCAATTAAAAAGGAAAGCTTTAGTAATCAGCAGAAAAAAAATAGTTGACGATTTTAAAGATGATATTGATTTTGAGATTAGAGATTTTTTAAAGGAGGATTTAGAATTTAAAGATTTTAAAAGAAACATAAAACGAATAATTTCTAAAATTTCTAAGTCAGGTTTACGAACCAATGCTTATTCAAGACTTGGGTATTATATGTTTGTTGAGTTTGAATTATTCTTTATTAATGACTTAGTTTATAATGAGAACACAAAAACTATCTTACGAAACATATACCAAGAATTTAAAACTGAATTCAATTTTGCGTAATAAAAAATTTTAGCTAATAGAAAAACCTGAACCCAAAACTATTACAAAACATCTATTAAGGACTTCATTTTTTGGGTAAAAAAATCTATAATAATTAATTGTTACCAAGCTTGTTTAAAAGATGTTATATTGAGTTCTTATTTCATAGTTTATAAACATTAATCAACTGTTACAACATTTAGACAAGTTGCTCACCACCACCGCCTCCTTTGTTTGGGGTTTGCCATTGGTAATTTTACTTATCGGTGGCGGTCTATATTTATTAATCCTTACCCGCTTTCTCCCTTTTAAATATTTAAAACACGCCATACAAGTAACGCTCGGCAAATACGATGATAAAAATGATGAAGGAGAAATCAGTCATTTTCAAGCATTAACAACAGCATTGTCGGCAACTATTGGTATGGGTAATATTGCGGGTGTTGCAGTTGCCATTTCTATTGGCGGGCCGGGTGCTATTTTTTGGATGTGGATAAGCGGCATAGTTGGCATGTGTACCAAATTTTTCACATCTACCTTGGCTATTATGTACAGAGGAAAAGATTCTGCCAACCAAATACAAGGTGGGCCAATGTATTTTATTACAGAAGGTTTGGGCAAAAAGTGGAAACCGATGGCTATTTTTTTTAGCGTAGCAGGTTTAATTGGTGCTTTACCTGTTTTTAATGTAAACCAATTAACACAAGCAATACGAGATATTTTGTTGACTCCCAACAGCCTAAATTATGGTTTTAGTTCTAACTTAGTAATTGGTATTAGTTTGGCAATAATAACCGCAATTGTAATACTTGGTGGCTTAAAACGCATTAGCAAAACCACCGAAAAGTTAGTACCAGCAATGGTAGTTTTATATTTTGTTAGTGTATTAAGCATCTTAACATTAAACCTTGAAGAAGTACCTAAATATTTTTATTTAATTTTTACAGATGCTTTTGCTGCAAACTATTTTAAAGGCGATGCAATGTTTGGCGGTTTACTCGGTGGCTTAATTTTATTAGGCATAAGACGAGGAGCTTTTAGCAACGAAGCAGGCATAGGTACTGCCCCAATGGCACACGGCGCAGCCAAAACCAACGAGCCAGTTCGTGAAGGTTTGGTAGCCATGCTTGGCCCTGCTATTGATACTTTGTTAATTTGCACTTTAACCGCTTTAGCCATTTTGGTTACTGGCGTTTGGGAAACTACTGCCGCCAATGGCGTTACTCTAACTACCAATGCTTTTACCAATAGCTTTGGTAATTGGGGCAATTATATGTTGTTGCTTTGTATTGCGGTGTTTAGTATATCCTCTTTGTTTTCTTATGCTTATTATGGTACTAAGTGTATGAGTTTTTTAGTGGGCCACCAACACAAACATTGGTACAATTACATTTACATTGCCAGCATTATTATTGGGGCAACCACTTCATTAAATGCAATGCTTAACCTTATTGATACCGCCTTTGCCTTAATGGCAATTCCTACTATGACGGCAACTTTACTATTATCGCCCAAAGTTATTAAAGCAGCAAAAAAATATTTTAGGGAATTGGATGGATTCAATAAAAAATCCGACTCAGTTTAATAACCAAGCCGGATATTTATTTTTTAGGAGAAATTTTTGAAGCCACTACATCAACCTTCTTTTACAAGAATTTCTGTATCTGTATCTAAACCTGTATCTGTATCTAAGTTATCAGATGAAATGATATTTTCGGTAACTTCTTTTTTAACTAAAGCATCGGGCAAATTCATTCCACTTTGATTTAAAAAGTCATTTAACTGAGGCATCATACCATACAAACCTTGTACAAAATTTCCTACGCCTTTTCCATTGCCATTGTCATAAACTACTACTTTATCAATTTCAATATCTTTAATTGCTTTGGTTTGAATTTCAGCCAATTCAGTTATTTTATCTAACATTAAATAACCCATTGCACTTTTCGGATCTCCGTTCGATGCTTTCACTAATTTTTCAAAACCTTCAGCTTGCTTTCTCAACAGTTCTTCTGTTCCTTTTGCCTGCGCCATGTATTTGGCTAGTATGGCATCTGCCTCACCTTTAGCTATTTCACGTTGCTGTTCTGCTTCTGCCTGTGCTGCAATTACTTTTTTCTGACGCTCAATATCTGCACCAACAACTTCATCGGCTTCTCGTTTTGCCTTTTCCACCAACGCTCTTGCATCTTCTGCTTGTCTTTCCGCTGCGTAGGCTTCTTCTAACGATTTTGCGTGTGCCACTTTTTGAGCCGCAGTAGCTGCCCGTTCCGACTCCGCAATTTCAATGTCTCTTTGCGCATCAGATTGCGCAATTTTTATCATAGAATCATTCTTTCCTTCCGTTGCAGAAGCTTTTGCTTTTGCTTCTCCAATTTCTGCCAAACCGTTTGCATCTGCTATTTTAATACGCTGATCTTTATTTGCTTGCGCCTCCCCAACTTCTGCTAAACTGTTGGCACTAGCAATTTGAATTCTCTGTTCTTTAGTAGCCCTCGCTTCCCCAATTTCTGCTAAACTGTTAGCATCAGCCACCTTTACCCGTTGTTCTTGTTTTGCATCCGCTTCACCAATTGCGCCACCTCTATCTTCAATGGCTACTTTTACCTTAGCATCGTTAATAGCTTTTGCAGCAGCTTCTTTACCTAAGGCTTTTATGTAACCACTTTCATCTTGTATATCGGTTACGTTTACGTTAATCAACTCTAAGCCTATCTTATGCAATTCGTCTCCAACATTGGCATATACCGATTTTACAAATTTATCCCGGTCAGTATTCAACTCTTCAATATCCATATTAGCAATAACCAAACGCATCTGACCCATAATGATATCTTGAGCCAATGAACTAATCTCTTCTCTTTCTAAGGCCAACATGCGTTCTGCTGCAGCAATCATTAAATTTGGCTTGTTACTTATACCAACTGTAAATTGTGCTGGTACCGAAACCCTAATGTTTTGTTTCGATAAAGCATCTTGCAAATTAACATCAATACTTTGTGGTGTTAAATCTAAAAATTGATAGGCCTGAATTATTGGCCAAACAAAAGTAGCACCACCAGCATAGCATTTAGCCGATGCTCCGCCACCAGTTTTTCCATATACTACCAATATTTTGTCAGAGGGGCAACGCTTGTATCTGGAAATAAAAAACAATACGAGTAAAAAAATTACAAAGCAAACAAATGCTAAAATAAATAGAATTCCTTCCATAATTTCATTAAATTTTTAGTGATTTATAAATATTATTATTTAAAAAATGTTTTTATTAAGATGTTGTTTTCAAGTATATCTAAACTGTTTTTTTTGAGTTAAAAAAGTGCAAACAATAATTTTTAGATGTGCTTTCATTAATTACAAAACATAGTTTACCCATATTAAAATATTTAATTTTTTTAATGATGTTCGTAAGTTTAATAATTAGTCCCGAAATTTTACGCTTTGGCTACAAAGGCAATGTCTTCTTCTATTTTATGAATAAAAACAGATTCGCCAGTAGCAATTTCTGTGTGGTTAATACTTTTAGCTTTCAGTTCGCGTGTTGCGCCATTTACCAAAACCTGTATAATGCCCAAGCCTTTTTCTGGAATTTTTAAATACACTTTTGCAGTTTCGTGCATTGCATCTTCAAATTCCCAATTAACATTTTCTGTTTGCGTTAAGAGCAATAAAAATATCTTTTTAATAAGCAGTACCGAAATATAACCACCAATTATTCCAGCTAAAATTGCGACTAACGGATTCGCTTTTGTGGTTAAAATTACTTTGATTATCCAAGAGGATACGCTTATAAAAGTGAGCCCGCCTTTAACCAGGCCTATTCCACCAGTACTATCAACATCGGTGTCGCCACTTGGGAGATCAAAATCTAAATCAAGGCCACCAAGTATTGATAAAAAAAGTAGCAAAGTGAGAATGCCTCCGCTAAAAATTGAGATATAGGTAAGTATTTCGATTATTGGCATTTTAACGTTTTTTACTATATAATGAAAATCATCATAGTTTAGTTCCAACAATCATCTTTTATTAAAAGGAATGATGAAAAAATTACTTAACTTTGGTTTATAGCTATGCATCTAACAAAAAATATTATTGACAAGTATTTAGCGTTTTTCAAACAATTAAATATACGTTTATGACTTACGCCATTGTCGACATAGAAACCACAGGTGCGTTTTCTCATTACAATGCAATAACCGAAGTAGGCATTATTATTACCGATGGCTACAAAATTTTAGATCAATACGAAACCTTAATTAAGCCCCACGAAAACATACCCAACTTCATTACCGCATTAACTGGCATTGATGATGAAATGGTTGCAAATGCGCCCAATTTTGAAACCGTAGCACCTAAAATTTTAGAATTTACTAAAGGCCATATTTTTGTAGCGCATAACGTGGCCTTTGATTATGGTTTTTTACGCAAAGCCTTTAAAGCTCTCAATTTTCATTTTTACCGCAAAAAAGTATGTACCGTAAGGCTAACTAAAGCCGTGTTGCCCAATTTGGCCAGTTATAGTTTAAGTAAAATTACGCATCAATTAAAACTAACACACAACAACCGCCACAGGGCAATGGGCGATGCTTTAGCCACATTTCATTTGTTTAAATTATTGTTTAACCGAGGTGGGGAAGATTATATAAAAACTGCCCTAAAAAAACAAAGCCTCAACAACAAGTTACCACTTAACCTGCCCGCAAAATACTTTAACGCTTTACCCGAAGAAACTGGCATCTATCAATTTATTGATGAGAAGGGAAAAATTTTATACATCGGCAAAGCCAAAAATATAAAGGCTCGTATTATCACCCATTTAAATAGTAAAAACAAAAAACAACAACGGTTGCAGCGTGCCGTTTACAAATTAATTTTTGAAATTACGGGCAGTGAATTAATTGCCGAGCTGTTAGAAAGCCAATTGATTAAACAACACCTGCCGCCTTTAAACGTAGCACAACGAAGAAACACTACTAATTACGGCATTATTGGTTACGAAGATATGGCAGGTTACCAACGCTTAGCCGTTTCGGCCAACTGTAAAAAAGTAGCACCTTTGGCTTGGTTTACTAATCTTATTTCTGCGCGTAACGAGTTGGCTCATATTTGCGAAAACTTTAATTTATGTGCTAAACTTTGTGGTTTGCAAAATGCTACCAAAGCTTGCTTTAATTATCACCAACAAAAATGCGAGGGTGCTTGCATACAATTAGAAACCACAAAAAAATATAATAGCAAAGTAACCAAAGCTATAAAAACCTTGCAACAACAAACCATTAGTTACCTCCTATTTGACAAGGGCAAAAAAGCCGACGAAAAAACCTTTGTTGCCGTTAGCAATGGCAAGTATTTAGGCTACGGATTTATACCTAAAAATGTAGAAATTAATAGTATAAAAAATGCACAACAATACTTACAAGCCAAAATTGATAACCGAGATGTTCAACGAATTTTGGCAAAACACCTTAATGCAGCAAAGTTGAAAATTAAAGTAATTAGTTAGTTTGCCTATTAGCGTCAAACTAATAAAAACCTCAAGGCAATTGTTTAAAAATCTCCACAATAAAGTATTTTTTTTTTATCGTTATATAATAGGTTTTTAGAAGCGAAACATTTTTCCCCACATAAATTTTGGTCCCGCCATCCGTTCAAATACCATTTTGTCTAAGCCTCGTAAGCCAAATCAAAACACCCAACAAAAAATGGTATAACCACTCCTGTCGGGGCTAGTTTTTCTAACTTCGCCCAACCGTAGTAACCTTTTAAAAAAATATAATTGAAATAAACTTCATTTCCAAAAAAATATCTTTCATCATATTTTGGTTACTCACCAAAGCAATCAGCCCAAAATTTTAATCAAAATTAATTAGCCATCAATAAGTTGAAAAACTATTAAGATTACTTATATTTCCTGCCTAAAATAAAAACAATTGAAGCAACAATTGCAAAAGCTGGCCAATAAAAAAGAATTGGCAAAATTGGGTGGCGGTGAAAAGCGAATTGAATCGCAACACAACAAAGGTAAACTAACCGCCCGTGAGCGCATTAAATTGTTAGTAGACGAAGGTAGTTTTGAAGAAACTGGCATGTTGGTAACCCACCGTTGTACCGATTTTGGTATGGAAAAACAAAAGTTTTTGGGCGATGGTGTAGTAACTGGTTACGGCACCGTTAACGGTAAATTGGTATATGTTTTCAGTCAAGACTTTACCGTTTTTGGTGGTTCGTTATCAGAAACACATGCTGAAAAAGTAGTGAAGCTAATGGATTTAGCATTAAAAAATCCTGCCCCAATTATTGGCTTAAACGATAGTGGTGGCGCGCGTATTCAAGAAGGCGTTAACTCGCTCGGTGGTTATGCCGATATTTTTTATAGAAATACTATGGCTTCTGGTGTTGTACCACAAATAAGTGTAATAATGGGCCCGTGTGCTGGCGGTGCAGTTTATTCGCCAGCTATTACCGATTTCATTTTTATGGTAGAAAACACCAGCTATATGTTTGTTACTGGGCCAAATGTAGTAAAAACGGTAACCCACGAAGAGGTAAGTAGTGAGCAATTAGGAGGAGCTTCTGCACATTCCATAAAATCGGGTGTTACGCATTTTAGTTGTGTTAATGAAGTAGCTTGTATCAAACAAGTAAAGCAATTATTAAGTTTTTTGCCGCAAAGTTGTAACGAAAGATCATCCATAAAAACTTATGACGAAAGCGATGAATTACGCCCCAAATTAAATAGCATTATACCAGAAAACCCTAATCAACCTTACGATATAAGGGACATAATTAACTTAACTGTTGATAAGGAATTTTTTGAAGTGCATAAAAATTATGCAGAAAATATAGTAGTTGGTTTTGCACGTATAGGTGGCAGAAGTATTGGTGTGGTTGCCAATCAACCAGCATATTTAGCGGGCGTGTTAGATATTAACGCCAGTAAAAAAGCTGCTCGTTTTGTTCGCTTTTGCGATAGTTTTAATATTCCACTTTTAGTATTTGTTGATGTGCCTGGTTTTTTACCTGGTACCGACCAAGAGTGGAACGGCATTATTAACAATGGAGCGAAATTATTGTATGCTTTCTGCGAAGCAACCGTGCCTCGTATTTCGGTAATTACCCGCAAAGCTTATGGCGGTGCGTACGATGTAATGAACAGTAAACACATTGGTTGCGATATTAACTATGCTTGGCCAAGTGCCGAAATTGCAGTTATGGGTGCTAAAGGTGCCAGCGAAATTATTTTTAGAAAGGAAATAAAAGCTGCTGACAACCCAGAAGCTACTTTGTTAAATAAAGAAAATGAGTATAAGGAAAAGTTTGCGAATCCTTATCGTGCTGCTGAGCGGGGCTTTATTGATGAGGTGATAGAACCAGCTCAAACAAGAGCTAAGTTGATAAAAGCATTTAAAATGTTGGAAAATAAAAAAGCAAGTTTGCCAGCCAAAAAACACGGAAATTTGCCACTTTAGTCGACATTTAATTACATAATTTTATGGAGCACATTACTTACGAAGATTTTGAAAAAGTAGATATTAGAGCAGGTACTATTATTGCGGTTGATGATTTTTTTAAAGCAAGAAAAGCGGCATACCAAATTACTATTGATTTTGGCAACTTGGGAATTAAAAAATCGAGCGCACAGATTACTGAGATTTATGCTAAAGAAGATTTGTTAGATCGACAGGTTATTGCCATTGTAAATTTTGCACCAAAACAAATTGCTAACTTTATGTCGGAGTGTTTGATATTAGGAATTTACAATATGGACAATCAAGTGGTTTTAATGAAGCCCGAATTTACCGTTCCTAATGGCGGTAGGCTGCTATAATTTTTTTATATTAAACAAAGCAATCGTTCTTTTGCCTTCAAAAGAAATGATGTAATGTTTTTAAAAACTTACCACAACGGAACAAAGCTTCCATATTAGCCCCAATTGAAGTAGTAATACCATTTTGTAGGGCCTTAGAAGCGTTGGTAAAATGGTTTTTGATTGGATGGCAGGGCTAAAATTATTGCGTAGGGCATCCATTTCGCTTCTAAATTTTTTTTTGAGGAGAATTTTTTTTGTTAAATTACCTTGCAAGAGGCTTCAACTGGTAGAAATAGTTTCATAATTATCCGTACTTTTGTGCTCTTTTTAATTGTATAATCAATAAAATATGTACGCCTACATTGCTGGTAAAATTGCAGAAAAAAACGATTTAAGCGTAACAATTGATGTTAACGGAGTTGGTTACCATATTGAGGTAAGCTTAAATACTTATTCGAAAATTGAGCAACTTGAAACCGCCAAATTATATACTTATTTATATGTAAGAGAAGATGCCCAAATTTTATATGGTTTTATTAATAAATTTGAAAAGCAACTGTTTATAAAATTGATAAGTGTTTCTGGTATTGGCACCAATACTGCACGGATGATGCTTTCAAGCCTTCAACCTAACGAAATTATAAACGCTATTGTTACCGAAAACGAAGTTACCTTAAAAAGTATAAAGGGTATTGGGCTAAAAACTGCCAAAAGACTAATTGTTGAACTAAAGGAAACTTTGCAAAAAATGAACACTACTGGGCAGGTTATTTCTGATAATTTAGGCAATACTCAAAACAATCAAGCGTTATCTGCACTATTAACTTTGGGGTTTTCTCGTAACAATAGTGAGAAAGCATTAAAAACCGCACTCTCGGAAAATCCTAATCCAGATTCAGTAGAATCATTAATAAAAATAGCATTAAAGAATCTTTAATAATAAAATAGTTGAAAATATTTAATTTGTTTTCGGCCAAGCCGGGTTTTGTACTGTGCTGCTTAATATTACACATTAGTTTTTTTGTTAAGGCACACACAAATAATTTTATTGGTCCACCAGAAGAATGTACTTATGAAAATGAGTGGGATTTAGAGGAAGAAGATTTTGAAGAAATATCAGTAAACACTACTGCTACAGAAGATGATGATAGCCTCAAACGAAACTTTACACCAATAAATATTGACACTTCGTTTACCAATCAAAATAATAATATACCGCTACCTTCAATAATTGAAGAAAGTGTTGAATATGATCCGATAACTAACCAATACATACTTACCCAAACCATTGGTAATAGTTTTTTTAGTAATCCTAAATATTTAAGTTTAGAAGAATATTTAGAATACGAGTTAGATAAATCGAAGTACGAATTTTGGGATGAAAAGGTAGAAGAATCAGCAGGTATTGTTAATACTTTAAAAGATAAGCTAAAAGATAAACTAACCAACAAAGCTAAAGGGCTTTTGCCAGAAATGTATGTTGGAGGCGAAATGTTTGATCGTTTGTTTGGTGGCAGCACGGTTGATATTCGCCCGCAGGGTAATGTTAATTTAGATTTTGGCGGGCAATGGTCGAGTACCGACAGGCCCGATATTTCTGAAGATTTGAGAAGTAATGGAAACTTCGATTTTAAAATGGATATTAACATGAATATGTTGGGCCAAATTGGAGATAAAATGAAGTTAGACTTCAATTACAACACGCTTTCTAATTTCGATTTTGATAATAATATTAAATTAGATTATGCGGGTACTGAAGATGAGATTATTCAAAAAATAGAAGCCGGTAATGTTAGTATGCCTTTGCCAACTTTGTTAATACCGGGTTCGCAAACTTTGTTTGGTTTAAAATCTAAATTAAAGTTTGGTAGAATGACGGTTACCAGCATTGCTTCTTCACAAAGGTCGCAAAACAAATCATTAACCATTGAAGGAGGCGCACAAAAAGAAAATTTTGAAGTGTGGGCAGATCAATACGAAGAAAATAGACACTTTTTTTTAGGTCATAATTTTAGAGATAACTTTAACCAAAGTTTAGCATTATTGCCTTACATAAATTCTCCATATCAAATAAATAATATTGAAGTTTGGGTAACTAACGATCAACGCGACGTTTCTGATGTAAGAAATATTGTTGCCTTAATGGATTTGGGAGAAAAAAAACCTTTTAATGAAAACATTGTTGCAGGAAATAATGCAAATAACCGCTACCCAGATTTAGATAATAATACTAATGATTTGTATAATAATATATGGCAAGATAGTACTGCGCGCGATTTAAATAGTGTTACCAATAAATTAAACGATTTAGAATTAACTAATGGTTTAGATTATATAGTAACCTTTGCTCGTAAATTAAATAGTTCAGAATATACATTAAACCCTCAGTTGGGCTTTGTTTCTCTAAACATCAACTTACAGCCCGATCAAGTAGTAGCAGTATCTTACGAATACACAAAAAATGTTGATCCAGATGGTTTATTTAAAGTAGGGGAATTTGCTGGTCGACTTGGGCCAAATTCAAACGAACCTAATGTTATCTTCACCAAAATGTTAAAAGCCCAAACTCAAAGCCCCACAATACCATTGTGGGATTTGATGATGAAAAACGTTTATTCTTTAGGAGCTTATCAAGTAGAAAATGATGACTTTAGATTAGATTTATATTATCAAGACCCTGGAGGTGGTGCAAAAAGATATTTACCTTCGGAAGACCGATCTGTAAAAGGAAAACCAGTTATTCAATTAGTAAATTTAGATAATTTAAATGCCAATAACGAGCGAGTGGTTTGCGAAGAATTTGATGACGAGGGTAATTTAGTTAATGTTGGCACGGGTGATGGTGTTTTCGATTTTGTAGAAGGTTTAACCATTTACAAACAACGAGGCCGCTTAATGTTTCCTGTTTTAGAGCCATTTGGTACCGATCTGAAAAAACAATTTAGAGATAAAATTGAAGCCAATAAATATACCTTTCAACAACTATACGATTCTACCAAAACAGTAGCCTTACAAGTACCTAAAAACAATAGATACATTATAAGAGGTACTTACAAATCAAAATTAACCTCAAACATTAGGTTAAATGCATTTAACCTGCCACCTGGTTCGGTAACAGTTAGGCAAGGCGGGCAAATTTTAAGAGAAGATGTTGATTATCAGGTTAACTATTCATTAGGTACGCTTCAATTATTAAACGATTCTTACTTGCAGTCAGGCTTGCCAATACAAGTAAGTTACGAAAGTCCGGATTTGATTGGCTTTAACCTAAAATCACTATATGGTACAAGGTTAGATTATTGGGTGAACGATGATTTTAGCTTAGGTGGTACATTTATGCACCTATCCGAAAGGCCATTTACCCCCAAAGTTAATTATGGTGATGATCCTATCTCAAACTCCATGATGGGGCTCGATTTAAATTATTTTTCCGAAGCACCTGGTATTACAAAGTTTATTGATAAAATACCTTTTATAAACACCAAAGAAAAATCTACAATAAGTATAAGAGCAGAAGCAGCACGTTTTGCTCCGGGCCATTCCAGAGCTATTACCAAAGCAGGTCAAGTTTTTATTGATGATTTTGAAGGAAGTACCACCTTTAATGATGTTTCATTTCCGTTTACCAGCTGGCGATTGGCCAGTACCCCTTTTGGAGCCACTGATGATTTTGGTAACCCACTCTTTCCCGAAGCAAAATATTCTGATAGTTTAGCCTATGGCTACAACCGAGCAAATATAAATTGGTACCAATTAGAAACTAATGCGTTTTGTGGATCTGGTAACAATACAATTCCTAATTTTGTTGACGAATGTGGTAACGATTATGTGCGAGAAGTATCACAATTAGAAATTTTTCCATTACGAGATTTACCTCAAAATCAGAGACAAAGAACCCGTACTTTCGATTTAAGTTACTACCCAAGTGAAAAAGGACCTTACAATTATAACGTTGACGATTTAAATGATAACGGTACGCTTAAACGACCACAAGATCGTTGGGGAGGAATTATGCGTTCTTTAAGAAATGGCAGCAATACCGATTTTGAAGCCTCAAACACAGAATTTATTGATTTTTGGATGATGGATCCATTTATTCAAGATGTAGACAACCCTGTTGATGAAAGCCAATTGGGTGGAAGTTTATATTTTAATTTGGGGGAAGTTTCTGAAGATATATTAAAAGATAACTTAAAATTTGGCGAACATTCTATTGATATTAATAATTCCTCTTCAATAGGTACTTCAAGTTGGGGAGAAGTGCCATTAAATCAAATAAGCAACACTTTTGGTTTAAGTACTAACCCTACAGAAAGAACTGCACAAGATGTTGGTTTAGATGGATTAAATGATGAAGATGAACGTGATTTTTTTAAAAACTATGTTGATGCCGTAAACACCTCAAGTCTAAATCAAGAAGTAAAAGACCGATTAATTGCAGATCCATCTAACGATAATTATAATCACTTTAGAGACGAAGAAGTGCAAGGTGGGAAAATTTTAGATACCTACAAAAATTTCAATAATACGGAAGGTAATTCACCAGTAAACAGTAATAATAATCGTTTCAGAACTACTTTTCCATATTCTGATATGGAAGATTTAAACGAAGATAATACCCTCAATACTAACGAAGCTTATTTTGAATATAGATTGGATTTGTTTCCTGGCATGGATATTGGAGATTCTTTTATCAATAACGTTCAAACAGCCTCGGTTAACCTACCAGGTGGAGGCACCCGCGAAGTAAAATGGTATAACTTTAAAATTCCTATTCAAGAATATTCTGGTAAAGTTGGGCCTATATCCGATTTTCGTTCCATCCGTTTTATGCGAATGTTTTTAACCGATTTTAATGTACCTACAACCCTTAGGTTTGAAGGAATAAATTTAGTAAGAAACCAATGGCGAAGATACCTATATAACTTAAAAGAACCGGGTGAAATAGAAGTGAGCGATAGCTATCAAGATGCTACTTTTAATGTTACCTCGGTAAGTTTAGAAGAACACGCCAGCAGAACGCCAATACCTTATGTATTACCATTAGGCATTGAGCAAGAACAAATTTTAAGCTCTTTCGGTAATAATGTACTGCAAAATGAACAAGCAATGTCAGTTCAAGTTTGTGGCTTAGTAGACGGAGATGCACGTGCCGTATTCAAAACTTTAAATTACGATTTTAGAGAATTTAGAAGACTAAATTTAGTGGTGCATGCCGAGGAAGGTTTAAATTCTACCAACGAGTTAAATGACGGAGACGTTACTGCTTTTATTAGAATTGGAGCCGATTTTACGCAAAATTATTACGAATACGAAGTACCATTAAAAATTACTAAGCCAGAAAATTTACCAACCGATGCTACTAATGTAGAAGCAAGAGTACGAGAATTAATATGGCCAGAACAAAATACGATTGATCTGGTTTTAGACAGTTTAATTAATGTAAAACGTAACAGAAATGTTTCTGGATTTCCTAATTTAAGAAGATATACAGAAAAAAGAGTTCATAAAATAATAACCGACACCTTAACCCAAGAAAGAGATACCATTTTTAGTAATATTAGTGTAGTGGGTACGCCAGATTTGGGTATTGTTCGAACCATAATGTTAGGTATTAGAAACCCCGATAAAGACAGCAAATCGAACATAAAAGGTGATGAAGATGATGGCCTCGAAAAATGTACAGAAGTGTGGTTTAACGAATTTGCACTTTCTGAGTTTGATGAAAGTGATGGTTACGCTGCCATTGCAACAGTTGATATGAAATTGGCCGATTGGGGTAGCTTAGTATTATCTGGCAATATGCACACCGATGGTTTTGGTACTTTAGAACAAAAAGTAAACGATCGTTTTAAAGATACTTATTATGAATATGATGGTGCGCTTAACTTAGAGTTGGGTAAGTTTTTCCCAAAAGAAAGTGGCATAAAAATACCATTTAGAGCCGATTATTCCCGTTCAATAAGTGATCCAGAATTTGATCCATACGAAACAGATATTAGGTTTGATGATAGTGTAAATGATGAATTTAAAAAAACACTTAATGAAACAGGCGGGGATGAGTTAATAGCAGAAAAAGCACGAAAGAAATATAGAAAAGATGGCAGAACGGTTAACGAAATAAAAAGTGTAAACCTTACCAATGTTAGAAAAGTAAAAACCAACAATGAAAAGAAAGCCCGTATATACGATATTGAAAACTGGAACGCTACTTATGCCTATACAGAACAAAACTATAGAGACCCAATAATAGAATCTGAAAAAGAGAAAACACATTTCGGTTCTATAGGATACAATTATTCTTTACAACCCAAATTTATAACCCCGTTTAAAAAATTAATAAAGTCTGATAGTAAGTGGTTATCATTAATAAAAGATTTCAACTTTAACCCCGTACCAAACACACTTTCTTTTAGAACAGATGTAAACCGTACCTTTGCAGTAACCAAACTTAGAGATTTAATAGGTGATGTAGATATAAAACCGACCTACAATAAAAACTTTATTTGGGGTAGAAACTATAATTTACGTTACGACTTATCTAAAACGCTCTCAATTGACTATAATGCTGCCAATTCGGCCAAAATTGATGAACCTTGTGGCGCAATTGACTGCCAAGAAAAAAAAGACAGCTTACGCAGAAGTATAATGTCATTAGGTAGAAACATTGATTTTAGGCAAGGCGTAAACGTACGTTATAAGCTACCTTTAGATAAAATACCTTTAACCGATTGGATTGATGTAAAGGCACAATACTCAAATACTTACAATTGGCAAGTTGGCCCATTTGCAGTAATAGATACTATTAATTTGGGTAACACCATTAGCAATACCCGAGATCTTGAGTTAAAAGGAGATTTTAAGCTGAGAAACTTATACAACAAAATACCATTTTTAAAACAACTAGATGGAAGAGGTAGATCAATAGCACCAAAAAGAAAAAAAGATAAAAACAAAGATGGCCCTAAAGAATTAGTTGAAAAAGAAGAAGCAGTACCAAAAGGCGACAATAAGGCAGTAAAAAGTATATTTAGAGTGTTAACTGGTGTAAAACAAGTATCAATAACCTACAGAGACAACCGTTCCACCTCCCTGCCAGGCTTTTTAGATAGTCCAGAGTTTTTTGGTCAAAATTTTGATAATAGCGCACCAGGCTTAGATTTTGTTTTTGGTAGACAACCTAACCTAAATAGCTGGCTACCAAATATAGCCAATAAAGGCTGGATTACGCCAGACACTACCTTAAATTTTCAAGTATTACAAAATCAAACTCAAAAAATTGATTTTAGAGCCACTTTAGAACCATTACCCGATTTAAAAATTGATTTAAATGCAACAATGTCTTACAGCAGAAACCACTCCGAATGGTTTAAAAAGATAGACAGTTTTAGCGACTTTCAAACCCTAAACCCAATTGATTTGGGTAGTTATAGCATTAGTTATGTGCCAGTTAAAACTTTGTTTAAAAGTGTAAAAAAAGATAGCACTTTTGTATCAGAAGTTTTTGATCAGTTTGAAGATAACCGCACAACAATTGCCCAAAGACTTGCTACCGAGGGTGGATTTTCTAACGGAGAATTTACTGCTCCATTCGATTCCATTAACGCAGAAAATTATTTTGAAGGTTATGGCCCTTATGCGCAAGACGTTTTAATACCCGCATTTATGGCAGCCTATACCGGGCAAGATGTTAGGTCTGCAAAAACCAACCCGTTTACTTATATACCTATACCCAATTGGCGATTAACCTATAACGGTCTAAACAAAATTGGTAACCTACGCGAGGTAATTTCTAACTTTAGCATAAAGCATGGCTACAACTCAACTTTTACGGTAAATAATTACCGTACTAACCAAAATTTTGAAGGTGAAGTTACCCAACAAGGCCAAGGTACTTATTTTAAAGATGGTAAATTTTTAAGAAGAGATTATGGATACGGTGATTTAATTGACAGCCTTTCGGGTAATTTTTATTCTTTATACGACATTCCCGCAATAGTGCTTACCGAGTCATTTTCACCTTTAATTGGCTGCGATATAACTTTAAAAAACGGCCTTACTACAACTATTGATTATAAAAAATCGCGTAATTTAGCTTTAAGTTTTATTGATTATCAGTTAATAGAAACCCGTTCAGATGCATTTACTTTTGGCTTAGGCTATCGCTTTCAAGAAATTGATTTAGAACTAAACCTATTTGGCAAAAACATTGTCTTAAAGAACGATTTAAACTTTCTGTTCGATTTTACTTATCGAAACGATATTACCCTTAATTATCGGGTAGATCGTGATAAAATTGAACCAACGCAAGGCGCAGTATCTTACAGTATTTCTCCACGATTAGATTATGTGGTTAACGATCGGCTAAACGCCAGTTTGTATTACGAACGCATGTTTACCAGCCCACACACCCCTAATAATTTTGCTAATGCTAATACTAGGGCAGGTTTACGGTTAACTTTTACATTGGCGCAGTAATTTTTTTATTAAAAGCGAAACATTTCTTCTCGCATAAATTTCGGTTTCGCATCTATCTTTACAATCTATTAAATTAGCAAAATAATCTATAGAGGAACTGTGGCTGTATCAAGTGGTTCTGCAAAGTACGCTTTAATGTAATACTGCCGTGAAAGAAACCCCAACCACATTTTTGATACTGAGTTTGAATACTACTTATATAAATAATATTTATGTTATGATGCGCAATATTATGATGAAGAACGGTAGATAATTTCCTTTTTTTTAATTCATAAATAAAATAATTATGAAAAATGAAATTAAAATTTTAAAGTATACCATAGGCATAGACATTTTGAAAGCCAATTATTAAGGCTGTTTTATTAGTATTTACAATAATCAACAAATCAAGATTATTGCCGGCCGTACCTTTAGCAATGCAAATACAGGTTTTAAAAAATTGGATCAATGGATCAATTAAAAAAGAAAAAATAGCGCTATTGGTTTAAGAGGCTATTAGTGTTTATTATGAAAATATGGCATTTTTTTATCAAAACAAGCAATGTGCTTTAAGTGTTGTGCTACCCAACAAAGCAAAAAAAATTTAGAATATCTTGGTTTGAAAAATAAAACGGACAAGACAAGTAGTACAACCACTACTGCGATGAGGATGGCGAAGCTAAAGTTGATTGTCAAAAAACAAGTTAACAATCAAAAAAAAACTAAGTAATGCTTGAATAAACCATAGAAAATGGGGCTAATTTGCAAACGGTGCTGGTTCGTCAGATGAAATGAAATTTCTAAGCAAAACCCAACAGGTTATTTTCGTTTTCAAAAACCTATCCTTTAAATTATTATTTCTTATAAAACTAATTATTTGATTTAGGGAGCACTTTCCAAATAAAAACTGTCTCCACCACTACATTATAATATTAACGAATTTGTATTTTTACCCAAATTGAAAAATGATGATGGTAAAACTAATAGAATTAAAACAATTAGAAGACCGTAAACCAGCCTATGCCGAAGTGAACGGATTAGATTTAGTAGTGATTAAATTTGACGATCAAGTTTCGGTATTATATGGCCGATGCATGCACCGAGGCGCCTTAATGGCCGATGGTTATGTAGATGGCGATAATTTAATGTGTGGCTTGCACAATTGGGATTATAGAATGGACACCGGCATTAGCGAATATAATAACGACGAAGCCTTGCACAAATTTAAAACCGAACTTGTGGCTGGTTTTGTAATGGTAGATGAAGAAGAAATTGATACCTATTTAAAGAAAAATCCGCAGCCTTTTAATAGAGAGGCCTACTTAGGTTTATATGCCGACACCAACCCTCAAAGTACAGAACCCTACACGTCATATATTAAAGAATTGGCTAAAAACGGCTTAAAAAATTCAGGACATCACGGGCCTTCTGCTTCTATGGGCGTGGATAGAAATACTTTGCCAAAATGGGAGCACATACAATTTTTGCCCGCTCAATTAGCCAGTCGTCCTTTGTTAGATGAGGAGGCCGTGGCCACCAAAGTAGTGATTGGTAAAAACGCCCAAAAGCCTTTAACATTAGATATTCCTTTATTTGTTTCTGATATGAGCTTTGGCGCGCTTTCTAAAGAAGCAAAAATAGCTTTATCTAAAGGAGCAGAATTGTCTGGTACCGGAATTTGTAGTGGCGAAGGTGGCATGTTACCCGAAGAACAAGCCAATAATTCTCGCTATTTTTACGAGATGGCTTCGGGTAAATTTGGCTTCTCTTGGGATAAAGTAATGAAAGCACAAGCCTTTCACTTTAAAGGGGGACAAGGAGCTAAAGCTGGCACCGGTGGTCATTTGCCTGGCCATAAAGTGACTAAAGAAATTGCCGAAGTAAGAGATTTGAAAGAAGGAGAAACGGCTATCTCTCCAGCAGCATTTCCCGATCTTAAAACAATAAATGATTTTAAAAATTTTGCAAACCAAGTACGAGAAAAAACAGGCGGTATACCTATTGGTTTTAAAATAGCCGCCAGCCATATTGAGGCCGATATTGATTTTGCTTTAAATGTGGGCGTTGATTATATTATTTTAGATGGTCGTGGTGGTGGCACGGGCTCAGCACCAACTATACTGCGAGATCATATTAATGTACCCACAATTCCTGCTTTGGCCAGAGCCCGAAAGCATTTAGATAAAATAGATGCTAAAGATATAACCCTTATAATTACGGGCGGGCTTAGGGTTGCCGAAGATTTTGCAAAAGCGATGATGCTTGGCGCAGATGCGGTTGCGGTGGCCAACTCCGCATTGCAAGCGATTGGTTGTTTGGGTATGCGCGCTTGTGGTTCTAATTACTGCCCAGTAGGTATTGCAACACAAAAAGAAAATTTAAGGCAACGCTTAATTATTGAAAGTTCGGCCAAGCAATTGAATAATTTTTTGATGGCTACTAATGATTTAATAAAAGTAGTTGCCCGAGCTTGCGGATATGATGATGTTGCAAAGTTTAATCATAACGATTTATCTACTTTTGATTTTGATTTGCATCGATTAACTGGAATTAATTACGCAGGGGTTGTTAACTAAGTATTAATAGTAACATTAATGAAAAATATAAATTATCAACTCAATTATATTTTATGAAGCCGATTGGTGTTCGGATTGCCGAAGGGCAAAAAGTTTTTTAAATGATAATAAGATCAGCTTCGAATTTGTTGATGTGAACATTAATAAAGAGGCAACTGCTTTGGTGGAAAACATCAATAAAGGGAAGCGCATTATTCCGACAGTTATTATAAATGGAACATCTTACACCAATCCAAATAATAGCGAATTAGCTACCGCGCTTGGCATAAACGAGCAAGGCGTGGTGCAATTGTTTGGCGCAGCTTGGTGTCCCGATTGTAGAGAAGCCAAAATTTTTTTAAAAGATAATCACATTAATGCTGATTTAATTGGTGCAGGCATCCATTTTTGTGCCACTTGCGATGGTGCTTTTTATAGAGATAAACACATTATTGTAATCGGTGGCGGAAATTCTGCCTTAGAAGAAGGTATCTCTTTAGCAGGCTTTTACAAAAGTGCAAAAATTGTAAACATCCTACCCGAATTTTCAGCCTGTAAAACTTATGTTGAAAAACTACCATCCATCAAAAACATATCCACTTATATGAACAAAACATCGGTAGAATTTATTGCAGATGAAAAAGAATTATTTAAAGCACTACGCATTGAAGATAACGAAACCAAACAGCAAGAATTAGTTGAAGCCGACGGCGTATTTATTTTTATCGGACTGATACCAAATACCAAAATGTTTAAAAATGTGGTTGAACTAAATGAAAGAGGTTTTATTAAAACAAGTGGTTTAGCAGAAACCAATTATAAAGAAATTTTTGCTGGCGGTGATTGCCGCAAAGGTGCTATTGCACAAGTTGCTGCCGCAACAGGCGAAGGCGTATTGGCCAGTTACGAAATTAGGAAGCATTGCAAAAAGTAGTTTTTTTTATACAAAAAAAATATTTTTGTAAGTATTGCAAAAAAGGAGCGTTTATAGTTGAATTATTTTGAAATGTGCATCATTTGTTGATAGCATAAGATTATAATTTATCAACACAGTATTAATTTTAAAAATAAAGCCTTATCTTTGCCAATCAATTTTAAGAGTATGCCGAAAATGAAGACACATAGTGGGGCTAAAAAAAGGTTTAAAGTAACTGGTTCCGGTAAAATAAAGCGTGGTGCTGCCTACAAAAGGCACTTAATGCGTAAAAAGACAAAATCGCAAAAAAGAAGATTAAATCAAGATACGTTTGTAAACGATGCTGATTTATCAATTGCGCGTAGATTGTTGTGTATTTAATTTAATAATAAAAGATAAAGCGTAGACAAATATGCCTCGTTCAGTAAATTCCGTTGCTGCAAAAGCACGAAGAAAAAAGATTTTAAAACAGGCCAAAGGTTATTGGGGAAGAAGAAAAAATGTTTTTACAGTAGCAAAAAATGCCGTAGAAAAGGGTTTAACTTATGCCTATAGAGATCGTAGAAATAAAAAACGAACTTTTAGAAGATTGTGGATAGCACGTATTAATGCTGCTGTTCGTCAAGAAGGTTTAAGTTATTCTAAATTTATTCATCTTGCCAGCGAAAAAAATATTGGTCTTAACCGTAAAGTAATGGCCGATTTAGCGATGAATCATCCTGATGCTTTTAAGGCGGTGGTAGATAGCGTTAAATAAGCTACTTCTAAACAAAAATATTACAAGCCTGCATAATGTAGGCTTTTTTATTGTATATTGGTGTGGTGATGAAAGCGCTAATAACCAAATCATTAAGTTTAAAGCAAACCAACTTGTTGGCTAGTGAAGGTATAAATTATAATTGCCTTCCTTTTATGGCTTACCGTGCCAGCAATAATGATTTAGTAGTAAACCAATTACTAAAACAAACCAACAAAACTACTTGGGTTTTTACCAGCCGCAGAGCAGTAAAAGCCATACAAGCATTACTCAAAAACAAAATAGTGCCAAGCCAAATTTTAACCGTTGGTCAACAAGCTGCTGATTTACTAAACCACTTAGGTTATAAAGTTGATTACGTTGGAAAAACATCTGAAGACTTATTAGATTTTTTCAGTAAAAACACTACACAAGCGTTAAACTATTTTAGAGGTCGCTATCATCGTAACACCATACCAACTTATTGTAAAACTAATGATATTGATTATAAGGGTGTGGAATGTTATTATGCCATAAAAAACAATTTTGAAATTGAAATTACCCAATACAACAGCATTTGGATTTTTTCTCCTATTAATGCTAAAATTGCTTCCGAAATAAAAAATATTGATAGGAATATGCCCGTCTATTGCATTGGCCCAGTTACCGAAACGGCCTTACAACAAGCTGGTTTTAAAAACATTTTTACACCCGAAACGCCTACATTTGAAAATGTAGTAAATTTATATTTAACCAAAAAACAAATTGTATAAATGCCGTTTCCAATTCAACGTCATCGCCGTTTAAGAAACAACCATTTGCTGTTAGATTTAGTAGCTGAAACACAAATTTCTATTCACGATTTTATTACACCTTTATTTGTAATGGATGGTAAAAACCTAACGGAAGAAATTAGTTCAATGCCGGGCTATTATAGATATAGTTTAGATTTGTTGATAGAAAGGATTAATGTTCTTTATCAAAAAGGTTTACGCTGCTACTTGCTGTTTGGTAAAATTGATCCAACTAATAAAGACAATGACGGCACCGCTGCTTTAAATAAAAATGGCATCATACCAAAAAGCATAAAAGCGATAAAAGATAAATTTCCAGATTGTGTTTTAATGGCAGATGCTGCTTTAGATCCCTTTTCGAGCTATGGACACGATGGTATTGTGGCAGATGGAAAAATTGTAAACGACGCTACTAATAATGTGTTGAGTAGGGTAGGAGTTTTGTATGCTAACTGCGGTGCAGATTTTATTGCGCCCAGCGATATGATGGATGGAAGAATATTGGCGATAAGAAGTGCTTTAGATGAAGAAGATTTTAAAGACGTAGGCATTATGTCGTACAGCGCAAAGTATGCCAGTTGTTTTTATGGGCCTTTTAGAGATGCCTTAGATTCTGCCCCAGGGATGGGTGATAAAACGAGTTATCAAATGGATCCTCGCAACAGTAAAGAAGCAGTAAAAGAAATTTTATCTGATGTAGAAGAAGGTGCCGATATATTAATGGTAAAACCCGCTTTGGCTTATTTGGATGTAATTGCAAAAGTGAGTGTTAACACAAACTTACCAATAGCCGCCTATCAGGTTTCTGGTGAGTATAGTATGATAAAAGCTGCAGCAATGCAAGGTTGGTTAAATGAAAATGATGCGATAAAGGAAACCATCATTGCGATAAAAAGAGCAGGAAGCAGTTTAATAGCTAGCTACTTTAGCGAACAAGCTTTGGATTTGTTTCAATTGTAAATATCTTATTTTTACAAAATGAACATTAGCCTTAATTGCGATTTGGGGGAGGGCTTTAGTAATGATGCCTTTTTAATGCCTTACCTTTGGGCTTGCAATATTGCCTGTGGTGGTCATTTTGGTAATGTTACAACTATTGAACAATCGGTTCAATTAGCTCAAAAACATCAAGTGAATATTGGCGCACATACTTCATATCCTGATGTTGAAAATTTCGGCAGAGTTTCACTAAATATTTCAGCAGAAGATCTAATACAAAGCTTACAACAACAACTTAAGCTTTTTGAAGAAGTATTAGAAAAACAAACCGCTACATTCCATCATATAAAAGCACACGGCGCATTGTATAACGATGTTGCGAAAGATGCACAGAAAGCTAAGATTTACTTAAAAGCAATTAATCATTATAAAAAGGATTGTTTACTTTTTGTACCGCCTAACTCGGCTATTTTAAAAGTAGCAAAGCAACAAGGTTTTTTAATTTGTGTAGAAGCTTTTGCTGATAGAACTTATAACGATGATTTGAGTTTGCTTAGCAGAAATTTGCCAAATGCAATTATTCATCAACCCGAAAAAGCTTTGCAACAGGTTTTATCCATAATAAAAAATGAAGAGGTGATTACCATTAATAATAGAAAAATTGAGCTACAAGCTGATACTTTTTGTGTGCATAGCGATACAGAAAATGCTTTAGCAATTGTACAACATCTGCATCAATTTTTTAATAAAAACGATATTGAGTAACTATCCACTTCAATATAAAGCCTTTAGCAATAATGCTGTTTTAATAGAATGGCCACAAAAAATTGAGGAGAATATTTTAAGAGATATCCAAGCTTTTCAAGCTGCAATTAATAATAATTTAAATAAGTTTGTAATTGAATGTATTCCAGCTTATGCTTCATTAACTGTTCTATTTAAAAGTATCAGTTTCAATAATTTATGCGATCAACTTAAAGCTATTTATGAAAATGTTTTAGTAACAGCATCTTACCAAAATAATTGCTGGCAGTTGCCTGTTTGTTATCACCCATCATTGGGTTTCGATTTAGAGAATTACAGTATTGCTATTGGTTTATCAATTGAAGAAATTATCCAAATTCATACACAGACAATTTATACGGTTTATTTTATTGGCTTTTTGCCCGGCTTTCTATACCTCGGTAATTTAGAGGAACGTTTGTTTTTAAACCGAAAGTCAAAACCTTTATTAAAAGTACCCAAAGGATCGGTTGGTATTGGTGGTCAACAAACGGGTATTTATCCTCAAAGCAGCCCCGGCGGTTGGCATATAGTTGGCAATTGCCCTATTCAATTGTTTAATGTAAACGAAAACCCGCCCGCTGTTTTTAAAGCTGGTGACAAAGTTGAATTTTATAACATAAGCCTGAAAGATTACAGCAAAAATAATTTTAAGCTTATAAAAACACCTTATGCTTAAAGTATTAAAAGCAGGTTTGTACACCTCAATTCAAGATTTGGGTAGATGTGGTTTTATGAAATATGGTGTTCCTATAAGTGGTGCAATGGATCAATATGCTGCCACTAAAGCCAATCTGTTATTAAACAACAAACCTAATTTTGCGGTTATTGAATGCACTCAAATAGGGCCGAAACTATTGTTTAACCAAGCTACCCAAATTGCAGTTTGTGGTGCCAATATGACGGCTAAGATAAATCAGCATAAAGTTTCTCTCAACTCACTAATCAATATTGAGGTTGGTGATATTTTAAATTTTGGTGCATTGATATATGGCTACAGAACTTACATTGCAGTAAAAGGTGGTTTTGAAACCGAACAAATTTTGGAAAGCAACAGTTATTATCAACCCATTACTAACAACAATATTCTAGTAAAAGATGACGAAATAGCCTACAAGGCTTACGCAAGTATAACAGAAAAATCTAATAGTGCTATTGCCGTTAATGTCAAGCATTTTTCAAACCAAGTTATTCAAGCACACAAAGGCCCAGAATTTGATCTGTTAGATAAAGAACAACAAGATTTTTTATTATCCGCCAATTTTCATATTGCTATTAACAACAGAATGGCTTATCAATTAAAAGAACAATTGGCCAACAGCTTACCTTCTATATTGACAAGTGCCATTTTGCCCGGTACGGTTCAACTTACTCCATTAGGTAAAATAATTATTTTAATGCGAGATGCCCAAACTACCGGCGGTTACCCTCGTATTTTAAACCTTCCTGAAAATTCAATAAATACGCTTTCTCAAAAGAAGTTGGGTGATGTGGTGAAGTTTGTAGTTAAACCATTAAGGTAATAAGTGTAGTAATATTTAAAAAGCAGCCCGTTAACCGAAAACAGATTCTTAGCATTTCTTCCACTTCGTTACAGAAATCTCAGAATGACGGAAGGGAAATTGCTTAGAATGTTTTTATAAATGCTGCATTTTTATTTTGTGAAGATTTTTGGAGATGGGTCAGAATCAAAATACGTGTTATCTTCATTTACTATCTCCTCTCCCACAAGTCTTTTCGACTTATTTTAGTGCTTGTTTTATGGCCTTTTAAATTTATACAGCAAGTTGAAAAGACTTGAAGGTTGTATTCCACCTGTTTATACAGAATTTCAGTAAATTGAGTTTTCATTTAACAGTTCACGATATTGTAATTTTGTAAATAAAAACGTAACTTCGATTCAAGATGGAATTATTAAATAGAATTGAAATTAACCAGCAGGTGCTGAAAGGTAAAGCCGTAATAAAAGGTACGAGACTTTCTGTGCAATATGTTTTAGGTTTATTGGCTAATGGTGCTGATTTTGATGAAATTTTAAATGAATACACCAATCTGAATAAAGAAGATATTTTAGCCTGCTTGATGTTTGCTTCAAAAATGTTGAACGATCAATTGTTTTTTACCATTTCGCAAGATGCTGCTTAGGATTTGGAAAATAAAACCATAAAATTTCTTGTAGATGAATGCAGTGGCCCAGCAGTAGCCCGATGGCTTTTTCAAGAAGGATTTGAGGTATATTCTGTTTTTGATGAAAATGCTGGAATAAGTGATTTGGAAATCATAAAGAAAGCCCAAAAAGAAAATTGGGTAATAATAACTAACGATAAAGACTTTGGTGATTTGATTTTTAGAGATGCTCACCCACATTGTGGAGTAATTTTTATGCGATTGCAAAATGAAAGGTCAACCAACAAAATTAAATGCTTGAAAAGGTTATTAGCCCAATTTTCAAATCAAATCGAAAATAGATTTATTGTAGTGACAGAAACAAATGTTAGATTTGCTAAATAAATAGTGCCTTCTCTCCCGCAAGTCTTTTATACTTGTTGTTAAATTCGCTCAAGTCTTTTCGACTTGTTTTAGTGTTTGTTTGATGGTTTTTTAAATTTATACAGCAAGTTGAAAAGACTTGAAGGTTGTATGCCACACGTCAAAAAAGACTTGCGGTAGATTGGTACAAATAATTTTATTAATAGAATTATCTCTAAATGGAAGAGATTCAATATTACATTTTATAAATCTTCTATTTTTTAAATTTTCTTTTGGAAAAGCTGATTGAGCAATATCTAATCCGATATATTTAGAATTACAGTCTCTTAAAAATTCAGAAACTTTTCCATCACCACACCCTAAATCTAAAATAGTTTCACTTCTATTTACAATCAAGTGCTTTAAAACTTTGTTAATTCTCTGTTCTTGATACAATTTAGATACATTAAAGCCCTTAATTATGTAGCCTTTGTAGCCTCCATTTAAATACTTTTCTGTATAGTAATATTCTAATTCTTCTTGATTGAAATTATTATTCCATTCCATTATTTTATAATTATTGCTAACGTTTTCGGCTATGCGTAGTGCGGGATTTCAGGGCATTTCACTTTCCGTTTAGCAGTTAGTTTATTTAATGTATTTACCTTCATATAAGCACTTTCGCCCGCATTACGTATAGCCATTGTTGGGCATTCGTTCTTATATATTCTTTCTTTTCGTTATCCAAAATTCGTGATCTTTATCTAAAAATACAATATGAAATATATTATCTTCTATATGTCCAATTATACACTCTTTACCTTGAATATGCATTGTACACCAAGTTACGTCAGGTAAAACGTGTTTTGGGTGCTTAAAAGCAGATTCTGGGGGGAAAGTTACTTTTGTATATGGTTTAATTATTTGTTGAGCAGTAGCTTGAGCCATTGTCATTTGACAGATGGCTCTTAATTTATTTATCATTAAAGCGAGAAGTTTTTCTTTTTCCCATTCTTCAAAGTCTTGACCTTGATTTATGTCGATATCTTTAAAACTCAAAACAATAAAAGGTTCCCTCTTTTTGTTCCTCGTTTCTAGTTTTTTTGATTTTCTATTTAATGAACCTTTGCTTCTTGATTTGAATTTATTTCCCTTCCCCATAAAGCAATTGATTTAATTTTTCATCAATGTCAAAATAAGGGATAGCACCATATTTTCCATCTAGGTAATTTTTGTCAAATGCAGACTTATTACGGACTTTATCTGTTTTGAAATCTCCTAAAGAAACTAATTCTGATGCCCCAAATTGATTCTTTTCAACAAACCAGATTTGGTCTCTTCTAAAGGTTTCCTTATTTAAAAGCGATATGTCGTGAACAGCACATATTAATTGAGCGTGATTTGTATTGAACTTGTGAAAGAAGTCAATTAACCTTAATGTCAGATGGCTGTGAAGTCTTGAATCTAGTTCATCTACTAAAAGAACTTTACCGTTTTGCAACGTATCAAACCAAGGACCTAATAAATACAATAGTTTTTTAGTTCCTTCTGATTCTTGCTTATCAAAATTGAACGGAACAGTATCAATAAAAATATTGTTTTCATCATATTTTCTATGATATGTAATAAGTTGGTCTCTCTTTGGTTGTTTAGATTGTATTTTATGAATACTAGTTAAGAGGTTTATTATTTCTTCATCCTTTTCTTTTTCCTTTAATACTTCTAAATCAATATCATTAACATCTTCTTCAGTGGTTGATAAACTTGAAATTTCAAGATATTTTATGAAATGAAGAACCCAATTAAAAAAGGCTTTATCTGATTTTAATTTATCTATTGTATATCTCTTGTGTCCTCTATCGTGAATACCATTAACAAAATTAAATTTCTTAAACCATTCAACTATGCTAGATGAAGTTTCTTTTCCTAAAGTGGCTAATAGCGAAAGGAATAATACATTTTCCTTTACGTCTTTTTCTTTGCCTAATGCTTCTTCAAAGGACGATTTGTTTATTTTAATATCTTGTAAATCTCTTTTGAAAAGATAAACTTCTTTAGAAGTTGTATGAAATAACCATTCGGCAATAATTTTATTGTCATCTATCTCAAATCCATATCTATATTTTACATTGTTATTTATAAATACTATTTCGAAATAACTGGATGCATTTTCGCTTTTAGAACTTAAAATAAATTTTTCTAATGGAAATTTTCTTTCATTATTATCCATAAGTGCATCACGAAAAGAATTTATTACTGTTCCTTTCATAAATCCCATAGCTTCTAACAGGTTACTTTTTCCACTTGCATTGTTTCCGTAAATTATTGCAGATTTCAGTAAGCTTAATTTAGAATCTATTTGAAAAGTATGTGTTTCGATATGTTCTTTAAATGATTTGGCTTTTACCATTGAAAGAGTAGTCAAATCTTTAAAAGACAAGAAGTTTTCTACACTAAATTCTATTATCATTTCTATTTGTTTTTGTTAGTGCAAAGATACAACAAAATAAAAATATGCAAAAAATATGCAAAAAATGAATTATGATAGCTCTTTAAATGATACCCAACATCCATATATCACTAATTACGGATATATTTATTGTAAATCCAAAAAACATACCGTTTTTACAGTATTACACGAAAACTAACGATTTATCACCGTAGAGTCTGATTTATATCAAACCAATCACACCACAATATTCACAATCCGCCCAGGCACAAAAATAAACTTCCTCAATTCCTTACCATCTATCCATTTTTGTACCGTTTCATTTTCCAAAACTACCGCTTGTGCATCGGCTTGCTGCACATCGGCAGGTAAATTAATTTTTACTCGCATTTTACCATTAATAGAAATCGGATATTCAATGGTAGCCTCTATTAAATAACTTTCATCTAACTGTGGCCAATCGCTTTTGTGTATAGATGTTTTGTGCCCCAATTTCTCCCAAAATTCGTCGGCCAAAAAAGGAGCAAAAGGAGCAATCAATTGCAACAGCGGAGCTAATATTTTTCGTTTACTACACTTAGCATTGGTCAACTCATTAGTGGCAACCATAAAGGCACTCACTCCGGTGTTAAAACTGTACCGCTCGATATCTCCGCCAATTTTTTTAATGGTTTTGTGTAATATTTTGAACTCTTCATCGCTTGGTTCTTCATCATTTACTAACCATTTGCCTTCTAATTCAAACAGCCGTTGAAACTTGGCATAAAACTTACGCACACCATCAATGCCTTTAATATCCCAAGGTTTCGATTGTTCTACTGGGCCTAAAAACATTTCAAACATTCTAAAAACATCTGCCCCATATTTAGTAATCACTTCATCAGGATTAACCACATTGTGTTTACTCTTGCTCATCTTCTCCACTTCTTGTGTACACAAAAATTCACCGTTATCATTTTTTTGGTAAGATGCTTTTGCGAAATCATCTCGCCAATTTTTAACTTCTTCTACATCCACATTTTTACCTGTTACCATACTTAATGGTATCCGTACTTTGTCAGTAATTCCTTCCTGCTTGGCAATATCTGCTGAAACAAATGCTGTTGGCGATTTGCGATAAATCCAACTAGTTACCCCTTGTATCATACCTTGATTAAACAGTTTTTTAAACGGCTCTTTGGTATGCACCATTCCAATATCATACAAAAAGAAATGCCACATACGGCTGTACATTAAATGCCCAACGGCGTGTTCTGCACCGCCTGCATAATGGTCTACATTTTGCCAATATTTTTCGGCTGCTTCCCCAACAAAACGATCATTATTTTGTGGATCCATATAGCGCAAATAATACCAACTGCTGCCCGCATAACCGGGCATTACATCTGTCTCTCTAATTTCAGTTTCCGAAATGTTGGTCCATTCTTTATTGTTACTAATTGGTGCTTTCCCTTCTGGGCTGGGTTTGTAATTATCAACATTAGGTAAAACTAAAGGCAGCTCACTTTCGGGCAAGGCAGTAGCAATTCCGTTTTTATGTATGATGGGAAAAGGCTCGCCCCAATATCGCTGACGACTGTAACCCGCATCGCGCAGTTTGTAATTTACTTTTACCGAACCAATATTCATTGCTTCAATTTTATCGTTGGCCGCCTTTATGGCATCAGGCACTTCCATGCCATCCATAAAACCGCTGTTAATCATAATGCCCAACTTGTCGTGCCTACCAGCTTGTGGATATTTGCTTTTGTCAATCACATCAATAATTTCAATACCAAACTTATCTGCAAAAGCATTATCACGATCATCATCACTTGGTACCGCCATAATTGCACCAGTTCCGTAATCAATCAAAACATATTCTGCAATGTAAATTGGTATTTTTTTATCAGTAAATGGATTAATAGCATAGCTTCCAGTAAAGCAACCTGTTACCTCTTTTTGTTGTTGCCGTTCAACATCAGTTCTACTTTTTACATATTTAAGATAAGCCTCCATTTCGGCTTGCTGCTCCTCAGTAATTAAATTTTTTACTAACTGATGCTCTGCTGCCAACACCATAAAAGTTGCGCCATAAATAGTATCGGGTCTGGTAGTAAAAATTTCAATATCATTACCACTTTCTGTTTTAAAAACCATTTCGCAACCTTCGCTTCTACCAATCCAGTTGCGTTGCATTTCTTTCAGCCACTCGTTCCAATCTAAGTTATCTAAACCTTTCAACAACCGATCTGCATAAGCGGTAATGCGCAAACTCCATTGGTTCATTGCCCTGCGCTCTACTGGGTAACCGCCACGTTCGCTTAATCCTTCTTTTACTTCATCATTAGCCAATACCGTGCCCAAAGCAGCACACCAGTTTACCTCTTTTACCGATTGATAAGCCAACCGATAATTCATTAAAATAGTAGCCTTTTCTTTGTCGGAATAATCATTCCACTCTTTGGCAGTAAATATTTCTTTTTGTTCGCAAGCAGCACGAGTTTCCACGTTTCCTTGTTTTGAAAACGTTTCAATTAATTCGTTTATGGGTATCGCTTTATTTCTACCCAAACAATAATAGTGATTGAATAATTGTAAGAAAATCCATTGTGTCCACTTGTAAAATTTAGGGTCGGAGGTTTGTATTTCTCTACTCCAATCAAAACAAAAGCCCATAGTACGCAACTGCTTTTTAAAAGTAGCAATGTTTTGTTTTGTAGTTATGGCAGGGTGTTGTCCAGTTTCTAAAGCATATTGCTCTGCAGGTAAACCAAACGAATCGAAGCCCATTGGGTTTAATACATTAAAGCCCTTCATCCGTTTGTAACGGCTGTAAATGTCGGTGGCAATATAACCTAACGGGTGGCCCACGTGTAAACCTGCTCCGCTTGGGTAAGGAAACATATTTAAAACATAATACTTGGGTTTGTTATCATCTATTTCAACTTTATACAAGTTGTTATCTTCCCAAATTTTCAACCACTTTTCTTCAATAGCAGCGTTAGTGCGCTCCATAATTTTTTTATTTTAAGAGTGCAAAAGTAGGGATATTTAAAGAGATAGGTAATTTAAAAGTTAAGAAATAATATTTGACTTACATTTTACTTAACAACCATCTATAAAAAAAAATAAGTGGATTCAAATACTACGACTTAAAGTCGTTACTAAATCTGTCTTGCTGCGAATTCGTATAGTAAAACGGAACGGATTGCGCAGTATCTTCCTGTTTTGCCTTAGGAGATACTGCACATTCAAAGCTTCGCAATGAATTGCAGCATGACGCTTTTTTAGTATGATTTATTGTTATGATATATAAGCCTCGAACACTCAAAATAAATTTGTCGCACTAAAGTGCGAGGTTTTAAATCCACAAAAGGAGACCAATAAAACGAGCTAAATGAAAATTGAAAATCATTTATAAGCAAAGTTAATTGGTAACTATTCAGTAGAGAGGTCAGAAGTCAGACCGCTTTGCTTTCAGATGTCAAACAAATTCGACTGAGTGAAGTTAAAAAACGCTCTTTTTCGCTCTAGTTGTGTCTAACGTCTGACAATGAAATAGTCTGACCTCTGAATAGTTACGTTAATTTTATTGTTATTTTAGGAAATACACAAGTTCTGTATTAACAGCTTTACATAAACTTTGAATTATCTCTAAACTTATAAGCTGCTTCAATAAATTGTACTACTTTTAAACCTTCTTTGGCAGTAGTAATAAAGTCATTTTTTTTATGTAGTGCTTCAATTATGTTTTCATAAACATGCACATGATTGGCTGCACTACCTTCATATTCGCCATAGTTGTTAGGTGGATTGGTTGGAGGTAATGGCTTCATTTCATAGTCTTCAATATTGCAATACAATACCTTTTCCATATACTGGCCGCCTATTTTTATAGTACCTTTTTCACCAATTATGGTAATAGAGCTTTCTAAGTTTTTTTGATAAACTGCGGTTGTGTAATTGAAAGTGCCGTTGCCTCCAAACCTTATTTTAAAGTCAACTTTACCAGTATCTTCAAATTGAGTAATACCTTGTAAGGTATGTTTGCTAAAGTTGGCTTTCTTTACGGTTAAATCGCCAAAAACATAAAACAAAGTGTCAATAAAATGGCTAAACTGGGTATACAATGGTCCGCCATCTTTTTTAAGATCACCTTTCCAGGTACTGTTTTTATAATATTCCTCATTTCTGTTCCAAAAGCAGTTTACTTGTACCAAATAAATTTCATCTAAAAACAAAACGGTATCTTTTAAAAATTGAGATGGCGGGCTATAGCGGTTTTGCATTACGCAAAACACTTTCTTTTCAAGCTCTTTGCTTAACTGCATCACTAACTTGCAATTAGCGGCACCCAAACCAAAAGGCTTTTCACATAAAATATGGTAGCCGCTTAATAAGCCATCTATACAATTTTGAGTATGATCTATATTTGGTGTGCAAACACAAAGTACATCTACCTTTATATCTATTTCCTCTAATTGAACAATATTTTCAAAAACTGGTACACCAAATTCTTGGTTTATCTTTTGATGTTTATTTTTATCAATTTCAATAATTGCGGTCAGTTTGGCTTTAGGCATATTGTTAATAATGGTACAATGTCGGTGACCAATTCTACCACAGCCAATTACTGCAAATTTTACGATTTTTTTGTTTTTCATTTGTTGTAATTGCAAAGCAAGTAATAAATTGCTTTATTTTAAATGAAAGTTAGTATTTGTTTTTAAGCGAAACGCTAAACTCTTGTAAAATCGAAGCGAGGACGCTTCGATTAGTGAAGTGTTTTTTTAAGCGAAACGCTAAGCTCTTGTAAAATCGAAGTGCGGACGCTTCGATTAGTGAAGTGTTTTTTTAGCGAAACGCTAAACTCTTGTAAAATTGAAGTGCGGACGCTTCTATTAGTGAAGCGGTTTGATTATAACGATTTAAAAAAATGTTACTACAAGGCAGGCAGTTTCCATATTAGCCCCGATTGTAGCGTTTTGCCCAGCATCCGCTTGCGGTGCGGGCAAAGTAGCGTAAAGCGGGGAGCCTGTTTATTTTAGCCTTTCTATTTCGCTTCAAAAAAAAAATTAAACAAATAATGCGTAAAAAACTAAACGGCATGCTCAACCATTTGATACACAAACTTATAACCTACACCACGTACCGATTGAAAGTACTTTGGTGTTTTGGGGTTATCTTCAAAATTTTTACGGAAATTTAAAATGAAATTATCTATGGTTCTGGTGGTTGGAAAAACATCGTAGCCCCAAACAAATTGTAAAATTTGCTCACGCGATACTACTTGGTTAGCTCTATCTATTAGCAATTTGAGTAGCTTAACTTCTTTGTTGGTTAGGTTAAAATTACCACTGTTACCATTGGCTTGATAAGTAGAAAAATTAACTGTATTTGTTCCAAAAGTATATGTTTTTAATTCCATTTCTTGCTCGGTACCTTTAAAGCTATGTTTAATTAGTACGGCAACACGAAGCAAAAATTCTTCTAACACAAATGGCTTGGTCATGTAATCGTCAGCTCCTTTTTTTAGGCCGGTAATAATATCGCCACTTTCATCTTTTGCTGTTAAAAATAAAATGGGAATGTCTGTGTTTTCTAATCTTATTTTTTCGCAAACGGCTAAGCCATCAATACCGGGTATCATAATATCTAAAATTACTAAGTTAAAACAGGCTTCTTGAAAATGCTTTAAGGCATCGTTACCATTTGCAGCTGTGGTTACTTCGTAGTTTTCTAATTCTAAATTTAGCTTAATTGCCTCTCGGATGTTTTGCTCGTCTTCAACTAATAATATTCTTTGTTTCATAGTTCTATATTTTTGTATGGTTAAGAACGCAAGAAATTCACTTTCAAGTGTCACATAAATGTAATAATAATTTTTAAGCTACTTTTTGTACTGTATTTTTTAATGCCATTTGCTCTGCAAAAGCTGGTAATTCAACAATAAAAATACTGCCTTTGGGCTCGTTAGCTTTGTAGTTTATTTTTCCTTTATTTAATTCAACCAACTCTTTTACTATGTATAAACCTAAACCTGTGCCAATAGTATTGCGGGTATCTTCTGACCCAATACGATAAAATTTATCAAAAATTTTATGCTGTTCATTTGATGGGACACCCACACCTTCATCAATTATTTTTGTGGTAAAGTTGTTATCTAAAAATTGTGCATCAATAAAAATGGTAGCTTTTTCTGTTGAATATTTTATGGCGTTATCAATAAGATTGGTGAAGATGGAAGTTAAAACTGATTTATCACCTTTTACATATATGCCATTTGGCGTGGTAACAATTATCTTTCTTTTGTTTTTGTTGATCTGTTCAAAATGATGGCTGATAGTTTTAATTAATTTGGAGATGTTAATAGGATTGGTGGCGAACTTTATAGTTTCTCGTTCAATTTTTGCACCCATCAATAGGTTGTTGACTAAACCTTTTAAGCGGTCAACATCGGTAAGGGCATTAGTTAGTAGTTGGTTTTGTTTTTCTTTATCTAAAAAACGATTCTTTACAGTTTCTACAGAAAGTTGAATACCTGTTAAGGGTGAACGAAGCTCGTGAGTAATTGACAAAAGGAAGTTACGCTGCTTTTGATTTAGGGTTATTTCTTTATCTAAATAACTATAAATTTTATAGGAGCCGAAGGCGAGTAACAACAAAAAAACAAATCCTTCGCTCATTATCATTATATTTTGCCGTTCCATTTTTTTGCTAAGCTGCTGTGCTATTGGCGAAAGTTCAACTAATGGGTAAATTTGGTTTTCATTAAATACAATTTGTTTTTGCAGTTCAAATTTTTCTGCATATAGCTTTGTATTTTTATCAATAAGCAAATATATCCACCATAATGACATTGCGAATATGTAAATGACCAACACAAAAAATATGTTTCGCGGTTTTATACGTTTTAGTTTTTTAAACATCTACAAAAACATTTAGGTAAATATAGGTGGTTTATTTTATTGTTATTAGTATTAATGAAAATTTTATATTTCTATGATAAAACTAAGTAAACTATAAATATCAACACACCAAGCAAAATAAAAGCGGCATCTAAATAAAATAGATAAAACATTTCACTTTTTTTATTTGTAGTAGTTATTATTAAAATACAAGTATATAGGTATGATGTAAAATAAGCCAATTTATAATAACAATTTGCATTAGAAAATAACACCATTGGCAGCGAACCAATTAAACAAAAGATTGCGATTAAAATACTTTGTTGGATGCCTAATGTGTTTGGTATTGTTTTTACGGCTTCAATTTTATCTTGTTCAAAATCTCGAATGTCGAAAGGAATAGTAATAGCAATTAGAAATAAAAATTTTTCTATAAAAACGGCAAGGTGTTGCTTTACGGAGTAATTAGTTTCATCATTAAGAAGTACTAAGTTGCCACATACTATGGCCCAAGTTGTTGCTATTAGTATTATTTTTAAGTATGAAAAATCTCTTAGCCTAATTATTTTATTTTTCCATTTAAATAGTGGTAAAGAATAGGCCATCGTTAGTAACGCCAAAGCAAACAATACAATTTTTACGGTGAAGTTAACATCTAAAAAAAAAAATACAGACAATAATAAGGAAGATAAAAAAAGAACTGTCAAAAAATTTAGGTGTTTTATAGTCCACTTAAAAAGTGGGCTTGGGTGGGTTTTATAGTTATGATAATATACTGGAAAAATTCGGTGAAAAGTATAATTGCTAAGCGTAGCCAAAAAAACAAACATTACGTATTTAAAATTAATTGAATCAATATTAAATATGGCGTAAGTTGTAATTGCATAGGCAGCAGCACCTACGCTAATGTTTAGGTTAGAATAAGCCCAGCTTTCAATTAATTTTTTTATGATAAGAAATGATTATTGTTTTATGAAAGTGAGTACCATTTTTTGATTATTGTTGGTGGTTAATTGGGCTTGGTATTCACCTGCTGGCCAATCGCTTATATTAAAGCTGTTGGCTATTTTATTTGATTGAAGCATTAGTTGACCTGCAGTATTAAAAATTTTTATATTATTTATTAAATGGTTATTACTTAACTGAAATACGTTTGCTGCTGGATTAGGATAAATTTTCACCCTATCAATAAAGTAGTCATCAATATCTGTTAGCACTATTCTAATAGTAATTTCTTCAACGGTTGTTTGATTGTATGAATCGGTAACACTTACATAAATTGTATAGTCGCCGGGTGTGGTATTATCAACATTCGAACTGTCAATAATAATTTTTTCGGTTAAATCACCATCTACCTCATCAAAAGCTGTAAAGTTAGGCAGTAAAGTGCTGTAAAATATTTCTGTTTCTACTATTGTACTGCCTTCAATACTAATTACTGGTGGCAAATCTTCTACTACATTTATTATAATAATTTGGCTAACAGTATTGTTGCCAGAATCAGTAACTGAAAAAGATAGGGTATAGGTGCCTGCTATTTGTATATTAATGTTTTCTTCTATTAGTATATTAATTGTCAAATCTCCATCAATTTCATCAATTGCTGTGGCACTTGGTAGTGAAAATGTAGCACCTTGAAAAACATCAATTTCATCTAAACTATTGACATTTAATACTGGCGGCAAATCTTCATAAATGGTTACTGTTACATCAGTTTTTGCTAAGTTACCTGCATTATCACTTACAAAATACTCAATGGTATAGGTGCCAACTGAGTTTACATCTAAATTACTGGTTACTACAATTTTATCTGTTAAATCGCAATCAACATCATCACTTGCAGATACGTTTGGATATACAAAGGTGTCCCCTAATTTTACTTTTATATTTTGTGAGCTTGTAACTGATATAACTGGTGGTGTAATGTCGGTTGTTTGGCTAGCGGTGGTTGCATTTGCAACAATATCTTCAATTGGGTAACTGTACATTGAACGTGCGTGTGTGCCTACTACTAATCTTTGGTTGTTATAATCTATTTCTATATCAAAAACAGGTACGGCTGGCATTATACCGCTTATATAATGCCAATTTACAGCTCCGTTGTTTGAATAAAATATACCACCATCTGTAGCTGCAAACAAAACATTATCTAAACCATTATTATAAATTTCAACTTCATTTAAGGCTACCAATGGCAAATCTCCACTTATTGATTTCCAACACTCACCATAATTTATTGATTTGAAAATGTAGGGGCGATCGTCATTATCTTTATAACCACTTTGGGTAACATAAATAATACCTTCATCAGCATAAGAGTTTTTTACTGCTGTAATATATCTTTCTGGTAATCCACTATATATGGCATTCCAATTTTCGCCTCCATCTTTTGTTATCCAAACATTAGCATCAACCGTACCTACCAATAAAATATTAGCAGTTAAAGGCGATTCTGCCATTGTTGTAATGGTATGAAATCGTTTATTTAAAACGATGCCGTCTGTTAAATCTTCACTAATAGGAAACCAATTTGCTGCCTGTGGAGTTTCATTTTTATACATTCTAAATGTACCTCTGTACATAATGTTATCATTGTGCTGACTTACTAAAAATGGGGTATCCCAATTAGTTCTATCAGTTGGTTCAATGCCATTATTAAACGATCTTGAAGACTCATTACTGGTACCAAAATTTTTGAGTATGTAAATATTGCCGTTTTGCACAGAAACATAACGTGTATTTTTATCGTTTTTCAAAAACTGTGTTGTAAAGCCATCGCTACCCCAAACCCTTTGCCAAGCATTTAATGAAGTATAATTGCCTTCAATTGTGCCGTTATCTTGCAGGCCACCAATATAAACACCATTTTGATGCGGGTTAATTGAAATTCTATAAAACTGCGATATCGCAATGTCATCAGCGTCTTCAAAATACCAATTTCCGTTTGCACTTAATTTTCCTTTATACAAGCCACCATCGGTAGCTACTACTGCGGTTTCATTGTCAATAAATTGCATATCGTGATTATCAACGTGAACACTAGTTGAATTACGCATCACATTATTCCAAGCAGCGCCATTGTTGGTTACTTCCCATAAATTTACTCCTAATATGTACAAAATGTCATCATTATTAGGGGCAACTCTTATCTTACCAAAATACCAACCAAAATCTTGCCCTGGGCCACCATAAGCACTTATTTGTTCAGAGTTGTAGGCTAATTCCGTCCAGCTTTTACCACCATCTATAGTTTTGTAAGTATTGTGATAACGGTGCAATGAATCAACATAAGTAGCATATAATTTTTCTGGATTTTGCTTAGACATTGCCAAGCCAATTCTTGAAAACTTACCTAATGGCAAACCATTTGTAAGTTGTTTCCAACTTGCACCGCCGTTAACTGATTTATAAACTTTTGCATCTGTACCTTTAGTTACCGATTCTGTATTATTTCTAATACGATTCCAAGCGGCAGCATAAATTATATTCGGATTATTGTAGTCTACTTCAATATCAATTATTCCTGCACTTTCCGATACAAAAAGCACTTGCCGCCAAGTAACTCCACCGTTAATGGTTTTATACAAACCTCTGTTTCTATCTCGTAAATAAGGCACGCCCATAGATGAAACAAAAATGACCTCCGAATTTTGTGGCGTTACATAAATGTCTGATATCACATTTTTGAAACTTAGGCCAATTTTCTTCCAAGTATCTCCCGCATCTTCACTTTTATAAAGGCCATCACCTACTGATGGGAAACCAGATATATTAGCATCACCTGTGCCGGCGTATAAGATGTTTGAGTTATTAGGATCAAAAACAATTTTACTTACTGAAAGTTGGGCGAAATCATCAAAAACAGGCTTCCATGTTAATCCATTATTGCTTGTTTTAAAAATCCCTCCCTTTGCAGTACCCACTAACATTATATTAGTATTTGAAGGATGAATTGCTACCGTGTTTATTCTGCCACCTATATTAGTTGGGCCTTCTAATCGCCAATCAGCATTACCTAACTTCGCTATTTTTTTTATTTTATGATCTTTTATTTGATTGAGTTGATTTTCGTAAGCATTTAAGTCGGGGGCTGTTTCAGGATAATTTCTTAAAGTAAAAAAATGATCGTTATACTCGTGTTTATGATGAATTGACCTAACTTTTAGCTCCGCACTATTTACTTTCTTATTAATTATTAAGCTTATTGCAATAACTGCTACTAAAAGTAATAGTACGTATTTTAAAAGCCCGATATTTTTGAAATTGAACATTTGTTGCCGATTTAAGAACTGCAAAAATAAACAATTTGACTTGCTGTATCAAATTTATTAATTCACAAGTTTTTTATGGCTTTAAAAAGGCCAATAAATCTGCTTAAATCTACCTATTGGTTTGTTAAGCAGCTTATTATTTTTTATTGTCAAATTTTTTTATGAGAAATAGTAATAAATTAAAAAAGTACATCATAATTTGATCTTTAGAAAGATCGTTTATTGATAAAGGTTTCTCATAATCCTTTACAGGATTAAATAAAGAATCTTTACTGAATCCAGAGTTGGGAAACATTTTAAGTATTTCTATATTACTCTTTTCATATTTTTCCAACAATTCTATTTTAAATTGTTTGGTATAGTAGCTTTTGGAATGACTTTTAAGAAGTGAAGCAAAAGACATATTATGTTTGAAAATTAAATCAGCGGTTGTTCTTCTTAAATCTTCATCATTAATTTTAGGCAAATATAGTGTTATTAATAGTTTATGAAATAACGAAAGAGATGGATTAGTGGTATGTTTCTTAACCTCAATCGTTTCATTTTTTAGTATTGAAATGTTTATATTTTCAAAAAATTGTTTGAAAATAAAATCTTTTTCTTTTGATTTATTGTAAATTTTCAAGTCAATGTTTTCAAATCCATTTTCATACCAACATAATATAAATTGATGAAAATTTAATTTAGTAGAATTGTGAAATATTTCTGCATTTAACGGTGGCTTACCGTGTATCCATATTTGTTTTACATGTTGGTCATACGAAGACTCTAAGTAGTCATCTTGCCTTCTTAAATACAAAATTACAGTAACATCAAAATTTTGTAACGAGACTTTAAGTGCTCGTATTTCACTAACAGTTGAGTAACTAAACAATTCTGAAGAAAGTATGAGCGTATGGAAGTCACTATTTTCTTCAAAACTTTTTAGTAATTCTTCAAAAACGGTTAAGCTAACAACTTTATGATGTGCAGCTATATTTTTATTAGGTATAAATAATTTGGCAATTCTATGATTAGAATCTATTGCAGTAGCGTCTTCTTCAAATTTTGGGAATAAAACATTAAAATTTTGCGTTAGTGATCCTCTATTTTCTTTTAAAAAACCTTGGATTGCTGTTGTACCAGATTTTTTCAAGTCCAATATGTAAAAATATTTTTTTCAACAATAATAAATTAGTTTAGACATTATAACCGAAGTGCTTGATAAATTTACGTAAACAGTAAGTTATACCAAATTAACTATAAAATGTGACGCAAATTTCGCCTTAATTTTGGATGTGTTTTCGTAAAAAATACTCACCGTAGCTGTTGACTATGGCTGCGTTTTTTGCCTCAATCTCACCAAATTAAATACAATATTTTTGTTTAAAATCTTATACTCAAATTTGTATTACAACTTCTATTTGCTTTTTTAAAGTTCATTTTTCTAATAAATATATGACTTACTAATTGAACCATTTGTTACCTATTACATTCATATAAAAACTATTACTATAAGGATTGGGATACAGCTTTTGAAGGTCAAGGTCTTCTCTATATAACTTTCTATGTAATTGTTGTATTTCTTCCCCATTTTCATATTTACCCCAAAACCAACTATTTAAATTAAAGATCTTATTGGTTCTATATTGCTTTTTATACCATTTCCACAAATGCCTCAACTCGTCATCAGCTTCGGTAAAAATTTCTAATTCTCTATCAGCCCATTTAAAATTATTACCAAAACCAGAAAAATGATAGAACTTCAAAGGTTTATTATTAACCAGCCATTTATTATTTACGTAGGTAATTTTTCGATTATTAATATTCCAGGTAGCTACATTGTAATTACTTTCAGCCAATATACAAATATTATCGAAAAGGTAAGGTGCTAAGTTGCACCATTTTTGATCAGTAAATAAACCAGCTTGAAAATCAGCATAAGCATAATGTTGTATTCGATGCGCCCACCAATCTAAAAAAACTCTACTTTCTTTTGAACTATTGAAGGCATAAAAACCTAAATTGAAGGTGCCGTGTTTTAAAGCGGCCATTTCATGATTAAGTATGCCTGCTTCTTCATTAGCAGCATCTGTAATGTGTGGTGTAAGTATGGCGATATGTTCATCTAGTAATTTCAACACTTCATCCATTTTAGAAAAAACTACTGTATCTGGGTCTAAATATATGACTTTTTCAGCTCCTTTTGAATCAAACAAATATTGAGCAGCTACCCCTTTGACTGCAGTACATAACTCTATTATGTTGTATTTAAATGCCCAGTTTCTAAAACTTTCAATTGGTAATTTATGGGCAAATAAAACTTCATCAAAAGGTTGATTAGTCCAATTTATATCTACATTATTAGTATCGCTATATAATAACACGAAACGCCAATCAGGATGATATTTTTTTATGGATTGCGCCAAAATACGTGCATTGGCTAAATAGGCACCATTTATTGAAGTATAGACGTAAACCATTTTTTTAAATTGAACTGAAGATTGAAATTGCTAAATCGATTTTTTTGTTTTTTATAGCATTAAAAAAAATAATAAACTTTTTGGTTGGAGCGTATTTTTTTGCAGCTTCTTCAAAGTCTAGCTTAGAAAAATGAGATAGCACTTGTGATAGTTTTGGATAAAAACTTGAATTTTTATTAGGTAATTTTTTTATACCAAGAAACAACCAAACTAATTTTATAATAATCCTATGATATCCGATTGTTTTAAATATTCTATTTTCTTTTTTACCTAAAAGTTCAATTAACATCATTAATATTTTACATTGATCTAACAAATCAGATTCGTTAAAACTTGTTGATTGGGTGGTACCTGTTTCGGCTGAAAGTTTTCTATAGAGGTAAGTTGGCTCACCACATATTGAGATATTTGAGGCAGCAAGATAAGCTTTATATATAAAGTAGTTGTCTTCGTAGTTTAGATTTTCTGGAAATACTATGTTGTTATCAATTAAAAACTGCCTTTTAAAAAGTTTAGCGCAAGGTCCAAAATCTGAGAAAATTTCATTTAAATATTTAGATGTTTCTTGGTTTAGTACTGCTGATTTTGTTTTTAGAGTATGGGTTTCAATTATAAAATTTGAATTGGGCAAGTATTCTGGTGAGGGATTATTAAAGTGATTTTCATTAAATATTATCAACGGAGATACTATCAAATCACTTTTTCCATCGTAGGCCAAATCCATTAAATTTTGCAATGCTCTATTATCTAAAACATCATCTACATCTAAAAAGAATACGTATTTTCCTTTTGCATTTTCAATGCCCATATTCCTTGCGTTACCTGCTCCTTTTATTGGCTGGTGGTAATAATGTATATTTCTATATAGGGTAGAATACATTTTTGCAATTTTTGAACTATCATCAGTCGAATTGTTGTCTACAATTAAAACTTCAAAAGCATCTAAAAACTGAGTTTGCTGTAATATAGATTGTACCGAATGAAACAACCATTTTTGACCATTATAAACTGGTATAATAATACTAATAACAATATTATTTACCTCATTATGAAGCACATTTGGATTTACAGGTTCCGCAGTATGATAAGTATAACCACTACTTTCTATGATGTAATACATGCTTCTTTCTATGGCGTGCGCAAAGGTGCCATCACCAGCAATAGGTTCTTGCGGAAAGTCGTTATATCTTATATTTGCTTTTAAAAGTAATTCTAATGCCTTAGGTTTAAACCAAAACATAGTTCCTGCTGGAAATTCAACTTCATTTGGGTTTAAATTTTTGGTGTTTATTTTTAAATTTTTCAAAAAGTTTTTGGTGGTGTTATAATTATCTCCCCAATTGTAAAGCAATACCAACTCTCCAAGAAGCTTTGGTGCAATTATTCCAACATTGTCTAATTGGTTAAATATCTCTAAAACTGCTGCTACATAAGTATTATCTCTGACTAAACAGTTCAGTGAATTTTGAAGCCAAAGTTTGCCTAAGCTTTCGTTATGTATAGTTTTTTTTGTGTGTAGATGTAAGGCAACATCGTATTTTAATAAATCTTCACCAAATTCAATTATGAAAGGAGCTACATCTCTTCCTCTATTTGGAGTTTTTACAATTTTAAGGGCTTTTAAATTATGGTTCATCAAGTAGTTTTCCACTTCATTTATATTTATTGCTGTGGTTGATAAATATAAATCAAAATTGAATTTTATTTGTTTGACATGTAAGCAAATTTCATCAAAAACATCTAAGTAAAATACGTGAATATGAATGGCAATCTTTTGATTTGTTTGCCAAGACTTCGGCTGTATAAAACCATCATAATATGGCAATAACAAATCTACTTTTGGGCTATTGAGTTTGTTAATAACCTGTTGATTTTTTGTAGTAGGATCATACTCAATTCTACCAATTTCATATTTATCAGTAGTGCAAACTTTAAAAGTAGCTTTACCTTTCAGCAATTCAACAAGCGGAATTTTAAGTCGGAAAGCTTTATTGTGATGACTTGGGAATTTAAGTCTTAAATCGTGCCTGTAGATATTGGCTTTGCCAATATTTATCAGTTCATTATTTCTAAACAAATTTACGCTTATATCTTGGTGATGATCTGCTATATTAACTACCCAACCTATTGCATCAAATCCATCAATATCATCAAAACAACCGTCATAGTTAATAGATCTATTTGGTAATTGTTTATTACTATTAAAGCCTAAAGTCACTATACTTTCAACCACCTCTTCTCCGTAGTTTGGTTTATTTAAAACCTTAACATTAACTTTCCTATAATTATCTTTTAATGGTTTGTCAAACTCCAATTTAAATCCATAGTGTCCGTCTCCCAATCCAATATCTAATAAATCTTGCCTAAAAACGCTACAAACAGTAACACCAATTTTTTCATTATTTACATATATGTAAATTTGTAGTCGTTGGCTTATATCATTTTTATTTCTAAACCAGCCACAAATACCATTTTCATCAAATTCATCTATGTACCCATCTAAATCATTCTTATCTATGTCATAAATTCGTATTTCAGGTTGATGATCGCTATATTTATTTGTAATGTTTGAGTTTATCAAATTTACCCATTGTTGTTCAAATTTTTCAGAAAAACCATTATCAGGTAAGTTTTGATGAAACAGTACTGTCTTTTTTCCTTTTAAAACATCTGATATGAAACGGACGGGATAGGTAACAAAATAGCCCACTTTGTAACTAATGGAGTTAATAATATCATTAGCTAACTCATTATTAGCCTTAAAATATTTTTTAAGCTTAAAGTACAATACCATAAGCTCGTTTTTCGATTTTTCTATAGGGCTAATATTTTAAGTACATTTAAAGAAAAATTTTATCAATTGCAATATTATAATTTTTTCGAGATATTTTGTGTATTTTAAAAAGATTTTAAACATAAAAAAGCCCATCCTCTGTTGAGAATAGGCTTAATGAAAAACTACTAAACGACCCTATTATTACATTTGTACTTTTAAGACTATGTGAACATACAAAGTCACTACTTTTAAAAAAAAATACCCTATTGAGTAAAGAAAAGGTGTTTTACTTCATTTTTGGTCATCTATATTGCCATTTTATAGCTATTGCAATTACATGGGTGGAATTATATTTTTAAAATGGCCATTTAATTTTACTTTTTCTTTTAACATTTCCGCCTCTTTTACTACTGGAATTATTTTTTTTAGATGCTCATAAATCAATTTTATTCTAACACGCTCTTGCTTTACAGTTAGTAATTCATACTCTTGATCAATAGTAAAACCAATATGGTGCGCTAATTGAAAGCTATTACTACTATTTTTAATTTTTGATTTATCTAAATTTAAAACTGTAAATAATTCGTTTGCCAGTACTTTGCATTTTTGAAATAGTAAAGGTGCAGCATCGTCAACTAAAACAACATTAGAAATAATAGCACCAGAATATAATTTGTTTGGTGCTTTTTTTATAAATTCAATCATTCTAAAAATGCCTGTTCCTTCTGTTTTAATATCTAATTTACCATCACTATACCGCTTATGAATATCTGTTACTTTCATTATACAACCATATTCCTTTAAATCGTCCTTAAAATAAGGGAGCATACCAAAATTGACTTGCTTATTAAAACATTCGTTGATCAACTCCTTATAACGGGGTTCAAAAATATGCAGATTAACTTGCTCGCCCGGGTAGGCTACTAAACCTAACGGAAATAAAGGCAAAAACTTCATCATAACTGCAAGTAAATAAACAAACAGCTGACTTGCAAATTTTTTAAACCAACAATAGTAGTTTGGCATAATTTTATTGTATTTTATATGATAAACAAAATACATTTTATGAAAACAAGAATAATAATTTTTTGCTTTGCTCTATTGGCTTTAAGTGGCCAAAAATTAAATGCCTGCTCTGGTACAGGTGAAACTGCTTTATGCAACATTATTCATAAGGCCGGTTTTGTGGCCAATGGCTTAATTTGGATTGGTGAACCTACAAATAATTGTGTGCCGTATACCTCGTACTCAGGAAATTTTGAAGCTTGCCAATTTTTGGTAAAAGACGTATTATATGGTGATATCAATAAAAGCGACAACACTTTTATAAATAGCGACTCGTTGATTTGGGTAATTGGTGGCCCAGCTAACTTGTGTTACGAAAATGCTAATTTATTAAATGGAAAACATTTGTTTGCTACTCGCTTTATGACTCATTACGCATACGATACCACATTTAAAGGTTATAGTACTTATGCTTTTAATGCCGACCGCTTTGCAATAAAAGATACTATGGTTGGTAATTTTGTAAATGATATAGACTATTTATATCCAGAATTTAATTTAGGACCTAATGTTATTTTGAGTAGTCAATTGCAAAATTTGGTTGACCATTGCTTAAGTGATGTGTTTGTAAACGAACAAGAAATTATAGTTTATCAAAAAAACGATACTAACACATTTAATATATTGGGTAACTTAACCGATTATACTATAGAAGTTTTAGATATTGACGGAACTGTAATTGAAGATTATACAGCAGAGATTGGCCCACTACATATTAACACCAATGCTTTACCAAATGGTTTATATTTTATAAAAGTACAGCACCAAAATTTACCTAATGTATATGTAGAACGTATTTTGAAAAACTAAAGTAAGGCATTTAAAAAAGCCGGACTAACAATTAGTCCGGCTTGACGTACTAGCTATTTTACTAATAGCAACTTTTGTTTATAGTTCAATAGCTCACTTGTAATTTTTAGTAAGTAGTTGCCTTTTGGCAAGTGCTTAATATTAATAAGGCTCGCATTGGTGCTGTTTTGAATGGTTTTGCTGAATAACTATTTTCATTTTAATTCTTTAGTTGGTAAATTCTATTTTTTTAGAAATTATACTAATCAATCGGCAGCATTTGTAACCTTTACCCAGTAGCCAAAACCGTTTTCCATTTGCGCTATAGTATTTAAAAATAGCGGACCATTAGGATCATAAGTTTTGGTTTCATTTTCATAACCGGTAACAAATTCTAAATTATCAGCTGCTATTAGGTTGGCAAATACATTTTCAATAGAATTATCATTGGGTACAATATCAAAAGAAATTAGATTCCAACCAGAATTGAGAAAGATGGCTTGCGGCCAATTTGGGCAATCTGATGGGCAACCACAATTGGTAGAATCATAAATCTGGCATCCAGAAGTGGAGCAAAATTCTGCCAGACAAAGGCCCTGCACTTCTATTAATGAACTGCAACCCTTGGCGTTATTCGCTATTGAAATATTTCCTGAAGTGATGTTAAGCAGGTTATCTGGTAATACTAACGATCTTAAAACACAAAAAAATGTATTATTGCTGTTGAAAAAATACTACCAAATATAAAGGATCATTACGTTGATACAAATGCCAATTATCTTTTTAAAAAGGCAGCGCTTTATGCTAAAGAAAAAAACTTTGTTGAAGCCTTAGCAATTAATCAGAAAGCTTTTTCAACAATCATGCCTCATTTTAAATCTGATAAAATGGAAGACACACCAATTTTTAAACAAGAGAATTACCAGATAAACCAATTTTATATTATTCAAACTTATGTTATTAAAGCAAGTTATTTATTAACATATTACGAAAATGAAGGAAAAAAAATAAACAATTATTAATTATTTGTTTAGATGTTGTAGATAAGTTGGCCGCTTATTTCGATTTTATGCGAAACAGTTATAAAGGACAAAAAAGTAAATTTTCTATAAGTGAATTCAGTTCAAAATTATTTGATATTGCCCAAAAAGCTTGCTGGTATTTGTATAATAAAACAGGAGATTATGCATACATAGCAAAAGCATTTAACTACGCTAACAATAGTAAAGCTTTGGTATTGTTGGAAGAAATGCATCAAAAGTGGTTTATAATAAAGAAAAACAACCTATCAATAATGCAAGTACAAAGTGTACTTTTGGATAATGAAATTTTAAGAGAATTTCCATAAGTTTTTCTTGTTTAATTTACGTTTAGTAACTGCTTAAATTTTCTAACCTTATCTCTTATCTTTTCAATTTCTATTTTGTTTATCTGAAACCTCTTAACGCAATCTGCTATTTTCATATTATAAACCTCAAATTCATTGAGTTTATTTAGCTTTTCATCGTATAATATTTGGCCTTGTAAATAGCCTCTTTTTTTCATTTCATTATAAGGTCTTTCGTCAATACTTAACAGTAAGTTTAAAGCAATCAATAGTTTTAAATGGTCAGCTACTTTTTTTAGCTGATAAATTTGAACGGTCTCAAATTCTAATGCCGATAAATCTCCTTTTTGTTTTAGCAATTATTCTTTTGCTGCATCATAATTTAATTGCCATATAGCTTCCTTAATTTCACGTTTACTTGTTTTTTTATGATACTCACTTTCTGCTTTCCTTATTTTATCAATTACTTTATTTTTTATCGAAGTATAGTAGTAACTTTTAAAACCATTTTTACTAAATTTTCCAGTTTTAAATTTTTCGCATAATTGTTTTCTTATATCAAATAGCTTATACAAAACTTCTTCAACTATATCCTCTTCATCTTGTGTTGTAAAATTGTAAGTAGTATTACTTAGCTTCGATGTTGCTATTTTTAGTAAAGCATAAATGGAGTTTTTGTAATCAACAAGTGCGTTTATCGCTACATTATCATCATTTGAGCAAAATTTTTCAAAAAAGTCGGTTTCTAACATGTTAACGTAAAAATTTTACAATAATCACACAATCAACTAAAAATTTTAAGAGTTAAACAAGTTTTGCTTTTCCGTTTTTTCATAAACCTCATCAACCAATTTATTAGGCCCTTCAGCCGCTTCCACTGCCAATTGGTCGCAACGTTCGTTTTCTGGATGGTTGTTGTGCCCTTTAACCCATTTAAATTTTACCCTATGTTTACGGTATATTTTTAAAAACCGTTTCCATAAATCCGGATTTTTCTTTTTCGCAAAATTCTTTTTTTCCCAACCAAAAACCCAACCTTTATCAACTGCATTTACAATATACATAGAGTCAGTTGTAATCAATACCTCTAAGTTTTCTTTAGTTAAACTTTCTAAGGCTACAATTACTGCCAGCAACTCCATACGGTTGTTGGTAGTGTATCGGTAGCCTTGCGAAAGTTCTTTGCGGTGTTTTCCAAACTTTAAAATTACGCCATAACCACCTTGCCCTGGGTTGCCTTGTGCCGAGCCATCCGTAAATACTTCAACTATCATTCAACTAAAATATAATTAATGACATTAACAAACTATATTTGGCCAACATAAACATTTTTTAAATAAAATTAATTTATTATATGAGTTGTTATACCGTTCAACAACCTAAATTTTTAACCAGCCCATTTAAGCTTATTGAAAACATAATAATTGTAAAAGCTAAGCTTAACGGTTACCAAAGAAATTTTTTGTTTGATAGTGGAGCAAGTGATCTTATTTTAAATAAAAGATACCTTAATAAGAAAAACCAAATTGAAAGCGACAAAAAATTTCATGCAATTAACAGCGCAGGAGACCTAACTAATACGGTACTCAAAAATTTTAATTGGAATGGTTTAACACTCAAAAACAAATTGGTAAACGCTATTAATTTTCAACACCTCGAAGCAGCCTTAAATATAAAAATTTACGGTTTAATTGGGTACAAACAAATAAGAGATTACGCCCTACACATTAATTATAAAACTAAACAACTTTATATGTGGGACGGTATTGAAGAAACTCCTTTTAAAGTAGTAAATAAGGTAGGTTTTGTGATGCATAAACACATCCCTGTTTTTCCGGTAACTATTGGTAATAAACAATTTAATATGGGTTTAGATATCGGAGCGGCGGCAAATTTGCTACATATAAAACATCAAAAAAAAATTAGTAAACACTTAAAATTTTTAACCGAAAGTATACTTAGTGGAGCATCTGAAATAACTCAAAAAATAAAAGTGTACCAGTTAGATGCTATGTTAGCCAACAAAGCATCTTACAAAAAAATGAAATTTTTATTCAGCAATATAGACCATCTAAATAAAACAATAAACGAAATTGATGGCCTGCTCGGTTATCATTTTTTAAAATATCGCCAAACCATTATTAATTTTCCTAATTGTGAAATTCAATTCATTCGCAAAAAACCAGAAAAAAAATAAAATAATTTTTTGTAATTTCGAACGGTAAGAAAAATTTATGGAAACTATTATCAACTATTTTTCAAACATCCCATCAGAAATAAGAACCATTATATTGCTCATTGGCATAGTATTATTTTGGATTCTCGAAGGCGCATTACCGCTTTTTTCATATCAATATAAAAAATTACGGCATGCGGGCATCAATTTATTATTAACCACTATTCAACTATTAATTGGTTTATTGTTTGCAGGTATATTGCTAAAAATTTCAGAGTGGACGGTTGCCAACAACTACGGTATTTTAAACATAATAGCCCTACCGCTTTGGTTAAAAGTTATTGCTGGTTTATTAATATTAGATTTTGTGGGCGCTTATGTTGCGCATTGGCTTGGGCACAAAGTAAAATTTATTTGGAAATTTCATGTAGTGCATCATACCGATACCAACGTTGATGTAACTACCGGTTTGCGGCACCATCCTGGTGAAACCGTGGTGCGCCTAAGTTTCACATTGTTGGGCGCAGCTATAGCCGGCGCACCCATAGGTATAATAATGTTGTACCAAACCCTTTCCGTTTTCTTTGCCCATTTAACCCACGCCAATGTAAACACCGAAAACAAGTTAGATGATTGGCTATCTTACCTATTTGTAACACCTAATATGCACAAAGTACACCATCATTACAAGCAACCCTACACCGATTCAAACTACGGCAACATTTTTTCGCTGTGGGATCGATTGTTTGGCACCTTCGCCAAAATTGACAAAGCCGATTTAATTTATGGCGTTGACACCCACATGCAGCCCGAAGAAAATGACAACTTAGCCAATTTATTTAAAATACCATTTCAACCCTACCGCCCACCAAGTGGTAAAGAAAAAAAGTAAAGTTTTTTAGAAGCAAAACCATTTGGCTTATGGAAACGGGCCACCCGCTTTCCGTTCCAATCTTTTTTGTGCCTTTATTATTAGCTATTGAAAGCACAAAAAAGGATTTCCTCTCCAATCGGGGCTATTATAAAAATTTTGTTTCCTCGTTGTTATTTTTAATATTTTAAATTCCTTAACTTTTTAATGGCTTATAAAATCAAAAGCTTATAGCCTTATATAAGTTACCCAATTTTTTCACCAAACAATTTTTTAAACTTCGCCAATTTAGGGCCAATAACAGCGGTACAATACGGCTGCTTACTATTTAAATTATAGTAATTTTGATGATACACATCTGCACTAAAGAAATTTTGTATCGGTAATATCTCAGTTACAATTGCACCACTATATAAGCCAGCAGCTTCAGCAGCAACTTTCGAAGCTTCAGCTATCTCTTGCTGTTCTTCATTATGAAAATAAATGCCTGAGCGGTATTGTGTACCAACATCATTACCTTGTCTGTTTAAAGTTGTTGGGTCGTGTATATTCCAAAAAACATTTAATAAAGTATCAAAACTAATAATGTTGAGGTCAAATTCAATCTGTATCACTTCGGCATAACCCGTCATTCCGGTACAAACTTCTCTATAAGTTGGCTTTTCAATTAAACCATTGCTAAAGCCAGAAACTACTTTTTTAACCCCTTTTAATTGTTGAAAAACAGCCTCTAAACACCAAAAACAACCACCTGCCAAAGTAGCTAATTCCTTAACTTTTCCATTCTTTGTATCCATAATTACATCAAAAATAAGTATTATTACCTAAGTTTGCCACAGCAAACTCAATTTAAATTCTAATAATTATTTTATGATTTTTCCTATTGGAGATCAAAATGTAAAAGGTGGTCATTATCCATTTGTAACTTACACATTTATAGTACTTAATATTATTTTTTTTTTAATTCAATTGAGTGTAGCTGGTAATCTTATCTGCGCCTATGCTTCAATACCCTCACAAATAGCCCAAGGTAAAGATTTGTTTACCCTAATAAGCAGTATGTTTTTACACGGCGGTTGGATGCATTTAATTGGCAATATGCTGTTTTTATGGGTTTTTGCCGACAACATTGAGGCGATAATTGGCAACCTAATGTTTTTTCTGTTTTATGTTGGTGGCGGCATTATTGCTGCTTTTGCACACATTTTTTTAAGTATTGGTGGCCCAGAAGCTATAGTAGATTGTTGTACAATTTGTGCAAGTGCCATGCCAGCAAACTGTGGCAGTCTTCAACCCTGCGTTGGTGCAGTACCAACTGTTGGGGCAAGTGGAGCTATATCTGCTGTTTTGGGGGCTTATTTTATTATGTTTCCAGGCTCACAAATAAAAGTGCTATTTTTTATTAGAACCTTTACAATATCGGCTTTACTATTTCTTGGCTTTTGGATTGCCCAACAATTGTTTAGCGGTTTTACCTCCTTGGGTGCTGGCGTTACCTCATCGGGTGTGGCTTGGTGGGCTCATATTGGCGGTTTTGTATTTGGTGTATTAATGGGTTTTTTATTTAGGCAATGGTTTCCAAAAATTGATTTAATAAAAAGAGCTGCCCCCTTAGGCCCTCAATACAAATCAAGAAATCGAGGTTTTTAGTAAATGTAACGGCTTTGTATTGTTTTAATATTTTATGTTTTAAACATTTACTTCAAAATTATTTAAAAATTTTCAAGCAATAAACTTGACCTGTTTTAATAATGATGTATCTTTGCAAAATAAATGGTGGTTGTAGCTCAGCTGGTTAGAGCGCTGGTTTGTGGTGCCGGATGTCGCGGGTTCGAATCCCGTCTTCCACCCATTTTAAAAAGGCAGGCAGTAATGTTTGCCTTTTTTTGTTGTAGCCTTAGTAATATAAAAATAAACAAAGCGATCTTTTAGGTTATGTATTGTTTATAGTGGTCGTTCTACTCAAATTACAGTAATTTTGTACAAAGATGAATGATTTAGTAAAAAGGATAACGACAGATAACCAAATTTTCAATGGTAAGCCAATTATAAGAGGTTATAGAATTACCGTACAAACCATTATGGAATTTGTATTAGCTGGAACACCAGAAAATGAAATTTTGGAACAATATCACCTTGTTGCCTTTAGTTTTTTATTCTGTAAATTTGCATTTTAGAAACGTGGAAGAACAAGGTTACATAGAGTTAAGAGTGACAAATAAGGATAATACCTTAAGCCCGAAAGATATTGATATAAATGAAGTAAAAGATTTTATATCAGATATAGAATCGTTCTTGTACCCGAATAGAAAAGAAAAACAAAATCGACCACATATATCCTACGATATAGAAGAGGGTTCTGCCAAGCATAAATTCTTTTTACCAATTACTGCGGTAATCTTATTTAATGGATTAACGAGTGAAATTAAAAGCAGGAATAATCTTGATTTTCTAGATCACAAAAGACAATTTATAATTGATAAATTTCAAAAGAAAGCAATAAAAGAAGGCTATGTAATTGAGTTTAATAATTCGGTTTCAAAAGAGGCTTCTTTGGTTATAGATTATACTACAATTTTTGAAATGATTGCTCCAACTTTTTACGAAAGTGAGTTTTATCTATATGGTGAAATTTATCAGGAAGGTGGCAAAAGTCCAAATTTACATATAAGTACTGAAAAGTATGGAAATCTTACTATTTCTGCGACTAAAGAGCAGATAATGAAAGGCGAGAAAAAAACTTATAAGCCTTACGGAATTAAAGTTAGTGGCAAAAAGAGTATTGAAGATGATAAATTATCTGATTTAACATTAATTGAATTTATACAATATAAATCTGTTTTTAATCAATCTTTATTAGAAAAGATAATTAAAAAAGCATCTGTTAATTTGAATAAAATTGCAAATGTAGATGCTTGGATTGATGGCTTAAAAACAGATGGAATATTAAAGGAATAAAAAGTGTTCTTTTAGATAATTCTTTTTGTATTAGATTATTAAAATCGGATGATGAGTACCACCAAAATGCTAAAGATTATTTCAATTACTTTTTAGAAAATAAAAAAGAAATGTACCTTTCAACTATTGTAGTTAGTGAATATGCAGTAGGCGATGATCCGGATAATTTAATTTCTTTAAATGTATTTAGATTATTGGAATTCGATTATGCCGACGCTAAAACTGCTGGTGGCTTTTTTTTTAACACTTAAAAATAATGAGACCCTAAGGGAATCTGAGCAAAGAAAAGTTATAATCAACGATATTAAGCTATTTTCACAAATTCATAACAGGAAAATTGATGCCTATATTACAAAGGATAGAAAATCTTTAGGCAAAATGATTGAACCTTTGAAGAAATCAGATCATCTAAATTTTGAGTTTATCGACTTGGTAATTCTTCTCAAAAATAAATTAGGAAAGTTGTTTTAAATTGAAGCTAAGGGTAAACGTGTATGCTTCAATTAAAGAAAGTAGTTTAAAATTGTGATCATTAAAGTATTTGCCGCATTTCAATGCTTGTTTTGATGGTTGTATTGAAAATGTGCCGAGATTACTAATCTCGCCGAGAGTGGTGATCAATTGCAAAAATGACAATTCGATATTCATTTCCTGCTTTAATATTCCTGCAACATCAGCTTCATTATTGATCGTTCCAACCAAACGAGACCTTAGCTATTAGCAATCTTGTTTTTTTTAAGGCTCGACTCCAATTAATACTAATGGAACAGCAGGAACACCTCTTCCTTGCCTAGCTAAATCATACAAAGCTCCTTCATAATATCCTGGACCTGATGACATCCCTGCTTGCATTTTTTTCATTGGTAATATTTCTACTCCAACTTCAATTGTATCGCCAACATAAAAAGCAAGATGTTTCACAAATAGATCATAGGCAATAAAACTATATTTTCCAAATTGGACTTCAACAGCAATTCTATTCTTTACAAAATCTGTTTGATTATATGATCTGATTGGTGTTTTTCCTTCTGCTTCAATTTGTCCTTTTTGTTCAGTGTCTTTTAAGTGCATTATGCTAGTTATCAACTTGTAATCGTCAGTAACCCAATAATTAGTTCTACTTTCAAACCACCCTAATTTTTCAAAATCTTCTTTCATCTTTTTATTAATGTCGGTAGGACTAAGAAGTATTTTACCTTTCATTGTTTTTTCTTTACTAACTTTGGTGCGAAATTTATTTGCATCTACGCCTTTAATTACTTTGTTTATTTCCGACCACATATCTTTTTGATGGTATTGAATCCATTCAAAACCATTCAGATGAGAATACATTGCTCCTATCTTCATTATTTAAATATTTTTTTGTTTAAGCTGGCTAAAAAATAGAATCCTACTAAGAGGCTCACTTTATTTCCTTCAAGTTTCTTGTTCTTTTCTTTAACTATATCTTCAATGATATTTTCTTTAACTTTACTAAAATCTGCTTTCTCAATAATTTGATTAACGCATTTACCTACATGATCTAAGAAATTAAATACTTCATTATTAGAATTAGGAGAAGTCCAAATCTCTTGCAATTTTTTAGAGTTGAAATTTTTATATTCTTTGGACAAAATATTTATTGAGTTTGTAAATATTTCATTTTTAGTAGTATTTACCATTGGAGCTAGTTTCTTTTTAAGATTTTGATCTAAAGAAATATCTTTAATGTTTTTAGAATTTCCATGATAAAATTTAAAAGACCATTCTATATTTTCCGATTTGGGGTTATTAGATAATTCAAATCGAACACCACTTCCATATCTAAGATAGGGTACAGCAAATTGAAATTTTCTTTTAGCAGGGTATTTGCGTTTGGGTAAGCCTAAATTAGATTTGAATGATTCGTGTTTTGGTCTCAAATGTATATATGAAGACTCCTTAGCTAATTTAAGTTTATTTGCTTTAACCTCTAACATACTTTGAAATATATAATAGGTCAATATTGGTGGAACAGCATTTCCAATCATTTTGAACTTCGAGTTTAATGTTTTTCCATAGAACTGGTAGGTTATTGGAAAACCTTGAACTACGCCTCTTTCCCTAACATTTAATCTTCTAAAACCATTTTTAGATTTTAAAATAATACTTTCTCTTGATACTCTCGTACATGTAGCCGTAACGGTTCTACTTGGTCTTTCAAGTTTATCAGGAAAAAACATTTTGTTGTAAATTGGATGATATGTTTTTGCATCTCTGTTAATTCTTTCCTCTTCTGGCGTTAAATCAACTTCATTTTCTAATTCAGTTACTTCATTTTTCGATATTTTATATCCATAGTTTGGGTCAACAATTACTTTCTTTTTTAGCGCGTTGATTACATCAGCTAATATAGTCGTAGGAATAATTTTTTTATATGAATTAAATAATTCAATAGGAAAATTACCAGCAATCATTCTTTTCCTATTTTGCGGAACTCCATAAGCTGAAGAATCTACAACTGTTATTATTTTTACTAAGGATTTAAATTGAGTTAGCGAACCTTGGTTTAATTCTTTTTCAAGAATTTTGGCTACTCGTGGAACATTTTCCATTGCCCAATATTTGGGTTTTAAATGTTCCACAATTTCAAGAAACTTATAAATATCGACTAAGCCATCAGAAATATCACCATTTCCACCTTTATTTGCATAAGAAAATTGGGTACAAGGAGGACTACCAACAACAAAGTCAATTTTGTGGTCAAAATTCAACTTGGCAACATCAATTTCTCTGATATTGATTTCTTTGTGGTTTGTTCCAAAATTTAAATTATGCGTTTGGTTTGCTTCAGTCCACCACTCATAAGATGCTAAATTTGTTATTTTAGACAATTTCATTCCCATTGTCCAACCCCCTATTCCACTATAAAGATCAATTGCGTTCTTCATAGAAGTAAATATAGTAATTACCGCTCAATTCATCTTCGATATTTCTCACAATTGTTTATTAGTATGTAATAACCAAACCTACGCTTCCTCATCCCCTTCAGTTTCCTCATCTTCAGTTTCCTCCCCAGCTAAATCATCCTCAACCGCTTCGTCAACAGACTCATCCTCAACCGCATCATCAACAATAATTTCATTACCATCTTCATCTAATTCAACTTCAATCTCCTCACTCTCAATATACTCAAACTTAGCAATACCAGCAATTTCATCATTTTCATTCAACTTAATTAACCGAACGCCTTGTGTTGCTCGGCCTTGTAAGTTGACTCTGTCTACCGTTAAGCGAATAGTTAAACCACTCTTATTAATAATCAATAAATGATCTTCAACCGTAACATCTTTAATACCAATTAAATTACCCGTTTTTTCGGTAACGCTCAAAGTTTTTACGCCTTTACCACCACGGTTAGTCATTCGGTATTCATCTAATACAGAACGTTTACCATAACCTTTTTCCGAAAGCACCATTACGGTTCTTTCCGTATCATTGGCATCTATACAAACCATACCAATCGCTTCATCCGTTTCACTTTCTAACTTAACGCCTTTTACGCCGGCAGCAGTTCTACCCATAGAGCGCACTTTTTGTTCGTTAAACCGAATGGCTTTTCCACTTTTTTTGGCGATTATGATTTCGCAGTTGCCATTAGTCAGTTTCACTTCCAACAATTGATCGCCTTCTTTTATGGTAATAGCATTTACGCCGTTTACCCGTGGTCGGCTAAATTGCTCTAACAATGTTTTTTTAATGATGCCTTTTTTAGTGCAGAACACTACATAGTTATTATTTAAAAATTCTTCATCTTTTAAATCGGGTATGGTAATAAAGGCTTTAATATTATCTTCTTTAGGTAAGCTTATTAAGTTTTGAATGGCACGTCCTTTAGAAGTTTTACTGCCTTCTGGTATTTGATACACCCGCATCCAATAGCAGCGACCCATTTCTGTAAATATTAATAGGTAGTTATGTGTTTTGGGTACAAAAATATATTCTGTAAAATCTTCATCGCGCGTAGTAACGCCACGGCTACCTTTACCGCCACGGCCTTGTACTTTGTAATCTTCTAAAGAGCTTCTTTTAACGTAACCCAAATGAGAAATAGTAACTACCACCTGCTCATTAGGTATCAAATCTTCAATATCAATACTTCCACCACTAAAATCAATTTCTGATCTGCGTTCGTCACCAAACTTTTCTTTAATGCCTAACAATTCTTCTTTAATAATATCCATTCGCATTTGCTTATCGGCCAAAATGGCTTTCAAATGCGTAATGTGTTTCATTAATTCTTCGTATTCATTACGTAACTTGTCAATTTGCAGGCCAGTTAATTGTTGCAAACGCATATCTAATATTGCTTTGGCTTGTATATCGCTCAACTCAAAACGGCTTATTAAACCTTCTCTTGCAATATCTGGCGTGGCCGATGATCTTATTATTTTAATTACTTCATCTAAATTATCAACAGCAATTATTAAGCCTTCTAATATATGAGCACGCTTTTCTGCTTGCCGTAATTCGTACTCTGTTCTTCTAACAACAACCTCGTGCCTAAATTCAATAAAGTTGCTAATAATGTCTCTTAGGTTTAACAATTTTGGGCGGCCTTTCACCAAGGCAATATTGTTAATGCCATAAGAAGTTTGCAATTGCGATAGCTGATACAACTTGTTCAAAACGATAGTTGCATTCGCATCACGCTTAATATCTATTACAATTCTAAGTCCTCTTCTATCAGAAAGATCGGTGATAGCTGAAATACCATCAATTCTTTTTTCGTTAACCAAATCGGCAATCTTCTTAATCATCATTGCCTTATTAATTTGATAAGGCACTTCACTAACAACTATTCTTTCTTTTCCATTATTATCTTCAATATCGCATTTAGACCGCAATATAACCCTACCTCTGCCTGTTTCAAAAGCCTGTCTTATGCCATCATACCCGTAAATAATTCCACCTGTTGGAAAATCGGGTGCCTTTACATATTGCATTAAACCTGCAATGTCTATTTCTGGGTTGTCAACATAGGCAATGCAACCATCAATAGCTTCTGTTAAATTATGAGGCAACATATTAGTAGCCATACCAACAGCAATACCGCTGGCACCATTTACTAATAAGTTGGGTATTTTAGAAGGCAAAACCGTGGGTTCTTCTAAAGTATCGTCAAAGTTTAATTTAAAATCAACTGTTTCTTTATCAATATCTGCCAACATTTCGGTGCTGTACTGGCGCAATCTGGCCTCCGTATAACGCATTGCTGCTGGCGGATCACCATCCATAGAGCCATAGTTACCCTGCCCATCAACCATCATATAACGCATACTCCATTCTTGAGCCAACCTAACCATTGCATCATATACCGAACCATCACCATGTGGGTGATATTTACCCAACACTTCTCCAACAATTCTTGCAGATTTTTTGTGTGATTTATTAGGCTGTAAACCTAAATCTTGCATGCCGTATAATACTCGGCGATGCACCGGTTTTAGGCCATCTCTTACATCAGGAATTGCCCTAGAAACAATTACCGACATCGAATAATCGATGTAAGCGGTTTTCATTTCATCTTCTATGTTAATTTTAATTATTCTATCTTCTGCCATAGTATTTATTAAACTTCAAATATACGGATTTTATACCTCAATCTTTAGCTTTTTAAGCTAATTTATTAACAGTAGCGTTGTCGATTTTGAGTGTTTAACTTATTGATTTTTATTTATTTATGGATAGAAATAAAATTAAATTTATTTTAATTGAAGAAAGTACTTTGTTTTTATTTTTTTAAGAAGTTAATGTTGTCTTTTTTATTTAATTATTAATAATAATTACTTAATTATTTTGTTGTTTGTAAGGATAAAAAAATGATGTTCCAAAATGAATGATAGAGAAAAAAATAGGTTGTTAGTTTTAAAGAGAGCACATTATTTAAATAGAAATTTACCGAAGCTTTGAATGCGCAGTATCCCCCAAGGCTAAGCAGGAAGATACTGCGCAATCCGTTCCGTTTTGCTACACGGATTCGCAGCTCGACGGCCAGTATAACGACTTTTAGTCAATGTATTCGAACCCACCTACTTCTTAATAGGTGGTTGTTGAGTCGTTTGAGTATCTGTATCATTATTAAAATAGCATCTATTTACTATAACTTTATAAAGTTGCCTACAGTAAAATTTGTTTCTGGGGTAAGCACTTTTATATAATATAAGCCGACTGGTAGTAAGTTAATATCTATTGAATAAGGGGTACTTTTTAGCTTTTCAATTTGTAAAAATAAAGTGCCAGTAGTATTATAAATATAAATTTTTTCTATTTTTATATGATGGCTATTGTACTGCAAATTAATGCTATTGCTTGCGGGGTTAGGATAAATATTAACAAGCGATTGATTAGTTGCAGCAACTTTATTAATTGTGGTGGCAAGGCTGTCCATTGTGGTATTAAAACTATCGCAAAGCAGCATCTCGTATTCAAAATCATCTTTAACAATTTGTTTTAAAACTTTTGAAAGCACATCAGGAAATTTATGATAGATCGCTAATTCTTCCTCCCAACTGTAGGTTTCTTCAAAATTCCATCGTGCTATATGTTCTGCAATTTCTGGTTGATATAGGTTTTTGTATTCATCAATTAAAGGTTTTATACTATCGGTACAAAACTGGTTATTTAGCAATTCTTCTAACCTAAATAATAATTGATATTTGAAACCATCATTTTCCATTAAGCTGTTGAATAACAAAACCGACCAGGCAACAGATTCATTTGCGGGTTCTGCTGCTAAAGCAAAACCGTCGGTTTGCGAATAGTTGTACGACGAATCGAAGTCGTGCGGCACCCATTCCCACTTTCTGCTTTGGTTGGCAGGCCGCCAGTATTTAATATTATTCCACGGCCAATCGCGGGTGGCAATTAGCATATTAAAACAATAGTAGTTAATGTAATTTTCAATGTTAAGGTGTTGGTCAATAAACTTATAGTGTTGTGGCTCATTTAAGTTGTTGTTGCTAGCATATTCTCTTAAAAGCAAATATCCTACACTTTTCCCTTCAATAATTTCATTGGCTTCAATCGGGTTTTTTTGTAGTAGATGAATTGAATCTTTATCAACCCCAAAATGATCTTCAAAATAATATTTATCTAGCTTTTCTTCTAATATATGAATGCCCCAATATTCACCATTTAGAAAAACAATTACTGGCCTGCAGTTGGCGTGGGCCAATCCTATTTTTTTAGCCAAATTATTTACAAACTGATCTTTAATAAAAGATTTTCGATAATCGGTTAGGGGCGATCTTAATATCAATGTTTTAAATTGATTGATGTCCGAATCAAAAAAGGAATGTTTAAAGCGATTTTTATTGCCTTTTCCAGATGCTTTTAGTTTTAATGATTTTTGCCTTCTCCATCGGGTTGTTTGTCCTGCTATTTCAATTTCAGCTTGTTGGCTGATTACTTTTTCTCCATCATTTTCAAAAAATTCTACAAAAACAGGCCGTTCCCAATCGTAAACAAAGTTGGGCATAGCGTTTTGTGTATAGCTATCTCCTAATACATAAATACCAGTTGAATCAGAAAAAAAATGGTGCGGTGCGCCAACTAATGAAACTATAGGAAATGAATAACGTTGGTGACCTAAAGGGCTTATGCCATAACTTTTAGTATAAACTTTACTTACTTGTTTTCCGTTAACAAATGCAGCTGCTCTTATAATATTAATTTTAAAAATCTCCTCTTTGGGTAATTTCCAAGTGCTAGTATCGGTAGTAGGTATTGTTGAAAAAAAGTTTTCGTCGCCCGCTCTATTGGTAATATTTAAGTAATCTGTAAGTAGGTTTGATTGCATTGTAGGTGCTAAAGCCGTGTTTAAAGTATATCTAATTTCTGCCCCATAATTGGTATAAATATTTAATGCAAAAGTATCTTTATAAATGCCAGAGTTGTGAGAGAACTCAAGTGCTACTGATGCTCCAGCCAAATTATTACGCTGCCCAGGAGTAGGTTGCGAAAACACTATTAGGCTATCAATATTTAAATAACCAAACGAAAAATTACAAGTTAATGCAGGCACATTTATAGTGCTTAAAGTAGATTTGTTAGTGCTCAAAAGTATGGTCTCGCCATCGGCATCTATTTTAAAATTGGTATGTAATTCATTGTTTAAATTTTCATTTTTACCGCTCGCAAAAACTATTAAGTAACCATTGCTTTTAAGTTCAACCGCCGGAAATCGCCATTTCTGAGGTTGCGACGGCTTATCTGAAAGATAGTAGTTACTAAGATCAATATTGTTTTTAGAAGTGTTGAAAATTTCAATCCAATCTGCTGTATCTTCATTAGTATGGCACGAGGCCACTTCATTAATAATTAACTGCCCAAATGCTAATTGAGAAACATAATTAAAAGCAAACAAACTAATTAACAATTTTAAATTCATCGTTTTTGAAGATCTTAGAAATGAGAAAAAAATAAATTGCGCATTTGACTTAGCCTTTTTGGTCAATTTATTTTCTTATCATTGCTTACACAAAAGTTTTTAAATCGTTAAATACAAAAAAATAATGTTATTATGTGATTTTTAGTTTTAAACTACATCTTAATAAAACTAAAATTGCTAAAATAAAGTTGCTGCATAATTGCATAATACGAGCCTTTAGGCAAATGCGAAACATCAATTTTTTTACTGTTTGAAAAAAATTGTAATCGGCCAAACACATCTACAATTTTTATGCTTGTATTATTTTGATGAGTTGATACTAACAAGGTATTAGTAGCAGCATTAAAAGTAACTATACTTTCTTTATCAATATCTGCCAACATTTCGGTGCTGTACTGCCGCAATCTGGCCTCCGTATAACGCATTGCTGCTGGCGGATCACCATCCATAGAGCCATAGTTACCCTGCCCATCAACCATCATATAACGCATACTCCATTCTTGAGCCAACCTAACCATTGCATCATATACCGAACCATCACCATGTGGGTGATATTTACCCAACACTTCTCCAACAATTCTTGCAGATTTTTTGTGTGATTTATTAGGCTGTAAACCTAAATCTTGCATGCCGTATAATACTCGGCGATGCACCGGTTTTAGGCCATCTCTTACATCAGGAATTGCCCTAGAAACAATTACCGACATCGAATAATCGATGTAAGCGGTTTTCATTTCATCTTCTATGTTAATTTTAATTATTCTATCTTCTGCCATAGTATTTATTAAACTTCAAATATACGGATTTTATACCTTAAAAATGAACATTTTAAGCTAATTTATCAACAGTTGAATTGTTGAATTATATAATTTAAATTATTGATTTATAAAGTTTTATAATCAGTATTTTTTTTAAATTAAATTTAATGTTTGATTGTGGATTAATCAGCTGATTTTAAGGTGTTTTTTAATTGAATTTTATTGAAAAAAAGTAAAATATTTTAGGTTTGTAAATTGACAATTTAATAATTAAGAAAATAGATAAACTGTATTTCTAAAGAAAAAAAATAAAAGGTTTATAAAAGGCGAAATATCTCAACAAATAATTAATATATTTATTCAAACTTAAATCACAATCCTGTAAAATTGGAGTTTTTTATGCTTTTACTTACATCATTTATAAAATTGAAGGAGCAAATACTTACTTATTTTGTTCCTAATATTACAAACTATTATTAAATTTATTTCTTAAAAAAAAAGTGGAAGAAAACGAAAAGAAACAGCAACGAAAACCTTTTAAATGGGATTTTTCAATTTTAATAGCAATGATAGCTGTATTAATAAGTACTTTATCTGCCTACATTAGTTTTAAAGAGTCAAAAATATTAATGCAGCAACAAAAAATTGCACTTAGCCAACAAGAAACATCTGCCTGGCCATATCTTCAAAATATACCTGCTAACAATTTTAAAGGAGATACAATTGCAATATTTATTTATTCTGTTGAAAATAAAGGAATTGGCCCGGCAATTATAAATGAGGTAATATATAAATTTGATAATAAAGAAATTAGCAATTCGAGTTTGGGCAGAGAATTAGTAGAAAAGTATGATAGTCTGTTAAAAATACGTCAAATTCAAAATGCAGCATTAAATCAAGTTGTTTTAGCACCCGGAGAAATTCATAATGTAGTTACTATAAAAATATCAAAAAATAAGAAAAGCGACTTAAATTTACAATCTATTGTAAATGAAATTGGTGAGTTGTATGTATTAGAGTATTGCTATTGCTCAGTATATGGTAAATGTTGGAAGGTAAACAGATATGATGACATAAAACAATCTGACCAATGCAAACCTATGGAAGGTATACGATAAGATCATTTGACTATCCTCCAAAATTTTGAACATTTAAAAAAATAAAATCAACTTTTTATTCATTCACAAACTAATATTGTACTTTCAATTTTAAAATAAAGCCAACAAAATGAAAATTGATGATAACTTGCTTAATCGCTTAGCAAAACTTTCTAAACTAAACTTTGAAGGAACTGAAAAAGAGGCTATCAAGCAAGATTTGCAAAATATTTTAAACTTTATTGAACAGATAAACCAAGTAAATACGGATGGTGTTGAACCACTAATTCATATTACTAATAATAAAAATGCTTTTAGAAAAGATGAGTCGAAACAATTAATAACAAAAAAAGAAGCTTTATCAAACGCTCCTAAAAAAACACACGATTTCTTTTTAGTGCCAAAAGTGATAAAAAAATAAACAGCTAATAAAATGAGCAATATAGAAAAGCCTGTAATTGAAATAACTGAAATTACCAGATTTTACCAATTGGGTACAAATACGGTAAAGGCTTTAAACGGAGTTGACTTAAATATTAACCGCAACGAGTATGTCGCCTTAATGGGGCCAAGTGGCTCAGGTAAAAGTACTTTAATGAATATTTTAGGATGCTTAGATACCCCATCGTCTGGCGATTATATTTTAAATGGTGAAAATGTAGCCACTTTGGTAGATCATGAGTTGGCTTTAATACGCAATAAAGAAATAGGTTTTGTTTTTCAAACTTTTAATCTTTTGCCACGGTTAACCGCTTCTGCAAATGTGGCTTTACCATTGGTATATTCTGGTTTACGAAAAAATAAACGCTTAGATATGGCCGATGCAATGCTAGAAGCTGTTGGTTTAGGAGATCGTTTAGATCATAGACCCAACGAACTTTCGGGCGGTCAGCGGCAACGGGTTGCCATTGCCAGAGCGTTAATCAACAATCCATCAATAATTTTAGCTGATGAACCTACTGGTAATTTAGACACTAAAACTTCAGATGAAATAATGACCATATTAGCTGATATTCACCAGCGAGGTAATACGGTTATTTTAGTTACCCACGAAGAAGAAATTGCGCAATATTCGCAGCGAATTATTAGAATGAGAGATGGAAAAATTGAAACTGACACAAAAAATAGTTGACATTGTCGTTTTTTTTGCGTACAGTTAGGGCTTATGAAAATATACACCAAAAAAGGTGATGACGGAACCACCGGTTTAATTGGTGGTACAAGGGTTAATAAATTTGATTTACGTATTGAATGTTACGGAACGGTTGATGAGTTGAACGCAAATATTGGGATGTTGAACGATTTGCAAGAAGACGCACAGATAAAAGAAGATTTAAAATCCATACAAGATTTGTTGTTTAATGCAGGTTCGATATTAGCAGCAGACCCTGAAAAAAACAAAATGAAATTGCCTGGCATTGCAATTACAGATGTTGCTTTTTTGGAGCAACGAATGGATGAAATGACCGAGGAGTTGCCCGAGCTAAAACATTTTATATTACCCGGTGGCCATGTAGCAGTAAGTGCTGCCCACATTGCCCGTTGTGTTTGTAGAAGGGCAGAGCGTTTGGTTGTACATCTTTCAAAAAAAGATACAGTTGACCCAATAATTACACAATATTTAAACCGTTTAAGCGATTATTTATTCGTATTAGGTAGAAAAATTGCTCAAAATTTAAAAGTAAAGGAGCTTAAATGGAACTTAAAGAAATAATAAATTGTATAGAAATTTGAAAAAACAATTTGATTTGACACATAAAAATATACTTTTGCACCCCAAAAAAAAATTAAGAATATGTTTTGGACTTTAGAGTTAGCATCACACTTAGAAGATGCACCTTGGCCGGCAACAAAAGATGAGTTGATTGATTATTCAATACGCTCGGGTTCGCCAGTAGAAGTGATAGAAAATTTGCAAGAATTAGAAAGCGATGAGGGGGAAATTTACGAAAACATTGAAGATGTTTGGCCCGATTTTCCTACCAAAGACGACTTTTTGTTTAACGATGATGAGTATTAAACTCAATGCTATTACTTAGTAAAATGAAATAAATAACTTAATCCATTTGAGTTTCATATTTTCTGATTTACTTTGTCAAAAATACTCAATGTAGGGTTTCCACTATGTTTCCGTTTTTTGACTCGGATTTCAAAAATTAGCTGTTTCAAATTTGGATCGATTTATTTCTTAAACTTTACTTAACTGTTACACAAAAATTTAATTTAGATTTTTATAAGCGAGAGTTTGAATACCAATTTAATTACAGCATGTTACACAAAAATTTTGAATTTAATTTGGTGAGCTTGAGGTAAAAAACGCAGGCATAGCCAACAATTACGACGAGTATTTTTAACAAAAATGTTTGTGCTGAACTTGATTTAGTATCTTAATATTAAAAAGAAATTTGTGTTGCATTTTATAGTTAATTTGGTACAACTCGTATAAATTTTTGGTCCCGCTTTCTGCTACTTCCGCTCCCAAATAATTTGGGAAACGGATCCGCTGCAATCGGGGCTAAAATTTCATATTTTGCTAAGCCGTTGTAACTCATAAAAAATTTGTTGAAAATTTTTACTGTTGTCTTTTGCATTATATAAAAGTGATATAATTTATTTTTTCAGCCATTTTGAGGCTTAGTTGATAGCGAGTTTGGATAAACTTATGTCACCATAAGCATATTGAATAAAGATTTGACATTAGCCGAATAAATAAACTGACTGACCAATTACGAGCAACCTAACTCCTCAACCGATACTTCATCATTGTTGGGAAAACAATTACCAGAGGGTAATGCTTTTGGTACATAACGATCCAAATTTGGATCGTATAAAGATTTTTCTAAAAACTGTACTAATTGATCTATTTCTAATTCAGTTAAGCCTAAAGGTTTAAAATTATTATGTAATGCACTTTCTGGCACATTGGGGTTTTCTTTTACCGCATTGTTTTTATAAGTAACTAACGCTTTTAAAGAAGTAAAAGAAGCACCGTGTCCGTAAAAAGGAGAATCGGCTAAATTATACAATTGAGGAACTTTAAATTTATAATTATCCGCTTCATTGTTAGTAAAACCACCTCTACCAAGATTAGCGGTTTCTGTTTCTTTTTGGTTTTTAATTAATATACCCTCTTGTTGGCTTAAATCTTCCATACCTAAAGCGTAAAAGTTCATTGAATTTAACGCTGGCCCATTATGACATGTAGTGCACTTTGCTTTAGAGAAAAACAACAAGGCGCCTTTTTTCTCTGTTTCTGTTAAAGCATTAACCTGCCCGTTTAACCATTTTTGAAAAGGTGCTTCATTGCTTATTAAGGCCCTTTCGTATGCAGCTACTGCCAAACCCATGTGTTCATTGTTTACAGAGTCAATTGGCAAATTTGGAAATGCATTTTTAAAAAGCGAAACATATTCTGCTTTTTTAAATAAGTAACTTGTTGCGTTTAAATGGTGAACATCCATAGCAGCAATAGCTTGTGTTTCTACGCCTTCGTAACCTAAATTATTAACTGCTTTTGGTGTATCATCTGTCCAATATTGTTGTGTACCTTCATTTGTACCATTTGCCCCAAACTGCCCATTCCACAGCATATTTTTTTGGTAGGCAACGTTTATAGTGGTAGGTGTTCTAATTGGTTGCACATCTACATTTTTCGCCTCGTAATTTTCTGCAATCTTTCTACCTTCACCTTGATGCCCAAAGCCCAAGCCGCCTTCGCCGATGCCTTGCATTAAACAAGCCTGAAAGCCTGCTTTGGCATTGTGGCAACTTGCACAAGAGTATGAATTTTGACCTTTTAAATTATTTGGATTAATGGCTAAGCCTGTTTCGTGAAACAAAAATTTGCCTAAAGTAATTTTTGGCAGATTTAAGGTGTTTTTTTCATCTTGTGGTAAACTATTAAAATCGTTACCAACAGGTAACCTATAAAATTCCAGTTCTGTATTAGGGGCAGATTTTTTTATGGCATCATACAAAGCAAAATCTAACGGGCTTTGTTCTGTCATATCTTCTACACAAGACTGCATAAATAAAATAAATACTGATATAATAGATAGAACTTTCACAATCTTCATATAAAAATAACAATTTTACGTTTAAAAAAAGAATGAAGCGTTGAGGCATAAAAAAAAGGAACAAAAATTTGTTCCTTTTATATTACGTTAAGCGTCTGTTTCTTGTTCGCTTTTTTTACCTTTTTTTATGGCAATTGTTATCTTCTTTTCTTTTTTGTCAAAACCTATTAGTAAGGTATCCCCCTGTTTTGGATTACCATTTAAGATTTCTTCTGCTAATGGGTCTTCCAAATATTTTTGTAGGGCGCGGTGTAATGGTCGCGCTCCATATTGTGGGTCGTACCCCTTTTCGGCTAAAAAATCTTTAGCGTCATTGGTTAACTCTATTTTGTAACCTATGTTATTTAAACGTTCGTATACATCTTTTAAAGCAATATCAATTATTTTATGAATATTTTCTTTATTTAAAGAGTTGAAAATAACAACGTCGTCAATTCTGTTTAGAAACTCTGGTGAAAAGGTTTTCTTTAAAGATTTTTGGATTACCGATTTAGCATAATCGCCACTTTCGTCTTCTTTGGCTTTGGTACTAAAACCAATTCCTTCACCAAAATCTTTTAACTGTCGCACCCCAATGTTAGAGGTCATTATTATTAACGAATTTTTGAAATCTACTTTACGGCCTAAACCATCTGTTAATTGGCCATCATCTAATACTTGCAATAAAATATTAAATACATCAGGATGTGCTTTTTCAATTTCATCTAATAATATTACTGAATATGGCTTTCTTCTTACTTTTTCGGTTAGCTGGCCACCTTCTTCGTAACCTACATAGCCTGGAGGCGCGCCAATTAATCGAGAAACAGAGAATTTCTCCATATATTCCGACATATCAATTCTAACTAAGGTATCATCATTATCAAATAAATAACGGGCTAATGCTTTTGCCAATTCTGATTTGCCAACACCAGTTGGACCTAAAAATATAAAGGATCCAATTGGTTTTTTAGGATCTTTTAAACCTACTCGATTACGCTGTATAGCTTTTGTAATTTTTGCGATAGCTTCATCTTGCCCAATAATTACTTTTTGTAAATCTTGTTTCATATTTACAAGTCGCTTGCTTTCGCTTTGCGCTACTCGCTTAACAGGTATTCCAGTCATCATAGCTACTACTTCGGCAATGTCTTCTTCCGTTACTGGGTGTTTTTTCTCACTTACTTCATTTTCCCACTTCTTCTTAGCTACATTAAGTTCTTCTAATAAGTTTTTTTCAGAATCTCTTAGCCTTGCAGCTTCTTCATATTTTTGCTTTTTTACAACCTGATTTTTCTCTTTTTTTACATCTTCAATTTTGTTTTCTAAAATAACAATTTCTTCAGGTACGTGTATATTTTTAAGATGCACCCGCGCACCTACTTCATCTAATACATCAATGGCTTTATCTGGCAAAAACTTATCAGTAATATATCTAACACTCATAGCAACGCAGGCTACAATAGCTTCTTCTGAGTAGTTAACATTATGATAATCTTCGTACTTGTTTTTTATATTTTGAAGAATATTAATGGTTTCATCTACAGATGGTGGGTCAACCAAAACTTTTTGGAATCGCCTATCTAAAGCTCCATCTTTTTCTATGTATTGCCGGTATTCATCAAGGGTAGAAGCGCCTATGGTTTGCAGCTCACCTCTTGCTAAAGCGGGTTTAAAAATGTTGGAAGCATCTAAAGAACCAGTAGCACCGCCTGCGCCAACAATGGTATGAATTTCATCAATAAATAAAATTACATCCCTGTTTTTTTCCAGCTCATTCATTATAGCTTTCATGCGCTCTTCAAACTGACCGCGATATTTTGTACCTGCTACCAAGGCTGCCAAATCTAACATTACCAATCGCTTATCAAACAAAACACGGCTACATTGTCGCTTATTAATTTTTAAGGCTAAACCTTCTACAATGGCAGTTTTACCAACGCCTGGCTCACCAATTAAAATCGGATTGTTCTTTTTTCTACGACTTAGTATTTGCGAAACACGTTCTATTTCTGTTTCGCGACCAACAATCGGATCTAAACGCCCATCTTCTGCCAAACGAGTAATATCTCTACCAAAATTATCTAAAACAGGCGTTTTAGATTTGGCATTACCCTTGTTACTTTTCGAACCCGATCTTGAGGAACCTTTATCCTCTGCAAACGGGTCTTCTTCTTCACGATCTCCGCCACGTCCGGAGTCGCTTATTATTTCTCCATTCATAAATTCTAACTCTGTTTTAAATAAATCATAATCTATCTCAAATTGATGCAATATCTGCGAGGCAATATTGTCTTTGTTTTTTAAAATAGATAACATTAAATGTTCTGTGTCAATTTCAACACTATTTAACAACTTGGCCTCAAGCATAGTGATACGCAATATTTTTTCGGCCTGTTTGGTTAGTGGCAATTGACCCACATTATAATTAGGATGCGATACTTTTTCTTTAACCGCCCCTTCAATGGTTTTTCTTAGATCGTTAATGTCAACATCTAGTGATTCTAATACGTTTATTGCGGCACATTCGCCTTGGCGTATTAAACCTAACAGCAGATGTTCAATACCAATGTGATCGTGGCCCAACCTAAGAGCTTCCTCTCTGCTAAACGAAATCACTTCTTTTACTTTTGCTGAAAAATTCTTTTCCATATATATAGTAGTGTCAAAAATTAAACCATGTGTAATATACCTTGTAAAGCTACTTCATTATTTTTAATTATGAGACAAACTGTACCTTTTTGTGTGTTAAAATTACTTTTTTTGCCAAAGTGGCAGTTTAGTAAATTAAAAATCAACTTAAATACTAACTTTTTAGTTTTTAGGTTTAGAAATGAGATAAAAAATAAATGAACCCACTAACTTTGTTAATTTTCGATATACTTTTTTGAAAAACCTTGTACAGGCCTCACTAAGATTCCGTTTTTCAACTCGTCTATCAAAAAATGACTTTATCATAGTTGGTCAATTTATTTTCTCATCATATTTTAGCTATAAATGTTTTATGTACTGCTATTGTATTATTTTTGCTATTATCGAATTTAAAATTAAAGATTCTTCATATTGAAAAAAATAGACTTTTTACTGATGAAGTCCTACATTGGGCCTTTTATCATCACTTTTATAATTGCATTGTTTGTTTTGTTAATGCAATTTTTGTGGTTACACATTGATGATTTGATTGGTAAAGGTTTAAATATTTTAATTGTAGCAGAATTAATATTTTATTCGTGTGCTAACTTGGTGCCAATGGCTTTACCAATTGCTGTTTTACTTTCTTCAATAATGACTTTTGGTAACTTGGGCGAACATTACGAATTGGTAGCTTTTAAATCATCTGGTGTTTCTTTACTGCGTATTATGAGCAGTTTATTTGTTTTTGCCATCTTTCTTGCCGTATTTGCTTTTTTCTTTTCTAATTATATTTTGCCAAAGGCTAATTTAAAATATGGTGCTTTGTTACACGCTATATCTTCTAAAAGCCCTGCTTTTAATATTAGTGAAGGTTCTTTTTATAATGGCATAAGTGGTTATAGTATTAAGGCTCAAAAAAAATCGGATGATGGTAGCACTTTGTATGATTTAATGATTTACGATCATACCAAAAGCAAAGGCAATACTAATGTAATATTAGCTGAGGAAGCAGCAATGGAAACCATTAATAATGGTAAGTTTTTAAAATTACACTTAAAAAATGGAGAACAGTACGATGAAATGCAGACTAAACCGATACCTCGTGGTGACGATAAATATGAGCACACTCGCACCAAATTTAACTCGTTTGTAAAAGTGCTTGATATGTCGAGTTTTGAAATGAAACAAATTAGCGAAGATTTATTTAAGAAGAATTATAAAATGCTTAATGTTAAACAATTGAGTTTTTTTATGGATTCAATTAATAAAGAGATTGACAAGCGGGGAAATATTTTACAAAAACATATTAACCGTTATGTAAAGTTAGAGCCTGATACTATAAATAGAGTTTGTCCTGTGCCAGAAAAAATAGTGTTTGTTGATACCATTTCTGAAACAACTAACACACTTTTAGATGTGTTACCACGCAAAAGTAAAGCAACTATTTTGCTGAATGCACTTAATAACATTAAAAACTCAAAAAGCTATGTAAAAGTTGCTAAACGTGATGTTGAGATGAGAGAAAAAGCCAAAAATAAATATAATATGGAGTGGCATAGAAAGTTTACCTTATCTTTTGCTTGCATAGTTTTGTTTTTTGTTGGGGCACCATTGGGGGCAATTACCCGCAAAGGCGGCTTAGGCTTACCAATGATTTTAGCTATTATGTTTTTTGTTATTTATCATCTGCTCAATACTTTTGGTAAAGAGTTAGCAGAGCAATTTGTATTAACACCTTTTTTAGGAATGTGGTTAGCTACCATAATATTAGCTCCTTTAGGCGCATTTTTAACCTACAAAGCAGTTAACGATAGCAACATGATAAATACGGATGCCTATAAAGATGCGGTTAAAAAAATTGCCGAAAAACTTACTAAAAAACGAAAACCTCAAAGTATATGAGGGTATTACAAATTTGCAAAAAAATACCAATACCCGCCAAAGATGGAGAAGCATTAGCCATTTTAAATTTAACCGAACTGTTGGCACAAAAAAATGCTACAATAACCTTGTTAGCAATGTCAACACCAAAACACAAGGGTGTAAATAGTAAATTGCCAAGTCCTATCAATCAATCCGTTGTTTATCAACAACACTTTGTTAATACTAATTTTAATCTAACAAGTTTTTTTGCCGCTCTTTTTAAAAAAGAAAGCTACCCGATACAACGTTTCTATTGCAAAAAATTTGAATCACTCATTATTAAACAACTAAAAACTAAGCAATACGATATTGTTCAATTAGAAGGCCTGTATTTAACTCCATATATAGCATCAATTAAAAAACACAGTACAGCAAAAATTGTTTTAAGAGCGCATAATGTTGAACACGAACTATGGTATAAGTTGGCCAAAAATTCAAATAATTATTTTAAAAGAATTTTGTTTAAAAGAAATGCAAAAGAATTAAAAAAAGCGGAGCAAATTAGTTTTTCTATTTTAGATGCCGTTGTAAGTATATCAACTTCGGACGAAGCATATTTTAAACACCACCAAAAAGCACCTGTATACAACTTACCGTTTGGTATTAATATTAATAATTATAACATAAAAAACCAACCCTTTAATAATACAATTGCCTTTATTGGCTCGTTAGATTGGTTGCCCAATTTAGAAGGTTTACATTGGTTTTTAAACCAAGTATTTCCGCTAGTGTTAAATGTTTTGCCAGATGTAAAATTTTATATAGCCGGAAGAAATTTAAAAGATGCCGAGCAGTTTAAACAACACAATTCAACCCAAATTGTAGGCGAAGTTGATGATGCCAAAGCTTTTATTGCAGCACATTCTGTTTTTGTAGTGCCTTTGCTTTCTGGTAGTGGCATGCGAATAAAAATTATTGAAGCGATGGCTTTAAAAAGAGCAGTAGTTTCAACAAGTTTAGGGGCGGCAGGCATCAACTACACCAAGCAAAAAAATATTGATATTGCTGATGAGGCTATGGAATTTGCAACTGCAATTATTAAATTGTTACAAAATAAAAAAGCAATAACTGCAATGGGTGAAAATGCACACAAATTGGTTGTTGAACAATATAATAATGATATCTTGGGCCACCAATTAATCCAGTTTTATAACCGTCTAATTCGTTGATTGTATTAAAAGTCATATTTTTTATTGCCTTATTTGCTTTGGTGTTTAATTACCTATTGTATCCATTAAGCCTTTCAATATTAGCCAAAAACAAACAAATTAACATTCCGTTTTATACCCAAACTGAAACCACTTTACCAATTGTTTATATTTTAATGGCGGTTTATAACGAAGAAAAAGTAATTCAGCAAAAAATAAACTCTATCTTTTCTACCAATTATCCAATAAGTAAAATTAATGTATTAATTGGGTCAGATGGTTCAACAGATAATACGAACCAGCTTATAAAAAGCCATCTTAATAAAAAAAATATTGAACTAATTGAGTTTGGTGGCCGAAACGGGAAACCACAAATTATTAATAAATTGGTAACGCAGTTTAAACAAAAATATACAAACCAAGCAAGCGAAACTGTTTTTATAATGACAGATGCCAATGTAATGTTTACCGAAAATACGATTTACCAATTAACCAAATATTTTAAAAGTGAGCATGTTGGAATAGTTGGAGCAGATATAAAAAACAAAAATATTCAACCTAATAAAGGCATCGGATTTTTAGAGCATTTTTACGTGGCCAATGAAAACAACATCCGAAAAAATGAAAGTATTTTGTATGGCAAAGCAATGGGTATTTTTGGCGGTTGCTATGCTATTAAACCAAGCTTATATTATAAAGTGCCCCCTAATTTTTTGGTTGATGATTTTTTTCTTTCTATGAAAGTAATAGAAGCTAATAATATGGTGTTGCAAAACCCAAATGCTATTGCTTTTGAAGATGTTCCTAACAACATTGCCGAAGAGTTTAAAAGAAAGCGAAGAATAGGAGCAGGCAACTTTCAAAATTTAATATATTTTAAAAATTTATGGTGGGGCAAACTTACTAATACCGCATTTATATTTATTGCACATAAGCTATTACGTTGGTTGGGGCCTTTCTTTTTAATTATCATTTTTATAAGTGCTGCTTTGTTAAGCGGTGTTCATTTTTTTTATAAGATGGCTTTTATAGTACAAATTTTATTTTTATTAAATACCCTAATTTATATGGTTTTAAAAGATGTGATAAGTATGCCGAAATTTTCTAAAATTATCGCTTACTTTTACACCATGAACATAGCTTTATTAAGGGGCTTTTTCGATTTTTTAAAAGGAATAAATAGCGGTATTTGGGAACCCACTAAACGGAATATTACAGCATGAACAATACAATAAAAATAGACACAATTGAAGCGGCTATTGAAGACATTAAAAACGGAAAATTAGTAGTAGTAATTGATGATGAAGACCGAGAAAATGAAGGCGATTTAATAACCGCAGCAGAAAATGCGACGCCCGAAGTAATTAACTTTATGGCAAAATATGGCAGAGGTTTAATTTGTACACCTCTGCTACAAGCAAGATGTAAAGAGTTGGATTTGCCGATGATGGTTGATGTGAATACCGCATCACACAAAACACCATTTACCGTTTCGGTTGATTTGTTGGGCCACGGCTGCACCACAGGTATTTCTGCCTCCGATAGATCTAAAACGGTATTGGCTTTAGTTGATAAAAACACTAAACCTTCCGATTTGGGGAGGCCTGGACATATATTTCCATTAAGAGCTAAAAACGGTGGCGTGTTGCGCCGTACTGGCCATACCGAAGCAACTATAGATTTATCGCGACTTGCAGGTTTTGCTTCAGCTGGCGTTTTAGTGGAGATAATGAATGAAGATGGTACCATGGCCAGACTGCCCGAGCTAAGAAAATTTGCTGATCAACACGATTTAAAACTGATAACCATAAAAGATTTAGTAGCTTACCGGTTGAAAACTGAAACTTTAATTAAAAAAGAAGTTACCGTTGATATGCCTACAAAATGGGGCGATTTTAAACTAATTGCTTACCAGCAAACCAACACCAACGAAAATCACCTCGCCATAGTAAAAGGAGCGTGGGAAGAAAATGAACCCGTTTTGGTTAGAGTACATTCTTCTTGTTTTACTGGCGATATTATTGGGTCTCTAAAATGCGATTGCGGAGATCAGTTGAATACCGCATTACAAAATATTGAACAAGCTGGTAAAGGTGTGGTATTATATATGAACCAAGAAGGCAGAGGTATAGGATTGATAAATAAATTAAAGGCCTACAAACTACAAGAAGAAGGGTTAGATACGGTGCAAGCCAACGAATCTTTAGGCTTTAAAGCCGATCAGCGCGATTATGGAGTTGGGGCTCAAATTTTATGCGACTTGGGGGTTAAAAAAATAAAATTAATGACTAATAATCCCAAAAAACGAGTTGCATTAAGTGGTTATAATTTAGAAATTGTTGAAAACGTAGCCATAGAAATAAAACCCAACCATCATAACCAAAAATATTTGACTACCAAACGAGATAAATTAGGCCACGAAATTTTAAAATAAATTTTTTAGAAGCGAAACAGAAAAGGCTCGCATTAACTTTTGGTCCTGCCTTACATTGCAAGTCCTCGCTTGCCATGGCACAAAGCCTTGCTGCAGCTGTGGGCTTTCCATTACAGTCAGGGCTATATTAAAAAATTCGCAGCACCGTAATTACTTTTTATTAGGTGCCAACGCATAAAATTGTTGTCTCAAACATTGTTTAAAACCATGCTTTTGCGGTTATTTGCGTTTTGTAAAATTATGGATAAACAAATATTTAAATTTACTATTCTAATTGCTATAATGCTATTGCAATTTTCAACTAAAGCACAGCTAAATGTTACTTTAGATTCGGTAGAAGTTACCGCAACTAAAATACCAAGCCCTATATTTAATACTGGCAAAAGTATTAGCATTTTAGATAGTAAAACCATTAACAACTTACCCGTAAGCACTGTTGACGAGTTGTTGCGTTACGTAGTTGGCGTAAATGTAAATGCCCGCCAGGCCTTTGGAGTACAAAGCGATATTGGTTTGCGTGGCAGCACCTTTGCCCAAGTACTTTTTGTTATAGATGATGTACGAATGAACGACCCACTTACCGCACACTTTAATAATAACATACCAGTTGCTTTGCACGAAATTGCTTCTATAGAAATAGTACGTGGCCCGGCAGCAGCAGCTTATGGTGCCGATGCTGTTGGTGGTTTAATACACATCAAAACCAAAACCTATATGGCTCAAGCATCTAACAAAAAAACAATAAATGCAAATGGAGAGTTTGGCCTTGGAGCTAATAAATATGGCTATTCAGATGTAGCAGTATCATACCATAATCCAAAATGGTACGCCTCTGCCAGCGTAAAAACCAACATTGCCGATGGGGAAACCTTAGTAAATCCAAATTTTGCAAAAGGCACCTCAACCGATAGTTTGTTTAACAATTACTTTAATTTAAAAACATATTCTGCGGCGCTAACACACTTTGTAAACGATAAAACTAAATTTTACGCAAGGCTTGGTTACGATGAAAGAGATTTTAGCGCAAAATATTTTTATACCGCCAACCCTTACGATGAGTCAACAGAAATAACCAATAGTTTATGGTCGCAAATTGGTTTTAGTAGCAACAAAAAAGATCATTTTAGCAATACCAACATCGCCTTCAAAACCACTAACGATTTATTTATTTTTAATCCGCTATTTACCCCCAACGAGCATACCACTAATCAATTAGTAGCCAATGCATTTCATTATTATCAATTATCAAATACTATAAAATTAGGTGGTGGTTTGCAGTACATCAACAAAGTTATTAACAGTACCGACAGGGGAGATCACGCTACCAATAACATAGCCTTATTTGTAAATGGGCAATCTAAATTTAATAACGACTTAACAGCAAATGCAAGTTTAAGAGCAGAATACGATACTAATTTTGGTTTGGAAATATTACCGCAATTTAGTTTAGCTTACCTGTTAGATAAACTCGTTTTACGTGGTTCGGTTGGTAAATCTATTAGAGCTGCCGATTTTACCGAACGTTATGTTTCTTCTTTAATTCCTAACCTTCCTGAGCTTAGAAATATTGGCAACCCCGTTTTAGAGGCAGAGCGTTTCTGGTCGTTTGAAGCAGGTACAGATTATTATGCTACCAATAATTTAAAAGCCAGTTTTACAGCATTTTACAGAGCAGGCAATAATTTAATTGACTATGTAATTACCAATGCCGATAACATTAACAATGCCACCAACTTGCAAGCTGGCTCAAACTATTTTTACCCAACTAATTTAAACCAAAGCAATACGCTTGGTGTAGAACTTAGCCTGCAAAAAAGCTGGCAACTAAGTGAAGATGTGTCTATAAACGGCCAACTCAACTACACTTTTTTAAATACCACTTCTGATGGAGAAACGCCCTCAAAATATTTAGCCAACCACCCCAACCACAATACAAACTTTTGGCTTACGTTGCAATACCAACAATTTTCAATAAGTAGTATTAATAATTTTATAGTTAGAGATGCCAGTTTTTCTGAAGGGCTTGGCATTGGTTTAGAAGAACAATATTTGTTGAGCAACCTAAAAATAGCTTACACCTTAAACGATAGATTTAAGCCATATTTTAAAATTCACAACTTGTTTAACACCTCATATAGTGATGTATTTGGTGCACAAATGCCTTCCCGCTGGTGGATGGTTGGGCTGGCTTTTTAATGCAAAATCCGATATTATACCAAACAAATTTTAAAATTTTAGTAGCACCTTTTTTAATTAAAATGATTGAATTAGGCATATAATTTCCCAAGGTAAATTACGTTTTATTTTTAATGGAAAAGAAGTTTGAAAGTTTAAGTTT
>ENA-ORXR01000050-ORXR01000050.1-marine-metagenome-genome-assembly--contig:-NODE-50-length-170725-cov-7.829438_pt1 | contig 170725 bp, 138 predicted proteins | sample MGYA00237866_ERZ511479 | MGnify/ENA metagenome assembly ERZ511479 | reverse complement strand
GACTGTGGTAATATTTCAGAAGGGGCTATGAATTGCACAGAAGCGCAACATGAACTGAATCGAAGATCTGAATTTATAGTTAGAGAGTAATTTAACGGAAAATAAGTTATCATAAAATATTCAATGCCAACATATGGAGCTGAAAACTTCTAATATGTTGGCTTTTTTATTCAAAGTTTTTAGTGTTACTTCAAATGAGACTTAACGGAATTATCATAATCAATTGATAAAAAATTACCTAAAGCACAAATCGATACGTCGCCTTTATCAAAAATATATTTTGTGGCTTTTCACCATTGAAAATATTATCTCCTAAGTCACTAAAAAGCTCGTTTTGAGAATTACCAGATTGCGATACATCTTGAGACCAAACCAAAAAGATTTCAGAGCCAGGAATATATTCCCACCGAACTACGAGATTCGATCGAAACTGCACAAACGAAAAATCAGGATTTCCAAAACTGAAATCGGTAGTGCTATCTAAATTTTTATCTACTGAATAAACATCATCCAAAAACGAAATTTGACTGTCTGAAAAAGATAGCGTACGGTCATTAAAAGTCTCCCCCAAAGGATTCGTGACTTCTTTGAAATTAGAATACCGGCCTCTCGAAATAAAAGGTTGCCCCCAATACTGAATGGTTAAGTTTGGGTTAATGGTATAATTGAGGCGGAAAGACATGCTTAAAGTCCGCTGGTCAACGGTTCCGTTAAGGTAAGTGGTTTCACCACCAACATCAATATTATCTATATACTGAAGTTTATTTTTATTGATACGGTATTCTGGGTTCGCAGAAATACTTAAAGCGTTGTACGGTTGGTAGGTAATTCCGAAGTCTACAAAATACGAGCTGTATGAATCATCTGTGCCTTTATTTCCTCCATGAAAAACATTAAATCTAACCTTCTTTCTTCGGTCCGTATTATAACCGTTGAAAAACCCTATTTCAGATGCCATTCGTAATCTTGGGCCACCTCGTAGTGCAAAATTTGAATATTGCTTTGGCTCAAAATTGAAGCCAATATTTGTAAACCAATTATTGTCCCAATTTTGCCAACTATTGGTATTGAATCGAATACTATTATTGTTTCCGCCAAAATCCCAAACACTCCAATGATTGTAATTGATACCTACTTGACGAAAAGTTTCGGTCGGTTTTAGGGTTTGATATCCAACCCAAGTGTAATGTCTAATATCATCGGCTTGACGTTGAAAACCCACGTCATTCAATTCTAATTCTGGCGAACGCCATGTAGCGCCGGTCTCAAACTTCCAATTGCCATTTCCTATTTTTCCTAGTTGTAGATTACCGCCTGTACCGGTAAGTGATGTACGTTGGCTGTCAATAGAAACGTGATCAGCAGCTACTCTTTGAAATAAATGTGTGATCGATCGCTGTGTATTGGCAATTGCCTCGGCACTCCCGTTTACACGACTAAAAATAATATTTCCGCCAACATACCAGTCACGTTCATTCCATTGATGCTTCAGATCAAAACCACCAGTATAGGCGGTATGGTGTAAGAAATCTAATTCTGGCGTTAGATTGTGACGATTGGTTGCGGTAAAAATTCCTCCAACAATAGTATTACTGTCGTTAAAATCTTTTTGAACGCGACCGACCAAGTAATTGGTCAAAGGTTCTACTACCTCTCTCCTGCGATCACCGTTTGAATCAATGGTAGCATATTTTTTAGCAGTTACACTTTCTAATACGCCTATGGCCCAACCATCTTTTGTTTTTCCGCTAAACTTTGCTGCACCTAATATAGCCGTATTCTCAGGTTGGTCAACGAACTCACCATCTTTGGTATTGGGATAGCCCTGCGGACTTCGACCAATACGTCTAGAGTAAAAAAGGTTATCTGAACTAAAGGTATTACCGGCTTCAGAGTTACTAATTTGATAATCAAAAATGTTTTTATTTTCTACAAAGAATGGTCGCTGTTCACGAAAGAATATTTGAAATCCGTCTAAAGCAATCGCAGAAGGGTCAGCTTCTACTTGACCAAAATCAGGATTTACTGTCAAATCTAAAGTTAAATCATTGGTGATCCCAATTTTAGCATCAAGCCCACCTGTAATTTGAGAATCGTTACCATCGCGAAAGGGATTGCCTGCTTCTGCTTCGTAGGTTTCAAGTTTAGCCACCGTATACGGTTGAATCTCCAATTGTTTTTGAGGTTCTAGATTGATCAATCCGTTTAGTAAACCAAATTCGCTAACAAAACCAGGTGTATCTTGTTTAATTCGCTGCCAGGTCGAACGTTCTTCAGCGCGAAAATATTGACGCATCACTTGCAGGCCCCAAACTTGTTCGCCTGATTTTCCGAATTTCAACTGGCTTAGTGGAATCTTCATTTCTACGGTATAGCCTTCTTTGTCTTTATTTGATTTTGTATACCAAATCGGATTCCAACTTTCATCTTCATTACCGCCGTTATTTGATTCGAAAAGATCTGCTTTTACCCCCGCAGCGGTAGTTATAAAACCAAAGGCAGAGCGCTTGTCGTGATAACTATCAATAAATAAACCCACCCAATCACCTTGAAAACCATCTCGCCTTGAAAGGCGCATTTCAATTTTATCAGGCTCAGTATCATATGCTCGAATACCAACGTACAAGAATTTTTGATCGTAAACGATTTTGAATTTGGTTTGCTGGTCTGGTTGGGTGTTCTCGTCTGGTCGTTGCTCCATAAAGTCACCTTCCCATGCGACTGTATCCCATGCAAGATCATCAAGTAAGCCATCTATGTCAGGAGCTAAGGTCTCGTTTAAAAATGTTGTAGTATAAGTTCTTTGAACAACTAGGTCTGTTTTGGTAGAATCTTGAGAAAATAGAACTGTTTGTGCAATAAAAATTGCACAAACAGTGAGTAAGTTGGTCTTCATGTTTTTCGATTAATGATTGATGTGACTTAAAGACTTGCAATAAATGTAGTAGTTACAGAAAACTTGAGTTTTAAGTTATTTTTAACATTTTTATGATAACCAACGCGAGTTAGTCGTTTAAAAGTAATAGTAATATAAACATAGAATGGGCGAAATAACGCAGTATTAACTGGGTGTATATATTGGGATAGATGAGGGAAGTATCACCTCAAATACATGTTGCCATTGATTGTAGATAGTTGCAATTGGTTTGAGGCTTTACCTAAACTACCAGCTAATTTTTGACCTATATGACGATTTGAAGAAGTGAATTTTAGTTTTTCGTCAGCATAAATATCCCCATGAATAGTTTCTGCAACTAATTGGGCATCGACTATTTTAAGATCAATTTCACCATTGATAGTATTCAATTTTAAATCGCCACTATATGCTGCGATATCAATATCACCATTGATAAGGTCTGCTTCAAAATCGCCGTTAATGATGTCAGATTTTAAACTGCCATTAATGCTACTTATTTTAAACTTAGCGTTTTTTGGAACATAGATCACGTAATTAAATTTATACCTGTCCCCAGAGTTGTAATATCCATTATTGCTTTTTGAGTTCGTCTTATTCCATTCCTTACGAAATGCCTTAAATATGGGCTTAGCGTTCGAAATGATTGAAATAGTACTTGATCGCTCATCTATATCCAAAGTATAAAGGTCTAGATACTTTCCATCTTCAGTTGTAAGATCTGCTTTGAAATAAATATCTGATTTGTCCCATGTTTTTACCTCTATAAAGGAAGCAAATTTCACATCAATGTCAATATATTGATTTTGATAATTAATGTTTTTTTCAATGCTTTTCTGAGCATTTGTGGTGAGGCAGATGAAACCTAATATCAGCGTGATTTTTAAATTTTTCATGATTGTTCGTTTTTCTTATGATGAATTAATTTGATTATCCTTTTCTTAAATAAATATTTCCGTTTGTTGTTTTTAATTGAATTTGTACTCCTCCGCTATTGATAGAGCCTTTTACTCTTTGGCTAGCAATAGCGCGCATGCCATCTTTTTCTGGAATAGACAGTTCAAAATTTGAATAGATTTCTCCATTAATAGTACCTAATGAAAGATTTGCCGGAGTGTCATTTGGTAATGAAATGTCAAGCACGCCATTGGTAGAATAAATGGTGATAGGTGAATTTTGACTAACCTTTGAGAACATGATGTCAATGCCTCCATTTAAAGAATTTGCGGTTATTGGCCCACTTACATTGGTAATTTTAATACCTCCGTTTAGTTTTGCGTTGGCTTCTATTTCGCCTCGAAAACCGGATATTTCAATATCTGCTTGGCTTACACCAGTTGTGGTAACAGCAATGTTTTGAGAGGCTGGCAAATAAATTTCTGCACTACCTTTATTTCCTTTTTTTAGGTTTCTTACGATAAGATTGTTGCCTTCTTTGATGACATAAAACCCTACGTCGGTGTTATCTGTTCCGTCATCGCCAACAAGCTTTAAACCTTTGGCTCTCTCCGGAATTTTATGAGAACCTTCCGTTTTTATTAACAGTTCGTTACTGCTATGCGTTTTTACCATAATATCTGCTCGAGATTCAATTTTTACCCATTCAATGCCATCTAGAGACTTATTGAATTCTTGTGCTTTTGTTATTGTGGTACAAGCAAAAAGGATTAAGAGGAATGCTAATTTTTTCATGATTTTTCGTTTTTTGGTGCTTCTTATATTCTTAGCACAGGTTATTATATGATGTTTGGTAATATTGATTTCAATTCTTCTTTAACAAAAGGCTGAGTGTCTTCTTGGTCTAAAAGAAATTGCATAGGTGCAATCGCTTTTTTCTCTTGTATTTTAGCAAGAAGATGAATGATGGTAATTTGAATACCTGGGTCTTTTTCGTTTTTTAGCGCCTTTATGAAACTGCTTTTTACAGTTTCTGATGTGGTAAAACGGCTAAGGACTTCAACAGCAGTTCTGCGTACATTTGTATTTTCATCGTGTAGCATACGATCGGTCAACGCACTAACAATTGCTTCATCTGGCTCGGTAAATTCTTCAATAAAATTTACACCTTGAATACGTTTACTGGCAGACTTGTTGCCCATTAGAGATAGTACAGCGGTTTGCTTAAGAGTATGAGATTCGTCAGTTAACTGAGCAATTTCTGAATTTGATACCTGAGCTTGTTGTTGTTTTCCGAAAAAATATACACTAAAAAGAACTACGACGCTAGCTGCTATTTTTAGAAAATTATTTGTCCAATTATTTTTTTTAGGAAAGGGTGAACGACCAATTGAAACTATTTTTGAACTACTTTGCTTTTCGGCCTTTAATTGTTCAAAGAAGTTTTTCTGTACACTTTTGGAAGGGATAATAATAGGTTCACTTTTAATTGTTTTCAAGAGCATTTGAATATCGTCTAATTCAGCGGTACAACTAGAACATTCGGCCAAATGAATTTCAACCCTTCGCTTTTGCAAATCAGTTAAAAGATTATCTATATAATCGGGTAGTAATTCTATGATATGACGTTGTTTCATCTTTATTGTTTTTGAAAATAAATAGCTTTTAGTTTTTGAAGAGCTCTACTTACCTTCGTTTTCACCGCTCCAGGTGTGCTGCCAACAATTTCGGCCAATTCTGTATATTTAATTTCTTGAAGTCGGTTTAGAACTATAAGTTCTCGGTCGGAAGCATCTAATTTATTTAATGCCAGATGTAAATCTGAATAATCTTCCACGATTTCATGACCCGCTGTAGACGAGTAAGCAACCATCTCTATATCCTCATGGTTTTTATTTGATCTTCTATAATGTGTACTTAAAGTATTTCTTGCAATGGTAAACATCCAAGACACAAATTTTCCGTTATTATATGAGGCTCTATACTTCATCAGTTTATAAAATACTTCTTGTGTAATATCTTCACTTAGCATTCGATCGCCACACATTTTATGCAAAAAATTAAATAGGTGTACATGATGTCTTTCAAACAGAATTTTGAGATGATCTAAATTTCCGTTAGCAACTTGTTGCATTAATTTCTCGTCGGTTGGCTTGTGCAAAAGAGAACGTTTTTAGTTGGTCTTCGTTATTATATAATCAAAAAATCACAAAAGGTTACATCAAGAGATAAAAAAATCGCATCAATATAAATTGATGCGATATTATTTTAAATACTAAGCAATTGAACAAAAGGAGTATTAATCTATTTTTTAAATGGTTTTTCTATTCTTCCGATGCTCCTAAAGAAGTGAACTCTTTAATAGCTTGATTGGGTTCAATAATATTATATCCTTTCCAAAATTCAGGATCATAATTGGGCATATAGGTGGGCAACACATCATTGTGCTCTTTGAATGCAGTAAGTTGCGATGAGCTAATGGCACTTTCATCAAATACAATCAACTCATAGCGATTGGTATTCCCAAAAGCGGCATCGACTTTCATAGAAAGTTCATTTTGTTTGTTTCTGCCTTTTACTACTTTATTTAACTCAATTATTTTCAAAGGCCTTTTGAAACCACCTCGAGTACCCTTCGTAATATCGTAGTAACTCAAATGGTATTTTTGGTCATCTCCTTTCGTAAAGATTATTTTGCCTTTGGCTAAATATTCATTTATAGATACGCCGAGTAAGCTAAAATCACGCAGCGGTTTTACATTTTCAAAATCCATTCTGATGAGCGCAAAATCTTCAGAGTTGATATATAATTTTCCTTTATAATCTTCTGAACGCTTTGGAGTAAAACTAATAACATAAACTGCCGCATCACCCAAGTAGGTAAAATCATCGAGCGTGAATTTATAGCGACCTGGTTTGAATATTACATTATAATCGGTGTCTTCAAAAATGGGTAGATTTTCATAAAGGTTGCCGAGAGTTCGTTTCTTATAATTTGAAAAGTACTTTTTACGGTTTTCTTTATTTTTTTTTTCTTCTTCTAACTTTTTGTTTAAGGCTGCCACATCTGTAGAATCAACATCAGCTTCAAAAAGTTCATCACCTTCTATTTTGGTGCCGAAAAGACCCGACTTAATTTTGAAGTACGAGTCGGTCTTTACATTTTCTTTTATAATCGTATTAAATTTTTCTTCAAGAACTTCAAAATCTAATTCAAGACTTTTATCATATAATTCTGAGGCTTTAATGAGATCTAATTTGTGCTCATCAGCATCTTCACCGCCATAGAGATCACCAAGTACTTCGGTGTAGTAGGTATTGCTCTTTGGTACTTGACTAATTAAATTATCGATAAACTTTTTATCAAATGCTTCTATGGTTGATTTTTTGAGTGTGTAATCTGTTTTCAAGATTCTATTGCCATAGGTTTCACGAAGGAAAATGCGTTTTTTGGTCAATCCTAAATTGTAGTTTTTTGAAATACTATCTTCTACCAGTTCAATTATTTCTTCTGGCGTAAAATTTTTGTTAGTTACAATTACAGGATTCAATTCTATGGCCTTAGCCGATAAAATAATTGTAGTTTCTGTAAACTGATCTATTGGTTTTGCTATTGAGGCATAACCGATACATGAGATAAATAAAGAATCAGTCGGTTGTATGTCACGATCTAGTTGAAATGAAAAACGGCCTTCTTCATTGGTGATAACACCTTTATTTTTTAATTGAACGGTAACATACGGAATAGGTTTTTGGGTAGCCGAGTCTACAATTACGGAGCTTAGTGTCTGAGCATGACCAAAAAATGAAATTAGAAGCATTAAAAAAAATAGAATTGATTGCGGCATATTTTATTGTGAATAAAATTTTGAACAAAAAAAGGTATAGCTAGTGAACTATGCCTCTCTTTTTAGGTTTTTTTAATACGGATTTATTCTTTTTTTAACGGAATATAACAAGCAACACCAAAAGATGAAGACGATATCGGAAAGAAAATGTTACTTCAGAAAATATTGATGTAAACTTAATGGCAACCACAATCATCTTGACCACATGCCTTGGTGGTGCTTTTTTTAGTAACAAAAAGTGCTTTCGGAAGAAAGAATTTCTTCACAATATAACCAACAGCTAAGGTTACGGTGATATAGACTAAAGTGGTTTGAAGAATTTCCATCATTATTTCAAAATTTGATAAGCAATTAAAGCAACAATATAGGCAAAAACGCTCATAAAAACTAGTTGAGCCGCTGGCCACTTCCAAGTATTTGTTTCTCTTTTTACTACAGCTAAAGTACTCATACATTGCATTGCAAAAGCATAAAATAATAAGAGCGAAATACCCGAGGCCAAATTGAATAAAGGTTTTTCTGTTGTTGGATTGATTTCTGCAGCCATTCGCTGCGTAATAGTCTCTGTATTGTCTTCGCCGCTACCAACGCTATAAATGGTTGCCAAGGTGCCTACAAATACTTCACGTGCGGCAAATGATGTTAACACCGCAATACCAATTTTCCAATCGTAACCTAATGGTTTTACAACAGGTTCAATGGCTTTTCCGGCGTAGCCGATATATGAATTTTCTAATTTAAAACTGGCAATTTCTTGGTTTCTAGCCGATTCAAATAAATATTGTTGTTTAAGGCTTAATGAATCTACCATGGCTAATTTATCTGTTTGATATACATTTTTAGAAAATTTATCCATTAAACCTTTTTTGTAAATTTTAAGTTCAAGATCAATGTTAGCCTTGTTAAAGTCAGATAAGCCTTCTTTTTTAATCTTATTATTTACGATACTTTCAGCATTTTTAAAATTGTCTGAAAACCCGTTAGAACCTAAAAACCATAGAATTATAGAAATTGCTAAAATTATTTTTCCAGCGCCAAAAACGAAGCTCTTGGTCTTTTCCAAAACGGTCAGGGCCACATTTTTAGGAAGTGGTAACTTGTAATTAGGCATTTCAACTACAAAGAAAGATCGACTTTTTATTTTCAAGATTTTATTCAATACCATAGCTGAAAGTATAGCAGCCCCAAAACCAATTAAATAAAGCATCATTAAAGTAAGTGCCTGATAACTTAACCCAATAAAACTTCCTTCAGGAATCACTAAGGATATAATAATTAAATATACAGGTAGCCTAGCCGAGCATGTGGTAAACGGAGTTACCAGAATGGTAATCAATCGCTCTTTCCAATTTTCAATAGTACGTGTAGCCATGACAGCCGGTATGGCACATGCGGTACCAGATATAAGTGGTACCACACTTTTACCGCTGAGCCCAAAAGGACGCATTAAACGATCCATTAAAAATACCACGCGACTCATATATCCTGTTTCTTCTAGCAAGGCTATAAAAAAGAACAAGAATGCAATTTGTGGTATAAAAATTACAATACCACCAATACCAGCTAAAATGCCTTCAGCAATTAAATTGGTAAATGCACCTGCGGGTAAACTATTTTTCACCCAGTCACTCGCAAACGCAAAAAATTCATCAATATAATCTTGTGGCACGCTGCTCCATTCATAAATGGCCTGAAAAATAGTGAGTAATATCAAAAAGAAAATTAGATATCCGAAAACTTTATGAGTTAATACTCTGTCTAGAGAAGCGCGAAAACCTTTGGCAGCTTTTGTATCTACTTTGTAAGTTTCTTTTAATATACCGTTGATAAACTGATATCTTAAAATAGTTTCTTTTTGCTGCAAGCGCTTAAGCTCTGATTTTGATTTGGTTGAAAACGACGAAGAATCTTTAATAAGTGTTTTCTCAATCGGCATAAAGTTGACATCTTGGGTAATGACCAACCATAATTTATACAAATCTTGATTCGGAAATGCGCTTCTTAATTCTTTAAAGTATTCCGGATCAATGACCGAAATGTCTACATTTGGTTGGGATGAGAGATTCTTAAAATCTGCAATTAATTCTTTAAGGCGATCAATACCTGTACCCTTTCTTGTGCTAACTAATGCTATTTTAGTATCTAAAAGCTCTTCTAGCAGTTCAATTTCAACAGAAATACCAGTTCGTGACATTCGATCAGCCATGTTGATCACTAAGATGGTAGGAATCTTTAGGTCTTTGATCTGTGTAAATAACAAAAGGTTTCGTTTCAGATTTTCAACATCTGAAATAACCATAGCAACATCAGGGTGATCTTTATCCTTTTTGTTGAGAAGCAATTCTACTGCGACACTCTCATCTAAAGAAGTGGTATTGAGGCTATACGTACCTGGCAGGTCTAAAATATGAGCTTTTACGCCTCTAGGTAACTTGCAGATGCCCTCTTTTTTTTCAACCGTAATTCCTGGGTAGTTACCTACTTTTTGATTAAGACCTGTAAGCTGATTGAAAACTGAGGTCTTACCTGTATTTGGGTTTCCAATGAGCGCTACATTAATCTGTTTGCTCATATGACTTCAATATCTTGAACGAACTCTAAGGCAATTTGAAGTGCAGTTTCTCTTCGAATTGCAATATGAGAACCATTAACATTAATGTAAATAGGGTCATTAAACGGAGCTATTTGAACGAGTTCAACCTCATTGCCAGGTAAACAACCTAATTCAAGCAATTTAATAGGCAATAGGTCATCTGCAAATTCTTTGATGATTCCTTTTTGTCCACGTTTTAAATCTGCTACCGTTGTACTCAATTTTTATTTAGATTGATTATAAGTAAGAGCAAATTTAATAGAAAATACTTGAATAGATGACCATTTTAGCGAAAAAAGAAAACTTGTAATTATGAAAATAAAAGTTGGCGGAAATCAGCAGCAGTTAGTAGTTCTTTAGTTCAAGATTTGAGGCTGGTAGTGATAAAATTAAAGTTTGACAGCATCTTAATGCTTATTGTAAAAATGGTAAAATAAATATTTTGAAAAAAAATTATTGAGCCAACAAAGAATTAGTTTAAACTTTTGCTGCTAACTGCCAACAGTTTACTCAATTAGGTAGGAAGCCTTTAGGATGTCTAAATCATCCATTAATTTCTCAACATCTTCCATTTTAGTGCCGTCATAAAAACCTCGCACTTGACTTTTTTTATCTACCAGTATAAAATTTTCGGTATGAATCATATCATAAGATCCGCCATCTCCATCAGTTTTAACCGCCATATAAGATTTTCGGGCCAGCTCATAAATTTGTTTCTTGTTGCCTGTTACTAGGTTCCAAATGCGATCATCTATTCCTTTTTCTACAGCGTACTTTTTAAGTTGGGGTACCGAATCAATTTCAGGGGTTACAGAGTGCGACAATAAAAGAACCGTATCGTTTTTCAAACGTTTTTGAATTTCAAGCATGTTTTTGGTCATTATAGGGCAAATAGAAGGGCAGGTTGTAAAGAAAAAATCAGCAATGTAAATCTTGTCTTTATAATCTTCTTGAGTAATGTTTTCTCCGTTTTGATTAGTCAGCGAAAAATCGGCGATTTGATGGTATTTTTTTACGTATTGTAATGAATCATCAACCAATTCAGGGTTGACCATTGATGGTTGATAAATCGGCAATGTTTTTTTGGGTTGAAGCGCGTTGTAAAATAAATAGATGATCACAGCGGAAAGGCATAAGAGAACTATACCGAAGAATTTGAATTTACCGAAAAAAGAAAGCATCTAATTTTTTTATAAAGATACATCAGCAATAAAGAGCTTTCAAAAATATTGTTACCAAGTGGTGCTAATTTTTTCTTAAAAAACAGTCACAGCTAGCACTTACTTTTATAAGAACACGCAAAGGTGTACTTTTGTGCGGTTTAAATTTAGAAAACATACATGGGATTACTTATTAAAATATTAACCTTCGTTCTGATTATCTCAATTCTTGTGATACTTCATGAGTTTGGCCATTACCTTCCTGCGAAATGGTTTAAGACAAGGGTTGAAAAGTTCTACTTGTTTTTTGATTGGAAATTTTCACTTTTTAAAAAGAAAATAGGGGAAACAGAATGGGGTATTGGCTGGTTACCCTTAGGCGGTTATGTGAAAATTGCTGGTATGATCGATGAGAGCATGGATACCGAGCAAATGCAGAAAGACCCCGAGTCTTGGGAGTTTAGGAGTAAGCCTGCCTGGCAACGCTTGATTATTATGTTAGGTGGTGTAACGGTTAACTTTTTTCTAGCTTGGATAATATATTCAGCACTTCTGTTTACAAATGGCGATACGTACATACCGGCTGAAAACCTTAAATATGGTATTTTGGTTGATTCTGTTGGGCAAAAATTAGGTTTACGAACTGGAGATAAAATATTATCAATAGACGGTGAAAAGTCTGTTAAATTTACCGATGCGGCAAAAGATATTCTGTTTGGTGATGAAATTACAGTAAATAGAGACGGAAAAAAAGTAACCATTCAGATCGATGACGAAGGCAAAAAAGATTTTTTAAATAGAAGCGGTAGTAATTTTTTGTTCTATAGAATGCGTCCTTATGTAGATAGAACTTTGAAAGATTATAGTGCTGCTAAAGCTGGAATTTTAGCAGGTGATCTAATTACGGCTGTTAACGGTGAGGAGATAACCTACTATAGCGATTTTTTAGAAAAAATGAAAGTTTTTGATGCCAATGAAAATATTTCAATTGCTGTAGAACGAGACGGTACTAATAAAATCTTTGATTTGAAACTATCAGAAGATAAGAAAGTTGGAATTTACCCAAGTGTCGCTGATTTAAGTGTTACCGATACGTATGACTTTTTAGCTTCTATACCAGCAGGGTTTAAGAAAACAATTAAAGTTTTAACAGATCAAGTACGTCAGTTTAAAATAATATTTAACCGTAAAACAGAGGGTTACAAAAAGGTAAAAGGACCCATTGGCATTGTAGAAATGATGCCACCTGTTTGGGACTGGGATTTCTTCTGGGGATTTCTTGCCTATTTTTCTGTATGGTTAGCTTTTGTAAACTTATTGCCTATTCCAGCGCTTGATGGTGGGCATGTAATGTTCTTGCTTTATGAAATGATTTCAGGTAGACCACCCAGTGAACAAGTTTTAGAAAGAGGTCAAATCATTGGATTTATTATTGTAATGGGCCTGATGGCTGTCATTTTTGGAAATGACATTTGGAATGTAATAAAGAGATTTTTATAGCATTTAAAATAAAACACCTGTTCTATATAAATCCCGCTTGTTTTGTTGCGGTATTTTAAAAATACGATTATATTTGCACCCGCTTTAAGTAATTAAGGCATTGTATTTTCCTCCTTAGCTCAGTTGGTTAGAGCATCTGACTGTTAATCAGAGGGTCCTTGGTTCGAGCCCAAGAGGGGGAGCAAAAGCCGGTCGAAAGACCGGCTTTTTTGTTTTCTAATTCCAAAATGATATACGTGGTATTTATTTTGTTTTTTGAAAAGTTGAATTGTTTTTATATGGTAATTCATTAGATTTTTAAAAGCGTTTAGATTACCCTAAAACCGCATTGGCTAGCAGAATTTCTACGAATCTTCAGCCTTTCAATTCAAAGGTAAATTCGTTGTATTTTAAGCCAAATAAAAATGCTTATTTTAAAATTTATGATTCTTTTTCAACTTTAAAACCTTTGCTTTCTTAATTTTCATAAAACAGGTACACCATTTTATGTATTTCTAGTCGAAAAATTAATTTTCGATAAAGTCTATTATTTCGTTCCTAATGCTAACAAAATGATTTTTTAATCCTTCAAAGTCTTTGTTCGCTATAAGTTCTTTATGAAGTAGAGAGCTTCCCATTCCCGCTCCTACAACACCGGCTTCAAAAAACGATTTGATGTTATCTTTAGTAACCCCACCTGTAGGCAGCAATTTAATTTCATTTAAAGGCGCCAAAACGTCTTTGATGTATTGTGGTCCTAGCTGAGTGGCAGGAAATACTTTAATTGCTGAAGCTCCTAATGACCAGGCTTTGTAAATTTCTGTTGGAGTATAGGCTCCGGGAAAGATAGGAATATTTTGTTGTACACATTGTTTTATAACTTCTTCATTAATAATTGGTGTTACGATAAATTGAGCACCTGCAGCCAAAGCTTTGTTCAAGTCATCTGTATTACAAACGGTTCCTGCTCCTATATTTAAGTGGACAAATTCTGAACGTAATTCAGCTATAATTTTAGCTACACCTTTCGTATTCATGGTAATCTCTAAGGTAAAATAACCAGCTTGAGCATATACTTCTGCAATTTCTCGTATAGTTTCAATTTCTAAGCCCCGAATGATTCCAACAATCGGCGTCTTCTTATAATTTTTCCAAGAAAATGGTGCTTTAATTTGCATGTAATTGTATAATTTTTTTTTGTGCTGTTAAGAGTGCGGTTTCCAAAACGCTATCTCCAAAGCATATGATTTGACCTTTAATAAAAATGCTTTCTAATGCTAGTTTGTATATATGATAAAAGGGCTCGGGCGCAGCAAGAAAGATAGTAGTTTTGTGATTCTTTAGATATGAAAGTTCGTCACCAATTAGCATACCACTTAGCATGAAATAGTTGTCTTTTTTATTACTTTTTTGTAATAAATGTCTAGCTCTTATAGAAAAAAGATTGGCGCTTAATTCTTTATTGAATCCAATCAAAAGACCTTCCTCAAATGACTTTTTTCTTTTCATACTCCAAGGGCAACTTTCAATATTGTTTGACAAAATGCTTTTATTTGATAACAATTCGAAAAGCTCTCCGGTCATAAAACTCTTTAATGCCGTGAAAGAACCTGTTCTGTAAGTAATGTGTTTACTATGGGTGCCGGGTAGTATTAGAATACCATCTTGATAACTATTTATATATTTTATTAAACCCAAGGCCTGCATTTCCTCACCTCTCATCATTCCTAATTCACCTTTAACACCAGATATTAACAATATGTCTTGTCCTTTTTGAAACGGAATGGTTTTCCAATTCAAGCCTTTGCCCTCGATATTGAAAGGCATTTCTCCGTAATCTAGCTCCATTAGCCCAATATTTGAAGAAGCCATTCCTGCAATTACGATAAGTCTTGCTATTTGATGATCGCTAAGATTTTCTATTTGACTTAACAAGTAATTTTTGAAAAAAGCTATTTGATTTAATTGGCTTTGAGCTAGAAATTTTTGATGTAATATTTTGATACCCTGGTTTGTTTTATGTTCAACCAACACATTTAAAGATTTGGTATGTATTAACCGCAATCTAAAATTGGAAGTACCCCAATCGCAACTGACGAAATAATCAGGAATTATCATTTATTTAAGGCCAATGTTATTCTTTTCTTCACTAAATAATCATCTAGGGCGTAACTAGAGCAGTCCATCCCTATTCCAGCATTTTTCACTCCTAAATGAGGTAAATATATGTCATATTTGACTCCATTAAGTTGTACTTCACCAAATTCTAAATTTTCAGCGAAAAAGGCCAAAGTGTCTCTATTTTCTGAGAAAACATAAGATGCTAGCCCTGCATCAACCGTATTGGCAAGTTCAATAACTTCGGCTTTGGTTTTAAAAGGAACAATAAGCGCAACAGGCCCAAAGATTTCATGTTGCAAAATTTCTGCTCTATTATTAGCTAATCTAATTACTGTTGGTTCATAATAATAACCAGGCCCTTTTAATGCCTTACCTCCATAAATTAATTCACCACCTTGTTTGATGGCTTCTTTTACAATGTGATCAACCTTTATTACAGATTGTGAATTTGCAAGCGGCCCCATATCTGGTTTGTTTTCTCGACCGAAACCCATTTTGGCGTTTTCGAATTTTGTTTTTATTCCGTTGGTAAATTCCTCTATGACCGATTCATGTATATAGAAACGATTCGGTGCTACACAGATTTGACCCGTATTTCCAATTTTCAGCGCAGCTCCAATCTGTATAGCTAGGTCGATATTTGCGTCTTTGAAAACAATGAATGGTGCATTTCCGCCACATTCCATGCTATATCTTTTGATTGATGTTTTAGCACTTTGAGCAATCAATTTCTGTGCGGTTTCAGTAGAGCCTATCATAGTAATTAACCTAGGTATTTTGCTCTCACAAAGTGGTATACCTACGTCTTGTACATCTCCGCAAATTACCGTAATTACACCTTTCGGAAAATTAATTTCAGCGCAAAGCTCCCCAATAATATAAGCAGATAAAGGTGAAAATTCTGATGGCTTTAAAATTATACTTGAGCCAGCTGCCAAAGCAGGTCCTAGCTTAAAACCTAAGTTTAATAAGGGAAAATTATAAGCTAAAAAAGCTACGGCAACTCCTAATGGTTGAGATATCAAACGATGTTCGTGACTACCTTCCTTATCTTGAATAGGAATGTCTTGACGTAGTGCGATTTCTTCAGAGTAGTATTTCAAAGAGTTGGTTATACTTGTTAGGTCTTCTCCAGATCCTTCCCATGTCTTGCCCATCTCGTACATAATACTTTCGCGAAGTAAGTCGCTATTTGAAATTATTTTATCCCTCAAGGTATCAATCCATTCCAGACGCGTTTTCAAAGGTAAAATTGACCAACTTTTGAAACCATCATGAGCAGCATTTAATGCTCTTTGAGTATCCTCTTTGCTTGCCCAAGCAATAGTTGCTGTTGGTTTTTCATCCGCAGGGCAGATAACCTCGAAAGTTTTCCCATTTGAGGCTTCGGTCAATTGACCGGCTATATATAATTTTTTATGCCCGAATTTAAATTTTGGTTTCATTTAAAATTTATTTCTTAAAAAAAGCTAAGCTAAACACCTATAAATAAAATTAGTAAAAGAAGTGTTTATTCTCTAAAAGTCTTTTTGAAATCTTTTTATGTACTATATTTTCAATATCAAATACATTCGTCAACACTTAAAAAGCATTCACAATCTAAGTATAAATTATCAAGAAAAGATGTACCACCCATTTAATAAGGTAATATGCGGTTACATGATGTAATTTTGTGGCTTGTTGGTCGTACTTATGCCAGCAAATATGCCAGAAAATTAGTATGATGAATTTGTTGGGTATGAGATCTTGTGCCTGAACGCTAATAAATTAATTAGCTCATTTCGATAGTCTTAGAACTTTTTATTTTCATTTTTTTTAAGGATATTATCGAATGAAAAATATTGTACTTGCACTTATTGGGATGATATGCTTGTTTTCTTGTAAGCCCAAAACAGAAAAAGATACTGCTTCAACCACCGAGAAGGAATCTAATTTCAGAATTGAAAAAGGTGAAGATTTTATGAAGGTATTTCGTCAAGGAGAATCATCTGCTCTAGTTACTCAAAATGTAAAGGCTGACTTTCGTCCTTTTATTCATCCGATAATTGCCCCAGATAGTGATATTGAATTAACGCAATATAGTCCTGGGCATCATCCACATCAAACAGGTTTGTACTGGGGTCTTACAAGAGTAAATGGTATTGGAGCTGAACCAGAAGTACTAGAAAAGTGGTTTTATAATAAAAACAAGCCTGAAGAAATACAACAGCAAATTGGGCGTGATTTTTTTCATAATCCTGGTTCAGAATATTGGCAAAGAGTTTCTACCCAAATTCTAATAGCGGAAGGTACTGAGGTAAAGTGGCAGTCTGTTTACAATATGCTTGATGCTTCAAGAACACCTATTTTAAAAGAAACACAAATTTGGACGTTCAAAGAGAAAGATGGTAAATACCTGTTGAGTTTAGAATGGCAGGGCGAAGCTCTTACTGATATAACAATCAACGAATTCGATTACGGCGGTCTGTTTCTTAGAATGCCTTGGACGGAAGGCATAGAAGGCAAGGTTGAGAATGCTGCGCGACAATTAAATGAAAAGGCTGAAGGCAAAAGAGCCATGTGGGTTGATGCCGGAATGGCAATCGAAGGTTTGGATGAATGGGGTCATATTGCCATTTTTGATCATCCTGACAATGATAATTTTCCACAAACTTGGCGCGTAGATAATCAATTGGGAATTGGGCCAGTTCAAGCAAGAATGGGAGATTGGCATATTAAAAAAGGAGCAATTAAAACAATTCAACATCAAATAGTGGCCTATTCAGGTTCACTAGATCCAATTCAAATGAATGACCTTTGGGGTGATTATGCAGGTGATCAGGGAATGTATAAAATTGCTTCGCTATGGAATATTGCGCGTCAAGAAGGTAGAGATGCCAAACTATTGAATCCCCAAGAAGCGGTAGAAGCCATGACGATAAAAGAGGGATACAAAGTAAACGCCTATGCCTCTGAACCTATGATTACGCAACCTATGGCTTTTTGTTGGGATGATCGTGGGCGAATGTGGATTGCTGAAAATAGAGATTATGAGAATCGCCAAGAAGGATTTTCTAATTCTGGTGACAGTCGTATTTTGATTTTAGAAGATACAGATCATGATGGAGTAGTAGATAGTCGAAAGGTGTTTTTAGAAGGCATCCCTTTTCCGTCTGCAATTGCGGTGGGTCATGACGGATTGTTTCTAGGTGCGCCACCAAACTTACTTTTTGTTCCAGACAGCGATGGTGATGATAAGGCAGATGTCGAGGATACAGAGGTTCTGCTAACAGGATGGGGAATGCGCGATCGTCATGAAACGATTAATAGTTTTCATTGGGGTCCTGATGGGTGGCTCTATGGATTGGAAGGTTTTGCAACACCTTCCGTAATTCGGAAACCCAAAGGCAAAGGTAAAATTTACAAACATCGAGATGCTTTTCCTGAAGATTTATTAGATGCCGAGGGCGTCGATATTAATGGCGGTGTTTGGCGCTATCACCCCATTAAAAAACGTTTTGAAGTAGTAGCGCACGGCTTTAGTAACCCCTGGGGAATCGATTATGATGCTAAAGGACAAATGTTAATTTCTGCCTGTGTGATTCCACATTTATTCCATATCATTCCGGGTGGTATTTATCATCGACAAGGCGGACAGCATTATAACCCCTATATCTATGAAGATATTCAAACGATTGTCGATCATCGGCATCGATCGGCTCATGGCGGTGCACGCATTTACCAGTCTGATGCTTTTCCTGCTGAGGAACAAGGAAAGGTTTTCATGGCAAATATTCATGAACATGCGGTATTGTCTGATGTCTTAAAGAAGAACGGATCAGGTTTTAGCGCCAGTCATGGGGAAGATTTTATGATGGCCAATAATGCCCAATGGATTGGTTTTAGTATGGAGATAGGTCCTGAAGGTGGCCTTTATGTCTTAGATTGGCATGATGCTGATATCTGTGGTAATGATGTTGTTAATAAAGATACGGGTAGAGTTTTTCGAATTATGCCCGAAAAGTCTTTGGCAGAAAATTGGCCTGGTCGATATGATGACCTATCCAAAAAAAGTGATACAGAACTTGTTGAATTGCAAATGAGTAAAAGTAATTGGCATGCTCAAAGAGCACGAGTTATTTTGCAAAATAGAGCCAATAAGGGTAAGCTTAATGCGTCAGCAGTTTCAAAAGCTAAAGCATTGTTGAAAGATCATAAGAATGAAGATATTAGACTTCGAGCGTTATGGACGCTACATATTACAAACAATATATCATCAGATGATTTGATTCAACTTACAAAAGATGAACAAGAATATGTACGCGGATGGGCGGTTCAATTTATGGTTGAAGATGGTGCTCCTTCAAAGAAAGGTTTAGATGCCTTGATTTCTTTGGCCAAAAATGAAGCTTCAGCGGTGGTGCGATTATATTTAGCTTCATCATTACAACGAATTAATGAAGTTGATCGATGGGCGATTGCATCATCGCTGGTGAAAAATAAAGAAGATATCAATGATCCAAATATTCCATTTATGCTTTGGTTTGGTATCGAGCCTTTGGTTGCTAAAGATCCTGTAAAAGCATTAGAATTAGCAAGTCAAAGTCAAATTCCATCTATTTCAGAAAAAATAGGACGAAGACTCGTTGATGGTGAAAAATTGGAACAATTGGTAGCCGGCGTAACAAAAAAGTCTGATAAACAAATACATCTTCTAAGGGGAATGTTGTCTGGCTTAGAGAGCAGGGCCGATTTAAAAGAGCCTTCGAATTGGTCAACGACGTATAAAAAATTGCAATCTGACTCAAATTTAGCTACTATTTCTGATGAAATTTCACAACGTTTTGGAAGTGTTGAAGCTGCTACAAAAATGATAGCAATACTAAACGACCCTAATGCGAAAAAGGGTCAACAGCAAAATGCGATTAAAAATTTAGCGGTACAACAACGTGAAGAATTGGAAACTATTTTACCCAAATTGCTTCAAACCCCAAAATTGCGATTAGATGCAATTCGAGCGATTGCAGCTTATAATAATGAAGGTTTAGGTAAACTTATACTAAAAGAATATGCAAGCTATTCACCAATTGAAAAACAAGAAGTTATTCAAACTTTAGCCTCAAGACCTGTTTATGGTTGGCCTTTGGCACTTGCCATAAAAGACGGTTCGATGCCTAAAAATGACATTCCGGCCTATGTCGCCTTGCAATTAAAAAGAGTTGTAGGCAATGGATTTGTAGAAATTTGGGGCCCAATAGAAGAGATTTCTGGTGATAAACAAGGGCAATACAGCAAATATCAGCGATTACTTAGTGATGATGCAATCGCAAAAGCAAGTCCGGCTGAGGGTGAACTTGTATATCAACGCACTTGTTTTGCTTGCCATGTCATGCATGGCAAAGGGGGAGTGATAGGACCAGATTTGACAGGCTCTAACAGAACAAATACCGCCTATCTTTTGAGTAATATTTTGGAGCCAAATGGTGATATTCAAGATGCATATAAAACCGTAGTTATTACCACCAATGACGGAAGAACCTATAGCGGAAATATCATTTCTGAAAATGATAGAAATATAACCTTAAGGGTTGTAGGGCAAGATCCAATTGCTATAAGCACCTCTAAAATTCAGAACCGAGAGATAACCACAAAGTCGATGATGCCTGAAGGGCTTTTGAATAATCTTACGGATAAAGAGGTTTTAAACTTAGTAGCGTATTTAAAGAAATTGAACCCTCCAACTAAGTTGACGGTATCACCCTAATACGTAGTTTTTCAGCATGTTAAGAGATTGAAAAAGTGCAGTTAGAAATATATTTCGCATCATTATTTTCAGTAATATTGAGAGTTACATCTGACATTATGAAAAATACTGGTCTATTCCTTCGAATTATTTTAATATCATTTTTGTTTATTGGTTGTAACTCTAACGAAAAAGAGAAAAATATAGACGATGCTCCTCGTAGAATTGAACTTCTTTTCTTAGGCCATGAACTAGAGCACCACAATTCAAGGTCTTATTTTCCAATTTTGGCCTCCTCCCTCACAACAGATGGAATCAATTTAACATACACCGAGAATGTCGATGATATAAATACTAAAAACCTCACTTTATATGATGGTTTGATTGTATACGCCAATCATGAAAGTATCAATTCAAATCAAGAAAAAGCATTGTTGAATTTCGTTGCTAAAGGAAATGCCTTTGTTCCCATTCATTCCGCTAGTTTTTGTTTTAAGAATTCACCAAAGTACATTGATTTAGTCGGGGCGCAATTTATGGAACATGATACCCTTTCGTTTTCTCCTTCCATTACGAATGCAGCGCATCCTTTGATGAAAAACGTAACCGAATTCGAAGCTTGGGACGAAACCTATGTCCACGATAAAATCGCAGATGATATTACGGTTTTGATGGAACGAATTGACGGTAATCATCGTGAACCATGGACTTGGGTTAAAGAGTATGGAGACGGGAAGGTGTTTTATACGGCGTCAGGCCATGATGAACGTGTATGGAATCATCCGAGTTTTCAAAAATTGATCAAAGAAGGTATTCTTTGGGCGATTAATTCTAGAGTAAAAACCAACTGGGAAACCTTTTCAAAAGATATTCCGATTTTATCTTATGAAGAACGCAGCGGGATTCCAAACTACGAGAAAAGAGACCCAGCACCAAAATATCAATTACCATTATCCCCTGAGGAATCAGAAAAGTTAATACAAGTCCCTGCCGGGTTTCAGCTAGAGCTTTTTGCATCAGAACCTGATATAATAAACCCCATAGCGATGAATTGGGATGAGAAAGGACGCTTATGGGTGATTGAAACGGTTGATTATCCCAATTCGGTTCGTGATGATAAAAGTTTGGGAGATGATCGCGTGAAAATTTTAGAAGATACGAATGGTGATGGAAAAGCGGATAAAGTAACTGTATTTGCTGAAAAATTGAACATCCCAACCAGTTTTACTTTTTATGACGGCGGTATCGTTGTTTCGCAGGCCCCACACTTTTTATTTTTGAAAGATACGAATGGCGACGACAAGGCTGATGTTCGCAAAATTATTATGGATGGTTGGGGTATTAGTGATACCCATGCCGGACCTTCTAACCTTCAAATGGGTATTGATAATAATATGTATGGAGTGGTAGGCTATTCCGGATTTGAAGGAAATATTTATGATAAATCATTTGACTTTAGTCAAAATATGTACCGCTTCAATCCAAAGAAAAAGTACTTTGAGGTATTGACCAATACCAGTAACAATACTTGGGGTTTAGGTATAACTGAAGATAATGCCCTTTTTGCTTCAACGGCTAACAATACACATAGCGTCTTTTTAGGCATTCCAAATAAGGCGATGGCTGGTATTGAAGGTATACCTGCTCAAGGGAGCTTAAAAATAGACGGCCACTACGACATGCAACCCATAACACAAAATTTTAGGCAAGTTGATGTTTTTGGAGGATTTACCGCAGCTGCTGGCCATCATTTTTATACAGCTCGTAATTACCCGAGTTCGTATTGGAATAAAGTAGCGTTTGTTTGTGAACCTACAGGTGGATTGGTGCATATCGCGCAAATTGAAAAGAACGGTGCAGGATATATTGAAAAGAATGGTGGAAATCTTTTTGCAAGTTCTGATGAATGGGTGTCGCCTGTAGAAGCAAAAGTTGGGCCTGATGGCAATGTTTGGGTAGCTGATTGGTATAATTTTATTGTACAGCACAATCCTACTCCTCGGGAGGATTTTGGAGGTTTTAAAGGTGAGAATGGTGAGGGTAACGCGTATGTGAATCCGCTTCGTGATAAATCAAAGGGGCGAATTTGGCGAGTAATTCCGAAAATACAAAGAGAACAAGATGTTTTGATTTTGGATAAAGAAGACCCTTTAGAATTGGTGAAGGCTTTGAAGCACGAAAATATGTTTTGGCGAATGACTGCACAGCGCTTATTGTTAGAACGTGATAGTTTAGATGTTTTATCGGCCCTTTATAAATTGGCAAACGACACCAAAATCGATAAAATGGGAATGAATCCTGCGGCATTACATGCAATGTGGACAATCGATGGCCTTGGTGCTTTGGGTGTTGATTTGGAAGCTATAAATGTGGTTACAGGAGCTTTGTTTCATCCAGCTCCAGCAGTCCGTAAAGCGGCAATTCAAATACTTCCTAAAAATAAAACTACGGATGATTATCTCCTTAAATCAAAAGTTCTCTTCGACAAGGACGCATCAGTACGCTTAGCGACCCTTCTGTATTTTACAGAAAGACCAGCGTCTGAATCTTTAGGTAATTTGGTATACGAGTTAAGCAAAGAGAAACGAATTACCGATGATAGTTGGCTCTCTAAGGCGGTTTACGCAGCTGCTTATAAACATGGTGCTGGTTTTATGAAACAATTTGTTTTAGAAAACCCTGAAGTGAAAATAAATAATGATGAAAAATTAAAAAGATCCTCTGACTTGTATGATGATTCCAATTGGAAAATGATGAAATTGCCGCAATACATTGAGCAAGCTGGACTCGAAATTGATGGAGTTATTTGGTTTCGAAGAGATTTCAACTTTACTGCAACTGGTAAGACCCATATTTCATTGGGCCCCATAGATGATTCTGATGTGACTTATATCAATGGCACACAAGTAGGTCTTACCGAAAATGAATATGCAAAGAATCGATATTACAATATACCTGCAAGTATTCTAAAACAAGGAAAAAATTCAATTGCCATTCGTGTAGAGGATACGGGTAGTGGAGGAGGTGTGTATGGTGAATTCAACCAAATGTACGTCCGATCAGGTAAGACCAAAGTTTCGTTAGCAGGTAACTGGAGATATGAAGTAGAAACAGATTTTGCCAACCAGGCTAACAATGCTTTTGGTGGGACTTCGATTGCCGCTGTTTTTGCTGAAAACTATGAGAAATTACAAGAAGTTACCGAAGAAGTCATAAATGTTACTGAAGAAGGTACAATTATCAATATGAAGACTATCCCAAATGAAATGAAGTTTGATTTAAGCAAATTTGTTGTCAAAGCTGGTACGACCGTTTCTCTAGTTTTTGAAAACAATGATTTTATGCAACATAATCTTCTGATTATCGCTGAAGGAAGCCTTGAAAAGGTGGGCAAGGCAGCAGATAAATTAGCCCATGATCCGAATGGCGAAGCGGGCAATTACATTCCAAAAATGCCTGAAGTATTGCATGCTTCAGCCTTAGTTAATCCGAATGAAAAAATTGTTTTGCGATTTACCGTACCTGAGAAACCAGGAGAATACCCTTATATATGTACTTTTCCTGGACATTGGCGTATAATGCAAGGAATAATGAAAGTGGTCAAATAAGATTTTATGGCTATTGATTTAAAATATGGTGTTAGTACTTGGCTTTGGGAATCTCCTTTTTCTACGGATTCGATTTCGCTTTTTCCAAAGATTAAATCTATGGGATTTGATGTGGTCGAAATACCAGTAGAAGACCCAAAACTTATTGATGGTTTAAAAGTAAAACAAGCATTAGCAGAAAATGGTTTGCAACCAACCATATGCGGTGTTTTCGGACCCACAAAAGATTTGACTTCTGAAGATGTTTCTTTGCATGAAAACTGTTTTAATTATGTGGAACAATGCTTTGAACTATGCAATCTTTTGGATGTTGAATTTTTAGCAGGACCAATGTATTCAGCAGTTGGAAAAGCGCGTATGGTCTCTGAAAATCAGCGTAAAATCGAATGGCAATTGGCGGTTAAGAACTTGCAAAAAGTTTGTAAAATTGCAAATGGTTTTGGGCAATCTATTGCTTTAGAACCTTTAAACAGATTTGAATCTGACTTAGTGAATACGGCAGAAGATGTGATGCGATTGGTACGTCATATTAACGAATCAAATGCGAAAGTTCTGCTAGATGGTTTTCATATGACTATAGAAGAAAAAAATGTGCGTGATGCAATTAATTCTGTCGGAGACAAATTGATTCATGTTCAGGTTTCCGAGAATCATAGAGGAATACCGGGTACGGGACTAACCCCATGGAATGATTTCAAATTTGGTTTGGAAGATATCAGTTATAAGGGTGCAATGGTAATAGAAAGCTTCACTCCTGAAATTAAGGAGCTAGCAGGTGCTGTTTGCATTTGGAAAAATCTTGCTAAAAGTCAAGATGAATTTGCTTCAAAAGGGATTCAATTTTTAAAGAAAACATTCAATTCATAAGAAAAATAAAATGAGTAATAAAAAGATAAAAATAGCCATCGTAGGTCTCGGATTCGGAGCGGAATTTATTCCGATTTATAAGAAACACCCGAATGCTGAGTTGGTGGCGATATGCCAAAGAAACGAAGCCAAATTGAATGCCATTGGTGATGCTTTTGATATTGTGAAAAGATATACTTCTTATGATGAATTATTAGAAGATTCAGAAATAGATGCAATACATATTAATACGCCTATTCCGAATCATGGTGTACAATCAATAAAGGCATTAAAAGCTGGCAAACATGTTGCTTGTACCGTTCCAATGGCTACTACTGTTGAAGAGTGTAAGCAAATAGTAGAACTTACGGAAGCTACAGGCTTGACCTATATGATGATGGAAACCGTCGTGTATGCTCGCGAATTTTTATACATGAAAGAGCTATATGAAAATGGAGATTTAGGAAAAATTCAATTTCTTAAAGCGAGTCATCAACAAGATATGGATGGTTGGCCAAACTACTGGCCAGGCCTTCCACCAATGCATTACGCTACCCATTGTGTAGGCCCTGTTTTAGCATTGACTCAGGGGCAAGCAGAATATGTTTCTTGCTTTGGTTCAGGTACCATCCGAGAGGAATTAATCAAGGAATACAATTCTCCGTTTGCTGTAGAGACGACGCACATAAAATTCAAAGATTCTGACCTGAGTGCTCAGGTCTATCGTTCTCTTTTCGATGTTGCGCGTCAATATCGCGAGAGTTTCGAAGTATACGGTTCTAAAAAATCTGTAGAATGGCCTTTGATAGAAGGAAAACCACTAGTAGTTCATACTGCTAAAAAACCAGAACCAGAAATTCCTGAAGAGGTTGAAAGCCCTGATTTTGCGAAATTATTACCTGAAGAAATTCAGGCCTTTACAACGAAAGGGGTTTATGATACTGATGACAATACACACCTTTCATTTACCCAAGGTGCTGGTCATGGTGGTTCTCATCCGCATTTAGTGCATGTTTTTGTAGACGCTTTGATTCAAAAAAGGTCTCCTTATCCGAATGCTAAACAATCAGCGAATATTACATGTGTAGGTATATTGGCACATGAGTCAGCACTAAAAGGAGGAGCGATAATTAAGTTACCTGAATTTACTTTTGAATAAACTCAAAGCTGAGGTGAGCACATTTGTGTGGCAGATGATATAAATTTCTAAATCAAAATTATCAGGTCTTTTTTTAGATGTATTTTTAAACTACAATTATGTGAACGAATACTTCTCTAAAAATAGCTATGAAAACGATAAAAGAACTCATTGAATTACTAAGCCTTGAACAGCTAGAAGATCATATTTTTATAGGTCAAAATTATCAAGCACCTTGGGGGCGTGTTTTTGGCGGCCAGGTATTAGCGCAATCTTTACACGCAGCGTACAGAACTGTACCAGAAGATAGAATTGCACATTCGATGCACGGCTATTTTATTTTAGGAGGAAATCTTGACTTCCCTGTAACCTATGAGGTAGATACCATTCGAAACGGAGGTAGTTTTACTACGCGTCGCGTAGTTGCCAAACAAAATGGTAGGGCTATTTTTAATATGGCAGCGTCATTTCAATTGAAACAAGAAGGAGTTGACCATCAAATTAATATGCCTAACATTGTCTCTCCTGAAAACCTGTCGACAAGCTTAGAGCAAATTGAAGCTTTGAAAGATCTTGATCCTAAAATTTACCAGAGACTGAAAATGGTATTACCCGAAGTGTTTAGTTTTAAAATGGTAGATAAAATTATAAACAAATTGTCAAAGAATGGAAGCCCTTTTAATAATATTTGGGTGCGAACATCAGAACCAGTTGTAGCAGAAGAACCCATGCGTCAGCAGGTACTTGCTTATATGTCAGATTATAATTTATTGAATACTGCATCATTACCCCATCGAGAAATATTAAATAAAAACAATACTTTTTATGCAAGCTTAGATCATGCGATTTGGTTTCATCGTGAAATTGATTTTGATGATTGGTTACTATATGCTATGGATAGTCCGAGTGCTTCAAATGCAAGAGGCTTTGCTAGAGGTAGTATCTTTAACAAGAATGGTACCTTGATAGCTTCGGTTGCGCAAGAAGGGTTAATGCGTCAAGAAATTTTAAAGTAACTTTATTAGCATCAAGCCATGTTGATATGGTAACATATTTTTTAATATAAAACTGATGAATCTAAAAGTTCAAATAGTATTAATAAGCCTTTTAGCAAGTTCATTTGTAAATGGGCAAGAAAAGAACAAAAGGCCTAATATCTTGGTAATCATGTTCGATGATGCAGGTTTAGATATGAGTGCCTATGGCAGTACTTTTGTCAAAACGCCGGGTTTTGATGCTATTGCTAAAGAGGGAATTCTTTTTAATAAGGCGTATACACCCAATGCGAAATGTGCACCATCTAGAGCAGCATTTATAACCGGAAGAAATTCATGGCAATTAGATGCGGCGGCAAACCACGTGATCTATTTTCCATCAAAGTTTAAAACCTATCAAGAGGTATTACAAGAAAATGGCTATTCAACAGGCCATACGGGCAAAGGTTATGGGCCTGCGCTTACTTTGACAGCAGGTGGCAGCCAACGAGACGTTATGGGGTCAGCTTATAATGAGAAAATCTTAAAACCGGCAACTACCTCAATTGGGCCGAACGACTACAGCGCTAATTTTGAGAATTTTTTAGACAAGACTTCGACTGATCAACCATGGAGTTTTTGGCTAGGTACTATTGAGCCACATCGAGGTTATGAATACGGTAGTGGTGCAAGATTAGCAGGCAAGTCTACAGATATGATTAAGAATTTTCCACCGTATTGGCCCGATAACGAAACTACTCGAAATGACTTGCTTGACTATGCGTATGAGATTGAAGATACAGACAGACACATTCAAAAAGTTCTAAAAACACTTCAAGAAAGAAACCTTTTAGAGCATACTTTAGTGGTAGTTACATCAGATCACGGAATGCCCTTTCCTAGAGTGAAGGGTAATCAATACGAAAATGCAAATCACGTGCCTATGGCGATGTTATGGAGGGGAAAATCTAAAACTAAAATAGTCGATGATTATATAAGTTTTATTGACTTGGCTCCTACTTTACTAGAAGTTGCAGGCGTAGATTGGGAGACTTCTGGTATGCACCCTTCTCCGGGTAAAAGTTTAATGAATATCATTACTTCTGAAAAAACAGGTCAAATAGAATCTGACCGAAATTTTGTGCTGGTGGGCAAGGAACGTCATGATACAGGTAGACCCAATGATGTCGGATATCCTATCAGAGGAATATATAAAGACAGTATGTTGTTTTTGAAAAATTATGAAATAGATAGATGGCCATCAGGTAACCCTGAAACGGGTTATTTAAATACCGACGGAAGTCCGACCAAAACAGAAATTTTAAACCTTAGAAGAAAAGGAACGAATAAACTTTTCTGGAGACTGAATTTTGGCAAACGCGCTTCAGAAGAACTCTATAATATTAGAAAAGATCCTTTTTGCATAAATAATCTGGCTGATAAAATATCATTTGAGGCTTTAAAGACACAATTAAAATCTGAAATGGAAAGTAAGTTGCTACAACAAAATGACCTTCGCATGCAGGGTTTTGGACACTTGTATGAGGCAAATCCATTTACAAGAAATATAGATTTTTACGGGCGATTTATGGCTGGTGAAGAAACTTCCTCTGGCTGGGTAAACGAGAGCGATTTTGAATCTAATTTTGTTGATGGTGAAGGTAACAACCTTAAAAAGGTTGTTCTGGGTGCAAAGGTCATAGGAAAAGATTAAAAGATAAATGTCAGCAATGAATGTGCGCAAAAAAATAATTCTAAGTTTAGCCAGTTTGGTCTTTGTATTCATGGGCTGTCAACAAAGTACCAAAGAAGGTACTTGGGATTATGAAATTGATTTTGGAGATCGCCAATCTCAAGGTACCATGAAGCTTTTAAACAGCGCTGGTCTTACTGAGGGGTCACTTGTATCTTTGGATGAGGGAACTTTTATTCTTGAAAATATAAACCTGCTAACCAATAATTTATCCGCTGATTTTACACGTTATGGAAAAGAGGTTTTTTTAGAGGGTTCTTTTGATGGAAATACTTTTTCGGGGAATGTAAAAATAGAAGACGAGAAGTTTTCATTTACCGCAAAAAAACAATCTACTGAACTAGTTGCCATTGATCGTTCTAAAATAAAATATGTGCTTTCAGAAAAGGATTTGGCTGAACTCGAAAGCGATATAGACCATGCAGGAATTATCTCAAACTTAGATCGTGAAGCATACAAACGCGGAGAACGCTTGTATAGTTCTAATTGTATTAACTGCCATGGGAATGAAGAAGTTGAAGGTTCGATTCCCCTTTCTACAAGATTCTGGGAGCAAGAATTGAAATCGGGTAGCGATAGCTATTCTATGTACCAAACCATTAGTCGAGGTTATGGTACGATGCCTCCGCAACCAACATTGACTCCAAAAGAAAAATATGATGTGATTTTTTATATCCGTCAAAAATATATTAAGAAAAAGGAGAACGAGCAGTTTATTGTTAATACACCAGGCTATCTAGCTGGTTTACCAAAAGGAACTTCTAAAGGACCTGATACTAAACCATATCAGCCTTGGTCAGATATGAACTACGGAGATTTTTTCATTAATACCTATGAGCTTGCTGATGAAAAGACAGGTATAGAAAGATTTCATTCTCCGGGTCCTTCTCCTTACCCTGATGAAGATTATCTCAAAAACAATTTTGCGTATAAAGGTATCGCTGTCCGTTTAGATAAAGGCAATGGAGGTATATCGAAAGGAAAGGCTTGGATGATATTCGACCATGATCTTATGCGCGTTGCAGGAGGATGGACAGGTAACGGTTTTATAGATTGGAACGGCATTTTATTAAATGACAAGCATGAAACTTATCCACGTACGATAGGAAAACTTCATTTTGAAACTCCGGTTGGTCCGGGTTGGGCGAATCCTAAAACAGGCTCTTTTGAAGACCCTAGATTAAGAGCAAGAGACGGTCGAGCTTTTGGTCCGCTTCCAAAAAGTTGGGCAAATTATAAGGGATTGTATCACCATAAAGATGAGATTGTGATTTCGTATTCTGTTGGGAAGTCAGATATCTTAGAGAAATTAGGCATGGAAAGTCATGGAAAGGATACGTTATTCACCAGAACGTTGAATATTTCCCCATCCAACTCATTGTTGAAAATGAGAGTAGCACCAGAAACGGTTGGAGTAGAAATTTTAGGGGAAGGAGCTAGTTTGTCGAAAGAAGATGGGTATGTAATTTTGAACGTACAAAGGTCAAAAGCGGCCAAGATTGAATTATATATTGCCAATACAATTGAGCCAGATTTTGCTAAGCTCGAAACTATCAAAGCTATTCCAGAAGATTTGCAGAAATATACTTTGGGTAATGAATCACCGCACTATCCAGAGATTTTAAAAAGCACAATTACCAAAGGTTCTAATCAAGGCACTTTCGCGATAGATTTGTTAACTCCACCATTCGAAAACCCGTGGACTGCAAGAATGAAATTGAGCGGCATTGATTTTATGAAAGATGCGAATAAAGCCGTGGCTTGCGCTACAGATGGCGATGTTTGGCTCATTTCAGGGCTTATAGACGGTTCTAATGAGTTATCATGGCAGCGAATAGCATCAGGCCTTTTCCAACCGCTTGGAATTAAGGTTTTGAATGATAAAATCTATGTGATTTGTCGCGATCAGTTGGTTTTACTTCGGGATTTAAATGGAGATAATGAAACTGATTTTTACGAAAGTTTCAACCACGATCATCAGGTTACCGATCATTTTCATGAATTTGCGATGGGTCTTCAAGCGGATAAAGAAGGAAACTTATACTATGCAAAAAGTGGCCGTCATGCACGGGAAGCATTGGTGCCTCAACACGGTACTTTATTAAAAGTAAGTAAAGATGGTTCTAAAACTGATATTATAGCGACAGGATTTAGAGCCGCAAACGGAGTTTGTATAAACCCGGATGGAAGCTTTTTAGTTACAGATCAACAGGGTTTCTGGAACCCCATGAACCGAATTAATTGGGTAGTTGGTAAAGAGAAGTTTTATGGCAATATGTGGGGTTACAATCCACCAAAAGATAGTACTAGAATTGCTATGGAACAACCTATGGTTTGGTTAGATATGGAGTTTGACCGTTCGCCTTCGGAGTTGTTATGGGTAGATAGCGAAAAATGGGGGCCCTTGAATGGAAGCCTTTTAAGCTTTTCATATGGTTTTGGAAAGATTCAACTCGTCTTGAATGAGAAAGTAAATGATCAAATGCAAGGTGGGGTCATTGATTTACCGGGCATTAAATTCTTGACCGGAGTTATGCGCGGAAGGTTCAACCCTGCTGACGGACAGCTATACGCTTGTGGAATGTCAGCCTGGGGAACAAACCAAATGCTTAGCGGTGGTGGACTATATCGTGTTCGCTATACCGATAAACCATTAACTACACCGGTTGATTTAAAAACAACAACTTCTGGAATTACCCTTAGCTTCGATTCTAAATTGAATCTTCAAAAGGCTACAGATAGTAACAATTATAAAATAAAGACCTGGCACTTAAAAAGAAGCAGCAAATACGGTTCCGATCGTTACAATGAGCAGGTCTTAGCAATTAGCAAGGTGGAATTACAAAAGGATGGTAAAACTGTAAAGCTTTTCTTAGAGCATATGAAACCAGTTGATGTAATGACAATTTCTTTTGACATTTCAAATCTTAATGGCATCCCGTTCAAAGGAACTGTTCAAAACACGATTCACAATTTGGGAATTGATTAATCTATTTGATACCTACTTATAAAAAGTTTGTATTTCAGATATCTTCATTTGCTTTTCAGTCCAATGATCAGCATCTGTAAAGCCATAAGCAGTTGGCTTGTAGGTGCCAATTAAATCTACATTAGCCTTTTCTGGTACGGGCATGTTTAAACCCCAGAAAACACTATTGACTAATAATCTTCGGGTACCTTCTATGATCATATCATTGGCAGCGCCAACGGTAGAGGTAAAAGCTTTTCCTTTTTCGCCTCCAGGTAATTGATAACTTTTCGTCCATGCAACAGGCATTTTCACATCGTTAACGGCTTTGTCATTATTGTTTACTTTGGCAATTTCATCATCTGTAGGTTTCATTCCAAAGAAGATATCATTTTCATCAAATTCTCCTGTTCTATTCATTACCAAACCGTACACTACGGGTTGTGAGTCACCAGGCAATGGCAAGCGAACTTCATATACATCTGAAGCACCCCAAACATCACCATCTTTGATTCCGTTAGCAATATCATTTGCATTTTCGGCTACTATACCTTTGGTACTTTGATGTTTATGATGACCGTGGTGAGAAACCCAATTTTCGCCCAATACCAAGCGACCAAAACCATCTTTCCATTCCTCTTTAGCACCTTTGTAATTATTACCGTAGTGTGCGTAATTTGAAGTTGAATCTTTACTAAAATTAAAGGCATGAGTAGCGGTACGAATTCCAACTACCGGTTTTCCACGCATTAAATAGTTATCAATATGCTTCATTTGAGTATCTGGTAGCACACGAAATCTAGTGAAAATGACCATCAGATCAGCAGTATTCAGCGCTTCAAGTCCAGGAATATTTTTCACATAGTTTGCGTCTACGATACCTCGGGTTTCAGGATTTTGTGCAAAAAGTACGGTACACTTAAAGCCATGGTGTTTTGATAAAATTTTAGCTAATTGCGGTAGCGCTTCTTCAGAGCGATATTCTTCGTCTCCAGAAACCAATACAATATGCTTTGCATTAGAATCATTGCCTTCAAATACAACCCATTGCGTAGGAGTTTCTATTTCTTGAATAGCTGATTCAGATACCTTCTCTGATTTCTGTTCCTTACATGCAAATAGTGCAGTCAATACAAATACAAAAATAAATTTATTCATGGCTCTAATTTTATGTGATTAGCGTTGGTTAAACACCAATTCCTTTTTTAATAAATTCTAGTCCTTTGGTATATATTTCTTTTGATGGCGAATAATCACGCCAGACATTGATGGCATTAGCAAATTCAGGAATGATAGTGCTAAACGCTTCAATGGTTAACCACCCGTCATAGCCTATTTCTTTGATAGTTGGAAAAACATCATGCCATTGTACTTGTCCGTTACCCGGAGTACCTCGATCATTTTCGCTAATATGAATATGTTTCAAAACCGGAGCTATAGTTTTAAGTGCTTCTGCTTGACTTTTTTCTTCAATATTACTATGATGCGTATCATACATGGCTCCAAGGTTGGGATGATCAACGGCAGCTACTAAAGTTTTCAAATCAGCCATAGTATTATACAAATAACACTCGAAGCGATTTAGCGCTTCGGGACATAACATAATGTTTGCATTTGCGGCATATTCTGCTGCTTTTCGAAGCATTTCTGCACTTCTTTTGCGTTCATCTTGAGTTGGGGGCTGTCTTGTGAAATAGGCAAAACTAGAATGAATAGGCCCACATATATTATCTGCACCTAAGGCCTCGGCATTATCTATAGCCCATTTTAATCGATCAAGACCGGCTTGTCGAATACTAGCATCTTCACTAGAAATATTTTCTTCAGGAGCTAAACCTGTAACCGTAGTAACTCCAAGACCCAAATCTGAGAAATGATTTCCCAGTTTTGTGTAATGAGTTAGGTCGCCATCACCCATGTATAGTTCTATGCCGTCATACCCCGTTTCTTTTAACTGATCAACTATGGGGTAGTGTTCTTCGGTAACGTGATTCGTCCAAAGAAGCATGTTCATTCCTATTTTCATTTATGCTGAATTTAGTTCAGTATCTTTTTTACTTTCTCTTTTAAACCAAACAACCCCCTCCTGTAAAAGGCAGGGGGTTGTTAATATTATGTATTTTAATTAGTGCGCGGCTGTTGCAACTTCGGCATCATCAGACTTTCTATTTTTCATCCAGAAATACAGAATAGCAAATAGTATGATTAAAATTCCGGGAAACAAGGTTAGTTTTTCCAAAGTGTTCTGACCAGAGACCAAAATTAGCTCATCACCCGTTAAACCTGTAGCTGCAGCAGCCTCTCGATCACTATCAATCCAACCGCCTATTATAGGTTGTACTGCTCCAGTCATAAACATTCCGATTGCCCCAATTATTGACATGCCCAACGCACCACTCTTTGGAATTTTATCCGCAACAAAACCAATCATATTCGGCCAGAAATAAGCTATACCCATTGCGAAAAAGACTGCTGCTACATATGCCATGGCCCCAGTTTGCGTGCTGAAAAGATAAATACCTAGGGTGGCTAAAATTGCAGAACCAAGTAGAACACCTGTTTGATCGAATTTTTTTACCATATCCCCACCAAAATACCTAGCAATGGCCATCAAACCAGCAGTAAGGGCTAAAATTAAATATGGATTTGCACCGCTTTTTGCCAGAATTAGTCCAACCCATTGATTGGGTCCAAATTCAGAAATAGCAGTCAAAGTCATACAAGCAGCTATAAAAATAAACAATGGTGTTGCCATTGCTTTTAAATTTCCGCCCAGCGTTGCCGCTTCTTGAACTTTAGCTTTTGGCCAAGTTTGACCATAAAATAAATAAGCATAAATAACAGCAGGAATTAATAGTAACCATACTTGATTTTGACCTAAAATTCCCAAGTAGGTCATTAAGCCTGATAGTAGGCTACCCACGGCAATACCACCAGGAAACCACATATGAAACCGATTCATCATCTTACTCATTTTATTCCCTTCATATGCATCTGCAATCATCGGATTACAAGCGGCTTCTGTACAACCATTGCCCAAACCTATCAAAAGATTTGCAATCAATAAGCCTAGGTAACTACCAGAAAAAATCAACAATAATATGCCAACTGCATGTGCGAAAAAGGCAAATTGCATAATTACTTTACCTCCAACTTTGTGATAAATGAACCCACCTATAATCATTGAGATAGGGAAACCTAAAAACCACATTGAAGTAATAAGTCCGGTTTGACTAGCAGATAATTCTAATTCTGTTTTGAGCTGATCTAAAATACCCGCTGCAATGGCAAATGAAAATGCTGTTGTTATCAAGGCAAAACAACTTCCGTAAAAAAGTCTGTTTGCATTCGTAGAGGTGTTCGTTTCCATAATTTAAAATGTTAGTTTGTATTGATTAGATTTTGTGGTTGTAGTGTTATTTGAATCTATAAGTTTACTTACTTTTTTGCTATTTTCATAATAAAATCGCTCTAGTCTTGCTGGTTTGTCACAAAATAATCAGCTGTTTTACAAAACCAACAGTTTTATAGTTCATAATTATTGGATTTTAATTAAATTAGTCATTATTGTGTACGTACACAGAATTATTTAGCAAAACCTAAAAATTGAAGTAAAATGCAAGATAATAACTACCCAAAACTACATAACGCTTCTTGGCCAGGAGTAGTAGGGAAAGGACCAGATTCTGAACCGCCTATTGACTTAGACACTATGTTAGAACTCACTTCTAATGCTGAAGTAAACGGTCAAAAGTTTGATGGCATCGATTTGTTTTTGGCAGACCCTCATGTGAGTATTGATTCTACGGATGATGATTTGAAACGATTAGCTGATAAAGTAAGTACTCATAATTTAGAAATCGGAAGTTTCGTCGCACCTATTTGGGCAGGTACAGGAGGCGGTTCAGCAATGGGTTCAGCTGAGGATAGAAAGAATTTTGTAACCCAAGTTCATAAAGCAGCGGCTATTGGAAAAAAATTACGCGATATGGGCATTAGACCCAACGGAGTGATTCGAATTGATTCATCAGTCGATCCTGAAAGTTGGGCTAAAGATGAAGTTGGAAATACAAAATTAATAGCTCAAACCTTTCGAGAAGCTTGTGATGTTGCCGCAGAATATGGAGAGTCACTTGCTGCAGAAGGAGAAATTTGTTGGGGAGGAATGCATGGTTGGAAAACAATGCTTAACACATTAGAAGCTGTTGATAGACCAAACATTGGTTTTCAAGCTGATATGGCGCATACTTTATTATATCTCTTAGGATATAATAAAGAAGACGAGCGCATTTTACCAAAAGATTTTGATTGGAGTGATAGAGCAACCTTTACAGAAGGCCTTAAAACCTTAACGGCAAAACTTCGCCCATGGACCTTAGATTTTCACGTTGCTCAAAATGATGGAACGGTCTTCGGAGCTGGTTCGCATGACAAAACGGGCAGACATTGCCAAGCAACTGACCCGAATGGGAAATTAGATATTGCAGTTGATGCAGGTCATTGGCTCCGTGATGAAAACGGAATATTAACTAAAAAGTTCAAACACATCTGTTGGGATGGTTGTATGTTTCCTAATGATGTGATGACACAACCAAAAACGTGGAATGATGTTTTAGGTGCAATGTTAAAAGTACGTGAATTGCATGGTTGGTATGAAGCTGAATAATTTTTGAATAACCTTACGAATATGAGTAACAAGAAAGAACTAAGAATAGGATTAGTAGGCTACGGCTTTATGGGTCGCACACATTCAAATGGCTATAAAAGGGTTGGAGATTTTTTCCCAGAATTAAAATACAAACCTGTTTTAAAAGCGGTTTGTGCTCGTAACGAAGAACGGCTAAAAGCTTTTGCTGAGCAATGGGGCTATGAATCAACCGAAACCGATTGGCGAAAATTGATTGCTCGCGAGGATATCGATGCCATTGATATTTGTACTCCAAATAACATGCATGCAGAAATAGCAATAGCGGCTGCAGAAGCCGGAAAGATGGTGCTTTGTGAAAAGCCTTTGGCGAGAACAGTTGCTGAGGCACAACCCATGGTTGATGCTATTGAAAAAGCTGGAGTACCAAATACGGTTTATTTTAATTATAGAAGGATTCCTGCAGTAACTCTGGCGAAGCAACTTATAGATGCCGGAAAGTTGGGCAAGATTTTTCACTTCCGTTCTAATTTTTTACAAGACTGGACGATTAGCCCTGAACTTCCCCAAGGCGGAGAAGGACTATGGCGATTGGATAATGATGCAGCAGGTTCTGGGGTAACCGGAGATTTATTGGCGCATTGTATCGACACAGCGATGTGGTTGAATGGAGGCATCAAAGATGTATCCGCAATGACCGAAACATTTATAAAAGAAAGAGTTCATACCGGTACTGGCGAAAAGCAAAAAGTAAGTATTGATGATGCTTGTATTTTTCATTGTCATTTTGATAATGGTTCCTTAGGGTTGTTCGAATCAACCCGATATGCTAGAGGTCATAAAGCTTTATTTACTTTCGAAATTAACGGTGAACATGCATCGATAAAATGGAATTTACATGATTTGACCCGATTAGAATATTTCGACCATCGCGATGAATCTATAGAAAGAGGCTGGCGTTCTATTCACGTTACTGATGGTGATCAACCCTATATGGATAAATGGTGGGTGCCTGGACTATCCATAGGATACGAACACAGTTTCGTGCACCAAATAGCGGATTTTTTAAAGAGTTTAGAAGAAGGAAAACCCTGTTCTCCAACGTTTAAGGAAGCACAAGAAACCCAAAAAGTTTGTGAAGCAGTTCTAGAATCTGCAAAATCAAGAAGCTGGAAAGACACAGGAGTTAGCTGGTAAGCTCCCTAACCCCAAAGGGGAAACGAATTATTTACCGGCAACGAACAACCATCAACTGGCAATCAAATTATGAGTGAAACAGTAAAAGGCTATTGCCTTCAAGGAAAGGAAAAAATCTATCCGAATTCTGGAGTGTCTGTAACAAGCAATTCGGCAATCGTTGATATGGAGATTCCTCAATTAAAAGAAGGTGAGATTCTAGCAAAGACATTGTATACGGGTATTTGTGGTTCTGATAATAGCGCCACAATTGCCAAGCCAAATTTTGATTGGGTTGAGCGACCTAGAGTTATAGGTCATGAATTTAGTGCTGAGGTTTTAGAACTAGGTCCGGGTGACCATGGTGATGTAAAAGTAGGAGATATTTTTACTCCATTAGCCATGTTGGGTTGTCAAGATGAAGATTGCCCCGCTTGCAGCGTGGCCAAATGGAATCTTTGTCCCCAAAAACAAATTATAGGTTTTCATAGAAATGGCGGTTTTGGTCAGAGAGTCGTTTTGGAATCAGACCGAGTTGTTCATTTGATGAAAGGTCTGACTCCCGCGCAAGGTGCTTTAGTAGAACCCTTATCGATAATTACCAACGCGTTGTATAACAAGTGTGATATCAAACCAGGAGATGATGTTATCGTAACAGGTTGTGGAATTATAGGTTTGATGTCGGCGGAGGTGGCAAGAGCTTCCGGTGCAAGAGTTGCAGTTACGGGTATTGCCCATGACAGAAATATCCGTTTGAAAAAAGCAAAAGAAAGAGGATTCATAACTTTAGAAGTTTCGCCAGATAATACATTAACTTCTCAATTGCAAAAAGGAATTACAGATGAAAATGGTGTCCTTTTTGGAACGAATGGAAAAGTTGATTTGCTTATCGAATGTTCGGGAGTTCCTCCCGTATTGACCGAAGCAATTGATATAGTGCGCCCTGAAGGAGATATATGTGTAATAGCGACCTACGGGCAAGATGTTGCCATAAACGCAACACATTTAACGCGAACATCGCTAAATATGAGAGGTTCTATGGGCTCTTGTCGTGAAGATTATATGTCGGCAATGAAGTTGATGGTTACCGGAGTTTTTCCATCAAAACACTATACAAATCTTTATGACTTTGAAAATGTTACCCAAGCTTTTGAAGATTCTATCAAAGCACAAAATATGAAGGCAGTAGTTAAAATGAACTAATGGAAGTTTTCCAGTAAAATTGAAGAATGCATAAAATTTTTATTACTGGCGGAACCGGATGTATAGGTTCTGTCACCATTTATAAATTATTACAATCCGAAGAAGTCGGTAAAATAGTTATTGCCACACGCTCAAACAATGCAAATCCATTAAAATTGTGGATGGGGGAAGACTTAGACGCACGACTTGAATTTGTGACTTTGGATGTTTCCAACTATTCCGAAATAGAACGCGTATTGCTCGAAGTCAATCCTACGCACATAATTCATTTGGGAGCATATCAAAGTCCAGATTGTTCGCGTGACCATATCGGCGGAATGGAAATCAATACTGGCGGTACCATGGCACTTTTTGATGCTGCTGAAAAACTTACTAAACTGAAACGTTTTGTATATGCCAGTTCAGCGGCCGTCTACGGAATGCGGTCTATGTATACGCAAGAAATCATTCCTGAAGATGTTCCTTTAGCACCGCCGAATCATTATGGCATCTGGAAACTTGCGGGAGAACATTTAGCGCGACTATTCTATGACAATACCAAAGTTTCCACCGTTTGCTTGCGTATCAATACCACCTATGGAAAAGGCCGTGATAAAGGAAAAACTTCTGCACCAACCAATGCCTTAAAAGCTATTGTTCTTGGAGCAGAGAAGGGAGAGTTGATCCCGTTCGCAATGCCCTATCAAGGCAGGGAAAATTATCATTTTGTTGAAGATGTTGGCGCTCAATTTGCAGCTGTAACAACGCAAGCTTTTGAGGGTTTTGGAGCATTTAATATTCAGGGAGAAACTATTTCTATTAAATCATTTTTAGAATTGGTTGCTCATTACGCAAAAGAATTGGGGATGGGTGATTTTGCATCTTTAGCTATTGTTGAAAATGCACCGCCAAATCTGTTTGTTTGTGATTTAGACCATAGTAAAATAGCCAAAACGTTTTCGAACCTTCCCTTGACTGATATTTCAGAGGGAATTCGAAAATCCCTTTTAGAATTTAAAGCAATGGCGAAAAAAGGAACTTTAGCATACTCGATACCAGCCTCATGAAAAAACTAGGAATAGCATTTATCGGAGCAGGAGATATCGCCAACTTACATGCAGAAGCAATTAACACTTTGCCTGGGGCTGAGTTGGTTGGATTATGGAATAGAACACACGAAAAAGGAGCTTCTAAAGCTATTCAATATGGATGTGAAGTTTATGGCTCGGTAGAAGATTTGCTAAAAGACCCCAAAGTAGATGCAGTTTTTGTGTTAACCAATATGGAGACGCATTGCAAGTACACCGTTAAAGCTGCAGAAGCAGGAAAACATATTTTGGTAGAAAAACCGGCTGCGTCTAGTATTGCCGAATTAGAGCAAATGAATTCGGCTGTTAAAAAAGCCGGAGTAAAATGTATGCCGGTTCACAACTATATTTATGAACCAGGAATCGAGCGCGCCAAAGCTATGATTCAGACGGGCAAATTAGGTGATATTACGCAGTTTTACATGATGTATAATATTCATCATGCCGATGAAATTCGAGCAAGATATCCAGGCGTTATTCGTCAGATATTGACGCATCACAGCTATACGATGTTGTATTTGGCAGGCGAACCAAAAACGGTTTCTTGCTTAATAAATACGGTAGATGATACGATTGCTCCCCAAGAAAATGTTGCGATGGCAAACGTTCAAATGCAAAACGGAACGCTAAGCCATCTCTGTGCCAGCTTTGCCAACGATGACCATGCTGGCGACCCTTGGTCGTGTATTATAAAAGTCATTGGAACAAAAGGCAGTACTCGATATAGTTATCGAGATTTTGTTATCAATGACAGAAACGGGGCACATTCGCAAACCTATCAAAATTATCCAGAATCGATTAAAAATACGGCCACACATTTTATAAATCGTGTTGTTAGACTTGGCGAAGAACCATTATCTAGCTTAGAAGATGCAATAACCTGTCAAAAAATTATAGAAGCTTGTGAATTATCTGTAGAAAAGGGAATTCACGTTACTTTTAACTAATAAAGTACAAAACAATGAGAACTAATCAAATGAAAGGAACCATCTTAGCCTTGCTTTTATTGGCATTCCTATTTAGTGGATGTGAACAAAAGAAGGAAGGTGCGATACAAGTTCATAAAAACGACCATATTGTACTTATTGGAAACAATTTGGCATCAAGGATGTTGAATTTCGGACACTTTGAGACTGAGATGCAGTTGCGCTATCCCGATAGTACTTTGTTTATTCGCAATATGGCCGATCCTGGAAACACGCCAGGTTTTCGACCACACTCTTCTAGAAAACTACCATGGGCGTTTCCTGGCGCAGAAAAATTTTATCCGAATGCGCTTGGGAATAAGTCAGGAAGTATTGGTTTTTTCCCTTCAGAAGATGAATGGTTAACCAACTTAGAAGCAGATGTTATTTTAGCCTTTTTTGGTTATAATGAGTCTTTTGAATGTGAATCAGGATTGCAAAATTTCAAGAACGAACTTCAAGCTTTTATAGAACACTCCCAAAAGCAGAACTATAATGGTGCCAATGCCGCAGATTTGGTTTTAATATCACCTATAGCTTTTGAAGATTTATCGTCAAAAATGGACGTGCCCAATGGCATCGAAGAAAATAAAAACTTGAAATTATATACGGAAGCTATGCGAGAAGTCGCAGCTAAAAATAAAGTTCCGTTTATAGATGCTTTTACCCCCAGCCAAGCATGGATGACTTCCGAAAGCGCTATTACTGCAGATGGATTTCAATTGAATGATTCAGGATACCAAAAATTCGCAAAACTTCTTGCGAATGAAATTTTCGGAGAAGAGACCCCCTTAACCGAAGCAAATAGAGAGCTAGTTCATAACGCAGTCATGGAAAAAAACTGGTTTTGGCATAATGAAATAAAACTTCCTAACGGAGTGCATGCCTGGGGTCGTCGCTATGACCCATTCGGTACTGATAATTATCCTTTTGAAAAGGAAAAAATCAACCAGATGACACTCATACGTGATACAGCGATATGGGATGCAGCAAAGGGAAAAACCTTCGATTTGGCTGCTGCTGATGCCAAGACGAGAGAACTTCCTCCAGTAAAAACAAATTACAACAAGGGTCAGGGCGATGCATCGGAAGGATATTTATACGGACAAGATGCTTTAGATAGAATAACCGTTGCTGAAGGGTATAAATTAGAATTGTTTGCTTCTGAAAAAGAGTTTCCAGATTTGGCGAATCCCGTACAAATGTCTTTTGATAATAAAGGACGACTATGGGTAGGAGTAATGCCATCTTATCCGCATTATTTGCCGGGAGATAAAAAACCAGAGGATAAGCTTATTATCTTAGAAGATACCGACAATGATGGCAAGGCAGATAAGCAAACGACTTTTGTAGACGATTTGAATTTAACGATTGGTTTTGAATTTGCACCAGAGGGAGTTTACGTTTCTCAAGGCACCAACTTGATACTGTTAAAAGATACTGATGACGACGACAAGGCAGATGAAAGGGAAATCATTTTAAGCGGATTTGATGACCATGATACCCATCATACGGCTGGTGCTTTTGCAGCGGATCCTTCTGGTGCTATTTATATGGGTGAAGGGGTGTTTCTTCATACGAATGTAGAGACCGCATATGGCCCAGTTCGAGCGACTAATGGCGGATTTTATCGCTACAGTCCGCAAAGACATCATTTAGAACGAACGGCGCAATTACCAATACCGAACCCTTGGGGAATCGCTTTTGATGAATGGGGACAACCATTTTTTGCAGATACTTCTGGGCCTGATATGACTTGGATGACACCGGGTACCATCGAATCACGCTACGGTCAGTCATCACCTAAACCTAAAAACCTAATTGAAGATGCCCATAGAGTCAGACCAACCTCAGGTTTAGAATTTATTTCAAGTCGACATTTTCCTGATGAGGTTCAAGGTGATTTGATTATCAATAATACTATTGGGTTTCTAGGAACAAAGCAACATACCATGGTTGATGACCCCGAAACTTCAGGTTTCAATAGTAAACATCGGCAAGACTTAATGGTGTCAAGTGATACCAAATTCCGCCCTGTAGATATGGAGTTTGCACCTGATGGCTCCTTATATGTTGTGGATTGGCATAACGTATTGGTTGGGCATATGCAACATAATGCGCGTGACCCTTTACGCGACCATGTACATGGTAGAATTTATAGAATTACATATCCTTCAAGACCTTTATTAAAGCCAGCCAAAGTTGCTGATGCTACTATAGATGAGCTTTTAGATAATTTAAAACTTCCAGAATTCAGAACAAGGTATCGTACCAAAAGAGAGTTGCGAGCAAGAGATGCTGAAGAGGTTTTGTCCAAATTAACTGATTGGGTTAGTACGTTGGATAAAAACGATACTAGGTACGAACATCATGTTTTGGAAGCATTATGGGTAAGTTGGGGTCTTAATAGTGTAAACGAAGATTTGTTAATGCAAATGCTAAGTGCTAAAGATTTTAGAGCACGAGCGGCTGCGGTTAAAGTGTTACGCTATTCTGGTCATCAAATATCAAATCAGGCGGACTTATTAATGACTGCTGTTCAAGATGAAAATGCTAGAGTACGATTGGAAGCATTTGTTGCTGCCTCGTGGTTAAATAAAGAAGTGGGTCTTCCAATTTTAGAAAAAGCTGCTGAAATGCCACTTGACAAATGGATGGAGAAACCCTATGAAGCGGCAGTAGCTCATATTCAAGATGTGAATATCGACCAAGACCCTGAAACGAAAGGAACCAAGACAGATTTAGAGGGTGCAGACAAAGAACTCTTTGTAATGGGAGAAGAAATTTACAATCGTGAAGGTTTCTGTGTAACCTGTCATCAACCCGATGGTAGGGGCTTGAGTGCCTCACAATTTCCGCCTTTGGCAAAATCACCTTGGGTCACGGGGAATGAGGAACGCTTAATAAAACTGACCTTACATGGGCTTATGGGTCCCCTTGAATTGATGGGAAAAACCTATCCAGGTCAAGTGCCTATGACGCCTTATGGTGGAATGCTCAACGATAAAGAAGTCGCAGCCGTATTAACCTTTGTCAGAAATGCGCATGGCAACAAAGCTAAGCCAATCTCGCCTGAAAAGGTCAAAGAAGTGAGGGAGGCAACAAAAGACAAAGAAGGTTTTTATTCACCAACTGAATTATTGAAAGATCATCCTATGAAATAGGGTTTTAAGCACTAAAATCAAAGATCTTTTCCATGGGCAACCACTTTTCGCCTGGTTTGGCAATGGGTAAGGCTTGTTGATAATCCCACATGAGAACTTCCCAATCTTGTACTCTTGTATTATCCGCATCCATTTTGCCTTTCTTCTCAAAAGAAAAATCATCAGTAGTTTCAATAATCATAAAGAGTCTGTTAGAGATACGGTAGATTTCCATATTGGTGATTCCTGAATCTCGTAAACTATCTAAAATTTCAGGCCATACGTTTCTATGGTACTCTTCGTACTTGGCAATTAAAGTTGGGTCATCTTTTAAATCTAGAGCTAGGCATTGTCTATTCATATGTATATTTTGTATTGGTTTTAATTTAACTTAAAATGTCTTTTACCACATTTCCATGTACATCAGTTAGTCGATACCTTCTTCCTTGATGCTTGAAAGTAAACTGTTCATGGTCAATTCCCATGAGGTGCATTATCGTAGCCTGAAAGTCGTGAACATGAACTTTGTTTTCAACGGGATTGAACCCAAAATCGTCAGAAGTGCCATAAGTTAAGCCAGGTTTTACTCCGGCTCCCGCCATCCAAAGAGTAAAAACATAGGGGTGATGATCACGCCCCCAATTATTAACATCTTTAATATTCCCTTGAAGGAAAGGCGTTCGACCAAATTCACCGCCCCAAATAACCAAGGTGTCTTCTAACATGCCTCTTTGTTTTAAATCTTTCACTAGGGCTGCACTTGCTTGGTCGGTATCTTGACATTGAATTTTTAGTTGATGGTTGAGATTGGTATGCTGATCCCATCCGGCATGCATGCATTGTATAAATCGAACATCGCGTTCTGCCAGCCTACGTGCCATGAGGCAATTGTAGGCGAAGCTTCCTTTGCGATGCACATCGGGGCCATACATATCCAAAATGTGCTGAGGTTCGTCAGAGAAATCTGTAAGTTCAGGCACACTCATTTGCATTTTATAGGCCATTTCGTATTGCGAAATCCGGGTGTTTATTTCTGGGTCTCCGTATTGCTCATGGTTGATTTCGTTGAGCTCTTGCATGTCATCCAATATCTTTCGACGCATTTCGCGACTAACTCCCTCCGGATTTTTCAAATACAAAACAGGATCGCCACCACCTCTAAATTTGACCCCCTGAAATTTAGTTGGTAGAAAGCCGCTTCCCCAGTAATAATCGTAAAAAATTTGTCCGCAACTAGCTTCTTTATCTCTAGAGGTCATGGCTACAAAATCAGGAAGGTCTTTTGCAGTAGTTCCTAATCCGTAGGTCAACCAAGAACCCATGCTTGGTCTGCCTGGTTGTTCAGAACCTGTTAAAAAGAACGTAATAGCAGGAGCATGATTTACTGATTCTGTATACATCGATTTAATAAAGCAAAGGTCGTCAACCACTTTGGCAGTTTCTGGCATAAAGTCAGAAACCCATGCTTCACTTTGACCATGTTGCGCAAAATTGCTGATTTCACCTATGATGGGCCTAGCTGCCTGTTCACCAGTCATAGTTGAAAATCGTTTGCCATTGGTGAGCGAATCAGGAATTTGAGTGCCATGCCATTTTTTCAACATTGGTTTGTAATCAAAGAGATCGACATGAGAAGGAGCTCCATTTTGAAAAAGATAAATAACGCGTTTCGCTTTGGGTGCAAAATGGGGTAGGCCGAGTCCATTTCCCAATAGCTTTCCTTGAGCGGAATTCATTCCAAATGCGGATAATGGATTTAATAGATTTCCTAATGCCATTCCACCGAGCCCCATAGCTGTTTTGCCAAAAAAACTTCGCCGTGTTATTCCGGCCTGATATGCTTCAAAAGGATGTAGTATTTTCTTATCCATCTATTGCCGGGTTATAGTTTCATCTAAGTTTAAGAGTAGTGAACTTAGTACCGAATAGGCAGCATGGTCTGGTTGATCTAATTCTCGATTTAATCTATATTCACCAATACTTGTTATTTCTTTTGCAGAGGAAATATCTTTGGTGTAAGTTTTTCTTAACAAGGCCAATCTTTTGTGGAGAATGTCTATTTCTTCAGCACTAGCATTTCTTGAAGTTGCTAACTCAAAACCGTATTGCAATCGTTCTTTATCGTGCACTGAATGATTCAAAATACGTTCTGCCAAAACCCGACTAGCTTCTGTAAAAGTGATGTCATTAAGTGTGGTCAACGCATGCAAAGGGGTATTTGTTTTTAAAGTGCGAACCGTGCAAACTTGCCTTGACGCATTATCAAATAGAAAAGTAGGTCCGACAATTCTACGCCAAAACGTGTACAGACTTCGTCGATATAGATTATCACCGCTATCCTGTTCGTATTTCACAAAACCAAAGGTAGCTTCGTCCCAAATGCCTGCGGGTTGATAGGGTTTTACAGGAATTCCTCCAATCGAATCTTTGAGCATGCCGCTAATTGAAAGTGCTTGATCACGAAGCATCCAAGAAGGCAGCCTCATACGAGTAGCTCGTGCCAAATAGGTATTTTCGGGGTCGAGTTCTAAGAGTTCTTCTGATACTTTTGATGATTGGCGATAGGTGGCACTCATTACAATTTGTTTGAAGAGGCGTTTTAGGTTCCAACCATTGTCTTGAAAATCTACAGCAAGCCAATCTAATAGTTCAGGATGCGTGGGAAGTGAACCTTGCACCCCAAAGTCTTCTGCAGTTTTGACGATACCGTTCCCAAAGAAAGATTGCCAATATCGATTCACCGTAACTCGGGCTGTTAATGGTTGTTTTTCGTTGAACAACCATTGCGCTAAAGCCAATCGATTATTCTCATCGGTTTGAGGTAAAGGAGGCAGTAATTTGGGTACACCTGGTTGAATTGTATCGGTAAGTATGGGATTGCTATATCCACCCCTATCCAAAATGAAAGTGGTTCTTGGGTTGTCTAATTCATCCATAACCAAGACCTGAGTATGCTTTGAGGTAACTTTATTATATTTTGATAAAGTACCATGTAACTCCTTAATTGTTTTGCCATAAGAATCAGTAGGTAAGAAATATTTGGTAAGCTGATGAAACCCGCCTGTACCACGTAATTTTGGTGGTTTCAAAAGTATACGCGGGTCTAAGTTAGCCGTATTTTTCGCCACATCAGACTCCGATGGCGGTAAGCCTTTTGCTCTCGGAAATTTTTCCCATTCCAATGTTTCTACTTTTTCATAAAGAGTAGCAATAAAAGATTCGAGTTGTTCTATTTCTTTTTGGTCTTTTTCTGGAGCTAATGTGAGTAGGGGTTTTATTTTTCCGCCCCAGCCGCCACCTTCTTCTGAGCTTTGGTTGAAATAATCAAAAAGTTGATAATATTCTTTTTGTGCGATATTATCAAACTTATGATCGTGGCAACGCACGCAATTTAAGGTAAGGCCAAGCCAGACCGTGCCGGTAGTTTCTGTACGATCAAAAACATTGGTTACACGCGTCTCTTCAGGAATGGAGCCTCCTTCTGTATTATATGGATGGTTTCGATTGAAAGCCGTGGCTAAAATATCATCGTTAGTAGCATCAGGAAGTAGGTCGCCAGCAAGTTGTTTGATGCTAAATTCATCATAGGGCATATTTTGATTAAAAGCTTGTATAACCCAATCACGCCATGGCCAAGAATCTCGGGTAAAGTCTCCTTGAAATCCGTTGGTGTCAGAATATCTCGCGACATCTAACCATTCCCAAGCCCAACGTTCTCCGTATCCTTTTGATGAAAGTAAACGATCTACCAAAACCTCATAGGCTTTTTCTGAGGTATCATTTTTAAAAGCAGCAACTTGTTCTGGAGTAGGAGGTAATCCTATTAGGTCAAAAAACAATCGTCTAATTAGGGTCTCTTTTGCGGCTTCTTGAGATGGTTGTAATTCCAGAGCATCCAATTTATTCAAAACAAAATAATCAATCTCATTTTTGGCCCATTCGGTTTTTGATATTTTTGGAAGTTCTGATTTCTTAGGATATTCAAAAGCCCAATGATTTTTCCATTCCGCACCTTGTTCTACCCATTTGATTAAGATGGCCTTTTCAGAACTAGTTAAGGTCATGTTCGACTCAGGGGTAGGCATTATCAATTCAGGGTCTTCGTGTAGAATACGCTTGATAACCTCACTTTGGTTAGGTTTCCCAGCTACTATCGGAAATAGTTCTTTACCACTAATTGAAGCAAAAACATCAGATTCTATGTCCAACCGAAGATTCGCTTGTCGCGCTTTCTCATCTGGTCCGTGGCAGGCATAGCATCGATCTGAAAGTATGGGGCGAATATGAAAATTAAAATCAATAGTTTCAGGAAGGTTATCGTAAGCGATTTTTATTTCATCAGACATATTTGGGCCACAGCTGAATAGTATGCTTAAACCAAATAGAAGAAATAATTTTAACGTCATGCGCAGTATATTCTAATCCCGAATTAATTTACGAATTTTATTGAAAGGGAGAAAACGACTACTGAAACAAAAGAATATGTAAATTAGTAGAGAAGCTAGATCAGGCAAAAGTGTAAAACTAATTAAAAGGGGTATGTTGGAAAAAAGCAAATTCGTACTATTATTCTTTTCTTTAATATTTTCGAATTGTATGGCTCAAAATGAAACACCAAAAGAATTGAAGGTAAAAGAAATCATTGCGGAGAAAAACATAACACTAGATCAGGTATCACAATTGCTTGAAGCGAATGCTGAATTACAATCTATCGATTTGATTAATTGGGACACATTTCCTTATCTACCAAAGGTAAGTTTCAGGATCGCACATGCGAACAACCAGATTTGGCTCAAATATTACGTTACAGAGAAAAACATACTCGCAGAAGTCGATACTATAAATGGCGGTGTTGCTGGTGACAGTTGTGTAGAGTTCTTTTTTGATCCGAGAGCAGATGGTAACTACTATAATTTTGAATTCAGCTGCATCGGAATGCCTCATTTGTCACATGGCCCTAGCCGGGGAGAACGTAAGTTTGTGGATAAAGAAAAGATAAAAAAGCAGATTACAGTTGCTTCGTCATTGGGTAATGAACCATTTACAGAAAGAACGGGTGGCCATACTTGGGAGATGACTATTGCCATTCCAGCTTCAATCTTGATCGCCGATGCTGGTATTCAGTTAAAAGGCTTAAGAACCAAGGCTAATTTTTTTAAATGTGGTGACAAAACTTCGGAGAAGCACTACCTAAGTTGGAATGGTATTGACACCGAAACTCCCGATTTTCATAGACCCGAATATTTTGGTGATCTTTTTTTTGAGTAATTCATGATTTTAGAACATTGTATTGGCTTGATAATCAATTGTTACAGAATATGTGTACGTACACATATTTATCCAAAATCTTGTTTTTTTACAAAAAGTACTTTATCTTAAGACATCAATTTAAGCCTTGTTGACTGCTTTTAAGTACCAAAAATTGACTTTTATTTCCCTTCGCAACAACCTCGCTTGAATTAAAGATACAACCAACCAAAGATGAAGATAGTATGATTGCCAAAATCTATCGAAGAAAAATACCAATGCTTCTCGCGGTTCTTTTTTTAGCCGCGTGTGCTACAGAGGTTCCAAATGGAGGTCTTTTACTTCCTGAAAAATTTAATGCGGTCATAATGGTTGATAGTGTAAGTGAGCGCGTGCGTCACATGGCGGTATCTGATGATGGCGTTTTGTATGGAAAGCTACGCAACTCTCACGATAAGGCTGGAATAATAGCACTTAGAGACGACGATGGAGACGGCAGAGCAGATGAGATTGAAAAATTCGGAGCGTATAGATCAGAACAAAAATGGAGCTATGCCACAGGTATGCGTATCTATAAAGGTTACATGTACTTCAGCTCAGAATTAGTGGTCTATCGTTATAAATTGAAGCCAGGTAGCATGATACCAGAAGGTGAAATGGAAGCGGTAGTTACTGATGATCACGAACATGGTAAACACGAGCACATTGGCAAGCCCATCGCTTTTGATAATAAAGGCAACTTATATGTGCCTTTTGGCGCTCCTTCGAATACCTGTCAAGATCCAAAAAGAACTCCGGGCGCTCCCGGTATTGATCCTTGTCCGCAATTAGAGCATCATGGTGGAGTCTGGCGTTTTGACGCGAACAAATTAGGACAGACACAAAAAGATGGCTATAAATATGCTACGGGCATTCGATCTGTTGTAGCTATGAATTGGAATCCGATTGATGAAAATTTGTACGTTGTGATGCATGGTCGCGACGATTTGTTACGACTATTTCCAAATAAATTTACGCCTTGGGAAAGCGCACTTTTGCCTTCTGAAGAATTTATTCGTGTAACTGAAGGGTCGAATTTTGGTTGGCCTTATTGTTATTATGATCAGATTAAAGGCAAAAAAGTCTTAGCGCCTGAATACGGTGGTGATGGCGAAATTGTGGGGCGATGCGCTGAATTTGAAGATCCTATTATTGGTTTTCCTGGGCATTGGGCACCCAACGATTTGGTCTTCTATGAAGGGGAACAATTTCCAGAGCGCTACAAGCATGGTGCTTTTATAGCGTTTCATGGATCTACAAATCGAGCTCCCTATCCCCAATCAGGCTACATTGTTGGATTTGTTCCTTTTAAAGATGGAAAACCTAGCGGGGACTGGGAGGTTTTTGCAGATGGCTTTGCAGGGGTAGATCCTATTGAAAGTGTAAAAGATGCGAAACTACGACCGATGGGAATTGCTTTTGACAAAGATGGAGCCATGTACATTTCTGACTCTGTTAAAGGTAGAATTTGGAAGGTGACCTTTGCTGGAGATAAAACTAACTTCGGTGCAGCCCAACTCGCCCAAATGGAGGAGCGAAAATTGGCTACTCATGTGCGAACTCCAGATAAAATCGAAGATAATCTTGCAAGGACTGCCAATTCTCCTGGCGAGATTGTTTACAATACCTATTGTGCAAACTGTCATCAAAAAGACGGAGGTGGCGCAACAGGAAGATTTCCGCCATTAACTAGTACAGATTGGGTAAGCGGTGATAAAGAACGATTGATCAATATTATTTTAGGAGGCATGGAAGGTGAAATGCAAATCAATGGAGAAACTTATAACGGAGTCATGCCACAACATACCTTTTTAAGCGATGAAGATATTGCACATGTGTTGACCTATGTTCGGTCTAATTTTGGAAATGATGCTGACGCAATAGAAGAAAGTGAAGTTGCGGATCAGAGAATGCATCTTGAAGAAAAACAATCTGAAATACCTACAGCGACTGAATAATTAGCAAATCCAATGCGATAAACATATGGAACATAAAAATAGATATACCCTTGGCTTCGTAATAATAGCATTAATTTTTTCTAGTTTTTTGAATGCGCAAGAGTTTGATATCATTATCAAAGATGGTAGACTTATTGATAGCAAGAATGCAATTGATACCACAATTGATATTGCTGTTAAAGATGGAAAGGTCGCTATGGTCGAGAATAATATTTCTGCTAATCGGGCCAAAACCGTTATCGATGCAAAGGGTTTATTAGTTACGCCCGGACTCATTGATATTCACAGCCATAATTTTTTTGGTACAGAATCGAATGCCTATTTAAGCAATAGTTTTACGGCAGTTCCACCAGACGGATTTAGTTTTCGAAGTGGCGTAACCACACTTGTAGATGTAGGTGGAGCTGGATGGCGAAATTTTAGAACCTTCAAAAAAAACGTCATAGATAGATCTAAAACTCGGGTGCTGTCTTTTTTGAATATAGTAGGTTCAGGCATGAAAGGCGGTGCCATTGAGCAGAACATTGATGACATGAATCCCAAGTTGACTGCAATGGTGGCCAAACAGTTTCCAGAGCATATTGTCGGCGTAAAATTAGCGCATTATAATGGTTTTGATTGGACACCTACAGAAAGAGCAGTAGCAGCAGGAAAATTGGCCAATATTCCGGTTATGATTGATTTCGGAGGTAGTCAACCTGAGTTATCTCTAAACACTTTGTTTATGGAAAAATTACGCCCCGGAGATATTTTTACGCATGCCTATGCTCATGTAAATGGTCGTACCCCTATTGTAAATGAAAAAGGTAAAGTAGAAGATTTTGCTTGGGCGGCACAGAAAAGGGGAATCATATTTGACGTAGGGCATGGCGGTGGAAGCTTTCTTTTTCAGCAGGCCGTTCCAGCAATAAAACAAGGTTTTAAACCGAATACGATTAGTACCGATTTACATACAGGAAGTATGAATGGTGGTATGAAAGACATCGTAAATGTGATGTCTAAATTATTAAATATGGATATGTCATTATCTGAAATACTAATGGCTACAACTTGGACATCTGCTCAAACAATAAAGCGTGACGATTTAGGGCATTTGTCTGTTGGGGCGGTCGCTGATATTACGATTTTGAATCTTCGGGAAGGTGATTTCGGATTTATTGATACCAAAGGTAAAAAGATGAAAGGAAACAAAAAGCTAGAATGCGAACTTACCATTCGTGACGGACAGGTGGTTTATGATTTAAACGGACTTGCAGCTCCCCTTTGGGATAAACAGAAGAACTAAAATAATATAGGAAAACATATGCGATTAATAACAGGGATTATATTGACACTACTGGCGTGCAATTTTGCAAGCGGTCAAACTTCATCCAAAGAACAAATTATATTCTTAACCCCACAATGGGAAGGAGAACGCTTCGATGACGGAAGACCTAAGGTAGCAGACGATATTTTAATTCGAATGAAAGATGTGGCTATCGAAGAAGCTTGGGGTGTGTTAAGAAATGAAGGCTATCACAATCAATTTGAAGGCGGTTGGGAACCCTTACATGATGATGTTCCTGTAGTGGGAAGAGCATTGACAGTTCAATATATGCCAAACCGACCTGATGTTTCAGACCAGATAAAAAAGAAGGGTAAGGCTGATGGCCAAATTGGAAATACCAATTCATGGCCCATTGATATGCTTCAACTAGGCGATGTGTATGTGGCTGATGGTTTTGGAAAAATTGTAGACGGCACTTTGATCGGAGATAATTTAGGAAATGCGATTTACGCCAAGTCAAAAACGGGAGTAGTTTTTAATGCATCAAGTAGAGACCAAGAAGGTCTTTCTGAAATTGAAGGCTTTAATGCTTTTGTGAGAGAATGGCACCCATCATTTTTGACAGAGGTAATGTTGCTCAATATCAATTCACCTATTCGAATAGGTGCTGCTACGGTGCTTCCGGGAGATGTTATTTTGGGTAAAAAAGAAGGGGTAATGTTTATTCCTGCTCACCTGGCAGAAAAAGTGGTGGTGACTTCAGAGGTCGTTCGATTGCGAGATTTATTTGGAATATCTCGATTGAAAGATGGAACCTATACTCCCGGACAAATTGATAATAAATGGTCGGATGAAATTGAGAAAGATTTTTCGAAATGGTTGAACGACCATATCGATGAACTTCCAGTTCCGAAAGCACAAATTAAAGAGCTTCTTAAAAAAAGAATGTGGTAAAAAATAATTTAGAAACTAGAAATATGGAAAACAAATCAACCCGAAGAGCATCCTTCAAAAAAATAGGAATGGGTCTAGCGGCATTATTCGGAATCAGTTCCGCGAATGCAATGACTAAAAATCCGTCAAAAACTCAAAAGAAAATTGCAAGTGACATTGTAATGGATCAAGATATTCCGCTTTTTTCAGGAGCGGTCAAGCACGGAAATACGCTATACATTGCTGGTAAAGGGGCACATGTAGAACCCTACGAAATCAAAGCGCATACAGAAATTGTTTTGCAAGAACTACAAAAGGGTCTTGAGGCTAATGGCTCTTCAATGGAGCAAGTTTTAAAAGTCAATGTATATCTGGCTGATCTCGCCGATTATAAGGGCATGAATGAAGTCTTTCGCGGGCGTTTTGGAAAAAACCCACCGGTAAGAACCACGGTTGCGACATACGGAGGAGTACCAGGTAAATCGCTGGTCGAAATGGACTGTATTGCTGCAGTAGATTAGAATGGCAATGAAACTAAAATATTTTATTATGAGCACATCTCGAAGAAAAGCATTAAAAATAGTATCAACACTTCCACTTGTTGGTGGGCTATTAGGTCCCAGTATGTTGAAGGCAAAAGCAACTGAAGAAGTAATATTAGAGGCGGCCGGACGTGACTTTTTCAAAGAGCTAGGCCTGCGTACTTTTATCAATGCAGCAGGTACCTATACTTCAATGACAGGTTCACTAATGCATAAAGAAGTAACAGACGCGATAAGTTACGGAGCAACTGAATATGTGAATTTAGATGAGCTTCATGATAAAGTAGGCGAACGCATTTCAGCATTATTACATTGTGAATATGCAACAGTAACTTCAGGAGCTTTTGGCGCAATGACAATAGGTTTGGCGGGTATCATGTGTGGGATGGATGAGAAAAAGGTAGCTCAACTTCCTGACACTTCAGGCTTAAAAGATGAGGTCATTGTTCAAAAAGGACATTCTATAGGCTATACCCATGCACTTATAAATACAGGTGCTAAAATCGTAGAAATTGAGACTGCGAAAGAATTGGAAAAAGCCATAAACGAAAAAACAGCGATGCTTTGGTTTTTAAATGCGAATACGGAAAATGGTAAGATTAAAGGGGAGGAGTTTGTTGCATTAGGTAAAAAGCATAATATTCCAACGTTTATTGATTGCGCTGCTGATGTACCACCCGTAGAGAATCTTTTTAAGTTCACAAAAATGGGTTTTGATTTAGTATGCTTTTCTGGAGGTAAAGGAATTCGAGGGCCACAGAGTGCCGGACTTCTTTTGGGGAAAAGAAAATACATCGAAGCTGCAAGATTACATACGCCACCTAGAGGCACTACTATCGCTCGCGGTATGAAAGTGAATAAAGAAGAAGTGTTAGGAATGATGGTAGCTTTGGAGCTTTATCTTTCGAGAGATCACGCCGAAGAATGGGCGCTATGGGAAAGTCAAATCAAACTTATTAGTGATAGCGCGCTTTCGGTAAAGGGAGTCGAAACAGAAATTCATGTACCTCCGCATGCGAACCATGTTCCTAGTTTGTATATTCGATGGGATGAAAAAGTTGTAGGCATATCTGTAGATGACATGCGTAAAAAATTACGAGATGGTCATCCATCCATAGAAACTGTAGGTAATAAAGAACAGGTGGGAATTACGACTTGGATGATGGAACCCGGACAAGAAAGAATTGTTGCGCAACGTGTAAAGGAAATCTTATCTAACACATAAAGAAAATTAAATGAAAAAATTATTAATTGTATGCACTGTTGTTACTTTCATATCGTGTAATAATAAACTCGATCGAGAATTGCCGAAGACTGTAGAATCTAATGAAACCGAAAAAGTAGACCCAAATTATAACCCAGAAGCAAAACTTCAAGAATTGGGTATTGAATTGAGTACGCCTTCAGCTCCAGTTGCTAATTATGTAAATGCCGTTCGTGTTGGAAACATGATTTTCTTATCTGGCAAAGGTCCTAAAAAAGCAGACGGTGAAAATATAACGGGAAAGGTTGGAACGGACTTGACTATAGAAGAAGCTTATGAAGCTGCCCGTATTACAGGCATTAATCAATTATCGGTGCTTAAAGCGGAGTTGGGAAATCTCAATAAAGTAAAAAGATGTGTGAAAGTATTGGGGATGGTAAATGCAGCTCCTGAATTTACAGATCATCCAAAGGTCATTAATGGTTATTCTGATTTAATGGTTGCTGTTTTTGGAGATAAAGGAAAGCATGCTCGCGCAGCTGTAGGAATGGGCTCCCTTCCTAGCAATATTGCTGTTGAGATAGAAATGATTGTTGAGGTTCAAGATTAATTTTATGGATAGCAAAAAGCAACTGTTAAAATATAGTTTAAAATCGTTGCTACTTTTTTCTGCGTTTTTTCTTTTGATCAATTGCAAATCTAGAGAGGTACAACCAGAATTCCTTTTTCGTACTGCTATTATTGTAAAAGAAGACCACACTTGGTACAAAGCTTTCGACTATTTCAAACAGATTTTAGAAGAGCGTTCCAACGGCCGTATCGAAGTACAATTGTATCCTTCAGAGCAATTGGCTAAAGAAATTGAGGCTATTCGATTAATTCAGGCTGAGGTTATTGATATCACTACAACGGGCTCAACATTGACCAATTGGTTTGAAGCAGCTACATTTTGTGAATTGCCGTATTTAATGAAAGATTCAATAGATATGAATCTGTATATCAACGGTCGCGTAGGTAAACTGATGGAGACCGATATGATTGAGAAAGCAGGCGTACGAGCCCTATGTCATTTTGAACGGGGCCCTAGACATTTGACTTCCAACAGACCAATAAAACATCCTGATGATTTAGATGGTATGATTTTACGGGTTCCCAATGTTCCTTCTTTTGTAACCACATGGAGTGCTCTTGGAGCAAAACCTACGCCTATGGCATTTTCTGAGGTTTTTACATCACTTCAGCAAGGCACTATTCAAGGACAGGAAAACCCTTTTGCGATGATTAATAATGGCGGTTTCGCTGAGGTTCAGAAGTATGTTAATCTTACTGGGCATGTGATAAGTTGGGTCTATGCAGTAATTGGTGAGAAGCAATTTCAAAAGCTGCCTCCAGACCTTCAAGAACTAGTCATTCAAGCCGGTAAGGAAATGCAGAAATACGAGCATGACCTTTTTTTGGAGAACGAAAAAAATATTCAACAGGTGTTGAAAGACAAGGGCATGGAATTGATAGAAGTAGATACCGAAGCCTTTGCTAAGAAGTGTGAGCAAGCTATCTATGATAGTCTATCTCCCGAGATGCAAGAAATCTATCACGAATTGAAAAAAGAACAAGAAGCACATGCGCAAAGCAATAGGTAAAATTCTTAAAATCGGAACCTTATTGAGCACATGGTGTTTGATTGCTATGGTTTTGTTGCAGATTGTCTGTAGGTTTACTTGGTTTGAAACACCTTCCTGGACGGAGGAGGCATCACGGATGCTGTTTATATATGCTATTTCCTTTGCTTCAGGTCTCGCTTTGAAATCGTCTAATTATTATGTTGCGCTTGATGCTTTTTACAATCGGTTCAATCCGAAATTTAAAATACTTTTAGATAAAGCTATACCCATGGTAACCTTCTTGTTATTTGCGATTTTCACTTTTTATTCAATACGTTTTATCAGCTTAGGCATGATTGAAAAATCACCAAGCATGGGCTTTAATATGGGTGTGGCCTTTTGTAGTATGTTTATCATTGGTGCAACACTTTGTTATTATGCCTGGCTTAAAATTATACAGGTCTTTAAAAGGAAAGGAACATGATTTGGATTCTGGTCATCGTATTTGTCGTTGCCTTAGTGCTACGTTATCCTATAGCTTTTGCTTTAGGATTAGCTTGTTTGATTTATTTAATAGCTGCTGATATTCCGCTGATTTTGATGCCCATGAAAATGTATTCCGGCATTGATGTTTTTGTACTTCTGAGTATCCCTGGGTTTATCATAGCAGGAAATTTGATGAACCAAGGCGGACTGACTGAAAAAATAATTAGCTTTTGTAACCATTTACTAGGTCATGTTCGCGGCGGACTTGCTTTAGTCAACGTTGGGGCATCTATGTTGTTTGCAGGAATTTCAGGCACGGCTATTTCCGATACAGCAAGTATGGGGTCGGTAATGATTCCGGCTATGAAAAAGGAAGGTTATGATGCCGATTTTTCATGTGCGATTACGGCTGCTTCTTCAACAGTAGGGCCTATCATACCTCCCAGCGTGCCCATGATTATTGCGGCAACATTGAGCGGGCTTTCTGTTGGAAAATTATTCTTGGCAGGTGCAATACCAGGCTTATTATTGGGTGTTGGACTAATGTTAGTAGCCTACTTTATAGCTAGAAAGAAGAACTATCCAAAGCATCCGAAAAGTAGTTTTGGTCAAGTAGCAAGAGGTTTTGTTGACACCTTTTGGTCTTTATTGATGACCTTTATAATTCTCTTCGGAATTATTGGTGGCATCTTTACCCCAACAGAAGCATCAATAGTGGCCGTTTTATATGCGTTGGTGATAGGAAAATTCGTGTACAAAAAGCTAAATTTTAAAAATGTTCAAGTCGTAGTTCTCGATTCTATGAAGACTTCTGCTTCATTGATGATTCTGGTAGGCTTCGCAAACTTATTCGGCTATATTTTGATTACCGAACATATTCCTCAAACTATTTCAAGTGAAATACTAGGTTTTAGCTCCAATAAGTATGTGGTGCTTTTACTGATCAATTTGTTGCTGATAGCAGTTGGTACTTTTATGGAAACCATTGCTGCTTTATTGATTTTGTTTCCAATTCTTTTAAAGGTTGCAATAGCAGTCGATGTTGACCCGATTCATTTTGCGGTGATTGCTGTTTTGAATTTGATTATTGGTTTAACAACCCCACCAGTAGGCGTTTGTTTATTTGTCGCATCAAGTATTGGAAAAGTATCTATTGGAAAAGTAAGTAAAGCAGGCTTTCCATTTTTGTTGGTGAGTTTAATAGTGTTAGTTTTAGTGACCTTAATTCCTGAAATTTCTTTGTGGTTGCCTAATCTTTTTACGGACTAAACTCAATTAGCATAAAATGAAAATTAAGAAATTACTTATTATATTTCTTTTTTTGACAAATGGAATTCTATTTGCTCAGGAAAAGGGATATGATTTTACGGAGAATATACCCTATCAATCGCAAAGTTTACAAAACTCTGATATCTATATAAAAGAAAGGTGTAAGCTTGATGTATACTACCCTAAGGATACTACCAATGTGGCTACAATAGTTTGGTTTCATGGTGGGGGATTAGAATTTGGTGAAAAAGACATTCCGGAGGGTTTATTAGAAAAAGGAATAACTGTCGTTACTGTAAACTATCGTATGCACCCAAAAGTCAATCACCCTGTTTATATCGAAGATGCTGCAGCCGCAGTTGCTTGGACTTTCAAGAATATTAAGAAGTATAATGGAAACCCTGAAAAGATCTTTCTTAGTGGCCATTCAGCTGGTGGATATTTGGCTAATATGGTAGGTTTGGATAAAAGTTATCTTCAAAAGCATAATATAGATGCCAACGAATTGGGAGGTTTAATTCCATTTAGTGGCCATACCATTACACATTTTACAATACGAAGAGAACAAGGAATAAAAGGGACACAGCCAACAATAGACAAGTACGCGCCTTTATATCATGTGCGCAATGATGCGCCACCCATGCTTTTGATTACCGGAAATCGCGAAAAGGAGTTGTTAGGGCGCTATGAAGAAGTAGCTTATTTTTATCGTATGATGAAGGTTGTTGAACACGCAGATGTGGAGCTAGTGGAACTAGATGGTTACGGACATAACATGGTTTATCCGGCGGTACCTTTGTTGTTGAATTTTGTAAAAGATCAAACCAAAGAAATTAAGTCAAAATAGCCAATTCATTTCCATCCAAAAGGGTTTTATAGATTTTCAATCCTTCTTCTCCAAACTCATTCAAACCGTTGCCATTTTGATCGAAACGAGCACCATGGGCAGAACACAGAAATTCGTTTTTTTGAAACCTAACTTCTTTTCGCGATTCATGTGTGCAAATTACGGTAGCAGCTATATAGGTACCACTTAAACTTTTGGCAATCACAATATCATCCTTAACAATAAATCCTCCTTCATTTTTTAGACTAGTAGCTTCTTCAGAGCTCAAATCGATAGTAAAAAGGATCGTATTCGCAGGTAGATTACTTCCATTTGGAGCTATAAAGGTAATTTTTTCATCTTTCGAACAGCCCCCCAGACAACCATAAGTAATGGCAAAAGTTGCGCCGACCCCAATAGATTTTAGAAATTCTTTTCGCTTCATGAAATACTAGTCTAAAATTATACTTCCTTGAAAATCGATTTCCCTTTGAAAGGGCTTCAAAATTTCATCGATTAATAAACTGATGGTTCTTCTATTCAAAGAGATCGATTCGTCATAATCTTGACTGATACCCCAAGACTTCCAATTTGTATTAATAGCATCTATGGAAAATTTAGGTTCGACTTTCAGTATTAATGAACGAAGGAAGGAAAGTTTAATGCCTGATCCAGAAGCATGGACTTTTTCTAATTCAGGAAAGTAGGGGAGCAACCCTTTTTTCAATTCGTATTCCGAAACTATTTGATCCGGATAAAACCAAGTTTGATTAGCCCATTTATACGGAATTCCGATGCCTTTTAATATTCCGGTTGCTCCGATACGTTGCATAGCTTCGAATCCTTCATCTTCCTTTTTAACATCTATATATGGCATTAGATACGCTTTGCTTTCAAGTAGCGCATGCTGAACGGATCGTATAGATACCTCAGAAGGTTTTTTGTTCTCTTGAATAGCTGTTGCTGCTAATGCCCCAGCGGCTTGACCAATGCCTAAAACTACAGGTTGTAAACGTGAAGCTCCGTTTACAATGTTAGAAACACTTATGTTTTTTTCAGCAACAATAAAGTTTTTAACGCTTTCTGGAATCAAACTTCCTAAGGGTACATTGAAACTCGGGACTCTAATATTTATAAACTCGATTTCTGGTGCATCGGGGTTTTTGTCATGATGATGGTCTATTGGGTAATCACCAACGGCAATTCCTGTTCTATATAAATTGTAATCATATGGTTTTTCAAGATGGTTCACCGTCAAAAAAGTCTTTCCTTTTACTCTACGTGCCTCTCGGTCGTACGGAATCATCGGAAAGTTATCTTTGGTTGGAAATTCATTGAATACCCGTAAGTTTTTAAAACCCAATTCGTTTTGTATATAGTACACAAAGCCTTGGGTAAAGGCTTTGGCCTCCTTCAATTTTTCTTGTCGTTCTTTGGGGGAAAGCTTAGGCCAACTTAAATAAAAGTCGTTCCCACAATTCGGCCAATTCATCATGTATTTATTATTGGGCAGTCTACCATAATTCAGCATTTGCGTACAACCTGAAACGCCTCCAAACATTTCCCCAGTTTCACGTTTGCAAGCACATTCATATGCTTTTGGGTCATAGTTTTTTGGTTTTCGAACCAATCCCTTTTTGTCATTCTCGCCCCTCGACTGCGTTCGGGATAAACTCTGTTCAGAATCTTTCGAAATATCTTCAAGGATTAAAACATAGGTCAAATCTTGCACAATCTGGTTTGCTTCATCAGGAGCTTCTTTTTCTCCAGTATCTGATTTTGAATCCATACCTAATCGAAAAGCAGCTCCTACTAACGGAAGCAATTCTCCAATTTCGGTAGCGTCAATTAGAATTTTTGCTTTGGTCGTATAGGTTTTTCGATTTTGTTTGTAAGTGACTAACCAACCATCATTCACTTTTTTTACGTCATTGTAAATAGCATTAAAAACAATATCAAGATTTGGAATGTCAGCCATTTCTTGAAGTAATTTATTTCCGATAGAAGGCTCGAAAAGCGTGTGGCTTACCCAGCCAGTAGCCAATGCATCTGCACCCCCATAATGGTCACGAAGTTTTTGTCGAAACTCTCCCCAAATACCAGAGGGTATTTCATGATTGCCATCTATGGCTGAGACCCCGGCGGAAGTCAACATTCCGCCTAACCATGGTGTTGCCTCAATAAGTTGGACTTTAGCGCCCATTCGGGCCGCTTGTATGCTCGCTGAAGTTCCACCTGCTCCGCCACCTATAATTATAATATCTACCTGTTGTTGAGCACTCGCTAGCGAAATGCTGAACAAACAGAGTAGCGCAAATTTGAATTTTAGTTTCATCATTTTAATTTCGGATATAATTTACCGAAAAAGCGTTCATGTTCCTTTAATCCCTCATAAAAGAAAAAGACTTCTCCAGTTAGTCCTTGTTTGCGATTAGCCTTAATCATCTTTTTTAGAAAACGTTTGGAGGGTACATAGTCGTTAACCTTTAAAAGTACTCCAGGAACCAGTTCAGTTCTTTTCTCTTTGGGCATAAACTCTAAATTGGCATCAAGAGTTGCGGCATAAGCCTTCATATTATACCGATACACTTGTGGAATAATGACATCTACCCATCCATTTTTTACCCAAGTGGGCCAGTCTTGTAAATATTCCTCTTTACTCCATGGATAAATACTAGGTGCCATAGTAACGGCAATATTCGGTTTGACTTTTTTGACCGTTTCATAGACTTTTTTCGCAAAAAGGTTCAAACGTTTCGCTCGCCAATCAATCCAATCAGCATCTTTATGATTTTGCGGTGGTTGTTTTCCAGCATGCTCATTTTTGTATAAAGAAACCGTTAATTCATCATAACCAGCCGTTGAAGGATTTGCAGGCAAACGGTCATCACCGTGAATACCATCAATATCATAGTTTTGGACTACCTCTGATATGAGCGACAAAAGAAAGTTCTGTACTTCAGGGTCAAAAGCATTCATCCATTGAAATCCGTTTTTAGAGACTAATTTTCCTTGATGGTCAATGGCTTTCCATGCTGATCTTTTTCTAAGGATATGCCCACCATCCTCCTCTTGGTAACTGCTTGAAAAACCGAACTCGAACCATGCATGTACCTTTAATTTAGAAGCATGAGCAATTTCGATAAGTTCTTTGAGGAAATCACGTTCAGCGAATCTTGGAGCTACTTTTTTACCGAATTCTTTTTCCATGATTTCGCTGGGATAGAGAGTAAATCCTCGATTCCAGACTACGACATATATTTGGTCAATACCGTATGATTTACAACGATTTACAACTTCTTGAATACCTTCTTTTGAATCCAATGCATTGCTGGCAACATCCGTTAACCAAATGCCTTTTTGGGATTGCCCATTTGTAGACAAACCTAAGATTATGCAGACCAGAAGAGCTGTAGATTTTAAGAAATTCATGCTGTATGTTCTAATGTTTTCCAAACCTCCAATAAAGCTCTTGGCACGTGAAAGCAGCCTTTCCATTTACCTCCCTTAAGATTTAGGGATACTTTTCCTTGCCGATTTAGGTAGCCAAACCACTCACCACCGTTTTCAGAATCTCTAAAATGAGTCCATGTATAGTCATGTACTTTTTTAAACCAGTCCGCAGCTTTTGGATTTTGATTATAGGCATAAGTTTTCGCTAGAGCTACAAGCGTTTCCAAATGTACCCACCAGAGTTTTTGATCATACTCCAATTGTTGTGGTGGATGGCCTTTGATATCCATAAAATAGAATATGCCGCCATGTTTTTCATCCCAGCCATGTTCCAATTGTTGGAACATAATTTTTTCTGCTTTTTCAACTAATTCAGTATCATTTTTACGAATACCTAAATTCATAATAAACCACATCGCTTCAATAGCGTGACCTGGGTTTAATAAACGACCTTCAAAACTGTCCACAAAATCACCTTGGGGTGAAACATTTTCCAAAACTAATCCGCTTGAAGTATCGTAAAAAGTGTTCATGACCAAATAAATAACCTCGTTCGTTACCTCGGAAACTTTCTCTGAACCTAATAATGATTCTAATTCTAAAGAGAGGTTACACAGAATCATAGGCAATGCAAAATTTTTAAGTTTGCGGGTTTCAGGATATGCTTTGTTATATTTTCCCTTCGGATTTTTTTGCCGTTTTAGAATGTTTTCAAAGGTGTTTTTTGCGATGCTAGCGTAGGCTTCTTTAGGCTCGATTTCGTACAATTTACCAAAGGCCATAGCCGCAAAACAGTCTGAAAATATGTTATAGGGTTGTATCAAAGGTTGACCTGCTCTATTCAGCGAAAAGTACCAATCACCATTTTCGTTACGACCATACTTTTCTAGAAAATTAGCGCCTAGTAAAGCCGATTTTTTCCAAGCTTCATTTTTTTGTACCGATTGGTACAGTTTTGAAAATAGCCATGTTTGTCGTGCTTGCAGCCAAATAAACTTATCGGTATCATAAATTTCACCGGTTTGGGTCAAGCAAGTAAAGTAGCCGCCAAACTCTTGGTCTAAGGAGTGTTTTTCCCAAAAGGGAATTACCTCATTTAGGAGTTCATTTTTATAAAGTTCTGCGTATGCTTTCATTTTTTAAAATGTTCTATATACCGATTGTACAAATGACCCGCTTGGGCATATGCCGACTGCGGACTCATAAAATGAGAAAATTCAAAAGTGACGGCTTTTGCGCATCCTGCTCTTTTGGCTGCTTCTAATTTGAATAGCAATTTTTCCCATTTGATAGGAAGAAATTTAATCGGCATGTCACGATCAAAAGATTCTGAATTTGTCCATGATTCTAAATCATATTTGTCAGCCAAACGTTTATTCAATTTCAAGTAGTTTTCCAATTCATGATAACTCACATGACCATCTTGAAAGGCTACGATGTCAATACTATTTTTAATTCCGTCAAAAATCTCATCCCATTCTTTTTCATGTTCTTTTAAAGATATGGAGGTCTCCTTTGTAATTTGATTTGCAGCCGCCACTACTGCTTTTTTACCATCTATCCATGGGGAAATCACAACAGGTAATCCATCACTAATAGCTTTGCAATGATTTCCCAACTTTGCAATAGAAGTGAGAGCACCTTTTGTTTTACGACTGAGCTCTAAGCTCAAATACCAACCGCCAAAACTTTTATGGTGACCGTAGGTTTTATATACTTCTTCAATAACATGCAAGTTGGTCTCTATTTCATGCGTCATGTCTCCTGTTTCCCAATAGTTGCCACTATCGTAGGTGCCGAAAAAGAAGATCATTCCGTATTTTTCAGACAGTTCAAGATATAGCTGAACCAAATCAACGGGTGGACGGAAACTATTGTGTTTTTCAATCAGATAGTTTGATGGATAGGTCAAAAATTCACAATAGCCACAGCGAATTAAAATCACCGTATCAATACCCATCTTGTGCATATGGGCAAAATCATCATCCCATTCTTTTGCACCCCAATTTTGATGGGGAATGTCATGACTGATTTCGTCTAAAAAAGTTGCTGTTATTTGCATTTAGTTAGCTATAGTTTTCAAATGATTCCACCAATATTTTTTCAATAATACACTTGTTAAAATTAAAACACCGCTCCAAATGAGCATCGCTGTATTTTGACGCAACATAAAATAGATTGGAATAACAACTTGTGCCAATTGCCAAACGATACCAACAAGTACATTAAAAGTATCGCGTTTAAAGTCTAAGTTTGGAACGAAATTAGGGTCTTCTGCTATGACTTCTTTTTCGATAGGCCCCCAGAAACCCCAGGGTTTGGTCTGCTTATAGAACTTTTTCACTTGTTCTCTGTTGGATAAAGGTTCTATGAAAGTTCCGATGATACATCCTAATAAAGCGAAAGCAAAGATTAACGGAAATACAAAAATATCAACGTAGTCAGGAAAGAAGATAAACTTGACTGTAGAGCCGATCAATCCGAAGAACATTCCCCAGAAATAGCCATTCCCTGAAAACCGCCACCAAATCCATTTGAGCACATTTGCCGCTACATAGCCGCCATATAACGAAGAGCTTAACCAAAGTATTAGAGAATTCAGAGAGCCTGCATTAAAACCAAAGGCAATACCCACCATTACTAAGGCCAATGACGAAATAATACTAAGTTGCACCAATTTCTTATCTGGCGCACCCGGATTGATGTATTTCTTATAAATATCATTTACGATATAAGCGGGTGCGGAATTAACAAAGGCGGCAAAAGTTCCCATAAAAGCAGCCAGAAACCCAGCAAGCATTAGGCCTTTCAATCCTACCGGTAGAAACTTATTAATAGCCATGGGTAGTACTTGCTCGAAATCGATGTTATCACCCATAGCCATCAATTCTGGTCCCAAGTACACTAATGCCAAAACTGCAAAACCAATAATCATGAAGTATCGGGGAATGTATAAAACGCAAACGGTCAAAAAGCTCATTTTTGCAGCTTCAGCTGGAGTTCTAGTTGCCAATACTCGTTGCATGTCGTAGCTAGGAACTGGACCAGCGATAGAAGCAAAAACCCCTTTAAGCACCATCATTATAAACAGCAAACCGAAGAGGTCAAAACCGTCGGAGGCAATCTTTTTATTAACCTGTGGAAATGCCGAATTACTCCAATCTAAATCGAGATTCCAGGCAAAGGAAAGTTTATCCCACGTTTCAGGAACAACTTCAGCAATCTGCTCAGCAGTCACCATATTATAAGCCACAATGCCTACTCCGACACAGGCGATAGTCATAATGAAGAATTGCATTACTTCAGTTGCTACCACACTATGCATTCCACCTTTAACGGTGTAAAGTGAGGTAAGTCCACAAATTATAAAGGCGTAACTTCTGGCAGAAGGCACTTCGTAACCAAGAAAATCAAAAGCTAAATCCCAGGGTAGAATAGACGTACAATACTTGCCAATACCCTCAAAAAAATAGGCAATAAACCCAAGTACACTAATCACCGCAAAAATTACAATGATGATATGTGATAGTTTCGCTCCTTTGCCATCGCCAAAGCGAAAGGTAATCCATTCAGCTCCTGTCATAACATTCGATCGTCGCATCCAAATGGCGAGATACACAAATACAAAAACTTGATTCCATACAGGCCAGAGCCAAGGCAGCCAAGCGCTTTTTAATCCGTAGACAAAAAGAATACCCACGCTCCACATCGTGCCTGAAATATCGAACATACCTGAGGCGTTGCTCAACCCTAAATAATACCAGGGAAGCTCGTTTCCTCCAAGAAAATAGGACTCTAAATTTTTAGATGATTTTTTGGATAGGTAAAAACCTAGAATCAACACTCCAACAATGTAGGCAATAACAATTCCAATATCCCAAGGAGAGAGGGTCATATAGTCTAGTGAGTTGATTTAGAACCTCACCTAAGATAAGAAATGTTTCGAATTATTCTCTTTTGTAAATGAATTCAACATTCTTATGATTCGACCGAATTTGAGCTACTACGGAATCATTGATTTTCGATTGCCACAAATAGACTTTTTTAAGTCGATTGAGTTTTGGTATTAAGTCTACTAATCCTTCAGCAACAGAGGTGTTATATAGATTAAGAGATTCTAGATTTGTAAGTTTTTCAAGAGCTTGTGTGCCGACATCTGAAATGGAATTTCCGCTAAGGTCTAGTTTTGTCAAATTTTCTAACTGCCCTATTTGGCGTAGAGATTCATCTGTTACTTCAGCATTACTTAGGTCTAGCCAAAGTAATTGTTCTTTTATACCTGTAAGTAATTCTGCATGTGCTGAGGTAAATGGTTTTTCACTCAAACTGAAATTTGCTTCTAGAAAATAGTTGTCTTTCATCAGTCGATTCACAATAAAACCTTGCTGGATTAAAGAATCAACTACCGACTGATTCGCTCTAGGAACTTTTTTGCTAAGAACTGTATTTTTATCAAGTCTTAAATAGCTATTAACGTTTTCTGTTATCTTTTTATCGGAATCTAGTTCGGTTACAAATCCGTTTGATGGAGCGCCTAAAGCAATCCACCATTCAATAATAGCGACTTCTGTATCCGTTAAAGGTCTTTTTCCTTCCGATGGCATAAAATCGTCATGGTTTTCAGGTAAGGTAATCCTTCTAAAAAGTTCGCTGGTCTCTATATTTCCTGGAGTAATTATCACGCCATTTTCACCATCTTTCATCAGATTTGAGTGGCTAGTCAAAAGTAATTCACCTTTCTTTTTCCCGGTATTATGACAACTTACACACTTACTATCCATCATGGGAGCAATTAAATCGAGATATACATCAGCAGAATCTAAGACGGTTACTTTAGGCCGAGCTTCAGTTTTTGCTGGAAGTCCAGAGATATTTCTAAGCGCATTTGGCGCATATTCTAACAAGTAGGTTGAGCCATGCGTAAGATTGCCTCCTAAATGCCCCGTATACATTATAGCACCTGTTACCAGAGCAACTAGAATCCATTGCACAGGTTTTGTATTTTTGTTTTGCTTTTTGGAAATTAAATAACAGATGATTGAGAATGCCAAAACGGCAACCCCGCTCCATTTGTGCCAAAACAAGGTGTCTTCATTATAGTCCCCCGAAAGAGAAAGTAAATAACCAAATACGACAGCAAAGGCGGCACTTATCGCCCCTAATCCCCATAGGTATTTAAGAAATGGTTTTGTGGGATGAAACTTAGGCCATCGTATAGCAAATTGAGCCACGGCAGCAAGAAGTAAAAACCCAATTGGAAGATGTACAACCAAGGGATGAAATCTGCCGACAAATATCATGAAGTCCGAAGGTTCTTCTAATATATTTAATGCGATTATTAGGCCTAACTCCATTAATAATTATTTAAGTGGAGTACCTTTTAAGGGAGTGCCGTTCGTACTTAAAATTTGAAAGTGGTGCACCTTATGACCTGAATAGCTCCAAACTATATTCTTATCTCGATCAACTTCTAAAAGTTTAATGCCATCTTTTGCACCATAACTGGCAATAACCGTATTACCATTAGGTAGTCGTTGAGCCCCGCATGGGTCGGCTAGTGGTTCTCCGTCAAAGTCAGAATTAGCTATCATCCAAACAATATTTCCTTCAGCATCTAATTCTACGACTCGGTTGCCATTTGTGAGGTTCACCAAAGTATTACCATTTTCTAAGCGAATTGCTGTGAATGGCCACGTTTTTGCTTCTCGTCCTCCAAAATCTTCATAATCGGTACTGAATGTATTTACAATTTCTCCTTCTGGAGTATATTCTTTCACAGCAAAAGCCAACAAATGAGGAACGAGATAATTGCCGTTATCGAGCTTACGCGCCATACGGGTCTGCATATGCACATTGTCAGTTTCGGGTTTTAGAGGAATACTTTTTACGACTTCTCCCTTGGAATTAACCTCCACAATTCTGGGCTTTATGCCTGATTCTGTAATCATAGTGTTTCCATTTTCAAGACGGACAGCCGTACCAAGTTCCATGGATTCTTCAGCTCTTGTATATTTAAAAATTACTTCCTTATTTGAATCAAATTCTTTCACTTCATTGGCATAACAGATCAAGATATTTCCGTTTTCTAAGACATATCCATCACGCGCACTTGCCTTTCCCGAATCCCAAATTTCTTCTCCTGATTCCCCTATGATTCCTGTAAATTCAGGACCAGCAATGAAAAAGGAATGTTTGATTTCGGAGGTCTGTTGTCCTAATGAAGATAATGACACCAAAAGGCAGATTACTATGGCAAACGTTGAATTATTTTTCATTTTTGTTGTTTAATTACGAGTTTTTGTTTGGTTGGAATATGGCTTGCGTTCTTCCCCTTCCGTCATTCCGACGAAAATGTCGGAATGCCACCTTCCCCTTCATAGGGAAGGAACATAAATAATTCCTAATAATACTTTGTACTTCCTACTTCTTACTTTTTTTATGCTAATATATCTTTTACAATATGACCATGAACATCGGTTAATCGAATATCTCGACCTCCAAAACGGAAGGTCAATAGTTCATGATTAATACCTAATAAGTGCATGATCGTGGCGTGTAAATCATGTATGGTTACTTCATTTTCAATAACCCGATAGCCATAATCATCGGTACGACCATAAATTGTTCCTCCTTTGATTCCAGCACCTGCGAGCCACATACTACAGGCAGACGGATTATGATCGCGACCATCTGCACCTTGTGCGAAAGGAGTTCTTCCAAATTCGCCAGTCCATACCACTAAAGTATCTTCTAACATGCCTCTTGACTTTAAGTCTTTCAATAAACCTGCGATGGGCTGATCAACGGCATGAGCATTTTTTTCATGACCATCTTTTAGATTGTTATGTTGATCCCAACGGTCAACTCCTACATTGGGGCATGTCAATTCAATGAAACGAACGCCCCGCTCAACTAAGCGGCGTGCCAATAAACATTGTGCTGCATAGCCTCTAGTATGAGGATCATCAGAATCAAAACCATACAATTTTTTGGTCGCTTTGGTCTCCTCTTTGAACTCCGTCAGCTCGGGAATGGAAGATTGCATTTTGTATGCCAATTCGTAATTTGAAATTGCAGATTCAACCGCATCTTCTTCTCCCATTTTGCCTATTAGGCTATTGTCCATCTCTTTGATAAATGCTAGTTTTTCTTCTTGAAGATTTGCAATGCCTTCTTTCGGAGCAATGTTAGCTACAGGTTCTGCACCTGCTTTTAAAATAGAGGCTTGATAGGATGCAGGTAGAAATCCGTTTTTGAAATTATCTAGTCCGCCTGGCGGTATTAGTCCGCCATCTAATACTACATATCCAGGAATGTTTTTATTCTCACTCCCGAGTCCGTAAGTCATCCAAGACCCCATGCTTGGGCGGCCTTGAATTCCACTTCCGGTATGCAAAAAATAATTGGCGTTCGTATGCTCCGGAAATTTTGAAGTCAAAGAACGAATGAGAGCAAGATCATCAGCACAACTTGCAATATGTGGGAATAGTTCACTTACAGGCATTCCACATTCCCCATACTGTTTAAACTCCCACGGACTTTTCAAAATTTTACCCACGTTGTCAAACTGCGTAGCATCAACCTTGAATTTTTTTCGAGGATCTTGCCCATGTTCTTTTGCAAGCCTTGGTTTTGGGTCGAAAGAATCTACTTGAGATACGCCACCATCCATATATAAAAATATCACGTTTTTAGCTTTAGGCAGATAGTGTGGGCCAAGATATAATTCGGGCGCGCCATCTAATTTTTTTGGCCGATCACAACCCACAGGTAAAGCACCAAACAAGCTGGTAAAAGCTAAGGCACCAAAGCCTCCTTGGCATATGCCTAACATTTCACGGCGTGAAAGCGGGCGTTTCATAAAATTGTGATACTTGCTCATTAAATGAGGTATATAAATTCTTTTAGGTTAAAAATACTATAGCAATATTGTTTCCAGAGTTCTAATTCTTGATTGACGTTTTCTTCTTTTTGGCCTTCCATTTTTTGAAGTATTGAAATAAATTCTTTTGCCTTTTTTTGCTCTTCCACAGATGGCTTTCGTGAAAAGGTACGTGCGTATATCCATGAAACCTTGTCTTCAAATGAGAGCTCTTTTTGTGTTAAAAGTTTCTGAGCCATGAGTTCCGCCTGTTTTGCGACAAAAGGATCATTCAAGATAATTAAAGATTGTGAGGGCACATTAGTAACATCGCGCTTTCCAAAAGTACTGAAAGGAATAGGGCGGTCAAAAGTGGTCATCATGGGCTCTAGAAAATTACGCCGCACCTCCATATAAATGCTTCTGCGGCCATTTCCGTCAAGTGGTCCTGATACTCCTGGTCGCCCTCGCCCTTGCATAAAATCGGTCAGATAGGTGGCCACTGGAGGACCATACAGACTATCATTCAAACTTTCGGAAGCTACTAGAATTCCATCTCGAATAGCTTCGGCTTCTAATCTTCTAACAGGGAATGAGGCCAAATAGATATTGGTAGGGTCAGCCTCTAAAAGTGCTTCATCTCTTACCGTACTTCTTTTAAAAGCATCAGTCAATACGATGGAACGGACCATTTTTTTGATAGACCAATCTTCATTTTGAAATTTGATAGCGAGGTAATCCAACAGTTCAGGGTGAGAAGGTAACTTACCCTGTAAACCAAAATTATCAACGGTTTCTACAATTCCTCTTCCGAATAAATGATGCCAAATTCGGTTGACCATGACACGTGATGTTAATGGGTTGTCTTCGTTCAACATGGCATTTGCCAATTCCATTCTACCGCTCCCTGCAGATTTGAAAGGAACTCCGCCATTTGGTAAGGTTGATAGGAAACTCCTGGGAATGCGTTCTTCGGATGGTTCTTCATGATTTCCTCGGATAAAAACAGGACTGTTTATACTAAATCCGTCAGTTACGCCATAGATAAAAGATTGACTGGCCAAACCTTTACTAAGTTGCTGCTTTTTATCAATTGCAGTTTTCAGTTCAGGGAATTGCGAGGGCAACTTTCCGCTTTTTAGTTGTGCATTGAAGTGCTCGATTATTTGTTGTGACTTACTTGGCCCGAGCGCTTCAAAAGGAAATTCGGAGTCATAAGCAACTGCATATTCAGCCTCAACATAGGCATCTTCAGGAAGTTGATATTTATGCCTCTGATAGCCTCCCGGTAATATTTCAACATAGGCTTTATGCCCTTTGTACGGACTCACATCAATTATATATTCTTGCCATTCTTTGTTGTTGACTTTCATTTCTAACTCCCCATAAATCGGATTTTGAATGAGCTGAAAATTATCAACAACCAAACGGATCGTACTTTTTGTGCCACGTGCTTTAACAGTTATATAGTCTTTTTCTAGAGTGAAGTTTTGAGATTGTAGTGATCCAAAGATGCCGGTTCCTGAAAGCTTGCTTGATGCTCTACCTTGGTCTAGTTCAATAAGTCTTCCCGTGGACTTGTTTATTATTGGATTACCTAAAGTAGTTCTATTACCAAAGGCTATTCCATTACTTTTCCATCCATCTAAATCAACATTTCGGAAATCTCCAATAATTTGATAGGTGTTATCAACATCTTTTTTCTCTTTTGGAATTGAATTGTCCTGTGTAATACCTTTTTTGTCCCACCTACTCGAAATCGTTTTTTGAATAAAAGCTTGGATATCTTCAATTTCTTTAACAGATTGTTCTTTTTCTATGGATAAGTCAGCCGCAATAGGAGTAAAACGTGTACTTTCTATTACGCCATAAAGAGAATAGTAGTCCGCCGTAAGAATGGGGTCAAACTTATGGTCATGACATTTGGCGCAGGAGACGGTCAAGCCTTGAAATGTTTTAGAGGTAACATCAATAATATTATCAATACGATCTGCCTCATCTTTTTTAATATCAACAGGACTATGAGTTCCCTCGGCCATGGCAAAAAAGGCTGTCCCTAATTGTGATTCTTCAATTCCAGATTTTGGATTATATCGAACCGAATCTAGTAAGTCTCCAGCAAGATGTTCTTTTAATAGTTGATCATAAGGTATATCATCATTTAGCGCTCGAATCAGGTAGTCTCGATAGTGCCAAGCACCAACAATAGCATAATCAAACTCATGGCCTTTGGTTTCGGCATACCGAACAAGATCCATCCAATGTCTTGCCCATCGCTCTCCATAGGCAGCCGAATTTAAATAGCGATCAACCATTTTTTCATAGGCGTCTGTAGCATTATCCGCTAGAAAGGTATGTAATGCCTTGGAAGAAGGAGGTAAGCCTGTTATCAAATAAGAAACCCTTCGAATCAAGGAATTCTTATTAGCCGGTTGCGCTTTAACTAATTGCTTTTGATCTAGTTTCAAATTAATTAAGGAGTCAATAGCATTTGCACTTGAAACTTGAATGGTTGTTTCGGGTTTAATAAAAGCCCAATGTTCTTTCCATTCCGCACCTTGGTCAATCCATTTTTCTAATAGCGCTTTTTCCCGTTCGGTCAATTTGTAATTTGATTCTGGCGGAGGCATGATTTGGTCTTCCTCCTCATGATTGATTCTGTACACCAATTGGCTGCTAGATGGACTGCCAGCGACTATAGCATGACCACCTTCTTTTAGTGCTGCCGTAGCTCCTTCATAGGTGTCTAATCTGAGATCAGCCTTTCGACCACTCGGGTCGGGGCCATGACATAAATAACAGTTTTGTACTAGAATTGGCCGTACATGAAAGTTGAAGTCTACTGTTTCAGGTAAAGGTTCTGTGAAATTGTTGCTATCGCCGCAAGAAGATAAGAGGAAAAGGAAGCATCCTAGTGCAATTACAATATATTTCAGGCGACTGTGCAAAATGAGAGTTAATTAGGGTTGTCTCTCAAATATAAGGATTTATCTCTTGATTTTCTGCCAGTTATTTAGGGCAAAACGGGAGTTTTTATGATTGTTGTGATTTTGGAATACTGAACGTTGATAACTACATTTAGACTATGAAAAACATCAAAGTAGGTATCATCGGCATGGGTAGAATTGGTAAAATTCATTTGGAAAACTTATCTACCAGAATCGATGGAGTAGAAGTTGTTGCCGTAGTTAATCCGTCAAAGACGGGTCAAGAGTATGCAACTAATTTTGGTGTGCAAACGGTTTCTAATAATCCAGATATTTTATTTGAAAATTCAGAAATTGATGCGATACGCACGCAGATTACGCTATTCGCGCAGCCATTGCTGGCAAAGCTATTTTTTGTGAAAAACCTATAGATATGGTTTTGAAGAGAGCTAAAGAAGTAGCAAAAAAAGTCAAGGAAAATGATGTGCCTATGATGGTCGCCTTCAATAGAAGGTTCGACCCTGATTTTGCTAAGGTGAAATTAGCAGTTTCAACTGGAAAGATAGGACAGATTCAGAACTTACATATCATCAGTCGTGATCCTGGGCCACCATCGATTGATTATATCAAACAATCTGGCGGACTTTTCAAAGACATGACTATACATGATCTAGACATGGCTAGATTTATTATGGGATGTGAGGTTACCGAAATTTATGCTACAGGAAGTTGTATGGTCGATTCCGCCATTGGTAAAGTTGGAGACATAGATACAACAACTTTAGTACTGAGATTTGAAAATGGTGCTACAGCAACAATAGAAAACAGCAGAAAAGCGGTGTATGGTTATGATCAAAGACTAGAAGTATTTGGTTCAAAGGGAATGTTGCAAATTAATAATCCTTTGATGTCTAACGTGACAAATTCTGATGATTATGGATCTCATGCCGATGTGAATCTAAATTTCTTTATTGACAGGTATGCGACTTCATATTTGATTGAGATGCATGATTTCGTAAACGCCTTGATTCATAAAAATCCAATGCCTGTAGATGGTAACGATGGAATTAAAGCTATAGTTTTAGCTGATGCTGCTTACGCTTCTCTAAATTCAAATCGACCTGTAGAAGTTGAATAGTTTATTCTTTTCGTTTACCCCAAATCTCATACATCGGTTTACCTTTACTATTGTTACCGGTATGATGCCAGTCATCTCCTTTCACTTCATAGTTGAATTCTAAACTAGCTCCAACACGAGAATTGTCTTTAGAGAAAAACTCAATATTCTCAATATAAATACCATCTTTAGAGGTGTAACTACCTCCGCCAGTCCCTTTAAACTGCATTCCGTTTGTATCATAGGCGATCCATTGAAAACGACCGTCGATTAAGAACTTAAGAGTTTTTCTGGTGTTTGCTTCTCCTCTTCGTTCTTGACCTGTATCAGGGCCGCGGGTTCCAAACAACCATTGGCCATCCAAATCTTGATGAATTTTCACTTGTTGGTTAAAGGTTATTTCATTGTTTCCTTGAATTATTAGATTAGCATTCTCAATTTTATACGGAAAGTTTAAGGTGCTAAGCGAATCTAACTTATAATTGGAGTGAAATTCTAATACTACTTTTAAAGTGTCATTTTCAGTAGTATAGAACCCTCCAGAAGTTTTTATGAATCGAGCTGGTGATTTTTCATAAACGGAATGAACAAAATACGAACTGTTTATTTTTAACTCATGAGTCTCATTTTCTTGTTCAGAAAGGTATACTCCCGGTTCAATTTGGGAACTCAATTGGTTACTACTTATGAAAAAAATAAACAGAATAACAATTTGCAAAATTCTTGAATGTTTCATGACAGTAGTATTTGATATTAAATATACTGAATATGTGGAAACTAAGAATACCTTCAAAAAAGATATTTATTTAAGTTAGATGCTTCAACATTTCAGCAGTAGTTTTCTTCAAATCAAATTCTGCCTGCCAGCCCCAATCAGTTTGAGCTTTTGAATCATCAATACTTGAAGGCCATGAATCGGCAATATCTTGACGCGAATCTGGGTCATAACTTATCTTGAATTCTGGAATATGAGTTGTAATACTTTGGGCAATTTCTGCGGGAGTAAAACTCATTGCCGCAAGATTATATGCTGAGCGCTCTTTAATTTTTTCAGAACCGCTTTCCATTAATTCTAAAGTAGCGCGGATAGCATCATCCATAAACATCATGGGTAGTTTGGTTTCTGCGCTTAAAAAACATGTATATACTTTGTCAGATAGAGCTTTATGATATATTTCAACAGCGTAATCAGTTGTGCCACCGCCTGGCATCGTTTTCCAGCTAATCAACCCAGGATATCGAATGCTGCGCACATCAACATCAAATTTATTATGATAATATGCACACCAGCGTTCGCCAGATTGCTTACTAATGCCGTAAACTGTACTTGGTTCCATGATTGTATTTTGAGGTGTATTTTCTCTTGGCGTGTTTGGCCCAAAAACCGCAATACTTGAGGGCCAAAATATTTTCGATATCTTTTTCTCTTTGGCTAAGTTAAGCACATTAAAAAGTGAGTTCATATTCAAGTTCCACGCACGCATGGGGAATTTTTCTGCAGTTGCACTTAACATCGCAGCCATAAGATACACCTCATCAATTTCATAATAAGCAACGAGTTCTTCTAGAGCATCATAATCAGTCGCATCAAGAAGTTCAAAAGGGCCAGAATTCATTAAACTCTCATTCCCTTCCCTGATATCACTTGCAATGATGGTGTCGGCACTAAATTTTTCTCTAAGAGTGAAGGTCAATTCTGTTCCTATTTGACCACAAGCGCCGATAATTAGAATATTTTTTTGCATTAAAATGAAGTTAAATGAATAGTCGGTTAAAGATAGCTTTTATTAAAATTTGTACATTCGTCTTATGGGTAAAACATTTATTATTAACGTTATTCTACTGCTATTCATCTCATGTCAAGGGGATAAAAACATGGCTGTTGTAGACAATGAATCAGCGTTTTTAGTATCCATTGATAAATGGCCCAAGAAATCGACTTTGAGTGGAAAAACAAAAGAAATTTCAAATGAATGGCCAGAATTTAATGCATTGGAAATTAGTTTTGATGCTTTGTATACGATTAGTAATACCGAAGATCTTCGATTGGTTTTAGAGGATTTGATTGAAAAGCAAAAATTGTTAAAAGATTCTGTTCACCCTGAGTCATTTGATAATGCACAAATTAAAAGTAGGCAGAAGGTTTTTCATACCTTCATATTAAAAACGAAAGGAGATTTGATATATCGAACCGATGTTCAGAATTCTGTTTTACAAATGATCGAAGCTCATAATGCTATGATAGATCAGATGAATGTAATTACAGGAAACACCTTTGATTTAAAAACCCTTTTAGATGAAGAATAGAATTTTCGTACTTGTTTTAGCTCTAACTTGTGTGCCAGTTAGCGGCCAAGAATTGGTTACAGATCAGATTAATACAACTTTAGATGCTTGGCATAAAGCTGCTGCCGATGCTGATTTTGAAGCCTATTTTGGTTTAATGACAGACGATGGGGTTTTTATTGGTACTGATGCTACCGAAAATTGGCAGAATTCTGAATTTAAAGAATATGCAAAACCTCATTTTGATAAAGGAAAAGCTTGGAGTTTTACCTCAGTTGAGCGCAATGTTTATATAAACCAGAATAAAGATATGGCTTGGTTTGATGAATTGCTTGATACACAAATGAAGTTATGCAGAGGCTCCGGAATTTTGAAAAAGATCAAAGGTGAATGGAAAATTGCCCACTACGTATTATCAATAGTGGTGCCTAATGAGAATGTTTCAGCGCTTATTAAACTAAAAAATAAAACGGATAGCTTGCTATTGAAAAAACTAAATAAAGACTAAGCTAGGAATAGTGTTCTTTAAAATTCTAAATTAAAAAAGTGGGCGAAAGCCCACTTTTTTGTGATTCTAAATTTACTTTACTATTAGTCCTTTTTATCAGCTGCTTCTGGCGTCGATTCTTTTTTTGTGATAAGCGCTTGTTTGCTCAAACTAGCCAAATTGAAACTTGAGTCAATCTTTAGAGCTTCGTCAATAAATGCAATTGCGGCATCAATGTCGTTTTTATCCTTATTAAATTGCAATAGACCTTTTAAATGATAAAAAGCTGCTTTTAAGGAAGCTTCATAGGGTTGTTGTCTCTCATAAAAGGCATACTTCATTTCGTCTTTTGCATTCGCAATACCATATGCTATATTGGTTTCAGCTCCAGCGAGATCACCTACTTGAATTTTTAAATCAGACATTTCATAAGCAAGATATGGATTCGGTGTTCTTTTAAATAAAATTTCAAAGTGCTCAATCGCTCTTTTGGGTTGATTAATTGCTTTTAAAGAAATAGCTTTTACCTGAACAGCGAGATCAGAATCTGCTTCGTTCTTTTCAATGCCAATTGTATTCAAAGCTTGTAAATGTTTATTTTCATTGGCATAAATATATGCTAGGGTGTCTTTGCGTTCTTTAGAAGGGGCAAGAACGTTCATATGAGTCATCGCATTGATTATGCCATCTACATCACCTTGTAATCGCATTTCTTTGTAAAAATCCTCATAATGTTTAAGTAATTCTGATTTAGTTTGTGCATTAGCTAATAGGCCCATTGTAAATACAAGCACAAAAACAACTCTTTTCATTTTATTTTATTTATTGATTTTTGGTGCGCTAAACTATAAAATTTATTTGTAGTAAGCTGTTAAGGAAACCTTTAAACCGCAGTTACGAAACAGTTTTCGGTAAATTAAAACAAAAAAAGATGCCGTTTACAGGCATCTTTCTTATGGTTTTTATAGTATGCACTCGATAATCGAGATTTAATTGCTTGAGGCTGCATACTGTTTTAAGCAGTCATTAGGGGTAAATTTTTATTAGAATAAGAGCGCAATATACTTGCGTAAAATGCCAAACTTCTATTATCATAATCAATACATGATTTTAAGAAATCGCATAAATTTCTAAACCAGAGATTTGCATGCATGGTAGGTATGTTAAGATTAACAGTTTTCGGATCATAACTTTGATCATCCATTACCAGTTCCATCTCTACTCTACGCCGATGATAATCAATAGAAACGTCAGTTGCATTATAATGATTTTGTAAAATTGCAACATGCAATTTTTCATAATTAATAGTATTTTTTTGCTTGGGGCAACTTTCAATGATCAAATTTTCGATTTCATTTAATATTTGCCCTTTTAAATTTGAATTTTCCATGACAAAATGTTTTGCTTATTAAGCAAAGTTAGGGGTTAATCGATGAAATGCACTTTATGTTAACAGTAAAAGCGTGAGTTTGTTGTGAAATGTTGTTTAAGTGATGTGAATAGAAACTATAACGATGTAGTAAACTTGAATTTTTTAACATTTAAAAGTACTTTTGAGTGTACTTTTTTGCCTTTTTCGGTATTAGTTAACTTATAATCAGGTGGTTGTAAGCCTCTTTTTTTAGCTTCTGCTTTGTAGTATAATCGTTTGATGGGATGATCAGGGTAAACACCGTTTAACGTTTCATTCCACCAAGAATGTTTTAAAACAGCTTGTATAATTTGAATGCAATCGTTACGATGAATTAGGTTAATAGGGTGGTTTCCATTTGATAATCCATGTTTTTTTGAAAGCATGGTGACTGGGTGTCTATTAGGGCCAATTAGTCCTCCAAAACGAATGATTGTGGTTTTTAAATTTATATCATTTTTAAAGATATTTTCAGCTTCCAGAAGCTGTTTGCCTGACGCTGTAAGTGGCTGTGGAACTGTTGCTTCGGTTACATCGCCAGTTAAATCGCCATATACCGATGTGCTACTTATAAATATGACTTTTGAAATCGATGCTTTTTGTATTTCTTGATGTAATAACTGCATCTTTTTTACAAAGTTTTCTTGGCGACTTCCTCTCAGTTTTGGTGGAACATTAATAACGAGCATTTCTAGATTCGTTAAAAAGCTTGAAATGTTTCCTGATATACTATTTTCAGATAGCCTAATTTGAAAGGGAACAATGTGCTCTTTTTTTAATTGAAAACACTTTTCCTTAGATGTAGTACTTCCATGAACACCATAGCCATCTTCAACTAAAGAAATTGCCAATGGCAGTCCTAACCAGCCACAACCGATAACCCCGATTGTTTTATTCAAATCGAATAGTTTTAGTAACCAAAATGGCATCATTTAATATAAACGGCATCGGAATGTTGTCTTCTGGTCGTGCAGGAATTGTAAATTGTGAATTACTTAATAAATCGTTTGAAGCTTCATAAATCGTAAGTTCTAAAACGGAGCCTGCGGGAATACTAAGTTGTAAGTCAGTATAATCATTGTTGCTGACATAGTGCGTAACTAATTTGCCTCCCCGACGATTTTCAAGATAGTATTCAGAGAGTTCAATACTATTAACTTTAGCAGAATTTAATGTTGTTTGCGTAAATATTTCAAGACGATTTACTTGGCGTTGTGGAGTAATACAAATATCCAACCATCGGTTATTTCCTATTATGGTGTCTCTTGTTTTTTCTATTCGCATTTTTGCAATTTCCTTTGTAGGGGCTTTAGTTACAAACGTGAATCCTGAATTGTATTTACTGCTAATGGTTTTTTCGGATAATTTTTCAGGCACTACTTTATTTTCCCCAAGATACTGAGAGGTCCAATCTGAAATGGAGTTTTCGTAAGTGGCCCATTGTGCTTTATTTGAATCGGCATCAAGTACATATAGAAGACTGGTAGGTTTTGCATTGTTTTTGTCGAAACCAGAATTGAAATGTGCCGAAATCATACATCCCAAGAAAAGTATCAAACTTAAATAAGCCAATCTCTTTTTCTTTCTGTAGAATCCGAAAACGGGCAATAGTAGCAAAAAAGTTAAAGTAACAAAGAGCGTTGCTGCAACCATCATTTTTAGGCCAAGACCTACCGGGAACATTTTTACAAATGGCGCATACATAAATAGCGCAGGAATACCCAAAAACGTTAATAAATAAGTATTGGGTGTTTTCTGATTGATCAGCACCATAAAGGCTGCTAATAATGCAAATACAGGAATAATAAAAAAGCTTGCTCCAGATAAATAATGGCTAACTAATCCGCAGATAATCAACCAAAGTAAAATAGGAGCAACCAATAGGTTTGCAGTTTTTACTTTTTTGAAACGGTTATACACCCAAAAGCAAACCGCTATTGCTAATAGAGCAAAGGCCATAATGTAGGTGTGCCCATTGTATGTAAAACCATGTAAAATGTCCTTGTATTCAGGATATAACCACCTTAAAACAGACCAGCTAAAATAACCGACAACACCGTTGATAGCTAGCGCCAAAAGCATGGGTATAAAACCAATGCCTATTTCATTTAGATGTAATGTTTTTTTACGAAAACCGTGAAATAATAGGAGTATGAAAAATAAAATCGCCAAACCAAACATGGGCCATATCCATTCAAACGGATAAGAAACTAATTTGAAAAATGGAACATTAAAATAAATGGAATCGTTTAGACTTTTCAAATTCGATAAATCGACTTGGCTAAAATGTTGGAGCAGCGGCATTAAATAACTTCCTTGATGCGCCATTGTATTTTTATCTAACCGTTCATAAGTGTCGTTTGCGGTATGGTAGTCAAAATGGTCGTCGATAAAGGCAAAATTGAAACCTTCAATATCACCATCTTCTCGGAATACTGTTAAATCTGTATCATTGGGTAGCATTTTGTAAATGCTATAGGCCAATGAATTTGCAACTGGATAATCCGGATTCGCTTTGGTGAATTCCTTAATTAAGTTAGCGTTTCCGCGATTTGTTTCTACAAGCATATAACTCGGTCCGCCGCTACCTCGAGCTTCAAAATTTAGCACCAATCCTACATCTTTATTCCACGGATGCTCTTTTACGAAAAGGTCGGCGCCATTAAGGCCTAATTCTTCTGCATCAGAAATGAGAATAATGATATCGTTTTTTGGACTTGGATTACTGGCTAAAAAGGCTCTAATTCCTTCTAAAATAGTAGCAACACCACTACCGGCATCGCTTGCACCAAAAGAAGAGTGGGTACTACTGTCATAATGTGATAGAAGTAGTAAGGCCTTTCCGGAGTCAGATCCTTTAATTCGAGCTAAAATGTTGATAGCCTTGCTTAAATTACCCCAATCGCCAGCAGTATAGCCTTCTTGAATAGAGGTTTCTAAATTCATTTTTTCAAGCTCGGAAACAATATAGGCTCTAACCTCTTGATGAGCAGTAAAGCCAACTCCGTGAGGTTTTTGTGCAATTTGTTTCACGTGTTCAAGTGCTTTATCAGTCGAAAATGCTATTTTTTCGTGAGAAATATCGCTATTGTACCTGGGCATCAGAGCATGAAAACTCCAGTAGATAGCAAATACGATTATAAGAAGAGTAATAATAGATGATGAACTTTTCATTAGGTTGTTTCTATTTCTAAAGGTATTAAAATAAGAACGCTTTTTTAGTTGAAACGCATAGATTTAATTGTAATAAAATTAGCTCAAGCAAGATAGTTATGTAGTTTAAAACTTATAAATTTTACAGGTAATACGTCGAATAACTAAAATAAGGATAGAATTTTTTCGTAACTTTAATAATTAACCTAAAAGCAAATATAGTATGGGAATCAAGAGTTTTCAAGGCCGTAGAGCCAAAATCGAGACGAAGAACGAATATGAAGCACCCATATTGGTTACCGATTATATGACAAAAAAACTAATCACTTTTTCCCCTGAACAATCAATTTTGGAGGTAATGGAGCAGTTTACCAAATACAATATTTCAGGTGGTCCTGTTCTTGATTCTAACAAATTCTTAGTTGGAATTATATCAGAAGCTGATTGTATGAAGCAGATTTCAGAAAGTCGATATTTTAATCAACCTATCTTAGATAAAAGCGTTGAAAAATTCATGACTAAGAATGTGGAGACGGTTCCACATACAATGAGCATATTTGATGTTGCAGGCGTTTTCGCTAAACATAATCGAAGAAGATTGCCCGTTATGAAGGACGGTCTTTTGGTGGGTCAAATTAGTCGCAAAGATATTGTAGTAGCTGCGCTTAAATTGAGCGGTGCAAATTGGAAGTAATTGCTGAGTATCACCTATTCAATTTCCCTTATTAAGATTTTCAAGCTCTTGTTTGATTTCTAATAAGGGAAATTTTATTTTATAATCTTCATTGCCAATGGAAATGACATCGTTTTCTATTGAAAAACGCTCCTTTTCTGTTAAGTCAAGAATCTTAATATCTTTTTCTGAAAAGGCATCAAAGTCTATTTTTAGTCGACTACCAATTCCTTTTTCAATATCAACCGCATACAAATTAAATTTAGTATCTGGGGCAATACTTTGTTTTACGACTACAAAATTATCATGTAAAATCACTTCTTCAATAGAAGCCAAGCGAGACTTTTGAGGAGAAGCATTTATGTCCATATCAGACACAAATAACCATTTATATGCATTCCCTTTTTTTGCAATTACCCCATGTTCCGTTTTTAGAATTTGATATGTTTCGTTGCTGGTAACCGGAATAAATTTTTTCTTAGCATTACCATTTTCAGTTGAAAAATGCGTGTCACCATAATACACCAAATAGTCTTTATGATCTGAAGATAGCAGTTGGTCTGAAGCTATCTTTTCTGCTGCTGCTATTTTTGAAAGCGTTTTTGCATTTATTTCAATAGCATAGGTGAATGGAGGCTCAGGTTCGCCCTGTCGCCAAGCAATTACAGGGTTAAAGGTTAAATCAAAATATCGGTGTTCTGATAGTTTCTGCGTGGTTAGACCACTTTTTATAATCCAATATAAAGATTGATCAGGAATAGATTTGAATTCTGGTAAAACTTCTTTCTTTAACTCATATAGAAAATATTCGTTTTGTTTCTTGCGGAGTTCTGGTGAAACAAAAACTCGTTTTTTGATAGCACAATAACAGCCGAAATTGGAAAGCGTGAATTTCTTTTTTGTCTTTCCATCTATAAGTTCGCAATCACTACCGCCAAAATTATTGCCAATTTCATAGGTGCATTTTAGATAGTCTTCAAAACCATCGTTATTAAAATCTTCTTGCGTAAGCGAAGTATGCTGCGCAGAAATTGGAAAAGCGAAAATAAATACAAATATAAAATGTAGGTTTTTCATATGAGTAGACTATTCTCGTTTTACGATCATATAGTAATCATTGTCTAAAGGTAAATAACCCAAATCATAAACGAAATAATATGTTGTTCCTTTTTTTGTGGTATACAGGTTAGTTATGAAATCAAAATCGAAGTTTTTATCTAATAATCTGGTTTTGGTTGTTCGCGTTTTTCCATCTTTCAATTTAAAGCTATCCAACACACGATAGTTTTTTCGCAATCTATTGTTGATGTTGCGAATAAGGTTTTTAGCGGCTGGGTTTACCTTATTGTGATGCGCATTTCTACAGCCATCAGAGCAGAATTTTTTATCACTTCTGCCCATGAGTTCTCTGCCGCACTCTTCGCATTTTTTCTTTTCGCTCATTGTTTTTTGTAATTGAACTTTACTTCTTCTTCTTTGCCGTCTTGGTGAATTAGCGCATATATGTTGATTTCGTCGTTGCTCATCTTTTCAAAAGTGAAACCTTCGAAATAGAAACGATTACTTTCTACTTTTACCAATTTGAAACTTTGCACTTCGTCCTTTTCTTCCCAGCCTTTTAAATCACCGCCAAAGTGTTTAAGTTCAAATACGATCGTTTCGTCTAACTGACGAATATGTCCTAATTCGTAGAAATTAACTTTACCATCGACAACCAATTTAAATGAAAACATCATAGAATCACCGAGTGGTGGACTCCATATTTCCTCTGTTATTCCACCGAAAGCTTCACCCTTCCAATGACCTTCCATCCAAGAAATTGATTCTATGACGGATTTGGGGGAAGTTTTACCCTCTTTCAGAGACATCGTATTTTGAGCCGAACATGATATTGCAGCTAAAAGAAGTAAGAAAATAAAAAACTTCATCGCATTTGCTTTTTGAGTTAGGTAATATACAAAATATCCGTTTGCAAACGGATGTTGGTTTGAGCGCAGTCCAACACCTTCTGTGTTTCAATTGATTTCGATTGCGTTCAATGCGACATTTTATACCATAAACACCTTGGTTTTGGGGTAAAATAGGACCCTATTCTATTTTAATCTGGTATTTTCTTAAAAGACCGGATAGTCCATCTTTGGAAAACTTGGCATTCTTCAAAATATTTTTTTCAGGGTCAATAGTGAAGTTCATAGCTTTTGTAAAGTCGGCTTTTTGAAGATTAGTTTGTGAAAAGATGGCTTTATCAAGAAAACTATTACCGAAATTTGAGTTAGTCAAATCAGTTTCGGTAAAATCAACCTCAATTAATTTACAGTCTAAGAAGGATTGATTTTTGAGAGTCAATCCATAAAACGAAGAAAGATTTAAAGTGCAATTATTAAAACTAAAATTTAATAGAAAATCGTTGCAATCTTCGAATTTGAGTCCGAGCATTTTGCAATGTAAAAAGGTAACTTCTTTGAAGATGGAATGTGCAAGATTCGCATTGCTGAGGTTACAATCGATAAATTCACACTCCATGAAATTCTGGTTATCAAGATAACCATTCTCAAAAGTACAGCCTTCGAAAAAACAGTTTTCGTACTCGCCCTTGGATAGAGGGGTTTGAGAGTAATTTTGATTTTTGAAGGTTTGGTCTAGAATCATTTTTGTTGCCAAGTGTTAAAGCTTAGTCTAAGGTAGCGCGTCATTATTTTCAGAAGCTAAGTCTTTGTTAGCTGTGCTCTTTCCTATTTCTTGAATAGGTATTGTTTTATCTGCCTCGTTTATTTCTTCGACGACTTCTTCCTTTATTTTTTTCCATGGTTTCCGGTTAAGCTTTTTCTTTCTGAAATATCTGTGAAGTGTTAATGCTACCGGAATAATAAGATAGATTAATCCTCCGTGACCAGAGTACATACCCCCTAAAATTGAAACGAATACAATTGACAAGATACTTACCGCGCATAGTATCAAGTTAATTTGAAGAAAGGTATGGGTAATAAATACCTCTCTTTTTGTCAACTTCAATAATACTTTTTTTCTAAGTGCGTGGATATGCAGAATTGTAAATATGGTATAAATACAGAGCAAACCTATTCCAAAACGAATAATTAAATCTGCCCATTGATCAATAGTCAGTTCTGCCTCTACCAACTTTTTAATTGCAAATCTTAATCCGTCAGAAGTATCTCCAAATTTTGTCTTGATACTAGAATATACCAAGGTGCCCAAATAAGAAAACAAATATTTTAAAGGGTAAATGTAAAATAACAATACGAATACGAACAGAAAATTTAGAGTTCGAGTATATTTGTTGTGTAAACCGTAGTGTAAAAAAAACTTTCTATGGGTATTCCAAATACCAAGTAGTAACATACTACTGCAAATAAATCCAATAAAGCTGTACATGGACGCTTGTAGCTCCAAATATGTTTCAGGTACTTCAGAAGCTACAATTAAAAGAGTTATCGAGAACCCAAAAATAGTATCGGTGAGGTTCTCAAGACGGCTACCTTCTCTTCCTCGATAGCGAAATCCGTCTGGAGACTTTTTCTTTTGTTTTTTAAAAGTGTTTATGAACATTGATGGGTCAGTAGGTTTAGATTAATTTTCAGATATAATGAGCGCTGGAAACCCTAAGGCTTTGTACAATGAATTAAAGGCTTTCATTTCCTCGTTTACAATCGCTTTCCGTTCGGTTTCGTAGACTTGCCAATCTTTTTGTAAATCTGCCCAACGTTCTTTTGCCCCGCGCGTTACTTGTGGTTCTGCAGCGTCGATGTAGCCTTTAAGATTAATAAGTTGGGCATTGAGTTTATTGTTAAAATTGATAACATCTTGAAAGGTCTTTTGTTTGGATTGAATTAGATTTTCTTCCCAAGAAACAATTCTCTTGACTAGTTTTTTTCCTTTTTCTAAAAGTTCTTTTGCATCTTTATTATCCTTCAAGAGCTTGTCATAACCTTCCAATTGTGATTTTACGGAGCGCATGTCATTGACAGATTCATGAATTGTTTTGAGGGTTGTTTCAATACCGTCTAGCATTGCTTGTTGCGCTACATAATCTGAAGAATTAGCATCAATTTTTGGATTTGCCAATACAATCACTTCTGTTTCAGAAGTCATTGCTTCTAAAGAAAGTTTTAAAGTGTACGTTCCAGGGCCTACATTTGAACCTGAGTCTCCGCCAAGAACGAATACTTTATCAATAGAAGGCGTGTTTTCTCGTTTGAAATTCCATGTAAAACGATTGTAGCCCTTTTTAGAGGGAAGTACTTGTGGTTTTGATGGTCCGCCAGGCCATGATTTAAAGCCTTTCGGTTTCTTATTGGTATATGTTCTTAGGAGTTTGTCTCCTTGAAAGACTTCTAATTTTAAATCTAAACTATCAGCAGTTTTTCCTAAATAATAATCAAAAGTGACTCCGCTTTTTGGATTATCACCCAAGCCCGGCCTAGGTTTATCACTACTACCTCCAAAAATCAAGTAGGTGTCTTTAGGCTTAAAAATTTGAACAGTTTCTTTAGGAGTTTTTATATTTTGAATGGCAGCAACATCATCTAATATCCAAAAGGCACGACCAGCTGTCGCCGCAACTAAATCATTGTCTTGAAATACCAAATCATTGATAGGAAGTACAGGTAGGTTTAATTGAAAAGGTTGCCAATTTTGACCATCATTAAGTGAAATAAATAGTCCGGTTTCTGTACCTGCATATAAAATGCCTTTTTGTTTTGGGTCTTCTTTAACCACTCTGGTAAAAGTATGTTCGCCTGTGATACCGTTCACGATTCGGGACCAAGTTTGGCCATAGTTATTGGTTTTGAAAATGTGCGATCTTAAATCCATCGACTTATACCGCATTACTACCACATAGGCGGTTGCGGCATCATGTGGTGAAACCTCAATACTATTGACAATTCCGTCAGGAACATTTGGTGGTGTTACATTAGCCCAATTTTGCCCGCCATCTTTGGTGACATACACTAAACCATCATCACTTCCTGTCCATAACACTCCTTTTTCATGTGGTGATTCAACCATGTAGGTGATGGTGTTATAATTTTCACCTCCAGCGGCTTCGTTGGTATAGGGTCCGCCACCAGGACCGTGTTTTTCTGTTTCGTTTTTAGTCAAATCAGGACTCACAACTTCCCAACTCTGGCCTTCGTCTGTAGATTTGAAAACGACATTTCCGGCATGGTAAATGGTTTTTCTGTTATGTGGAGATGTGATAACCGGTGCATTCCAGTTGTATCTGTATTTCGAATCTTTAGGTGCTATACTTAATCCCAATTCAGGATATTGTTTGATGGGTTTTGATTCACGTGATTTAGCATCCCATTTATCCAAATTTCCTTGATACGTACCACCATAAATGATTTCAGGATTATCAGGGTCAAAAGCTAAAAATGCACTTTCACCACCCGCTACAGCATACCAATCTTTCCAATCGATTCCGGCATCGTTGGTTCTACTTGCTATTGCAACGGTGGAATTATCTTGTTGCCCTCCGTAAACATTATAAGGCACTAAGTTATCGGTAATGACCCGATAGAATTGAGCTGTATTTTGATTGGTTTGTGTGCTCCAACTTGTCCCTCCATTGTTCGAGACATTAGATCCGCCATCATTGGAGTTAATCATTCTTTGATTGTTGTGAGGGTCGATCCATAAATGATGGTTGTCGCCATGCGGTGTTGAAAGTGGTTTGAAGCTTTTGCCACCATCGATTGATTTTGTTACAGGTGCATTCAAAACGTAAACTATATTCTCATTTTGGGTGTCTGCAAAGATTTCCATGTAGTACCAAGAACGTGCAATGTTGATACGGTCTTTGTTGACCTGTGTCCATTTTTTACCAGCATCTGTTGATTTGTAAACTCCACCTTTGGTACCTTCTGCTTCGATAACGGCAAAAACGATTTCATTATTTGCTCTAGAAACCGAGATGCCTGCTTTTCCAAAATCCTTTGGAAGACCTTCTTTCATTTTTTTCCAAGTAGTACCGCCATCAGTAGATTTGTATAATCCCGAAGCTGCCCCGCCAGATTCCATAATCCATGGGTAGCGACGGTGTTGCCACATTGCAGCGTAAAGTATCGAAGGATTTTTCATATCCATAGATAAATCAGAAGCTCCTGTTTGATTGTTAACAAAAAGCGTTTTTTCCCAAGTAGCTCCTCCATCAATAGAACGATAAATTCCGCGTTCAGAACTTGCACCATACTGCGCGCCTTGTGCTGCCACATAAATAATATCGGGATTTGTGGGATGGATTACTACATCAGAAATATGTCTACTTTTATCCAAACCAATATGTTTCCAAGATTTTCCAGCGTCTGTGGATTTATATACTCCATCGCCCATAGAAGTCATCACACCACGCGCTGCATGTTCGCCCATACCGGCAATTACGATGTTCGAATTGCTTTCTGAAACAGCGATTGAGCCAACAGTACCTGTTTTCAGAAATCCATCAGAAATATTTTTCCAAGTGATTCCATCATCCACCGTTTTATAAATTCCACCACCCACGGTGCCCATGTAATAGGTCATAGGTTCACCAACTACCCCTGATGAAGCTACACTTCGGCCACCACGATGCGGACCAATGTTTCGCCATTTGAGTCCGTGAAACATGGAATCTTGAACCGTAATCAAAGGTGTGGATGTTTTCTTTTTTCGTCTTTGGGATTGCATTGTTATGGGGAGGATGAGCAATGCAACGAGTAGTAATTTTAAAGTTTTCATATAAATTGAACTTGGTTGGATTTTTACATATAGTATGTGACGACGGGTTTTAGTCTAGCCCACCTTTTCGTTCTGGACTTCTAGGTTTAGGCCATTTAAGAGGTTCTCCAGTTCTACGACTTTTACCAATCAGAGTAGCTTTTTCTCTGGATGTTTTTTCAGGGTCTTCACTTGCCATATAGGTTAGAATTGCCGTTAGAATAGCATTGTTTCGCACATCATCGAAAACGATTTTATCATAGGTATCTAAATTGGTATGCCAAGTATAGTTCCAATAACTCCAACTTAGTGAGCTTAATGAAAAACCAGGAGCTCCTGCTGCTACGAATGCAGCATAATCAGAACCTCCGCCTGCAGGTGAGCCTGGGAAAGTAGTTTCGATATGTTTCTTGATATCATTTGGCACCGCTTCTAACCATTTGCCCATGTAATCATAAGCATGTAAAAAACCTTGACCGGTAATTCGAACTACCCGACCTGTGCCATTGTCTTGATTGAAAAGCGCTTGCATGTTTTCTACGATTTTAGGATTATCTTCTACAAAGGCACGAGAACCATTTAGACCTTGTTCTTCGCTTCCCCAATGTCCGATAAGTATTGTACGTTTCGGATTGGGATATACTTTTTTAAGAATACGAGCGGCTTCCATCATGGTGATGGTACCTGTGCCATTATCGGTTGCGCCGGTAGCACCATCCCAAGAATCGAAATGTGCAGAGAGAATTACATACTCATTAGGAAGTTCTTTACCTTGAATCTTTGCAATCGTATTGAATGTTGGAACCGCACCCATATCTGTAGATTCAGCGACTACTTTTATCTGCGGATTTGTACCATTTTTAACCATCCGATATAAAAGTCCGTAATCTTCTAAGGAAACATCAACCGCGGGAATTTTGTCGGTGCCAGCGCTAAAAATCTTGTTCGCTCCGAATCCGTTTGACCATCGTGATTGAACAATACCAGCAGCACCAGCAGCTTCAAGGGCTTTATTAATGTTACGACTACTATAGCCTGTATTTTTCATGTTCTCACGCCATGCCTTTTGAAGCGCATCTCGGTCATTTTTCATTTTTTCAAAGGATGCTGACGTGGCAAATTCTTCCCAATTATAATCTGGGCGACCTGTTGGTTGATTCATAGAAACCATCACGAATTTGCCTTTTACGTTTGGAAGCCATTTGACAAAAGCCAAAGAATCTGTAACTTCAGGGAGCGTAATAAGGTTTGCCGTAACTCCTTTCTTTCCAGTTGATGGACTCCAAGCCAATTGCATTCCGTTTAGCGAAACCACACGGGGTGAAACCAAATCAATATGGGTGATACCGCGTTGCCATCCTTTCCATTTGCCCCATTCTTGGTTTTCAGCGCTAATACCCCATTCGCTATATTTTTTGACTGCCCAATCATGCGCATTTTTCATCTGAGGGGTACCTACCAAACGAGGCCCAATTACATCCATTAAATGATGCGCTAAAGGTTCTAGTTGCGAATTTTCATTCGCCTCTTTTTGAATGGCTTCAACGATTTCTTCTGTTGTTTGCGAGAAACTTAGTGCAATAAATAGCAAGCTTGCGCAAGTGAGTAGTCCTTTTTTCATTTTCTAGGTTCTTAGGTTAAAAGAGTTAACTAATATAATGATAAAGGTGGGAAGTATGTGAATTTCTCTTTTAGGTATTTACTGATTATAGTTTTTTATCCAAAGCTAAAATGGTTTGTAAAAGTACATTAGCTCCATTTGCCATATCTTCTGCTGAAGTAAACTCTTTTGGAGAATGACTTATACCTCCTTTACTTGGTACGAATATCATTCCTGTTGGCGCAATCAATGCCATATCTTGTGCGTCATGTCCTGCACCGCTCGGCATTCTTTTAGTGGAAAGTCCGAGTTTTTCTGCTGATGCCCCAATTGCATCTTGAATACTAGAAGTCATGATTGCTGGATCTGCAGTTGTATCTAAAGCACGGAATTCAATGTTCACATTGGAAGCCTCTGCGATTTCCACTCCTTTTGTTTTGATTGCTTTGTATACTTTTTCTATAACCTCAGATGATAAATCACGAATTTCCAAACTCGTCACCACTTTACCAGGAATCACATTGGGTGCTCCAGGCTCTGCTTTTATTTTGCCCACGGTACCCACTTGTGCCCCTTCAAAACTATTGGTGATTTCATTGACAGCAATTATAAATTTCGCAGCAGCAAGTAAGGCATCTTGACGCGCATTCATCGGTGTGGTGCCGGCGTGGTTTGAAAAGCCTGTGAATTCGACATCCCACCATTTAAGTCCGACAATACCTTCTACAATTCCGATTTTGATGTCTTCTTTTTCAAGTGTACCACCCTGTTCGATGTGTAATTCTATGAAAGCAGCGATTTCATCTTTTTTGCGTGCTACTTCTCTAATTCGAGTAGTGTCGCCACCTAGTCGCATAATGCCTTCACCCATAGAGAATCCTGTAGAATTTACAACTTTCAAAGCATCCTTTCCTAAATGCCCAGCAATAGCTCTGCTACCCATCACACCGCCTTCTTCATTCGAAAAAATAATGATTTCTAGTGGATGTTTTGTTTTTATATTGTTTTCGTTCAATACTTCTAAAACTTCCAAGGAAGCCATAGCACCCACACAACCGTCGTAATTTCCTCCGTTTGGAACGCGGTCGATATGCGAACCAAAAGAAATAGGTTTTAGAGATGGCTTTGTTCCTTCTCGCTTTCCGTTAATGTTTCCAGCAAAATCGATATGTACTTTTAAGCCTAAATCTTTCAAGGTATTCACTACCCATTGTTGGGCTTCTACATCAGCATCGCTAAATGCTACACGCTCTGTTTCTCCGTTTTCTTTGAGTCCGAATTTTGCCAATTCGAAAATGCGGTTTTCGAGTCGGTCTTCATTGACTTTGAAGTTTTGAGCAAAAATTAATGTACATCCGAAGAAAAACAAAAGGATACTTAATCGACACATTAGCTTGAAATTTGATTTGAAAGTAACCAAAACTTAGAAGTTTTCGAAATTAACTTTATTGGATTGTATCAAGATTTAAATCAAATGAGCTAAGCAGAGCCCTATCTGTTGCGTAATTTTGAGTCAAGCGTTAAACGGTAGGCGCAATTTGAAAAGTTACCGCAATTAAAACAGAAAAATGAATTTAGATATTAAAGAGATTGAAAGTAGATTAAAAGATGTTGTTGAAAAGAACGAGGATTCTGTGAAAGGATTTCAGAAAGCTGCTGACCACGCCAAAGAATTGGGCACGAAAAGCTATTTTGAAAACAAAGCGCAAGAGCGTAAAAAGTTTATAAAGCAGTTGCAAAACGCAACACCAGCTTTAGAGTTAGGAAATACGAAAATAGAGGGCTCAGTAAAAGGGGCAGTACATCGCTCTTGGATTGATGTAAAAGCACTCTTCTCCGCTGATAATGATGAATCAATGCTAGAAGAGGCAGTACGAGGAGACAAAGCGGCAATGAATGAATATAGCGAGGTAATGTCAGAAACCTTAATTCCACACCGCATAAAAGAGATTTTATCAGAACAAAAGAACGCAATTCAAAATGACTTAGAAACTTCTAAAATTTTAGAAAACTTTAGGTAATATTAATTGCTATGAAGAATAAAATAGACCTCCCTTCGGGGAGGTTTTTTTTGCTTTTAAAATAAAAGTTATTTCGCTTTAACTGCCACAAATATTTCAACTTCAGCATCAGAAATATTTCGTGCTTTTTGCCCATAAACTTCAAAATCTGCTGTATACAACCTTTCTAAGTCACTATTCCAAATATCAACCCAAGTTTTATAAATGACACCTTTAGTAATATCACCAGTTGAAAGAAATTTAGCAAAAGTGCCTCCTTCAAAAGCTTGTCCAATCATGCCATCAGGAATTTCGTCTAAAGAATTCACCTTGCAACCGAGAATGGTGTCGTACGGTTTGGTATGATCGCTTTCATAATTCGTATAAATAGCAAGGACTTCACTACTAACTTTATTAGGAATATTCTGCAAAACTTTTTCGGTCATAAACCTATTCCAAAGCGAACCAATGTCTGTGGCTGCTTGTCCGTTTTCGTTCGTTGTTCGAACAGAGACTCCGATAACTTGAAAGGGAAGTAGTTCTTGTGTTTGCATGGTTTATGATTTTATAGTTTGGCACAAATTTAAGCTATGAGATGTTCAATTCATGTCAGGGGTTTAAAAATTAATTTTCTAGCTTTAATGTATATAGATGCCGTATAGAACCCGAAAATCAACTTTACTTCTCGGTGTAAAAAGGTATATAGTTACCTTTAAATCAATTCATAATACATTTTCAAACATTTACATACGTAAACAAACATATACAAATGTTTAACATACGAATTTTATTTGGAGTGTATTCTAAATTTGCATTGTCGAAACGTAAGAACTCGATAAAACAAATTGTTAAACCTGTCTGCATACATATGGCAGACGCTAAATTACGTATTATGAATGCACTTAGAAACTCAGTAAAATTAATCGGAAACTTAGGTCAAGACCCTGAAATCGTAAACCTTGAAAATGGCAACAAACTTGCTAAATTTTCAATCGCAACTACAGACAGTTACAAGAACGCGAAAGGTGAAAAAGTTGAAGACACGCAATGGCATAATATAGTTGCTTGGGGCAAGACCGCAGAGATCGTGGAGAACTATCTGCTTAAGGGAAAACAAGTTGCGGTTGAAGGTAAATTAACCCATCGTTCGTATGAAACTAAAGAAGGTGAAAAACGTTACTTCACCGAAATCAAATGCAATGAACTTTTGATGTTAGGAAAGTAAAGTTCTTTTAAACTTAAGGGGCCAATATGGCTCCTTAAGTTTATCACTATTTCATTAACCTCAACAACTATAAATGAAAAATGAATAACTCCTTCCTGACGAGATAATTCAAAATAGAACATACCTGTTAAGAAAAAAAGTAATGTTAGATAGAGATTTAGCTGAACTTTATGGTGTCCCAACAAAAGTTTTTAAGCAAGCGGTTCGACGAAATTTGAAACGTTTTCCAGAAGATTTCATGTTTGAGATGACTAAAGAAGAGTTAGAAAATTGGAGGTCACAAATTGTGACCTCCAAAAATGATAAGATTGGACTTCGATATGCGCCTTTCTGTTGTACTGAACAAGGAGTAGCCATGTTATCTAGTGTTTTAAACAGTCCTAGGGCAATTGACATCAATTTTCCAATCATTCCTGTTTTTACAAAAATTAGAGAATTGCTTACAAATACTATTATTTTCCAGCAAGAGATTGAAGAAATCAAGAGGAAGCTTTCTAATCAAGGTAAGAATATCGAATTAGTTTTTCATTACCTAGATGAACTTGTCAAACAGAAAGAAAAACCGAAACCTAGACCCAAAATTGGTTATAACAAAGTCGACTAACATTCATAACTTTACCCATGCTTGTAACTGACCATAAAGAACAACTTTTACCACTATTAAAAACCCATTTTGGCTATGACAGCTTTCGACCCAATCAGTTGGAAGTTATGCAAGACGTCATGTCTAACAATGACGTTTTGGCCATCATGCCAACGGGTGGAGGTAAATCGCTCTGTTTTCAATTACCGGCTTTAGCATTAGAAGGAACTGCCGTCGTAATTTCTCCATTGATTGCCTTGATGAAAGACCAAGTTGATGTTTTACAAGCCAATGGAATTGCAGCAGCCTACTCTAATAGTTCACAGCCAACAGAAGTGCAACAAGAAATTTTTCAACAATTGAAAAACGGAGAACTGGACTTGTTTTATGTTGCCCCTGAAAGTATAAGTTTGTTTGATGCTGTTTTTCAGGAAATAAAAATCAGTTTGTTCGCTGTAGATGAAGCGCATTGTATTTCTTCTTGGGGGCATGATTTTCGGCCTGCCTACACCCAATTGGGAAGTTTGAAAACTCGCTTTCCGAACATTCCGGTAATGGCTTTGACCGCTACAGCAGACAAGGCAACTCAAGATGATATTGCGGAGCAACTTTCGATTCTTGATGCATCGCAACATTTGGCTTCCTTCAATCGTCCGAATTTGTATTTAGATGTTCGACCCGGGCAAAACCGAATCAAACAGATCCTCAATTTTTTGGTCGACCGTTCCGATGAAAGTGGAATTATTTATTGCCTCAGTAGAAAGAACACAGAAAAGCTTGCAGAAAAATTACAAAGTTCTGGCTATGATGCACAAGCCTATCATGCTGGAATGTCTACAGAAGAGCGCACCCAAGTTCAAGAAGATTTTATTAATGATCGAACTCCAATTATTTGTGCTACAATCGCTTTTGGAATGGGAATTGACAAGAGCAATGTCCGTTGGGTTATACATTACAATCTACCGAAGAATCTAGAAGGGTATTATCAAGAAATTGGCCGTAGTGGACGAGATAGTTTAGCCGCACATACGTTACTTTTTTATAGTTATGCCGATGTGGTACAGCTTCGTAAATTTATTGAAGGTAGTGCAAATGCAGAAGTACAATCTGCAAAGCTCGAACGCATGCAACAGTATGCCGAAGCGCTAAGTTGTCGTCGTATTGCTTTACTAAATTACTTCGGTGAACATGTGACTGAGGGTTGTGGAAATTGCGATATCTGTAAAGCACCTCCTAAATATTTTGATGCCACTCTATTAACACAGAAAGTATGTTCTGCTGTGGCTCGTATGAAAGAGCAAGAGCCGATGGGCGTATTGATTGATGTATTAAGAGGGGCTCAAAATGCCCAAGTTTTTGAAAAGGGACTTCAAAATATTAAAACATACGGAGCGGTTAGAGATGTTTCATGGCAAGATTTGCAGCAATACGTGATTCAATTATTGAATCAAGGTGTGCTAGAAATAAATTTCAGGGAGAATAGTCGGATTGCCTTAACACCTTTGGCAAAGAAAGTATTGTACGATAAAGAAACTGTTCAATTGGCGATTCTAAATCAAGTAGAAAAACCAACAGAAAGAAAAACCCGAACTAGGGCAAATAAAAAAGGACTCTTTGAAAAATTACGTGTACTTCGCTACCAAATCGCCAAAGAACAAGGTGTACCTGCTTATGTGGTCTTTGGAGATGCCAGTTTGAAAGATATGGAAGCCAAACAACCAACTACCCTTACAGAATTTTCAGCAGTATCAGGGGTAGGGGAAGCCAAACTCGAAAAATATGGAGAGATCTTCTTAAAAGAAATAGTTGAACATGTAGCATCTTTAAAACCTAAGGTCGCAACGCACGAAAAAACTTGGTCTATGTTTAAAGAAGGCGTATCACCTTCTCAAATTGCCGAGGCGAGAGAACTTACCGAAAATACGATCTACAGTCATTTGATGAAAATGCATGCCCAAGGTGAAGAAATAAACCTTCATGAATTGGTCACCAAAGCAGAGCTTTCAAAAATAGAGAAGGCCAAAATAGATTTACCGGATGCCGAAGGACTAAAAGCATATTTCGAATATTTCGATGAGAAAGTGCCCTATTGGAAGATTAAGATTGGGTTGTATTTGCTGGATGAATAACTACTCGTCCTTACGAGGAGTCAAGCAGATTTTGACTTTTTGAAAGAAGGGTTGTGACGACGAAGTAATCTCTAACCTAGGAACGCTATCATATTTAATATTCAACAGATTGCTTCTTCGCGTTTAAGTTTTAGATAGCTTAAAGATTTGTTACGCTCATCGCAAAGACTGATTCTTCTAGTTTTTGTTATTTTGAACTACCTTTTATCAATAACCCTAACAGGTTTCCTGCCTAGTTTTGATGTTTGTAATTTTTGAATCTCATTTCGAGAGCAAATTTCGATTGTCGGACTCACACGTAACTTCGAACGAAAATGGTCTCTTATTTTAGGGAGTAAACTTTCGGAGGTTTTGGGAGCGAATATTTTAATTAGAATTTCATCTGTGCCGATTTCGTTATGATAAATTTCGATGATGTGACTTTTAACTTCTTGAAAATCGGCGAGCAAATTATTCATTGCAGGCGGATACAAGGTCGTTCCTTTATATTTTATCATTTGCTTCTTGCGACCTAATACAGGACCTAGACGCAGGGTGTTTCTTCCACAACTGCAATTAGAAGTATGAGCGGCAACAATATCTCCTGTTTTGAAACGCAGTAGCGGCATAGCTTCAACGCCCAAAGTGGTAATAACTAACTCGCCTGCTTCTCCCTTGGCAACAGCTTGATTATTCTCATCTAAAATCTCTACTATTATTAATTCTGGATGTTGGTGTCCGCCTTTTTGTTCAGAACATTCTGTGAATGCTGTGCTCATTTCTGTAGAAGCATAAGTGGAATACAATTCGATATCCCATTTTGATTTTATTTTTTCCGCCAAAACATTCAATGAGAAATCTTGATTTCTAAGGGATTCTCCGATGCAGATGGCACCTTTGATTCCTGATGTATTTATATTAATGTGGTGCGCTTCTGCATATTGGATTAATTTCAATAAAAAAGAGGGTACAACAATGAGGTAGGTGGGTTTGAATTTTAGAATACTGTCCCATTGCAATTCAGGAATTCCAGCACCAACACGGATAATTCCAGCGCCTAACTTTCGAACGCCTAAGAAATAAGCCAATCCTGCCATGAAGCGACGGTCAATGGTTGTTGTGAGCTGTAGAATGTCTTCTTCTTTGACTCCGGCACATGCAAATGAAATCGCTTCGTTATACGCCAAACGGTCTAAATCTTGATCAGTTAATCCGACTGTAACGGGTTCGCCTAAAGTACCGGAGGTAGTAACGAAATCAATGATTTTTGATTTTGGTACGCAGAAGAAATCGTCATTGTATTGCTGTAAATCTTCTTTTGTTGTGACGGGAAGCTTGGCTAAATCTTCTAAAGAAGTTATGTCAGAAGAACGTATTTTAAAGTTCTTGAAAACTCGGCGATAATACGCCGAGTTTTGTCCGACATAGGCCATCAGTTCTTTCAGTTTTTCTACTTGAAAAGTTTCAATTTCTGCGGATGTTGCCTGCTCAATTTCTGGTATCATTTACCTAGTCTTCTGCTTAATTTCTTAATATGCTTTTCTATCATTTCTCGGTCTGGCACCGTTGTAACTTCTTTGGATTCTGCTTCGCTAAAAGCTCTTAAAGCTAAGGCATCATAGCCTTTTTGCAAATTGTATTTTCCTACTAAATAATGCCCTTCCCAAAAATCAGAATTTAAAGCGACAAATTCTGAAAGTACGTTTTGTTCTATATGTGATTCTTGGGAAATTGATTTTTGAATTTCATCTCGTAACGAACGATAATGCTCGTAGTTTTTATAGGCTTCAGATTCTAAAAATGGGTCTTTCGAAATATTTAATGCTGTTTTGGCTACCGATGAATTTGCTTTATTTCCATCCGAAAAAACTTCATTTAAATCATAGGCTACAAATTCTCCCATTTGATACGGACTACTAGAAACCCAGACCAATAAATCTTCGGGTTGAAAAACGATTCCGTGATGTGCAAGCATCTGATTTAATGCTTTTTCGTTACCATATCCAATAGTATCTTCTGATAAACCTTCTCGATTTCTAAGGATATCAACTACTATTTCAGGAGTGACTTTTTCCGTTTCTTTCAATAACTCTTCCATACGCTCGTACCGATACTGCGAATGACTTTCTATAATATGCTGCTGGTTCTTTTCATCATTGGCATAGGCAGCACTTTGAAAATGATTGGAGCAGATAAGCTGATTGCTCGTATTAGCTACCTCATATACCCCAAAATTCTTTGGAGAAACTTCGATAACGGCGGCCTTCTTGTCTTTTGCGCTTCCTACAAAAATGGATTCTGATACAAATACTTCGCGCTTTTTAGCAATAGCGATCGCTTCTTCGATGGTTGAAGCATATTGTAATATTTCGCGTGTTACTAACGAAACGGGGGTTTTAGCTACTAACGGAAATTGCGATTTACCGGCATTTATAGTTACGGTTAAACCTTGGTCGTTCATGCCGGAAACGACACCTATCATACCTCCCCAAGTAACTGACATAAATTTGTGTCCGTCTTCAGGTGCAACAAAAGCGATAATCTTATTTTTTGAAAAGTCATCACCTGCATAGAAATCAAAATTTCTTCCTATCAACAGTTTGCCATCTTTGGTGTTTTCTCCCCAAGAAGCAAACGAAGAGCAGCCTACTAAAGCCAAATCTTGTAAGGCATGACCGATATCATGCGCGCCATGAAAATAAAGTACCCGCGGATATTCCTCAGCGATATAGTCGTAATTGGGTGAAGCGTATTGAGAAATTCCGTAAATCTCGGTTTTGTATTGCTCATCAATATGCAGATACACTTTGCGATTGAACCAGGCCAAAAACTTACGAAGTATATTTTGATAACCCTTAGATGGAACAAGCTCATCTATCTTTTTCAAAAAAACAGCCTCTTGTTGATTGAATAATTCTTGACTCAAAGCGCCTTGATTTAAACCAAGTTCCATAGGATTGCCTTTTACATACATCTCCCATAAACCTTGTTTGTTTTTGGTCAAAAAATTAGCTCCAATGGAAAAGGTAGAGTCTGATATTTTGGTACGCTCAGGTAGCGTAACATCATATTTTGTAACATCTGGTCTGTCTTCTAAACCTTTTGATATACCGCAAGAGGATAGGATTAGCAAGAGCATCAAACCCAGAAAAGAGTAGGTCTTGAACCTCAAAAACCACGTTTTCAATCGACTCATGATGCTTGCATATTTTCGTTTTCGGTAGCCAAAATTTTATTCACCAAATATTCGCCGCCAAGAATTTCTGAACAGGTTACAACACCACTTATTGTTACCCCCAAAATGCCATGCATATTCAAACTTTGTCCTGTAAAATACAAATTAGGAATCTTGGTTCTGGGCGATACAAAAGACAAAAGCGGATTATTCACATCTTTCACATAACCATACATTGAACCTCTGTTACAGCCTATATAATCTCGATATGAAAGTGGAGTAGAGGTATATACAGATTGAATGCACTCTCGAATATTTGGAAACTTCTTTTCTAATTCATTCAAGAAAATTTCAGTCTTAGCTTCCTTGAATTGCTTATAGGTTTGCCCTCTATCATTTTTATTTGCAACCGTATTAAAAGTGTCTTCCCATTGCGCTACTTCATCGTAGTGCATATAGGTGATGGCAGTCAATTGGTCGCCCCATTCATTCTGATTTTTTCGAACTCCCATAGAAAGCATATAGGTCTCAGGCCAACTTTTCTGATTATACTCATGCGCTTTCCAAACGCGAGCGGCATCTTTGAAATGGTAATAGTTTTTATTCAAATACGGAAAGCTTTTTGGCTTTAGAACTATGTGAATGCTAAACGCAGAAACGGTACTTTCCAAATCTTGAATACGGCTGTTGTACGATTTTCTAAAGTGCTCAATACCTACCATTTTCAAGGTGGTTTTGGGCTCGATATTTGAAATAAAAAGATCACCTTTTATAACATCTCCAGCTTTTGTAGTAACGGATTTTATTTTTTTATCTACACAGGTAAAATCAATTACTTCTTGGTGTTTATAGGCTTCGCCACCATTTTCTTTTAGTCTACGGATGAGCAATTTGGTGATTTGACTTCCTCCATCAGCACAACGGTAGGCACTTTCAATGTATGAATTACAAGAAAGCGCATGAACGTAAACGGGAGTCTTATCTGGCTCGCCTGCATACAAAAGATTAGAACCCGCTAAAACGGACCTTAATTTTTCATTTTGAGTAAGCGATTCAAGATATGTTTTTGCAGTTTGCTGAAAAATTTCTGCATTATTTTGATAAGGTTTACCAACTTCTAGATTGTAAAGAGGAAATTCATCACAAATTTCTCGAAGTTTTTTACAATAGGAACGAATAGCATCTTCTTCTTCAGGAAAATATTCTGTCAGACTTTTGGCAAAGTTCTCATAACCTTGTGCATGTGGATACTCATTCTCATCGTCATCAAAAGTGATGAGGTCAAAACCATCTTTGTTGAGTTGTTTGAATTCGAGTCCGTCAAGAATATTGAGATAGTTGAAATAGCGATACAGATTTTGGCCTTTTGAGAGTCCACCTAAATAATGCACTCCCGTATCGAAAATGGTTCGTTCGCGAACAAAGGTCTGCAAGTTGCCCCCATATTGATTGTTTTTTTCCAATACGCAAACGCTCTTTCCTTCACGCGCCATAATATTTGCGGCTACCAAACCCGCCATTCCGCTACCGATAATTACAATGTCGTAATGGTCTTTCATTTTAGTTGATCTGCCGCTTTAGGATAGTAAAATCTTTGGTTTGTACGTCGATAGCAAAACCTTTTTTCAAGGTATTTTTGTATGCGCCTTCCTTGCCTGATTTTAAAAGTATCAAGATACTAATTTCATCTTTTAAGTATTCTTCGAGTTGATCTAAAAAAACGGATTGAGTATTTATAATAAGAACATTAGCTTTGTGTGTGAATGCCTGTTGTACAGAATCAACCACAATAATCTTGCTATATTGATGTGTGAGATAGTTGTTTTTTAGAATGGCTCTGGCTTTTTCATTTTTTAAATACGAATAAATTTTTCTATCGATGGAATCTAAAGCTAAAAGCAAATCTAACTGCCCTTGGTCTTCGGATAGATGAATGATTTTATCCTTTTCTGCGATAAATTCTAATAGGCTTCTGTATATACTTGCATTAGTCTTTAAATCAGATTTTACGTCATGATAAAGTTCATTGCCTTTATGACGGTAATTCTCTAAGAGCATTTGATGCCAATAATCAGGACCTTCAATTTTCAATCGAAATTTCCGGTATTCCGTTCTGAAATATTGGCCAATTTGTTTGGGGCGCTCGCTATAGGTTTTTCCGAAGGATACATCATTAGCTTTGATTCTGGGTAAGATTTCAATTGTAAAATCACCATCGCGAATGATAAAACTATTTTTTGGGGATACTTCAGAGCCGCCATGAATCATAACGGGTAATATATCAAGCTCCAATTTTTCAGCCATATAAAATGCCCCTTTGTGAAAACGATTAATCTTATTACTTGTTGAACGAGCACCTTCGGGGAAAGCAATTATTGAAAAACCTTGGGCTACTTTGTGTTTCAGGAATTCTTCACCAGTATCAACACCTCCAGAAACTGGGTAAGCTCCGTGTAATCGAGCTGCACTACCAACAATTGGGGAGTTGTATACATGGTCTTTTACCAAATAAATAAGTTTAGGATGCAGCATTCCCATTGCCAAAATATCTAAAAATGAGCTGTGATTGGCGATAAGCATCGCTGGTTTTTCAAAGGTTTCATTGTGGGAATTGATTACCTTTTTCTTTAAAAACGGATTGGTGTATAAAACCGATTTCATAAACTGCGAAGTGACTTTATGAAGTCTCAAATTCTTTTTCAAATGTGCCTTCGGATTCAATTTGAGTACGACCCAACCATAGACCGAGAATAGTAATCCACCTACATCAAAATAGGCAAAAGATAAAAGAGAATGAATTAGAACTCTGGGTTTGATGGGTCTTTTTGAGGTGCTACCGAGTAAAAGATGAAAGAGTAAAGGTTGAACCGTAAAGGCTACAAAAACAGCGGATAGAATCCCGATCAGAGACACCACCGAAATCGTATATAGCACCGGATGCTTCGCAAACACCAATGCTCCAATACCTAAAACTGTTGTAATAACCGATAGAATAATCGAAGTACGATGTGTTGAAAGTACTTTTTCGCCGCTGCGATATTCAGTAAGTAATCCCTTGGTGATGAAGATGCAATAGTCGATACCGACACCGAAAATAAAGCTACAAATAATGATATTGAAAATATTGAATTCTATTTTCAAAATTCCCATTAAACCAATAGTGAGTAGCCAAGTTAGAAATATAGGGATAACAGTAATTAAGGTTAGCGATAAACTGCGATAAAAGAAAAACAGCAATAGAATAACAACTAAAAGTGAATAGCCAATCAGTTTATTAAAGTCGTTTTTGAGGGTGCCTAGAAAAGATTCATTCACCTGCTGGCGATTGATTAAAAGCGTATTCGGTGCATCTGCAAAAACTTCTTTTACCTTTTGAAAGTTTTCATCTTCTACTTTTATTAAAGATGTAATGGTAGTAGCTATTGAATCAGTTACGATAAAATCATCAATGGCAAATGAGGAAATAACACTTAAATCTGAAACCTCTAAAGGCTTGAATTTAGATTCTAAAAGCGAGTAGAATTGTTCAAAAGTGGTTGACTTAAAACCAAACTTGTTTCCACTTTCGATTAGGTTTTGCTTCGTATTCTGAATCTTATTTGAATTCCAAAAGGAGTTCCAAGTATTAATTTTAGCACCTTGTTTTTTATCAGAATGAACCAATGCGCCAATGGAACTATAGCTAACAATTTCACCTGTTTGTTTTAGGTTTTGTAATTGACTTAATAGCGAATCGTTGCGTTGCAGAACTTCTTCTCGATTTTCTCCAAAGGTTGAAAGATAAATAGATTTCGAGCCAATATCAGTCAGTTTTTCTAGACGTTCTCGTGCGGCTATAAGAGTTTCAGACTCGTAGTTAAGTTTGGCAATATCTTGGTTGAAAATAACCGTACGGTAGGTGAAAAGACTTCCGACTAGTAGTAGCGCTAAGATGCCAATAGCCCATTTACTTTTATGAAGATCATAGGTGGCAAGTCGGTCTAAGAACGTTCTTTTTACATCGCTTTTTATGACTGTTTTGTACACCTGAGGAATAAAAACGAGTGCAAAAGTAGAAGTCCCTAAAACGCTTACCGCGGCGAAAATTCCTAAATCTTGTAAGGCTTGTGATTCTAAAAACAACAAACATAAAAATGCAGATGCTGTAGTAAGACTACTCATTAAGATGGAAGGTGCAACGTCTTTATACAGAGTTTTTAACGAGTTTCCATTTCGAATATGAGTTAAGATATGAAGCGAATAGTCTAAGGTGATTCCCAATAACACAGAGCCAATTCCCAAAGAAAGGGTAGAAATTTTGGATCGGAAAAGATACAGAAAAGCAATCGCTAATAATCCGCCAAAAATAGTTGGCGCAAACAAAATTAGAGGAGTAGTTATTTTCTGATAGAAGAAGATTAGAATAACAAGTAATAGAGTCAATGCAATACTAACCGTAAACTGAATATCATGTTTTATTTGGGCGGCATTGGCAGCTGCTACCAAAGCGGCGCCAAAGTATTCGCCTTTTATTTTTCCTTCGTATGAACTGTTTAACTGCTCTTGCAAGCTATAAAGTTTTTCAGCCAAGACGGTATTCTTATCCGTCTCTCTTGAGCCATGAGTAGGGGTAAGAAAAAGTAAAATATGTTGTTCAGCTTTGTCTAGCAAGAATCCGTTTTTGAGCTTGAAATCATCTCCGATGCCTAGTTGCTGTAATTTTTTAAGAGCGATAAATGAGAGTCCTAAAGGGTCTTTTCTAATGGTTTTTTTTGTAATAATGCCTGAAGGAGAAATCAGATTGCGGTAATTCTGAACGGTGATTTTTGCGATACTATCTTTTGAGAGTTTATTTGTGATTTGAACATAATCTGCATCCTCTAAAAAAAGAGGTAAGTTATCGTAAACCAGATTCAAAGTATTGGGTAAATCTTCGTCGTTTAGCTTTCCTTGAATATTTTTGATATAGGCATCTCCGGTCTGTTCAAGACTATCTAGTAAGTCGCTTGCAAATTGAGTTAAATCAGAAACAGAGCCTTTTCCTTCCCGCCGAATATTAACAATGATTTTATCGGTAAATGCAATCGATTCTAATATTTCTTGAATCTTTTTAGAATCTTCAGTTGCTGGAATGAGTGCCGTTATATCATCATCGAATTCAATTCTAGATGCTATTCCACCAAGAGAAATCATAAGAAGTAAGAGTGCCAAAAAACTTAGCCATTTCCTATCTTGAATACCTTGGTATGTTTTGTAGAAAAAATCACCCATTGTTAACGGCTATTTTCTTCTGGTCAAAAATTTTGAAAATAAAGTAAGCGATTGTACCAAATAAGATAGCGCCTAAGATGGACAAACTAATGCTTCCTATAATATAGGTTTTTAGGTGTGTTATAAAACCCTGATTTTCTACCATTTCATCCATGGAGAAAATCAATTCTTCCCCAGTAATAAATGCACCTAATTGAAGACTAGCATATAAAATGAAAGGAATAAATGGTGGAAAGCTAATGTTGGAAAATGCAAATGCAATCACCTTGTTCAGTTTGAATAAAACTGCTAAGGCTAATACGGCGACCGTATGAAAACCGAATATGGGTGATAAACCTATCAAAATACCTAAAGCAATAGATAAAGCTTTCTTTTTTGGAGAGTCGTCACTTTGTAATACATCTTCTTTTAAGAATTTGCGAAATCCTTTTTTACGGAATTTTCTAATGAGGTCTCGCGGCTTAATCCAAAATAATGCGACTAGTACAAACCAAGTGTTTAGAACGCTGATACGGGCAAAATCGGGTCCTTTTCTAAAATGTGAAACACGTTCTTCATCATCATAAGAAATCTGAATCGGAATATTTTTTACTAGAGTTCCATTCCAAGCTGCTTTTACAATAACCTCAATCTCTAATTCGAATTTGGTGGTATATAGTTTAAGTTTTTCAATTTCTTTTAGCGGATACATTCGGAATCCGCTCTGGGTGTCTTTTAGTCGAATACCTGTTTCAAACCAAAACCAAAAATTAGAAAATTTATTACCGAAACTACTTGAACCAGGCACATCATCTTGCTCCATATTTCTAGCGCCAATATATAAGACGTTTTTGGTTGTTTCATTTTCCAAGGCATCTAAAAAAACGGGAATATCTTCAGGAAAATGTTGGCCATCTGAATCAATAGTAATGGCAAAGTCGTAACCCAGGTCTAAAGCTTTTTTGAAACCTACTTTTAGGGCATTCCCTTTTCCTTTGTTTTTGGGAAGATGAATTTGCGTTACTTCCGAAAAATTCTCTAAAATTTGTGCTGTTGTGTCTGTGGCACCGTCATTTATAACAATTACATTTTTAGTGTATTTTAGAACACCTTCAATTACTTTTAGTAATGTTTTGTGATTGTTGTAGGTAGGAATTAGTATGCAGCATTTATGCTGTGCCATGACTTCTTGTATAGCTAAAGTTTGGGTTGGCACTCTTTCTAATATTCAAAGCACCTTCGCTGAGGAGCTTAATTCAATCGTAAAGATAAGGATTACAATACCTAAAACAACTGCTTTTCAGTATCGGTAAAGACCTTTGAAAGTGTAACATAACCCCTTATGAATTCTTGTAATTTGGTATCTGATACCGATGGGTAGTGATCAATTAAAAATTGTTTGTCTTCAGAAATGTTTTGCTTGTATCCAGTAATTTTAGGGGAGTTTTCTTGAACTCCCAATCGTAAGCACCTAATTTCAATATTTTTAGGTTCCGAAGTTATGGCGTCTTCTATGTATTTAACACCTTGTTTGAAATAGCCTCTTTTGTTTTTTATTCCTTTGCTAAACTTAGCTTTTAGGCTTAAAATAGCTCCTTTATAAGCTAATTTTGTGTTTTTGTTCTTTTCTGAAATCGCAGATAAGTTTTCAAATAATTCATTAGTAATAGTTTCACTTTCGTTTGCATTCGGGTATGCTGTACGAAGCTGCTGCAAATCTTGCCCTTGACAGATTCCGACACTACATAGTAATACGAAAAACAAATTTTTCATTTAGCTTAAACCTTTAAATGTTGCACTTAATTTCAAAGCAATAGTTTCACCATACGATGTTATATTTTTCACTTTAATAAAATTATCATCTTCGGTAATGCTTAATTTTAAATCAATTATTTCATTTTCAACTGGGCTTATTTTGGCCATGAACTTCACGTTGGTAGCAACGGCTAAAAACAGTTCTTTACCAGTTACCTTTTCGGTTAGTTCTTTAATCATTTGAATCATACATACACCAGGCATAATCGGGTTACCAGGAAAGTGACCTTTAAAAACATCATGTTCTGCATGAAGTTGAACCCTAGCGCTTACCTCTTGTTCATTTTGTTCAAAAGATTGAACGGTATATAATCCTTCTATCAACATTTATTTTATTTTGAATTTGTAGGCCAAATCTACTTGAAAAACGGAGTTTAATGTACCACTAATATTTCTCGAAATAGGTGCTATTTTCATGACTAATTAGAATTTGCTTTTTCATTTTATTGCTTCTAAATCAATAGTTAGGTCAAAGTTTTGATGCGATATTTCAATATGTTTTGCAATGTTATGACTTATTTCTGAGAATATATATTCAACCTTTTCTTTTCCATTGCCTACACGATATACCTTTGTTAGGTTTTCTTTAAATATAAAATGGTAATATTTTTCATTTGCGATTTGCGTTTCGAAAATAGCATTTGAGCCTTCTTTAAAGGTTTTTTCTACGGATAAATTTTCTGATACCAAAACCCTAAAATCCTTTCTGAGAATATTAACAAGTATCTTTTTATTCATCTTTTTTAAAATATGGTTGACCTTGAAATCTTCTCCGTGAAAGGTGAAATCAAAAATTTTGTTTCCCATTTCGGTTGTAAAAGCAATTCGATGATGTTTTTCGCCTAGTTTTTTAACGATAAATATTCCGCTGAAAGAGTTACCAAAAGCTTGAATATTTGCTTTGTAAACGTAATCTTTAGAAGCATCAGAGAAATAGGGATTAGAAATGGTCTTTTGACTCAAATCAATTTCTGTTAATCCTTTTTTCTTCGGATAAGAAGCACAGGAAACGAAAGCTATTACCAGTAAATTACTGAGCAAATATCGCATCAGACAGAGGTTGATTTGTGGTACGATTACTAAATACAATCTGAGTATAATCATCAGATGGCTCTATCATTTTTACTTCTTGAACTTCGCCTTTAGTGTTGAAAGTAATTTGAAATGACTTTATAAACTCAGCAAACTGCTTATCTTTCGGATTAAAATGGACTTCACTCTTACCCTCTTTTTTGAAGTAAGAAACTTCAAATTCTGAATCATCGAACATATCACCTTTAATGCTAGCCGTAATGAGTTGATTCAGTTGTTTAAATATTTTGTTAGACCCCATATCCATATCACTTTTATTACCATTGTCATTGATGAAAAGGGTTTCATTTTTAAAAAGAACGGAGTAGGAAAATGGTTTTACATATTCCCATTTCACCATGTTTGGTGATTTGAATGCTAGTTTTCCATTGGACTCAATATCGTTCGAAAGAAAATCAAGATGTTTATATTGTACGAAATCTGCTGTAATTGTTTCCGTTTTATCAGAAAGTGCTTTAACGGTTACTTTTAAAGTGTTGGCTTCGGCTATGCTCATTTTTGTTTGAGCGTTCAAGCTTGTTCCACATAAAAGCAAGAGCAGGTAGATTACATAGATTCTGGCCTGCTCATGAATGAAATAAAATTTTTTATGCATATGCCCCAATTTCTAAGAGTTGCTCTAGAGTGACCGATTCTAAGTTTTTCTCTTCCAAAAATAACAATAACTGTTCCAAAACTTCTATGCTCTTTTGGCTAGTGTCATGTAAAAGGATTACATCTCCTTTGGCTAGTTTTTGGACTATTCGTTTTAAAATCATTTTTTTAGAACGCGAAGTAGTATCCAAAGAACGAACATTCCACCCGATGGAGTGCACTTTTACTTGTTTTACCGCTCTTTCGATCATAGGATTAGTTACTGCAAATGCCGGACGGTAAAGTTGCATCTCTTTCCCAGTCAATTCTTTAAAGACTTGATTTGCCTGTTTTAATTCTGAAATCACTTTCTCGGTATTAAAAAACCCAAAGGATTTGGAATGCGAATAGGTGTGATTGCCAACAACATGGCCTTCTGAGAGCATGCGTTTTAAGATATCGGGGTGCTTTTCAACCTCTTGCCCAATACAGAAAAAAGTAGCCTTAGCATTATGCTGTTTAAGAAGGTCTAAAGCTTTCGGTGTAAATTCTGGGTGTGGTCCATCATCAAAGGTAATTGCGATTTGATTTTTTGATATATCCTTATTGGAGTGAAGTGAAGTCAAATGATAGTTCCATCGAATAAAAAAGGAACCACAAAGTGTAATCAAAAACCAAGTGAGGCCCAAGAGAAAGAATAACCACCAAGGAATTTTAGCATAATAACTTGAAACAATTAAAACTAACAATATAAGAAATGTTAGTGCATTTATGTTGTTACGCCTTAACATTTGCGAAGTAATACAAGGCTATGGTTTTCTCCTCGGTATTGATTGTAAATTAAAATATTTTTTGGATTTAAAGTTTCCAGTTGATTCAATTTTACAACATTAGGAACGCTTTGAGTCTTGAGTATTTTAGCTGCCAACCAAAAAGCAAAACCTGAAGCGGTATCGTATTCCGCTGATAAATGCTTGAAATATACTTGTGGGGTGTTTTTGAAAATGCCAGAACTTAAATCTTCATAATAGCCATCGTAATTAACGTCGCCGTTGTTTCCTAGAACAATTAAGTCTATAGCCTCTATTGACGTATGGTTTTCATTCAAAAAGGATGTTATTTTCTTCGAAAGATTTTCTTTTGTAATCGTATTGTAACATTCAACAGCAACAAGTTCTGCATAGGTCGATTCTTGTTTTTGGTTAGAAAGCACAAAGAAATGAGATCCTTCGCCCATTACAGATCCTTCTGTTTTACATTCTAACAATTTTGTAGAATCTACAGGTTCATTTTTGATATGACCAATCAATCGGTGTGAATTCACATGATGTTTTACCATTTCGTCAACACCACCCACTAAAATATGTTTTGCCTCATCATTCTCTAATTGCATTTTGGCGTCTGTGAGCGAAGATTCAAAGGAAACTGCAGCGTGTACATAGGTGAAATTATATCCCTTGCAAGCGATACCCAAAGCGATTTGTCCCGCAACGGTATTGTGCGATGATTGAATAAATCGGGTAGGAGTTAAAAACTGCTCGTTGTTATCAATAATATCACCCACAAATTTTTCAGAATCGCCAATACAGCCTAATCCTGTTCCGACAATGATGGCGTCTACATTTTTCAAGCCAGCTTCTTGCAAAGCTGTCTGCGAACTAACGGTACTCATTTTGATGCCTTTGGCCATTCTGCGTGCTTGAGCAGGTGGAATATAGGCTTTGTAATCTGGATTAATGACGCTCGCAACAGTATCAGTATAGCTTGTTATTTCATTTAAAAATTCTGAATTATCGAAAGTCTTTTGAACCGAAACCGAACCAACGCCATTGATATAAACGAATTTGCTCATGCCTCTTTAGAAATTATAAGTGTTGAACAATTTCCACCAAAACCAAATGAATTTGAAAGCACATGTTTCAATTCTTTTTCTTTCACAGCTGTTTGCGGTTGCAAATCAAACTCCTTCATCGGAGTCTTAAAATTTAGATTAGGATAAATACAATTGTTCTGTAAAGCTAGAACAGCATAAATTGCTTCAACTCCACCGGCAACAGCCAAAGTATGTCCTGTGTATGCTTTTGTAGAACTGAATTCGGGTACTTTACCTTCTCCAAATATTCGGAGCATTGCGCGTCCTTCTGATAAATCATTATTGGGAGTTGCCGTGCCATGGGCATTTACATAATCAATGTCTTCAGGTTTCAACCCTGCAATTTTTAATGCTTTCTCCATGGCTAAAACTGCACCGTCTCCATTTTCTGAAGAAGCGGTTTGGTGAAAGGCGTCGTTAGAATTTCCGTAGCCTTTAACATAGGCTAGAACTTCTCTATTTTCTTTTTCAATGATTGCATCGGATTCTAAAATCAAGAAAGCTGCCGCCTCACCTAAGTTCAAACCTTTTCTATTGTCATCGAAAGGGGTATTGTAAGTGTCAGAAAGAATCATCAAAGTTTTAAATCCGTTGATGGTGAATTTTGAGAGGGCATCTGTTCCTCCAACAATAACTCGGTCTAATTTGCCCGATTTTATCATTCTAGCACCTAACATAATAGCATTTGCTGCTGAAGAACAAGCAGTACTAATAGTTGTTACAAAACTTTCTTTTAAACCAATTGCATCTGCAATTTTTTGGGTGGAATCTCCAGCATGCAAGCCGTTGATGTGTTGCCAATGATTTTTGCTTTCAAAATATTCGTAAAAATATTGTTCTGATTTGTCCATACCACCTACCGTGGTGCTTGATATTAAACCGGTTTTATAATCGTTGATATCTAAAATATTAGCTTGGGCAAGTGCCTCTTTTGCTGCAATAATTCCTAAAATTGGGGAGCGGGAAAAACTATTTTCTGAGAGGTTCAGTTGTTGTTCAAACTCAGTATTGCTAGTTTTAATTTCACCGACCATTATTTCATCAGCATGTATGGTATCGATATGTGATATTTTGGAAATTCCGGATTGACCAGAAACTAGGGATGTATAGTTTTCTATGACATTGTTTCCAATGGCAGAGATAATACCCATACCTGTAATTGCAACACCTTTGCTCATTCGTTTTTTAGCTGAATCAGAATTTCAGTTCAAAAATACGAATATCGAATATGATTTAGATGGAAATTTTTTAAAGGGATATTAAATCCTAAGTGCTGCTTACTTTTAAAAGTTTCGCAAAATTAAATGCAGCTTGTTTCAAATTTGAAAAACTTGATTTGATTGCCGTTTCTAAAGAGCAGGGTCCTATAACAATTGAAGTAACATAGGAGAGGTTTACAGCGATTTGTGTCTCAACAGATAGATGTACGGACCCACAGAATGCAGCTACGGGAATATTTTGTTTTTGTGCCGATGTAACCACTCCACTTATGGTTTTGCCTGATAGCGTTTGGTCATCTAATTTTCCTTCTCCTGTAATTATCCAATGGGCTGCTTTAATTGCAGAGTCGAAATTGGCTAATTCTTTAATTAACGCAATACCTGATGTCAATGTTCCATTCAGAAAAACGATGGCTCCTCCACCGATACCACCAGCGGCACCAGAACCATTTATTTTTTGAAGGTCAATATCAAATTGTTCTGCGATGACACTCGCATAATTTTGGAGGCCTAAGTCCAGTTGGTGAATTTCTAAATTTGAAGCCCCTTTTTGCGCTGCATAAACATGAGCAGCTCCGTTCGCTCCGTAAAATGGATTTGCAACGTCACAGGCTATTTTGAATGTTACTTCCTTTAGTCTCGGTATTGCTTGCGATTCGTCGATAGTATGTACATGGATAAGATTGCGGCCGATAGGTTCCAATTCTTGACCTTTGCTATCAAAAAAACGGAACCCTAAGGCTTTCGCCATTCCCATACCGCCATCGTTGGTTGCACTTCCTCCAATGCCAAGTATAATTTCAGACACGCCTTTTTTTATAGCGTCAAGGATAAGCTCACCTGTTCCTAAAGTTGAAGACTCTAAACAGTTTTTCTCTTCTTCTGATAGTAGTTTTAATCCAGAAGCTTCGGCCATTTCAATGAAGGCTATTTTACTTTTTTTAGCATATAAATAAGATGCCTCAATCGATCTGAAGAATGGGTCATTGACTTTTACTTTTATCTTTTCACCTTTTAGATAATACTTGACCACATCGATAGTGCCATCTCCTCCATCTGCTAAAGGCATTTGAATAATTTCTGCCTTTGGAAATACAATGCGTAAACCTTTTTCGACGGCATCGCAAAATTGAAATCCGCTGAGGGAGCCTTTAAATTTATCGGGTGCAATTATGAACTTCATTTCGAAAGTGGTTTAGCTAAAGAAGTTAGGCATGTAAACACTTAAGGCTATGATTAAGATAAAAAAGCCCATTAGTATGACAACTTCTTTTTTGCCAGCGTAGTAAACCACTTCTAGTCCTTCATTTGCTTTTCGCTTGACTACCATACTTACAACCATAGCAACCACTATAGTTACTAAACAACCAATAGCATTCCACCAAAACCAAAATATTTCTGGTACATAAAGCCATAAGTACATGTTAAATAATACACCTACTACGATACCAATATTTGCTCCAAGAGCATGGGTTTTTTTAGTCAGAATTGCTAAAATAAAAGCCGCTAAAATAGGTCCGTAAAAAACAGAACTTACTTTATTTATGACTTCAATTACCGTGCCTTCAATATTACCCGCAAAGAATGCTAAGCCTAAACAGACGAGACCCCAAAAAAGGGAAATCAAACGAGAATTCATGACATATGTAGCATCACTCATATTGGGTTTAAATCGTTTTACAAAATCTTCCATGGTAACCGCTGAAAGAGAGTTCACCGTTGAACTTAATGTAGACATAGCGGCAGACATAATTGCCACTATTAGAATGCCGATAATTCCGTTTGGTAAATAATTGATAATAAATACAGGAACCATTAAATCAGCTTTTTTACCTTCCAAAGAACCAATATTCGCCTGATAAATGGTTTCCATCATTTCTTGAAAGCCAGCATCTTGAACAAGAAGTGTTCCTAAAACAAGCCCCATAATACAATAGGTAAGTGTTAGTGGAAACCTAAAAAGGCCATTGGCTAAGAGTAATTTTTTGATGGTGGGCATTCCTTTCGCTGAAAGCAGTCTTTGTGATTGAGTTTGGTCTGTACCATAATAAGAGGCATACAAGAAAAAACCACCGATGACCATCGGCCAGAAACCGAATTCATCATTTCCATCAGCATTATCAAAACCCCATTTGCTGAAATCGACAGCCGTTAATCGGTCTTGGTCTACATGGGTAAGAAAATTTTCAAATCCTCCTAAAGCACTTATTCCATAAAAAAGACAGATAATAATACCTAGAAATAAAATAACCATTTGAATAACATCACCCCAAATTACTGCTTTCATTCCTCCTTGAAAGGAATATATAAGGGTTATTGCACCAATAATCAAGATTGAAATCCAAAAGTCTATTCCAATTGTAGCTTGTAAAATTAGTGCCATGGTATAGACCATTACACCAGTTGCTACAGAGCGACTTGTTTGAAAAACAAAACTTATCAATAATCGCGAAGAAGCATCAAAGCGTTTTTCTAAATATTCGTAAACGCTAACAATTCCTGATTTATATAAAGTTGGAATAACTGCAATCAACAAAAAAGCCATTGCAAGTGGCACACCAAACTCGTAGGTTAGCCATTGTAAACCACCACCATCTTTCAAACCGACAAATGCGGGAGCAGATATAAAACTAATGGCTGATAATTGCGTAGCCATGGTGGACAGACTTAATGGAAGCCAGCCCATACTTCTGCCGCCTAAAAAATAATCTCCAGAGCTTTTATTCTCTTTAAACAAGAAACCTATACCCAAAAACCCAGCAAGATATACTACGATAATGATGTAATCTAAATAGTTCATGCGCTAATTTTAATTTTTAGTTCGGGTTTTACTTTTGTAAACCAATCGTTTTTTAAGATGCTCATTAAGATGGCATCTGTTCTACCTTTTCCATCGATTGACGGAAACATATTTCTTAATACCCCTTCCTTTTTGCAGCCAACACTTCTCATTGCTGCTAAACTTATTAGATTATCACTATAGGCTCCAAAACCAATTCTTTCCATTCCAAGTTTCTCAAAGGCGAATTCGAATAAAAGGTTTTTGCAACGTTTATTCAAACCAGTACCTCGAAAAGGTTTTCCGTACCAAGTATGACCCAACTTTATGGTTTTTAGAATAGCTGAATATTCATACAATCGAGTTGTGCCAGCAAATTCTTCTGTTCGTTTATCATATACCGCAAATGGATATTCTTTTTCAGACTTCTTATTCTTTAGAGTTGTGCGAACATATTCTGTCAAATTTTCGATGGTATTGCCTTTTTCAAAAAAATATTTCCAAATTTCTGAGTCATTTGAAATTTTTGATAGAGGCAAAATATGCTCTTCAGTAAGTGGAATCAGTCTCGCAAAATCATCTTCCAAAATATACTCTTTTGTAAAATCTAATTTTGCTATTTGATTCATCTTTTTATGGTTTTTAACTTTTAAGCAGGTCTATTATAAGTGCTGCACTCCAAGAAAAATTATCACCCCCATACCCTTTTCTTTCAATTTCACCATTTTCTTTTCTAGAGTCAAAATATTCAAAAAAGCCATCGCGTTCAATCAATTCAATCGAGTCATTTTTGATACGCTCGGCAACAGCTGTGAAATTGTAATTTTTAAGTCCGCGGTGAAGCATCCAATTCATATTAATCCAAACTGGGCCTCGCCAATATTTTCTAGGATTGAATCTTTCATTCGTTGGGTCAAAAGAAGCGCATAAATATTGGTCATCTCCACCAAATTTATCCAACATAGTTTGAACTAAAATTTCAGCTCTTTCTTGACTAGGAATATTTGCAAACAACGGAGAAAAAGATGATGATGAAATATGTCGAATCGCCTTTTCATTGCGTAAATCATAATGCACATAAGCACCTAAATCTATATCAAACAATTTCTCATTAAACGACTGCATACTTTTTTCTTGCCATTTTTTGAGCACATTTTGTTTTGCTTCATTACCTCCAATTAGTTCATAAAGCTCGATCAATGAATGGTTTGATTTAATCAACATCGCATTAAATAGAGGATCTTGAACTAAGAATGGGGATAATTCAGCAATCTTGACATCGTCGTAGAGATTTTCTTTGGCGATATCGATGATATGTAGATAATGGTCGTATTCTCTTTTTGAAGGACGTTGAGATGCATCAACATGGGTAGTATCCTTACGTTCGAAAGTATATTCCGGTGGGCTCATGGTTTTCCAGATATCATCCCAAACAGGGGAGTTATCAGTACCTGATTCCCAATTATGATAGATGTAAACTAAGCCCTCATCTTGTGGATCTCTATTGGCGTAGAAGTACTGGTGATTTTCATATACCTTATCAATCTGCACTTTTATAAAAGCTAGCATACTCTCTTTATCCTCAGCAATACGATACATTTCTTGAAGAACAAAACCGGTGACCGGTGGTTGTGTCATACCTGTAGATTTGTATTTTTTTGAGGAAAGTGGATGTAGTTCAGAAAGGTGAAAATCAGCACCTGGAAAATAAGAATCATCATCGGTGTGAAATACGATATGAGGTATAAAACCATTTTCCCATTGCGTATCTAACAAGGTTCTAATTTCTGTTTTTGCTTTTTCTATGTCGTAATGGGCAAAACCTATTGCTATGAAGCCTGAGTCCCATTTCCATTGAAATGGATAAAGGCCTTTGCTAGGAATAGTAAAACCGCCTTCTTGAAAGTTTGCGTTTAATACGCCAATAGCTTTCTCGATTAATTTCTCTTTCATATAATGAATTAAAGTAAAACACATTGGCAGTTCGCTAACCACCAATGTGTTCATAAATAAAAACTAACTTAAACTAACTCAACCTTTTTAGAAATTAAATGTTGCGGTTACAAATGCTCTTCTTGGAAGAATAGGGCGCCCGAAGAAAAATTCACCTTCGGTTGCACCTGCAGCACCTGCTCTTGGATTTCCTTCAGTAATTCCTGAACTATCAAATAGGTTGAAGACAGAGAAACCAATACGTACATTTTGTCCTTCTTCTATACCACCAAAGGTATACCCTAAGCCTATTCGTCCAATAGTAATTGGGTCTAGTTCGATTGTATTTGCATCAGAAGCGAATTTCTTGCCTGTGTAGTTGAAACCAAAATTTGCATCAAATTTTGAATCATCATAATTTAAGCTCAAACCACCTAACAAGTTAGGTTGTCTTGCTAATTTGTTTCCAACATTAGCTTCAGTAGAACCACCATTGACCAAATCTTCATTCGTATTGGTAGTGATTTCGTGGTCTTGGTACGTTGCTGTACCTCGTAAGTCTAGATTTTCAAGAATATGATAGTCCCACGTTGCTTCTAAACCGATAGTTGCTGTATTTTGTGTAGAGCGTGTTTCGTCTACTAATTGACCACCAACAATCGCTTGGCGAATAGAAATCCTATCCTTTAGTCCAACATAATATCCTGCTAGGGAACCGGAGAAATTTTCATTTCCGAATTTAGCACCTACCTCAAATTGATTTATATTTTCACCATTGTAAATACTCTCTTTTATGCCAGGCACCGGTGCAAAACCTCTAATTTGTGGAAAAAAATAGCCTCTAGAAAAGTTTGCGTATAAATTTGTTGTTTCCGATAATTCATATAGCCCAGCCAAAGACAATGCCCAATCGGAAGCACTTACATTAGTTCTTAAAAAAGAACCATCAGCAGATTGTACATCGCTAAGTGCTGCAGTCAATTCAGGATCGTCATAAACGGTAGAGGAAGCTATGCCACCTCTATTATTTACCCCATCAGTAGTTTCCCATCTAAAACCAACATCAAAACGCCATTTGTCAAATATCATTTCATCTGTTAGGTATAAGGCTAATCTATTTTGTGATAGAAAGTTGTTCGAAGTTTGACCTATTCTATTGTAGAGGCCACCTTGAGAATAAATCACATTACTACCATCAGCGGCAGTATAATTCAAGTTTACTACACGTGGACTGTTATTAAATTCAGATAAAGCTCTGAATTGATAATTTACATCTTCGGCTTCCGTTCGTGCGATAAAAGTACCAACTGTAATATTATGGCTTCCTCCGTTTTCAGTTTCGATTGTTTTAATCAAAGAAGCTTCCCCAGAATAATCTGTCATTGGTCTTAAACGGTCTACATGTAAATTATCTACCACTAAGTCAGAACCATTGATTTGTCCACCAGCACCACCTTGATAAGTAGCTGTATACCCTAAATTGTTGGGAGCAATACTTGCCACATAGTTATCAAGTGTAATAGGATTGCTATTGTCACCGTTTCCGCCTACATACAATGCAAAATTATGCTTGTAGTTTGCATATCTAGCTTTTGCCTTAAATCTAAGGTCATCTGCGAAACGATAATTGAAATCGCCCATAATATAACCACCTTTGGTAGAAACGCCATCAGCAATGGGGCTGTTATATACTCCGCCAGGCGTGTTAAAAGAGGTATTGGCAAGCTCACCAGTTAATAATTGCGAAACTGGTTCGCCATCATTACCTGCAATTCTTTCTCTTGAACCGCCAGCTAGTGGAAGCGGTAAGAAAAATTGTGCGTTATCATTAATTAACTGTCCAGAAATGGTGAAGTCACCTTTTTCGAATTTCTTTTTTATATTACCTCTAAACTGAACACCTTTAGTTGGCAGTCCTGTTTCGATTGGCCCTCTGTCATGTCTTACAAAACCAGTAAATGCGTAAAATGTATTAGAATCTTCACCGCCGAGTTGACCTCCGCTGTAAAAATCTGCACGTACTCTACCCATATTAGCAACTTCTAAATTCAACGTATTGCCTGGGTTAGTGTCTCCAGTTTTACTAGTATAGTTGATAATACCAGCTACTGAACCTGCTCCATATAAAACAGCTGCACCACCACGAACAAATTCTACACCTTTAAAACCAATGTCAGGTCTCGCATAAACATCATGTGCTGATGAGTTTAACCCAAAAGTACTCATCAAAGGCATTCCATCATATTGTAAAGGATTGAATACATACTGTCCACCTGAAGGTAAACCTCTAACGAATATATTACTCGCCGTTTCACCACCACCACCTTCGGCGGTAATACCAGGAACACTACGAAGAATGTCTGCCTGACTATTCGCAGATAGTTTGGTAATCTCTTTCATTTTAACAGAACTTATAGATAATGGTGCTTGTTTCTGCGAGCGAAATGTGCTCGATGCTGTTAAGACTACTTCATCTAATTGTTGTCCTCCTTCTTCAAGGGCGAAATCTGAATTGATCGCTGTTCCATTAAGTTCTACTGTTTTATCTAAAGTTGTAAACCCTAAGTAGGAAACTCTTATCACTTGACTTCCTGTTTCGTCGGTTGAAAAAGTGAAATTTCCATCAAAATCTGAAGATGTACCTGAAGTACTTCCTACTATTAAAATATTCGCTCCTGGAATTGGTTCGCCGGTACTGTCAGTTACAGTTCCTGAAATTTCGGTCTGTGCGATAGTAGTTGCACATATAAGAAGACCGATTACCGCAAAGATAATTTTTTTCATGTTTTCTAGATTTTCGTTAATTAAGTTGAGTTGTAATTTTAGTAAATTGATAAATGTTCGGATAAAAATATTAGAAGATGCTATTGATTTGACAAAATATATGTGAATTTCATATGCAATCGTTTGCGGAAACGTTTGCAATTCATTGTCTATTTTTACTTTCTTAATGATTTATATTTGAATTAGAGAATTAGGTTATGAGTAAAAAGAGAAATATTACTTTAAAGGAGCTTTCAAAAGAACTTGATATATCAATTTCAACAGTTTCTAGAGCCTTAAACGACCATCCGGATATTAGTTCTGCCACAAAGGAAAAGGTCAAAAAGTTGGCTAAACAATTGCACTATGTACCTAATCTATTTGCTAGGGGATTTCGCTCACAAGAGACACATATATTGGGTGTTATTGTTCCTAATATTTCTCATTTATTTACGTCTACCATATTAAAAGGAATTTTAGAAGAAGCTGAACAGCGTGGTTATCGTGTGATTATTTCTGAATCAAAAAATGATGAGACCAAACAGGTTGAAATGTTGAATACGATGACACAGTTTGGTGTTGATGGTATTATGATGTCATTATCAAGAAAGACCACACAATTAGAAGAAGTTTTAGAGGTTTTAAATCGAATACCTATGGTTTTGTTCGACAAGGTTTCCAGTAAAGTACCATGTACTCAAATTGTTATTAATGAAGAAGAAGCGGCTTTTAATGCTGTTGAGCATCTCATAGAATTGGGAAAACAGCGCATTGCTATTATCAAAGAAACCGAAAATTCGTATAATTCAGAAAAGCGCTATGCCGGATATCTGCGTGCCTTGAACCATCACGATATTCGAATACGAGAAAAAATCATCTTGAGTACTGAAGACATATCAATGGCAAATGGTAGGCGTTTGACAAAAATTCTTTTAAGTAAGAAGAAACGACCTGATGCAATCTTTGCCATTACCGATAATGCAGCAATAGGAGCTATCAAAGCACTTCATAAATTAAAGGTGAAAATTCCAGATGACATTGCTGTGGTAGGATTTAGTAATTCTATCAATTCTACGATAATACAGCCCGCATTAACTACGGTAGATCAACCTGGTGATAAAATAGGTCGAACCGCAGTAAAATATCTAATTGATGAAATTGAAAACCCAAAAAATGATGTTATTACCAAAACAGTAGAGATAAAAACAAGTCTAATTGTTAGAGATTCTTCTCTGAATGGTTAATTAGAATTAAAATATCTAAGGGTTTTGTTGCTACTCTTGAAAAGTGTAAAAGGAATTATCTACTTCGATGCTCTTCAATATAAGCAGCCATTGAATCAATAGATTCGAAAATACTTTTACCTTGTTTTGGGTCTGCCAATTTGATGCCGTAATCTTTGTCCAACATCACAATAAGCTCTAAAGCATCAATAGAATCAAGGCCAAGGCCTTCTCCGAAAAGAGGGTCAGTATCGGCAATTTCTTCGATAGCGATATCTTCTAAGTTCAATTGCTCAATTATTTTTTCCTTTAATTCTAATTTCAAATTACTCATAGCTTCTGATATAATCGGTTTATTTCTGCTTCTGAATGTACAAAAGTACCTTTCTTAGCAACAACGTACAAAAATGCGTCATATTTTTCGTCGTCGAAATTTACCCATCCGCATAATACCTTTTCAGACTTTTGGTCATCTAATAAGCTATTGGCATAGGTATGTAAATATTCCGCATTAAAAGTATTGAAAATAAAAAAGCTATTTTCTGAATATAATTGGTGCTTGATGCTGATTTCTCCTAAACAAATATTGGGTAAAGTGTATACAAATACTGCTGGACTGGGGTACTCTTTTAGTGATTTTTGATGCTTGCGATCGGTGTCTAAGCTTGACGCCTTATTTGAAAGTACAACACCAACATTCTTTTCGGTTTCTTTATGCAGCAGTATGTCTGCAGCTAAAAACGCCAGTTTACTCAGATTATCCATCTTAAAAAACTTCGAATAATCAATTTCTATATGCTTGTAAGCTCCTTTTATAAAGTCTTGAAAACTATCATCTTCCCTTTGGTACAAAGAATTACCGTTAAGGGAAACACCGTTATTCCTTATATGGCAATAACCTTGTATGTGGTAGTCGTTTTTCAATAGAAGTTATTTCTTTTTGCACACAAACATCGTATGGTATTCACCTAATTTTTTATCAACATCAATAGTCATACCTGCTTCATCTAATAGGCTTTTGAAATCTTCTGAACTGTACATTTTACTGTTTCCGTTAGCTAAGGCTGTAAAGTATAAAGAAGTAGCTTCTAAAGTAAGTTTAGCACTACTGAATTTTTGGCGATCCGTATAGGTTTCTACAATGATTAGCTCTGTTTCTGAGTCCATCGCATTTACGGCAACTTTTAAAATTTTCAGAATTTCTTCTTTAGAGAAACAATCTAGAAATTGACTCATCCAAATCGTGTCGGCGCCGGTAGGAATTGTCGGATTATCAGATAGCCAATTGATTTCAGTACCCGTAATACGCTTTTCGAAACCATTGTTCTTTGCATTTTCTAATGCTTTGATTAGCTGCCCTGGTAAATCAAAAATGTGTATCGCTACATCTTCGTCGTTGGTACAGCATTGAATAGAAAATTTTCCTGTATTCCCTCCTATATCATAGATAAGTTTAGGCTTCTTCTCAAGAACAGTCTCTAAAGCCTCGGCGAATATTCCATCAGAATAGATATGGTCAAAATCAAACCAAGACTTTTGTTCTTTAGGGGTCAATTCAGATAAACCTTCGTAGATAGTTGGCCAATCACCTAATTCTTTTAAACCAGAAGGCTTGCCTGTTTCTATAGCTTCTTGTAAATGGTACATGCCTTGATAGCAGACGTCTTGGGTAAAATTAATGTTCGCTGATACTGTTTTATCATAACTCAAAAAATATCCAATTTTAGTCAGTTCGTATCTGTCTGCTTCATCTTTGCTAACAATACCTGAACTTTCAGCAAGTTCTAAAAGAACTCCTAATCCGTATACGCCAACTGATATGCCCTTTGATATTTCTTCAATGGAAACGCCACCTTTAGAGTTATTTTCAAAAATAAAATCTAGCACACCTAAATTTCGAAGTGTTTTTGTAGCTTGAAAAATAAATGGTGCAAAAGCAATTTTATGAGCTTCCTGTAAAGCATCAATTGCTCTCATTTGTTTTTTTGCCATTCTAAATTTGTATCCTTTTTTTGTTGTTCAAATTTAAGAAGTTATTTGTGAACTTTCTGAAAAATTGCAGCGGTATTGCAACCTCCAAAACCAGAAGCGGTTTTCAAAAATGTATTGATTTCTTTTTGGGTAGTTTTTTCTATTATGTTTAAAGGTTTTGAAACGCCTAGTTCTTGAAAACCTAGAGAGGCATACTTAGTATTAAGATTTAAGGAATGCATACCAATAATAGTTTCTAATAGTCCTGAGGCCCCGAGCGTATGTCCAAAATAACCTTTTAAACTGTTTAAGGGCGTGTTTTGTAGCCCAGATCGATTGAAGGCGATAGCTTCCATTTCATCATTGAAATTTGTCGCAGTACCGTGAGCTGATATATAATCGATGTCTTTGGCTGATAAATTTGTCTGTTTTAAAGCAGATGCTATGCTACGATATAAACCCTCACCAGTTCTAGACGGACCAGAAATATGGTTCGCATCGTTGCAAGAAGATTCTCCAAGAATAACCACAGCTTCATCTGCAAAATTTGTTAGGTCTTTTGTAACTAAAACACTTGCGGCGACTTCACCTATATTAATTCCAGTTCGTGTTTTACAGTACGGTCTGCAGGGTTCATTACTGAGGGCTTGAAAAGCATTGAAACCTGAAAGAATAAATCTGGTAACTAAATCTCCGCCAATTACAAAGACCTTGTCGAATTTTCCTTGATTGATAAATCGTTTGGCTACTGCAATTGCCAAAACTCCTGAAACGCAGGCATTTGATAGTACAATAGCTTCATTTTGAAATCCGAAAAAGGATGTTATTTTTTCTCCAAGGGATGAAAGATAGGCGCGTTCTTCTGAAAAATCATTTGCCACATCGAGCACATCAATATTGCCTTTGGTGGTAGAAATGATGAGTCCAACTTTGTTGGTTAACTCAATTCCTGATTTTGCTATCGTATCAGCAAGTGAAACCAAAAGCATTTTTTCAAGTCTGGTATGTTTTTCTTTGGGACCAAGTTCTTGGTATCTTGCTTGAAGTTTATCTTGGGGTATTAGGGAAGAATAAAAAGGTTTTGAAAGGATGTTTTTGTCATGAACTAATTGTAATCCGGATATCTCTTTGCTAATATTTTGGATAGCGCAATCACTATCAAACCCATAGGAAGAAACAATATTATTATGTGAAAGAAAGACCTTATTCATCTAAAAGGCCAACTTTTTGTTTCCATTCCTTAAAGAAATCGGGAATTTCTAAAGACATTTCTCCGAAAAGTTCTACAAATACCTGAATGGTTTCTCCGGTGCAAACCACCTTTCCTTCCGGATTCAAAATTTCATATTTAAAAACCATTTTAGCAGCCCTTGAATCAACATAAGTGGTTTTGATACTTGCCACATCACCATATTTTAAAGGCAATTTATGCTCGCAGCTTGATTTTACAATTGGGGTACTAAAATTATGCGCTTTTTGATCTAAATATGAGATACTATGGTGCCGACCAAATGCCTCTCTGCCATCTTCGAAATACTGAATATAGTTGCCATGCCAAACGATGCCCAATGGATCACATTCTGTAAATCTAACGCGAATATCACTAGTAAAACTGATTTCTTTTTTCATTTTAGACAGCATTTTTTCTATTGTGATAAAATATTGCAATTGCGGTAGTCACAACAAAGAACAAAAGTAATAATGTAATTTCAGGTACGAGTTCACTAAGACTTACATTTCTTAAAAAAACATCATAAAAAGCTTCTAGCCCCCAATTCATTGGAGATACCTTGGAAAGCGTTTGCATAAACTTTGGCATGGCAAATACAGGAACCCATACACCGCCTATAGCAGCTAATATCACCACAAAAGTGGCGCCGAAGGGTGCAGATTGCTCTTGGCTTTTGGCAATGGTACCCAATAATAACCCTAGGCCAACGGCAGCAAGACCGGCAAAAAATGCAACCAGAAAAAGTAGCGGTAGTTTTCCATTAACTTCTAGTTTTGGTAAATCAATTAAGGGGAAAAGGAATATACCAACTAGCAACATCAAAGCAAATTGAATTAACGCAACCGCTAAAAAAATTATCGTCTTTCCACCTAAAATTGTGGCATAAGAAACTGGGTGTGTGCGTAAGCGTACAAAGGTGCCCTGATTTTTTTCATTCACTATGTTTATTGAAAGGGGTAGTATAATAAAAAAGATAGCAAAGAGCGCCCAGGCAGGAATATTATGCTGGGTGGAATTTGGAATAACACCTTGTTTTTTGGCGTTGGGAATAATTTCTTTAAAAGTGATAAAAGATTCCGTTTCAAAGATTTTTTCAGATGGGTCGTCAGTAACTTGCTCTTGAAACGCTTTATATATAGTTTGTGTTTCAATTTTAGCTATCATTTGATTAATGCCACTTTTAATAGAATTTCGAAAAGAAAATTGAGTCGCAGGATCAAAATATAGTTTTACTTCTTTAGCTGTGAGGTTTGATTTTTTCGACGGAAGGGAGTCTGGTTCTTCTTCTATGAATTTGGCAAGAATACCGTCTACGTTTTGAGAAATTTTCTCATTCAAGTCTCTCGAAAGATTTTCAGGAATAACGATGGCTAGCTGGTACATGCCATTCTGAACTAATTCTTGCACCAGCTTTTCATCTAAATGCTCAGAGAGTTGAAAAAGATCAGACGACTTCAGATTTTCTAAAATGTTTTTAGACACTTCACCACGGTCTTGGTCTACCAAAATAATCGGAATTCTATTTTGCTTTATGGTTTTGAAAGAATTGTCTTGAATTAGGGTAATTGTAACTACTAAAAGCAATGGCATTAAAAATAGCACCGCTAAACCTCCAATGTCTCGGGTGAGGAGCAAAAATTCTTTATACGCGCTGGCGAATAATTTATGCATAGTCGCGCAATGCTTTTCCGGTTTTTACTAAAAATACATCTTCTAAATGGCGTGCATCTTTTTGATCTTTGATCAATTGTTTCGGTTCTCCTTGAGAAACAATTTTACCATGGTCAATAATGGCAACCCGTGAGCAAAATTCTTCAGCTTCATTCAAATGATGCGAAGTATATATGATGGTAGTGCCCTTTTTGTTTAATTTTTTTAGATGCTCAATAATCACATTTCTCGATTGTACATCAACACCGACGGTAGGTTCATCTAAAAATAAAACTTTTGGCTTATGAAGCATACCTGCTATAAGATTGACACGTCTTTTCATGCCGCCGGAGAAAGTTTTTATTTTTTTACCAGCAAAGTGAGAAAGCCCTAAGGTTTCTAAATGGTCTTGAATATCATTTCTCAATTGGCTTTTGTCAATACCGTACATGCTACCAAAATACATCAGATTTTCATAAGCAGTCAAAGTAGGGTAAAGCGCATATTCTTGCGGAACGATACCAATACATTTTAAAAGTTCTGTTTTATTTTCTTGGTAGTTGAGTCTGTCAATAGAGAAAGAACCTGAAGTGGGCTTGATTAAGGAACTTAACATAGAAATCAAGGTGGTCTTTCCTGCGCCATTCGGACCTAAAATTCCAAATATTTCACCTTCAGCAATAGTTAAATCTAAGCCAGATACCGAAAAGTCTTCAGCGCCTTTGTACTTTTTTGAAAGTTGGTTGATTTTGATCATAATATCATAAATCCCCAAGGGAGAATTTTTTAAACTAATTTTTTTAGTTTCTTGAAAAAAGCCTCCTCCAAATTAGCAATGTTTTCTAGCTGGTCTGCAATCTTATTGTAACCATCAGTTTCAGAACTTCTGTTCTTGTATATACGTGAAGCATCAAGCGCAAAATCACGCCATAGGTCTCCTATGTTAGTCATTTCTTTTGACATTTCTGAAAGCTGATTATTATTCAATATTTTGCTTGCTTCTTGCAAAAAGGCGGCATATATATAACGAAAACCGCCACCACCAGTTCCAATTTCTTCTTGCATTCTCACAATCTGACCGAGGTAGTGATTGGTTTTCTTCGTTCCTATTTTTTTAGGCCATTTACGAATATTTTTTACTACCCAACGTATGGCTTTCACTCCTACAATTGGAACCGGAGCCAACATATCTTTGCTGGTTTGTTTTATGCCCTTAACAATCGCTTTTTCTAAGTCAAGCGTTTTAGGAAAAGAAACAGGGTAGTACATATGCCCTTTTGGAGCAAAAGCGCCTTTCGCAAAACGTACTTTTTCTAATTCTTTTTCTGAAAGCGAAGTAACATGCTCAATCACAGGGTCACTAATTAAATAGCGATCATTTTCTTTTCCGTAGACCACCATATTATGAGCATTAAAATGAAAGCGATATTCATCAGGAAAATAGACCAAATTGTACACCCCAACTTGAAGTCCTACAGGATTGTTTTTTGCTAAATTTTCATCAAGCCTTGTCTTCGCAACTTTAGGGTCTTTGAATTTTTCTTTTTTAATCTTGACACCAACACGTTTGGCGAAGCGCTTAAAAATGAGGCCAGGTATAATTCGATAGGTGAAAACAGGAGCGTGATCGACCTTCAAAAAAGGGAGATAACTGAAAAGTAAACCAGAGCCTATACCAAAAACCATAGGTTCGCTTACCTCAAATCCGTTATGGCGCATTAGATTTGATACCACACCATTTTCACAATGTGCAGATTGGTTGTGTTTGAAGTCTATTTGCATGAATTACCCCTTGATATTTTTTAATTCTTCTATACTGACTCCGAAGACATCGGCATACTTTTGTAGTTTTTTTAATCCTAATTTTTGAAATACGGCTGGTTTAAAGTGTCTTTTTACCTGCCATTGCCAAAAACCGACATAACTAGCCAAAATTGAAACATCCATTTTGTGTAGCTCCATATAATACTCTAAGGCACTAGTTTGATTTTTTAAAACTCTTAGTTTTGCATTTTCAACCCGTTCCTTAATCTGATCTAGTGCATTGTTCAATGCGATGGTCTTAGGATCCCAGCCCGTGCTAAGTTCGGTCGTATATTCGCCATTTTCATCTAAGGCATAATATACCTCTCTAATATTGGCTGTTTCAAGTTTACTTTCGTCTTGGGGTACTTCCTCCTTTTTCAATTGCTTTGTTTTTGGCGAGGGATTTATTCAAGATAGGTATTAAACCTCATGAATTAAGAAATTTAAGGTACAATTTACGACTAAATCATCATTTGTAAAAGAAGTGGCTTCAATGGTGCAAATACTCATTTCATCTGTATCATATCTTGAAACTAGCTTTGCTTTAGTAATTATGATATCACCAACTATCGGCATAAAATTAATTTCCACTTTTTTAATAGCACTAATGTAGCCTACTACAGAATTGCCTTTGCCTTCTAGATCATCGTCTTCGAAAAAATCTTGACCTGTGATTGCAGAACAAGCTTGAGCTGCATTTTCTATAAGTCCTGCTTCTGAAAAGCGTCCGTTTTCATCTGTAAAAATACAGTCATCAGTAATTTCAAAATGAGTTTCTACCGATTCAGCATCAAGAAAAGGTGTTGTGCATTCCATTAACATTGGTGGCCGGTGAGGCAAAAACTTCTTAATGTCAATATGATGTCGAGGCTTACGCATCTTCTTTTGCTAGTGCTGTTTTTATTTCACTTTGTGCAATAATCTTTCCGTTGCATTCAATTTTTGCTTCAACCATGGTCACACCCATGATATCATGAATAATTTCTACGGTAGTTGTTAGATTTGAGGTTACTGAAGGAAGTTCGAAGATCTCCGCTTTTTTGATAGCGCCAATAAAACCTGTGGGGGCGGGTTTCTGATTAATATAATATTTATAACCGGTGTGCAAGGCAATAGTTTGTGCCATATTCTCAATGAGCCCAGGTGCAGAAAAATGATTGTTTTTGGTCAGTATATTTTCAGGAGAAACTGTTAAGCCAGAAACTATTTTTTTATCTGAATAGAAGCGCAGACTATCAACCATTACAAACGGTTTTTTTTGCGGCAATAATTTCAGTAGAAAATCGTAATCTGTAATTTCGTTTTCTAATAAATTCATTTAACAAACAGTTAGGTAAGCATAAGTATATGCAAAACGAGCACTTTCTGGTACTTGCAATAATATGGTATTGCCTTTCTTTAATTTGCCTGAATGAACCAGATCTTCCAACATGATATAGATAGATGCTGCACCAACATTACCAACCTGATCTAAGTTTAGAAACCATTTTTCCCATGAAATTTCTACACCTTGAATTTTCAGCTCGTTGTAAAGTGTTTCTTTGAAATAGTAGGAAGAAATATGAGGTAAATAGTAGTCTACATCGTCAATGCTTATCTCATGCTTTTTCAAAGCTTGTTTTAAACTATCAACACCTTTTACTAATATATTTTCACCTAAAAGTCTCGTGTCTTGCTTCATAGCGAAAAGAGACATTTCAGCCCAAACTTCGGCTGGATATTCGCTCCATGATTTCAAAATGCCATTTTCAAGTTTTTCACCTCCAGCATACATGCAAGCCTCCATTTCATATGCATATGAATAACCGTCCATCCACTCTATTTTTAGTGGAGTTTCTCCCTTTGGCATACTTTCTAACAAAATGGCGCCAGCACCATCGGAAAGCATCCAGCGTAAAAATTCTTTATTGAATGCAAGTATCGGATTTTCTTCTAATGTTTTTAGGTGAGCTACTTCGTTTTCAAAAACATCAGATTTCATCCATGAAGAGGTGCGTTCTGATCCTGTGCAAACCGCATTAGAAACCTGATTAGTCATCACAGAAAGGTAGCCGTATTTTAAAGCGTTCATTCCTGTACAGCAGGCGCCAGAAGGAGAATTTATCTCCATATTTCCATTTTTCAAAAAACCATGTACCATGGCGGCGTGAGATGGTAAAATCTGATCAGGACTTGAAGTGCCACAAGATAATAACTCAATATTCTCTTTCGGAAAGTCATTATCACACAGCTCGTCTATTGCTGCTGCGGTTAGTTGTGCATTGTTGTGCGTCACATTACCATGGGCATCAATAGCATAGTATCTTTGCTTAATGCGATTGTTTCGAAGAACTATTCGCCGAGCTCTCGACACTTTTCCATCAATAACGCCCAACTTTTCTTCCATTTGGTCATTATCAATAGGGCCGTTTGGTAAAAACTTGGCTATTCTGGTTATGTAAACGTCTTTCATTAACTCTACTTTAAATAGACAGACGAATAATATTTACGCTCTCTATTTCTTTTTTTGGTTGTGGGGAAATAAGTCAGCAAAAATACAATAAAAACAATAGGTGCTATGACCCAAATTGCAAATTTCAAATATAACTTAAACAAACGAATCCATTTTAGACGATTCGAATGGTTGGGCCCACCTTTTTTAATAAGAAAATTAGCCCATTTACCAAATAATACATTTCCGCGCGCATCAGTCATTACTAAATAAGGATTTACCTTAACGGCATTTAGTTTTAATAAGTCAGCCTGTAAGCTTTCGAAATTGTTTGCGAGTAGTGCCTCAATGATGGGGTTTCCAAATTTTGAAGCGGTAGAAATCTCGGTATCAGATACCCCTGGTTTAGGAAAAATACCCCATTTACGGTCCTTTCTTCCCGTGGTCATCCAATATTCAATAGTAATGACACTAATGTGATTAATATGCCGATCTACCAAAGCGATATGACCTACATGATTTGCCTGGTTCATAGCTAAGAGTTTTTTTACTTTTTCTTGAGCTTCAATCCACATATTTCTGCAGGCGACTACCGTAACTACTGGTGTGTCTTTCAATAGTTGTTCAGCAAATTTCGATTTTAGAAAGGAATTAACAGGAGGAGAAGGACTTAGAAACCATACTTGATATCCCAATAAAATCAGATCATATTTTTTCTTTAGTATTTCCTCTTTAGGCGAATGTATACCAGCAGGAATCTGAAGAAAAGTTTCAGGAAAAGCATCGTAAAAAGTATCGTCTATCCAAGGAAATGGGAAAGGGTTTTCAAGGCTTATGTTAAGATAGCTTACGTTAACATCTTTTTCTTTTATGGGCGAAGTGATATTTTCAAGAATATCGAATAGCTGCCCTGATTGAGTATAGTATACTACTAAAATTTCCTTCATGATTTTTTTCTATCATTCCAAAAATCGAAATAATTAAACCATTGTAAAGGGTATTTCTTTAAAATCCATTCCATACTTTGGGTATATTCTTTTAAAAGCCCTTGCGCATCACGTGCTTTAAACTGTGCTGTTCTTGCATAGAGGTCATAATGTCGTTTTTCTCCTTTCATAAAATAGACGAATAAAACTGGCATGTTTAATCGGGAGGCTAATAAATATGGTCCCATTGGAAAACTGGCTTCTGCACCTAAAAAAGTTTCATTTAAAACCTTGCTTCCTGGCATATACCTGTCTCCAGTAAAAACTACTAAACCACCTTCATCAATCGCGTTGTGAATTTCAAAGATATGCGACATATCGTCTTTTACAACAATAAATTTCAGATGCGATTTCACCGAAATTTGATCCATATATTCTTGAATGTTCTCATGTTCTGCCATGGTTGTGACCATGCTTATTTTTGAGATGGAATAGCGGTCTTCCAAAAAATAATGCGAAATCTCGAAATTACCTACATGACCACTAATTAGTATGCCTCCTTGATTTTTCTGAAGCAGGTTGTCGATGTGTTCGATGCCATCATGGGTAAAGGTGAATTTATCCCTAAGCCCAGTAGAAATACCAACTTTATCTGTCAGGGTTTGACCAAATTTATAGTAGCTTTTGTAGATACTTAATAAACTCTTTGCTTTTGAATAGTTTTGTCTTTTTCTAAAGTACGAATAGGTGTCTCTATTGCTTCTTGGTGAAAACAATATATAATAGAAAATTACTAGGTGAAGTAAAATGTAGGCTGAGCTAATACCAAAATTTCGAAGGAAAAATATATAAATCTTATATCCTAGTAGCGTACCTCTTGATTTACCTTCCCATTCCGTTGCCATTTTTCGGATTTTGTTGCAAATAGGTTAGCCTAATTTTTTTTCGATAAGATCGTAAAAATTTTGAAGTGTAAGTATATTTACGAAATCTTCGCCTACTAGCTTGACACTAAAATTACTTTCGACAGCAACCACTAAATCAACAAAGTCTAAACTATCTAAACCAAGCGTCTCTTTTAGATTAGCATCTGGTGCGATGTCATCTTCCTCGACTTCAAATTCATCGATTAGAAAGTCGTTTATCTTGTCTATAATAACCTCTTTGTTCATAGCTAAAGAACACTTTTAATAATTAGCGCGGAATTTGTGCCGCCAAATCCGAAAGAATTGGACAAAAATACATCAATTTTTTTATTTAAAGTTTTGGTGATTAGGTTTAGTTTTTGCGCATCTTCATCAGGATTTTCTAGGTTTATGTTTGGTGCAACGAAAGAATGTTTCATCATTAACATAGCGTATATAACCTCACTTGCGCCTGCCATCCAACATTCGTGACCTGTCATTGATTTGGTTGAGCTTACCGGTGGGTTAGAAGCTCCGAATATTTCGAAAATTGCTTTTGCCTCATTGGTGTCACCAACAGGTGTTGAAGTTGCATGGGCATTTACATAGTCAATTGCAGAAGCATTAATTTCAGCATGTTCTAAAGCTTTTCGCATAGCTCTAGAAGGCCCTTCTACGTTAGGTGTTGAAATATGGTCGCCGTTAGAAGAGAAGCCGTAACCGATAATTTCCCCTAAAATTGGAGCTCCCCGTTTTATCGCTGAATCGTAACTTTCTAAAATAAGTGTTGCCCCGCCACCGCTTGGTACGAGTCCGTTGCGGTCTTTGTCGAATGGTCGTGAAACTTTTGTTGGATCATCGCCACCCGTAGCAAATACGCCAAGGCCATCAAAACTGCACATCGCAATTTCATTAATTTCTTGTGCACCACCTGCTATGATGCAATCTTGTAATCCTCCTTTGATAAGTTGATATGCCATGCCGATGGAATGAGATCCGCTGGCACATGCCGCACTAATGGTGAAATTAACACCTTTCAATTTAAAAATTGTAGAAAGATTCATGGTTACGGTTGAGTTCATAGCTTTGAAAATAGCACCTGAACCAACTAGGGTTGTGTCATTTTTTTCTCGAATGGTATCGACAGAGGCTACTGTCGACTTGGCGGTACTATCATTGCCATAAATAATGCCAATTTCATTTGCTTCTAAAAAAGATTCATCAATTTTGGCATTTTCTAACGCTTCTTTAGTTGCGGCATAAGCGTAGGTTGCTTCTTCGCCTAAGCTAACTCGCTGTCTTCGCGTTAAAAAGGGTTTTAAATCTGGCAAGTCTACTTTGCCTGTAAATGCAGAACGATATCCAAAATCTATGCGCTTTTGGTCGTAAACGATTCCTGATTTTCCTTCGAATAAAGATGTTTTTACTTCTTCTAGGTTTTTACCTATACACGAATAAATGCCCATTCCGGTGATGACGACTCTTCTCATGATCCTTTCTTATCGCTTAATACTACGAATAAATTCCTCCGTTAATGTTGATGGTTTCACCAGTAATATAGGAAGACTTTCTAGAAATTAAAAAAGAAACCACATGAGCAACTTCCTCTGCTTCACCAAATCGATTTGCAGGTATCATTGTTTTGAGCTCTTTTTCATTGAGTTCACTCGTCATATCTGTTTTAATAAAGCCTGGTGCAACAGCATTTACAGTAACATTTCTTTTTGCCACTTCTTGCGCTAATGCCTTTGTAGCTGCAATGACAGCGCCTTTCGCCGCAGAGTAGTTTGTTTGACCTGGAGTACCTTTCAAACCTGAAACAGAAACCATATTTACAATTCGACCGTATTTATTGACCAACAGTTTTTGAATAAGGTGATTGGTAACATTGAAAAACCCATTAAGACTTGTATTAATAACAGACGACCAGTCTTCGGCTGGCATCCACATAAAAAGTCCGTCTTTGGTGATACCCGCGTTGTTTACTAAGGCTTCTATAATAGCATTTGGGTTAGCTTCTTCCCATCTTGACAAAGCAGATTTTACAGCTTTAGAATCTGCCACATTAAATAGAATAATTTCTGCGGATGCTCCAGCTTCCTCAACCTGTTTCAAAGTTTCAAGTGCCGCCTCTTTATTGTTATTATAATTTATTAGGATGTGATAATCAGAATCCTTTGCTAGTTGAACACATACAGCTCTTCCGATGCCTCTTGAACCACCGGTAATCAATGCCCATTTTTTCTTCTCTGCTTTTTCAGCCATGTAGTTGTATTCGCTAATTTATTTTACCGAAGCAAAGATTTCTGCGTTTTCAAACCATTTGTCAGCCAAAAGTTTTCCGGATGCATCCATAAAGCCCCACCCTTTTTTTGATTTGATGCGGGCAAGACCGTTTTTAAAACCTTTCGAATCTTTTCCTGAAAGAAATGAAAACCCTGCTGAAATGTCATATTCCATAGGAATAATTAATTTTCCTGTGGAGTCAATAAAGCCCCATTTCTTGTCTTTTACGGGTGCCATGCCTTCACTAAATATATCAGCATCTCGATAGGAAGCTTCAATGATCATTTCACCTTTCTCATTAATGTAACCCCACATTTTTCCATTAGCTACCGGAGCCAATCCTTCTGAAAAAGCCTTCGCTTTGTCGAAAGCAGGTTCAATTACCCATGCTCCTTTTGAGTTTACAAAACCTATTTTTTTGCCTTTTCTAGCATAGGTAAGTTTTGAGTCTTTATGAAACCCCCAAACTTTTATTGCGCCTTCAACAGGATTAAAAGTGCCGTCTGAAACAATACCCCAGGTTTCTCCTTTTTGTGCTTCTACTCCTTCAGCAGACCAAGTATTACCAATGTTTTCATATTCAGCTGGTATCACCAGTTTTCCAGCAGTATTAATCATACCCCATAACTCTCCTTTTTTGACTTTAGCGTGACCATTTCTAAACTTTTTGATGTTGGCATATGTTGGTTCTAAAATAATTTTACCATCAGTCCCTATCAATCCGACTAGTTCATTTGACTTATAAAATGCTACCCCATCGTTAAAATCATAATACTTATCAGAGACTGGTGTTTCAAGTGTTGTTCCTGATTTGGTTATGTATTGCCAGTTATCATCTTTCAAGATTAAGGCTACACCTGAATGGAAGTCCTTTACCTTCTCATATTCTGGTTGAATGATCCATTCTCCAGAGGCATCAATAAAGCCCCATTTTTCATCTTTTTCGGCAGCAGCCAAGCCATCAGAAAAACTTTCAGCATCATCAAATTGTATGGGTATTGAAAATTCACCTGAAGTATTAATATATCCAGCTTTTTTACCTTCTTTTACTAATGCCAATTCTTGACCAAAAGATAGAAATGTAACGGCAAATAATGCGAAAACTAAAGTGTAATTTACTTTCATTTTATTTATTTTCATGGTTAATAATATAGTCCTTTACTTCATTTACAAAGGGGTACATAATTAAATCCTCTTTGAATGGGGGAACTATTTTACGAATTACATCGTACATTTTTCTTGTTTTCGATGAAACTTTATCCTGTACCTTAAGATATTCAATTGCTTGAACAATGGTAATTATTTCAATGGCCATAACTTCATAGGCATTTTCAATAACTCGTTTCGTAATTAGAGCAGCATTGGTACCCATACTTACAATATCTTGATTATCGTTGTTATTAGGTATACTGTGTACATACATTGGGTTTGACAACATTTGATTTTCGGCGGTTGTAGAGGTTGCTGTAAATTGTACACCTTGCATTCCGAAATTCAAGCCTAATTCACCTAAGTTCACAAATGGTGGTAGAATATTATTTAGCTTCGAGTTCATAAGATAATTGAGTTGACGTTCTGATAACATACTCATTTTAGTAACTACAAGCTTTAGTTTGTCCATTTCAAGTGATATATAATCACCATGAAAATTTCCACCGTGGTAGACATGTTTCTTTTTGAGATCAATAATAGGATTGTCATTGGCGGAATTCACTTCTTCAATTAAAACCCGCTCAACATCATTTAAGGTATCTAATACAGGGCCAAGAATTTGAGGAACACATCTAATAGAGTAGTACTCTTGAACTTTTTCTTCAAAAATTTCAACATCATCATTATTATTGTATAAATGGTGCTCTCTTTTTCTAGTTAGTGTACTATCACTAAGATGGCTACGCATTGAACGTGCTATTTCACGTTGACCCTGATGCTTTTTAGTTAAATTAAGTTCAAATGATAAATGATCATCATACGCCTCTACGATTTCATTAATGGCAGAAGAACAGGCAATCATCCATTCTAATAGACGGCGGGTGTAAATGGTATTTACAATACCAATACCTGTCATAACCGAGGTGCCATTAATTAGTGCAAGACCTTCTCGAATTTCTACAGAAATTGGAGAAATTTTCTCTAGTTTAAAAACTTCTTTCGTGGTTTTTCTATCCCCTTTGTAAAAAACTTCTCCTTCACCTATTAAAACAAGGGCTAAATGTGCTAGTTGTACCAAATCACCACTCGCTCCAACGCCCCCATGTTCATAAATTAAAGGGGTAATATCTTTATTGATCAATAAAGTCATTACTTCTATCACCGATTTATGCACTCCTGAATGACCTAAACTTAAAGTATTTAAACGAGCCAACATGGCTGCCTTGACATATTTTGGAGCAATTGGGATGCCAGAACCTGAGGCATGGCTACGAATTAGGTTGTACTGTAGTTTTTTGCCCTCAGAATCCTTGATTTTATATTGTGCCATAGGGCCAAAGCCCGTATTCACGCCGTAAATAACCTTGTTCTTTGAAAACTCCTTTAGGAAATCAAAACTTTTTTGAACAGTTTCGAAAACCGCATCGTTAACGGTAATAGATTCCTTATTAAAAATAACTTTGTAGAAATCTTCTATTCCTAATTTTCCTTTAATCTCTGGCATCTACAATTGGTTGTAAGGGGGGGAATATGTAATATTTGTGGATAAAAATAGTTAAATTGGTGAGCAAATTTAAAATAAATAGCGAGAACTCAAACGAACATCATAAATTTAGGTTCAATTTGCAAAATAAAACAGGTTTTAGTAAGAAATAAAGATTAGTTTCGAAACCCTATTGTTATGGCTATGATTAATGAAAATGTAGATGTTTTAATTATTGGAGCGGGGCCTTCGGGTAGTGTTGCTGCAGGGTATCTTCATAATAAGGGTTTCAATATCAAAGTAGTGGAAAAGAATAAATTTCCTCGGTTTGTAATTGGTGAGAGTCTTTTACCGCGTTGCATGCACCATTTTGAAGAAGTAGGTCTTTTAGATGCTTTAAAAGCAAAAGGATTCGAAATCAAAGGAGGTGCAAGATTCTTGCGGGGACAATCTGTTTGTAATTTTGATTTTAGTAAAAAGCATACTGAAGGTTGGAATTGGACGTGGCAAGTGCCTAGAGCTGATTTTGATAAAACCCTAACAGATACGCTTGAGGCTAAAGGTGTTGATATAGCATTTGAAAAGGAAGTGGTAGCAGTCTCCTTTGAGGGTCATATTTCAACTACAATAGTAAAAGATTTAGAAGGAAAACTATCTAGTATAACGGCTAAATATATTATTGACTCTAGCGGGTTTGGCAGAGTGCTACCAAGATTATTGGGTTTAGATGCACCTTCTGAAATACCCAAGCATTCGTCGATTTTTACCCATGTAAAAGAAAACAATCGACCTGAGGGTAGAGAAGGTACCATTATTACTTTTGATATTGTAAGTCTTGAAACTTGGTTATGGGTAATTCCTTTTTCAAATGGTTATACAAGTATTGGTTATGTTGGACCAACAGCGTATTTAGAGTCTTTTGAAGGAGACAATACTGAAAAACTTCAACAAATGATGAAGTTGTCTGAGTATTATTTTGATCGTTTTGATGGTTTGGAGTATGAATTTGAACCGAGAATGATTAAGAATATTGCTAAATCTGTTAAACAGATGTTCGGTGATGGCTACGTTTTAACGGGGAATAGTGCAGAATTTTTAGATCCAGTTTTTTCTTCAGGTGTCACTTTTGCAACGGAATCTGCAATTACTGCGGCAAAACTTATTGCAAGAGATTTAAATAATGAGTCGGTTGATTGGCAAGTGGAGTATTCAGATTACATTAAGGGTGGGGTAAACGTGTTTTCAACATATGTAAAAGAATGGTACACCGGAAATCTTCAAACCATATTTTTTCACGAAAAGGGTAATCCTGAAATCAAAAAACAAATTTGTGCTGTTCTTGCGGGTTACGTTTGGGATGAAACGAACCCTTTCGTTAAAAATCACCATCGGTTGGTAAAAGCAGTTGCTCATATTGCGAGCATGGAAGAGGAGGCTGGAGCTTAATTCAAAGTCTTTCGCGACAGATGTTTTGACAGTCCTCGACCTAATTCTGCATAGGCAGACATAATTCTATCAAGATCACTTACACTTGCTCCTTTGCTATGAACATCTACTATTTCGGTAGCATACAGAATTTGGTCAGGCGATTCTGATTTAAAAATTTTGATGGTCACTTCTAAGCGTGCGTCTTTTTTAAAAATAAAATTACTGTTTCCAGGATCTATTAAAGATGTTTTAATCACCATGGTATAAGCTGCATTTATACGGTTTCGAGCAACGGTAACTTGTTTTTCTTTGAGATTGAAAAAATTGAATTCTTGAATGAATTTAGGTTCAAATTGATCAGATCTACTGGCAAACCACAACTCGTTGAAATCATCTCCAGAACCCGATTTTGTTTTATTTTTCTTTTTTGAATAGCTTTCTAAAAATGACTTTTCAGAATCATATTTGGGTATTTTGAGTTCTGTAGCATATTCAAAAACTATGTTATATCGCTTAACTCCAGATAAGGCATTAAGATCACCTAGATCAGTTTTGAATACTTGTCCGTTTACAAAAGCAATAGGCAGTATTAAGAATGCGACGCGGTATATTAATCTGAACTTTTGAATCATGGTGGTTAAAATAAAATGCAGATACTAAATATAGTGTCTGCATTTTAATTATTCAAAATTTAATAAAACTCTTTACCTAAGGTTTTAAAAAGCTTTTTTCAAAATCAATTTTGCAAATGATTTAGCGGTCTTAGCGAAACCTTCACCAACTCTATTTTCATTACTGAAATTGTTTCCATACTGGTCGCCTGGCGCATTTTTGCTGCTTACTTCAAGTAAGACATTGTCTTTATTTGCTGTTTCTACGAACTTTAGGTTAGTCGTCACTTTTGCAGGCTGCTTCATAATGCCAGCATCCCATCCTGGATAAATCCAAACAACATCAACAATTAGCGTGTATTTGGCATCAGCTAATTCTTCTGCGAAATAGATGCCCTCATTTTTTTCAAGATATTTATTTGCAAGTTCTAAAAACTTAGGGTTCCAAATAAGATCTCTACTAGAATCCCAAGCTTTCTCCCATGTTTTTCCTTTTCCTCTTGCTTTTTCTTCAAGATCAGCAGATCTTTTAGTCACATATTCTTGATTGCTATAATTTTCTTTCAATAGCTTTACATTGCTGTAATTGAATTCAACATTTACTTCTTTTTGGCCGACTATAAAACCGAAATCACCCTGAACTACTTTTAGTTTTTGAGCATAGATAGAAGTACACACTATTGCCAAAACTATGGTAAAATACTTTTTCATTTTATTTATTTTTTAAGGTTATACAATGATTCTATGTTTTTTAATATCACAAGGTTAACAAAATATCTATTAAACTAATCATCTACTGCAGCAAAAACCATTTGTCTAAACTTCCATCCAGTTTGATCATCAACTTTTCCTTGGGTTTGCTTCATCAATATACCAATTATTTGTTCTTTAGGGTCTGCGAAGTATTGTGTATTGAAATAGCCGCCCCAATCGAAAGTTCCGGCGCTTCCTTCGCCACCCATATCTTGTCCGTGATTATTCACAACACCAAAGGCAAGACCGTAATGTTTTGGTCCATCTTTCCAAATAGCACCAATTTGATTACCCATAATGCTTCTAATCGTAGTTCTACTTAGAATTCTAGTGCCATTTAGTTTGCCTTGATTTAAGAACATTTGAAGAAAAATAGCATAGTCTTTAGCAGTACTCGATAGGCCAGCACCCCCAGAGAAAAATCGTTTTGATCCTTTTCTTGGGTAATCGGTATCGTAAAATGTAGTTGGATATTTCATCCATTTGCCGTCCTTCTTTTCTTGAACGGTCACTAGTCGATTGTGCTTTTCTTCAGGTAGATAAAACCAAGTATCGTTCATTTGCAGTGGGTCAAAAATTCGTTTACGTAAAAATTTGTCAAAGGGCATTTCAGATATTATTTCGACAAAATAGCCTAAAACATCAAGCCCTTCGCTGTAGGTGAATTTTTCACCTGGGTTATGATGCAAGGGCAATTTTGCCAGTTTTTTTACACTTTCAGCAATGCTAATGTTTTTGGTGGAGAACAAATCGGTTATGCCAGCTTTGGCATATATCTTTTTAAAACGTTCATCTCCATCAATGACACCGTAGCCAATTCCGCTAGTGTGTGATATAAGATGTCTAATGGTAATTTGATCTTTCGCAGCTATTGCGGTAAAAGTAGAATCATTTTCATTGAAAGTATCAAGAATTTGAGCTTCTTTAAATTCTGGAATATATTTTGAGATAGGGTCGTCTAAACGAAATTTACCTTCTTCCCAAAGCATCATTACCGCGGTTGAGGTAATCGCCTTTGTCTGCGATGCAATTCTAAAAATAGCATCTTTTTTCATATTTTGATTAGTTGAATTATTAGCCATTCCGTAGGCATTGTGAAAAATAATTTTTCCATTGCGCATAATAAGCGCTACTGCGCCAGGTATGTTATCCTGCGATATTGCTTCTTGCAGCATAAGATCAATTTTTTTCAATCGTTCTGAAGATATGCCTTGTTCAATTGCTGAACTTTTTTCTAGAAGGGTTAAGGTATTCGTAGACCTACTTTGCGCACAAATGGTGCTAATGGTTAAAAAAAGTAATGCTGCAAGTTGGGTTTTCATTTTCAAAATTTAGAATTATAAGCTTAAATGTATAAAACTTTTGATGAAGATTGTTTTGGGGTAGGCTAATAAAGTGGTAGGTTCTTTCTTTATTTTGTAAATTCCGCAGAACTGTCAAACTTGTTTTAAAATATTATCTCTTTGATTAATAAAATTAAAAATTTAAGTACGGTCAATACCCTTTCAAAACATGAACAATTAGTGCAAGGTGTAATTGAGGCTATTGATTCTGGTTCGTTACTTGTTGGCGATCAACTACCTTCTATCAATCAAATGGTGGGAGAATTAGGTTTCGCAAGGAAGACCATTGTAAAGGCTTATGAAGAATTAAAGTCTAGGGGTTTGATAGAGTCTAAAAAGTTAAAAGGCTACTTTATTATTAGTGTTGAAACGAATGTAAGTTTGAAAGTTGCGTTATTGCTGTTTTCCTTTCAAAGATTTCAGCAAGACTTCTACAACACATTTAGAAAGGAGTTAGGCAAACGCTTTCAGATTGATGTTTTTTTTCATCATAATAATACCGATGTTTTTGAAACAATTTTTAATAATATTTTCGGAAAGTATGGAATGTATGTTGTAGCCCCAATACCCGATCCTATTATTCAAAATTTATTATCAAATATTAATCCTGAGAAATTACTTGTCATCGATCGCTACATTGATATGCCTTCGTCGTATTCCTATATTTCACAAAAATTTGAACAATCAGTATATGAAGGCCTCAAAGTATTGCTGCAGCAGGTTAAAAAGTATGATAAATTCATAGTATGTGTGCCGGATGAAGAATCTTATGCGGAAGGAGTAGTGAAAGCCTCTAGAAAATTTATTCTAGATTTTGAAATCGAAGGGGTTATTAAAACAGGTTATGTCAATGGTTCTATTCAAAAAGGAAATCTTTATTTTTTTATAGACGATAGCTATCTTTGGGAAGCTATCAGAGATTGCGATAACAAAGGGTATAAAATGGGTCAAGATGTGGGTATTTTATCTCACGATGATCATCTTGTAAAAGAGATTGTTCTTGGCGGCGTTACAACAATTTCTTGCGATTTTAAATTAATGGCAAAAAAAGCGGCTAAGCATATCATCAATAAAGAGCCTATTCAAGAAATTATGCCGTCAAATTTAATGAATCGAAATTCACTATAGCTGCTTGCTTTTCAATCGTGATGATTCCTTTTTTATTTTAAAATTTGTGCACTTGTAGGCCTTGGAACTGCACAATGTATATATGGTTTTATGTTTATGTTTTCATCATAATGGTAGGCTGAAAACTATCATATTTGTTGTTTTTTCAACTTATTTTTAAGTTATGTTAATTATTTTGCTATTTTTGACGAGTAGCATAGAGTATCATAGCATATAATGATTGTTGAGTTAGTTTAATACTTTGATTAGGCCAAGTTGCATTTAAATTTCTTGGCTTTTTCAATTTTATGGTAACTAAATATTTTTAATTGAAATTTTAATTTGATTGGAGTAGGCTGTGTAACTGCTGGTATCGACTTTGATTTTTGTGAAATGCTAAAAAATAGTCGTTATTTTTATGATGAGATTAATATTTCAGTAGGTTTTTTGTGCTTTTCACAAGAAATTAGATATATTAGTTCTTGCTACGAAAACGATATTGTGAAAAAAAGTTAAAAATTCTCTCATCAAAAAAATAAATCGAGAGTCTAAACAAAATAATACTTGTTAAACAATAAATAAATTTGAATAACAATTAATTTTTTGTTCTTGTGAATCATGTTTTGTTAAATAGAACCTAGTTTAAACATGTAAATAAGAACCTTTTTAAAATCAACTAACTAACTAACTAACTTACACTTTATGAACAAACAATGTCAATTAAAAAAGAGCGGTTCAATTCGAAATTTTGCCCTCTCAGCAATCTTTATGCTCTTTAATGGATTTCTTTTGATCTCTATGAGCGCACAACAAACCATAACTGGTGTTGTATCAGATGCGTCAGGACCTTTACCGGGGGTAAGCATTATTATTGAAGGTACTACGCAAGGAGCACAAACTGATTTCGATGGTATGTATACTATTGAAGCAGATGAGTCAGCAGTACTAGTATATTCCTACATTGGGTATTTGACGCAAAAACAAACGGTTGGTTCGAATACTTCAATTGATGTTTCCATGCAAGAAGATGTTCAAAACCTTGATGAGGTTGTTGTTGTTGGGTATGGTACACAGAAAAAAGCAACATTAACAGGTTCTGTTTCTAGCGTAGGTGGTGAAACTTTAGAGAAGTCATCATCACCAAACTTGGGGGCAGCCTTAGCTGGTAAAGTTTCTGGTTTATTTGTGGATACTGGTTCCGCAGTACCAGGTGCTGATACACCTGCGATACGTGTTAGGGGTACAAATACCTTTAACAATTCGGGTGCGCTAGTAGTAATTGACGGAATTCCCGATAGAGAAGGTGGTATTGCAAGAATAAACCCTGCAGATATCGAATCTATTTCAGTATTGAAAGATGCCTCTGCTGCAATTTATGGTGCTAGAGCTGCGAATGGTGTAATATTGGTAACAACCAAACGTGGTAAGGTTGGTGCTCCAACGGTTAAATTTAATAGTTCAGTAGGTACTCAAAGTTTTACAAGTACTCCTGATATGTTAAGGGGTGCGGAGTATATGGATTTAGTAAATGTACTTAACGTTTACAAACTTCCGGTTGGAGAATGGAATACAGCTCATGCCGGTAGAGGAGCTCCATATACACGATTAGATAATGGTGAGGTTGTGAACCCTACTTTTTCAACAGATCGTATTAATCAAACAGCTGCAGGTGGTGACCCTTGGTTATATCCTGATACAGATTGGTTCGGCGAAGTTACCACGAAAGGAGCTTTAATTTCAAGACAGGGTGTACAAGTATCAGGTGGTACTGAAGATGTTCGTTACTTAGCTTCCTTAGGATATTTAAAACAAGACGTTAACTTTAAAGGTGCTCCAAAAGGCTATAATCAATTTGATTTACGATTGAATTTGGACGCAAAAATCAGCAAATCTTTAAGTCTTGATGTAGGATTATATTCACGTCAAGAAGAAAATTATCAGAACAATCGTGGTTCAGATGCTATATTTGCTGATCTTGGTCGACAATACCCATGGTTTCCTGCCTTTTGGCCTTCAGGTGAGTTAGGGCCAGATATTGAAAATGGTAATAACCCTGCAGTTCGTGTAACTGATAGTCCTGGGTACAATGATACAAGTAACAATTTTGTTCAAAGTAATATTGGGTTGACCTATAATTTTCCAGGGGTAGAAGGACTTCAATTTCGTGGTAACGTATCTTACGATAAAGCGAACAGAGAATTTAAACAATGGACTAGACCATGGACACTTTTCACATGGGATGGAGTTAATAGAGATTCTTCTGGTTTAACTGCTGCTCAAAGAGGACCTGGTGATCCGAGTTTGAGACAAACGCATTCGACCAAAACTGATTTTACAGCAACGGTAACAGGATCTTATGAAAAAGAATTTGGGGATCATTATTTCAAGGTTTTAGGAGGTATAACTCGTGAAGAGACTGATCAAGAATTCTTTGGTGCTTTTAGAAGATTCTTTCTTTCAAGCGATTTAGCGCAATTAGATTTAGGTGGTGCTGAAGGTCAAAACAGTTTTGGAAATGGTTTCGAAACAAGACGTTTAAACTACTTTGGTCGTGTAAACTATGCTTTCCAAGAGAAATATTTAATTGAATTTTTGTTTAGATATGATGGTTCTTATTTATTCCCAGAAGAAAATCGTTTTGGTTTTTTCCCAGGGGTATCAGCAGGTTATGTAGTATCTAATGAACCATTCTTTGAAAAAGCACTTCCGTTTTTAGATTATTTAAAAGTAAGAGGTTCTTGGGGGCAGTTAGGTAATGACAATGTACCTGCCTTTCAATATCTGAACGCTTATGATTTATCTGCAACAGGTCTTGGGCCAGTAGTAACCACGGCTTTTGAGCGTAACGTGGCTAACCCAAATATTACGTGGGAGACTTCTACCTCTCGTAACGTTGGTTTGGATTTAAGAACATTAGATAACAGGTTAACTTTTAGTTTGGATTTATATAAAAATTCTAGAGAAGATATTTTAACCTCACCAGATTTAACCTTGGCGGGTTATACAGGTATACAACCTCCAAGATTAAATATTGGAGAATTTGAAAACTCGGGTTATGAAATTAGTGTAGGTTTTAATGGCGGTAATCCAGATGGTTTACAATATAATTTTACCGTCAACTTTAGTGATTCGAACAACAAATTAGTGTTTTTCGATGAGCCAGCATTGGAAGATCGACCATGGCAGCGTCAAACGGGTGGTGAAATCGGTAGACCATTATTATACAAGTATGATGGTGTATTCCGTGATCAAGCTGAAATTAATGCAGAAACATTGGATTATAGTGGTGTAACCGGTGAATTAAAGCCTGGTGACGCTCGTGTTGTAGATATTAGCGGCGATGGTGCTATAGGCCCAGAAGATAGACAACGAACAGGTGGTAGTGCCTTTGCAGATACCCAGTTCGGTATCAATACAGCTTTAAACTATAAGAACATTGACTTTAGTATGTATTGGGCTGGTGCGGCTGGTGGTTATAGTAACTACGAGTGGTCGTTCATGTCTGGAACGCTAGCAAATGTGCAAAGAGATGTTCGTGATCGTGCGTGGTCTCTAGATAACCTAGATGCTTATGGGCCAAGATTAGCAGATCGTGGTGATCAATGGTATTCTGGACAAACAGATGCGTACCTCATAACAAGGGATTATTTTAGGTTGAAAAACTTAGAACTTGGCTATAGTTTTGAAGAAGGTGTAATTGAAAAGTTAGGAGCACAACGCTTAAGACTTTCGATCTCTGGTACCAATTTAATAACGATTACTGATTACCCATTTGACCCAGAAGTTTTACAAATTGGAGGTGGGACTCTTGCCAACAACGGTGCAGGCGATAATGATGGTGCTCAGGGAGTTAGTGGTGGAAGAACTGTCAATGGTAGTGTGTATCCTATGCTAAAAACAGTTAACTTTGGCTTACAAATAACTTTTTAAAATAAAAATTGCTATAAATAACTTTTAAAAATTTCAAATTATGAAGAAGAATATTTTAAAATTCGCATCCTTGCTGGTCCTCGGGCTGGTGTTTATGGGGTGTAACGATGATTTTCTAGAAACTCAGCCCTTAAGTCAGGCATCTGATGTTAGCGTGTGGTCTGATGTCAAATTAGCTGAAGCAGCGGTTTTGGACTTATATCAAAGTACATGGGCAGGTACCATGACTCGTGAAGAAACTACGGATGCCTTTACTGATCAGGCGGTGTTTACGCATCCTGGTCGTGGAGTAGATGGGTATACAGAAGGAAAAATGAATCCTGCTGGTAACTACATGCAAATGCAATGGATGGATTGGATAAGTTTATATCCATTTATTCGTGGTGCAAACGTTGCCATTGAGCAACTTACTGCAAACGAATCTGGTTTTGATCAAGCGTTAGTTGATCAATTATTAGGTGAGGCATATTTCATGAGAGCCTATACGTATACGCAATTGATGCGTCAATATGGAGGTGTTGTACTTACAACGGAACCTTTTGATTTGGATAGTGAAGCTAACAATCCTCGGGGTACATTTGAAGAAACAGTCAATTTGATTTTGGCTGATATTGACAAAGCAACAACATTGTTAGCGAATGCTCCTATTAGCAAAGCAAGAGCGAATAAATTGACAGCTATGGCTCTTAAATCTAGAGTTTTAACGCATGTAGCAAGTGATTTGTATGAGCCCTCTAAGGCTTCAACAGTAGCAACAATTGCTAGTTACAGCAATCCTGAGTTAATTGGATGGACAGGTGGTAGCCAAGCACAACGATGGCAAGCTGCAAAGGCTGCATCTAAAGCTTTGTTAGATGAAACTACGGGATATAAATTAGATTATACGGCTCCTGCTTCTCAGGCAGAAGCGATTCAGAACTATGAAGATATTTGGCTTCAAGGTGATGAAAACCAAGATTTCATTTGGGGAAGATTAGTCGAGGAGTTTGGTTTTGGGTCAAGAACATATCCTGGTGGTGACGGATGGTCACAGGGTCCAGGTATGGTGGCGCTATACCATGGTCCAAATGGTTATCACGAATGGGCAGGTACAACACCAACAGAAGCTTTAGTTTCTAAGTATGATTTTGCTGACGGTACGGCTTTTGATTGGAACAATCCAGCACATGCTGCTGCACCTTACGATAATCGTGAAGCACGTTTTTACTCTACCATTCTTTACGATGGTGGTCCATGGAAACCAAGAACAGATGATGTTGTCAAGTTTGATAAGTTCAATGAGCTTCAAACCGGATATTACACGCTGGCAGATGGTACCATAATTAACGGAGTTGATACGAGACAAGGTCCAATTGAAGATTGGAATGGTTCAAGAACGGGGTATTATTTTAGAAAGTTTGCAGATCCTAGACAACCAGCTTCTTGGCCAAATGATCTACAAAAAGTAGATGCTCCTTATCTAAGATATACTGAAATCTTATTGAACTATGTTGAAGCAAGTATCAATTCTAATGATGAAGGCGAAGCAGTAGCTTGGTTGAATAGACTAAGATTTAGAAATGGATTGCCAGCGGTAACTGAAACTGGAGCAGCGCTTTTAGAATTATATAAAAGAGAACGTGATAAAGAATTGGTGAATGAAGATGCTAGGCTGTTTGATATGAAGCGCTGGTTAGAAGGCCCTGCTTCATTAAATAAGCAAGTGCAACAAATTTCAATACAAGCAACTCAAAAAGCAGGCACACCAACCATAGATCCAAGTGACTATCGTAAGGATACTTCAATGTTTGATTATGAGTATCAACCTACGAATATTGTATTCGAAAATAGAGCATGGCAAGATCATGTATATTTCTTGCCTATCCAGCAAGACGAGATTGATAGAGATCCTTCTCTTGTTCAGAATCCTGGGTACTAGAAGTATATTATTTAACAATTAGTTTGAATAACCCTTAGCGCATTTGTGCGGGGTTATTCTTATTTTAAGAATGTTTTGACTCGATAATCGAAATTTAAATGCTCCGAGGCTTGCCTCGAAATCTAAAGGTTGGTCTCCAATAAATACCTCTTGAGCTTACCCTAAGTTAGTTCACAATACTTTATTTGCTATGAAGAGATTGATATATTCCCTTGTTTTAATCATAATAACTGCATCTTGTGAAGAAAAGCAGCGAAAGCTTTTTTCAAAGCTTAGCTCATCAGATACAGGTGTTGAATTCAAGAACCAACTAACCGAAACACACAAGTACAATTACTTTACCTACCCTTATATGTATCTTGGGGGAGGCGTTTCAGTAGGTGATATTAATAATGATGGTTTAGAAGATATTTTCTTTACAGGCAACATGGTCTCAAATAAACTGTACCTAAATAAAGGCAATTTTAAATTTGAGGATATTTCTAAAACTTCCGGAATAGAGGGTGATGATCGCTGGTACTCAGGCACCACATTAGTTGACATCAATAACGATGGCTATTTAGATATTTATTGTTCAGTTAGTGGTAAGAACCCTCCTCACAATAATGTGCTTTTTATCAATAATAAGGACAATACCTTTACAGAGAGCGCTTCTGAATTTGGTATTGATTGCGATGGTCAGAGTATGCAATCCACCTTTTTTGACTATGATAAAGATGGCGATTTAGATTTATATGTCATTAACTACCCGCCCACCAGTTTTGTAGCGCCGATTGAATATTATGACTATATGCTTGACAATCACGAATTAGAAGATTCTGATCGCTTATATCGTAATGATAATGGTCATTTTACAGATGTGACCGTGGCTTCAGGCTTGAGTTCTTTCGGACTAAGTTTAGGTGTTGTTGCGGCTGATGTTAACAACGACGGGTATACCGATATCTTTATTTCTAATGACTTTAATGCACCAGACTTTTTGTTTATTAATAACCAAGATGGCACATTTACCAATCAGATTGACACTAGTTTACAGCAAACATCTTTTTTTGGGATGGGCGCTGATATCGCTGATTTTAACAATGATGGCCTAATGGATATTTTTCAATTAGACATGTCAGCTGCTGATAATTTTCGTTCTAAAGCGAATATGGGTGCGATGGACACCGAAGCATTTTACAAATCTGTAGAAGTAGGGCTGCATCATCAATACATGCAAAATTCTTTGCAATTGAACAATGGTAATATAGTTGGTGAGCTTCCAGTATTTAGCAATGTGTCTCGTTTAGCAGGCGTTTCTTCAACAGATTGGAGCTGGGGAGCACTAATGGCTGATTTTGACAATGATGGTTGGAAAGATTTGTTTGTGACCAATGGTATTCGACGTGATGTGAATAATAAAGACTTTTATGGTGAACATCGTGAATTTTTCGATAAGATGGAAAATGATCCAAATTATAAAAACAAAGAAGAAGAAGTTGGTTTGTTAAACTATTTGAATAAAATTCCATCAGAAAAGTTGAGTAATTATATGTATCGAAACAACCAAGATCTCACCTTTGATAAAAAATCGCAAGAATGGGGCTTTGATGAAAAGACTTTTTCAAATGGGGTAGCTTATTCAGATTTTGATAATGATGGTGATTTAGATTTGGTAATTAATAACCTCGAAGATACCGCAAGTATCTACCGAAATAACACTACAAATACCAACCAATTAAGCTTTGACCTCAAAGGTGGAGATAATGTTTTACCTAATGGTAGTACGGTTACAGTTTATACTACCGAAGGATTACAAGTACAAGAATACAATACGGTACGTGGCTATTTGTCGTCTGTATCGCCTTTACTCCATTTTGGTTTAGGTAATGCTGAACAAGCAGATAGTGTTGAAGTAAAATGGTCGAATGGTTCTGTTACAAAACTCAATGCCTTGAAGGCTAATCAAAGGCTTACCATAACATATGATGAATCTAAGACTAGTACATCACCCAAATCACTAGATATAGCCTCAAAACGCTTTCAAACAATTGAAGCACCCTATCTTTTAAAACATGAAGAAAACCCTTTCAATGATTTTGAAGTTGAAATTTTATTACCACATAAAAACTCAACGCTTGGCCCTACACTAGCTACTGGAGATTTAAATGGTGATGGCCTTGAAGATTATATTGTTGGTTCAGCTATAGGAAAACCTGCGGAAGTTTTCTTGCAAAATGCTAATGGTAATTTTGAAGCAATAATCGTTGAAGACTTGAAAGAAGATCAATACTATGAAGATCTAGGTATTGTTATCTTCGATGCTGATAAAGATGGCGATAATGACTTTTACATTGCTAGTGGAGGCAATGAATTTAAAGCAGGATCTTTAGGTTATGAAGATCGACTTTATGAAAATAAAGGCAACAATCAATTTCGTCGGAATAAAGATGCACTTCCTGATATCAAAATTAGCGGCTTAAATGTGACGAGCTCTGATTATGATCATGATGGAGATTTAGATCTTTTTGTTGGCGGACGACTAATCCCTAAGCAGTACCCCTATCCCGCTGATTCTCATATATTAGAAAATGTGAGTACTTCTGACGGCCCAAAATTTATAGAAGCTACTCAAAAAGTATTGCCAGACTTAAAAGAAATAGGTTTGGTTACTGCCTCAGTATGGGTTGATTTTGATAGTGATGGTTGGGATGATTTGGTTTTAGTGGGCGAATGGATGCCTATTAAGTTTTTCAAAAACAACAATGGTACTTTTAAAGATGTTTCTGATGAGGTTTTACAAGGAAAAAATTCTGGATGGTGGTTCGATATTCAAAAAGGAGATTTTGACAATGATGGAGATCAAGATTTAATTGTCGGCAACCTCGGTAAAAATTATAAGTACCAAGCAAGTGAAGCCGAACCTTTTAAAGTATATTTAAATGATTTCGATAGCAATGAAAGGGCTGATATTGTTTTGAGTTACAAAAAAGGAGATACTGAATTTCCAGTTCGGGGTCGTCAATGTTCTTCACAACAAATGCCTGCGATTAAAGCCAAGTTTAAAGATTATAACTCTTTTGCAAGTGCTGATTTAAAGCAGATATATACCACCAAAATGTTAACGGAATCTCTCAGTTACGAAATCACTTCTTTTGCGAGTATCTATCTAGAAAATGAAGGCGGAAAATTTGCTGCGAAACAATTACCACAATTGGCACAGCTTTCTAGTATCAATAAGTTTGTTGTTGATGATTTTAATGCAGACGGCAATTTAGATATGGTACTGGCGGGTAATCTTTATAATTCTGAAGTAGAAACGCCTCGAAATGATGCAAGTTTCGGGCTTTTTTTAACGGGTAATGGGAAAGGAGATTTTACTCCGCAAACAATGCTAGAATCCGGACTTAAAATTGTGGGTGATGTACGCGATATGGAGTTGTTGTCTAAAAATGGAGAAAAACATCTTCTAGTTGCTAAGAATGATGCCCTTATGCAAATGATCAAGGTGAACTAACCAGTAGCTTTTGTAACGATCTAAAACGCTACTATTTTCTTATCGCAATGCCTATTCATTAAGGCTGAGTTCGAATCAATATGACTAAAAAGAAAGTCTTTGTAAACAGCATTATAATTTTGTCAAGCCTGTTGTTAGCAACTTTGGTATATCGTTGCAAAAATCCAAACGTAGTATCTGAGTATGGTAGTCCAGATGTTTTAGCAACCCATTTTAATGGCGAAGCATTTGTTGGTTCAGAAACTTGTATGGAATGCCATGCTGATATTTATGCTTCCCATATCGAAACTGCCCATTATAAAACTTCGGCTTTAGCAGATTCCACAACTATTAAAGGCAACTTTCAAAAAGGTTCAAATATCTTAGACATTGAAAGCACAAGGTTTACAATGTTTGAACAAGATGGTTCTTTTTATCAACAGGCTGAAATAAAAAACAGACTAAAAAAAACCTCCCCAGAAAAACTCGATATTGTAATTGGCTCCGGAGTGAGAGGTCAGTCGTATCTTAATTGGAAAGAAAATCGGTTGTTTCAGTTGCAGACTTCTTATTATACGCCAACTGATAGCTGGGTGAATAGTCCTGGTTATCCTTCTTATAGTATCGAGCGCCCTATTCGCGATGCGTGTATCAAATGCCATGTTACTTTTGCCAAAAATGACGGGCTTTCAAAGCAAGGCAATAGTTATGAAAAAAAGCAACTTATGTATGGTATTGACTGTGAACGATGCCATAGGCCTGCAAAGAAACATGTGGTGTATCATAACAATAATCCTGAAGCTGTACTGGCTAAATATATGTTGAAATACGATACTATTTCAAGACAACAACGACTTGACGCCTGTGCACAATGCCATTCTGGTTCAAGAAATCAGCTGTTACAGGGTAATTCTTTTTCCTTTCTTGTCGGTGATAATTTAGATGAGTTTGCTCAAAATTTTAAAACGAGTGGTGATCAGCCTAAATTAGACGTTCACGGTAATCAGTATGGATTATTAGTAAAGAGCGCGTGTTTTAAACAAACTGAAACTATGGATTGTGCAACCTGTCATAATCCACATAAAAACCAAAGAGGCGATGCTAGTTACTTTAATCAAAAATGTATGAGTTGTCACAGTTCGGCTTCGGTAGATTGTAAAGAAGATGCCGCTGATTTAAGTCAAATGGGTAATAATTGTATAGCCTGTCATATGCCAACTACCCCTTCGCAAGCCATGAAAGTTCAATTAGATAGTGATAGTTTAGAAACGTCTTTTAATATTAGAACGCATCTTATAGGAATCTATTCAAATAAGATTCAATAAGATCAATAAAAGAGAATTATTTAAAGTATCATGATTATATTTAAAGGCATAACAAAGCGCTTGTCCGATGCAATAATTTTGCTGTATCAAAGATAAAATACAAAGACCAAAATCATTTTATAAATGAATAAGACTGTAGATAAAACCAAAATTGATATTAGTATTCACGGAGCGACAAATAATATTGACGTGTCGCTAACAGAACTGTCTTCTGAAAACGGTGTTATTATTTATGATTTCGAAATGCAAACGGAAGAAGCCTTATTTCCTTCTCCAATTACTTTGAAATGGAAAATTCCTGGTATTAACGTAAAAGGAGTTTGGAAGCCTACAACTGATTTTTCTAAACGTATTCAAGCGGATTGGGAGTTAGATCATATGGAGTCTAGAATTTCTATTGACGCACCAGTATTATGTCTTTTTGGTCAAGAAGATTCGAATGTATTAACATTTTCTTGTTCTAACGCTATCAATACATTGAATTTAAATGCAAGACTTCGCGAAGAAGATAATCACTTTTATTGCCATATCACTTTCTTTTCGGAGCAAGAGCGAGCCCTAACTAATTTCAAGACACAATTACGTCTTGATTTTCGAAACCATCATTTTTCTGAAAGCTTGAAAGACGTTTCAAAATGGTGGGAAAGCTTTGCAATATTAAAACCGATAAACGTTCCTGAAATTGCGAAACAGCCTATATATTCTACTTGGTATCAGTTTCATCAAAGTCTTGAAGAAGAACAGGTTCTTTCAGAATGCAAAATGGCCTATGAATTGGGCTACAAAGCCATCATCATTGATGATGGTTGGCAGACTTTTGATTCTAACCGAGGATATGACTACACCGGTGATTGGCAACCAGACCGTTTTCCTGATATGGCAGGTTTTATTGAAAAAATTCACGCCACAGGTATGAAAGCCGCTATTTGGTATTCTGTTCCTTTTTGTGGTAAAAAATCTAAAGCATATCAAAAATTCAAAGGAAAGTTTTTGACAGAAGAGCATCGTTGGGCGCCCGTTTTTGATCCGCGATACCCAGAAGTAAGAACACATTTGATAGGATTATACACCAATGCCTTAAAAGAATGGAATTTAGATGGATTCAAACTCGATTTTATTGACGATTTTCATATCTATGAATCAACACCATTAGGTGCTAAAAATGGTCGCGATTACAGCTCAATTAACGAGGCCGTTGACCGCTTATTAACAGATGTGATTACGGAGCTAAAAGCAATTAAGCCTGATGTCTTTATTGAATTTCGACAAAAATATACTGGGCCGGCAATGCGTAAATATGGGAATATGTTTCGTGCTTTTGATTGCCCGGGTGATGCAGTTATGAATCGTATTCGAATTGCTGATTTAAGAATGTTATGTGGTACTACAGCTGTGCATGCTGATATGATTACCTGGCACGAAGAAGAAAAGGTAGAAGTGGCGGCGCTACAATTGATTAATATTCTTTTTGGGGTGCCACAATTATCCATTTTTCTGAAAGATGCTCCCGCTTCACATCTAAAAATGGTAAAGTTTTATACCAAATATTGGAATGAACATGCTGATGTTTTAATGAATGGCTATTTTATTCCTTTCAAACCATTAGCTAATTATCCTACCCAACAGGTTTCTAAAGATGGTACTACTATTATTGGGGTCTATGAAGAATTAGTTACTACCTTAGAAACTTCCGAAACCCATATTCATATCCATAATGGTCAATTAGCAGATCAAATCGTAATTAGAAACCTAAAAGATTTAGGTGCTTACAGGTGTCAAGTATTTGATTGTAGAGGATCTATTGTTTCTGATTCAAAGCTACAATTTAGCAAAGGCCTTATGGAAATTACTGTTCCTCCATGTGGAATTTTAACCGCAGAAAAAATTTAAAATGAGCTCTTTTAATTTTGACCATTCTGCCTTTCAAGTTTCCGATATGGATGCCGCTATATCATGGTATATGAATACCTTAGGGTTTGAGTTTCTCTTTCGAGGCACTAATGAAGAGGAGAAAGAAGAATATGCTTTTTTGAAGTATGGTGAATCTAGATTAGAACTGATTCAAGATTTAGTTACACCATATGAAAAACCCATTATCAAAAAGCCATTTTGCCCACATGTCTGTTTGGAAGTAGAAAGTATGGAGCTTGCTTTGAAAATACTCAAACACCATGATCTGAATATAGTTCGAGGACCTTTAGAAATAGCGGGTGAAGAAACATGGGTGTATTTTGCAGATCCAGATCATAATATTCTAGAGTTCATTCAATGGTATACTAAGAAATAAATATTTTTCGATGACCGAAAAAGAGAAAATGATTCAGGGTTTACCTTATGATCCGCATGATAAAGAGCTGATTAAAGGTCGATTGAATGCTAGAAGATTAGTCGCGGCAATAGGTGAAATTCCTATGGATAAGGAAAGACAACGACGGCATCTTTTTAAAGAACTTTTAGGAACAACAGAAGGGCGGTTTTATATTGAAAATCCCTTTATCTGTGATTATGGATATAATATTCATTGGGGTGAAAATGCATATGCCAACTTCGGATGTATTATCTTGGATGCTGCTCCTGTTCATATAGGTAAAAATGTGATGATGGCACCCGGTGTGAGAATTTTGACGGCGACACATCCTTTGGAATATGAAGCTCGTAATACAGGCATCGAATACGCTAAGCCCATTCATATCGGCGATAATGTTTGGATTGGCGGAGGAGTAATCATCAACCCGGGTGTGACCATTGGCGATAATTCTGTTATTGGTTCTGGTAGTGTTGTGGTAAAAGACATTCCTAAAAATGTGGTCGCTGTAGGCAACCCATGCAGCGTTTTAAAAAGTATAGATAATCCAAAATAAAAACAAAATATATGATTTCAATTGTCTCCTTTATTGGCTTTACCTTATTAGTTGCCGTTGTGGCTTGGTACGCAACACGAAAAACAGACGAGAAGTCTGCTGATGGATATTTCTTAGCCGGTAGAAGTTTAGGAGCAATAACTATAGCTGGTTCTTTGTTATTGACCAACCTTTCTGCGGAACAGATTGTAGGTTTGAATGGTCAAGCTTTTACGGAGGGAATTCTAGTAATGGCTTGGGAAACGCTTGCAGCAATTGCAATGATTATAACCGCAGTATTCTTATTACCAAGATATATGCGAGGTGGTATAACTACCATTCCACAGTTTGTTGAAGATCGCTTTGATCATGGTACAAAGGCTATTCTTACCGCATTATTTTTGTCGGGTTATGTGATTGTTGTCATCCCTTCGGTATTATACTCAGGTTCGCTCGCATTTAGCACCATGTTCGATTTGCCTGAATTATTTGGTCTTTCTGACACGGCAACACTTTGGGTTTGCGTTTGGTCAATTGGTATCATTGGAATATTTTATGCAATTTTTGGAGGATTAAAAGCGGTTGCAGTTTCTGATCTAATAAACTCTATTGGTTTGTTAGTTGGTGGGCTTCTAATTCCTGCATTCGGATTAATGGCTATTGGTGATGGAAGTATTTCAGACGGTATTAATGTATTGTGGGAAGCTAATCCAGATAAATTTAACGTAAAAGGGGAGGTTGATAATTCCATTCCCTTCGGAACCATTTTTACAGGCATGATGCTGGTGCAAATGTTTTATTGGGGTACCAATCAAGTAATTTTACAACGTGTTTTTGGAGCAAAGAGCTTGAAAGAAGGTCAAAAGGGAATGATACTAGCTGCTTTAATCAAGTTTTTAATTCCAATTATTGTAGTGCTTCCAGGTATTATTGCTTGGCATATTTTTGATGGTACTTTAGATAATCCTGATCAGGCTTATCCGGCTTTAGTAGCAAAGGTTTTACCTGCTGCTTTTACGGGCCTTTTTGCTGCTGTATTATTCGGTGCTGTTTTGAGTTCTTTCAATAGTTTATTAAATAGTAGTGCTACCCTTTTCGGGTTTGATTTATATAAAACGTATTTTAAGAAAGATGCCACCGAAAAACAAACGGTAAAGGCGGGTAAGACTTTTGGTTTGGTGCTCGGTATTTTAGGAATGTGCGTTGCTCCATTAATAGCAAATGCCCCTAACGGATTATTTGCTTGGTTACAAGAAGCTAATGGTTGCTACAGCATTCCTATTTTGACGGTAATTGTGGTAGGTTTTTTCACCAAACGAGTTCCGGCAATTGCGGCAAAAGTTGGCGTAATTTCAGGGGTTGTTTTATATTCTATTAGCCAATTTATTGTTGGTCCTTACTTTAAAGATTCAGCCTTAGCAGAAGCTGCCACAAACGGAATTACTGATCCAAAGGCGCTAAGCTTAATTGAGGCAGAAGCGTACCCTCACTTTTTGCATGTGATGGCAATTTTGTTCGTATTGAATATTAGTATCATGTTAATAATTGGAAAGTATAATCCTAGAGCGACTGACTATTCACCAATGACTACAGATGAGGTAAACATTGAACCTTGGAAAAATGCGATCATAGCAGGTGCTTTAATCACAGCTTTAGTTCTTAGTACCTATCTAATTTTTTAAAAATAAATTTCTTGCGCTGCACGAAACGTATTGGCATGCGCATCAACAATGGTTTTAATATCTGGAGAATAACCACCACCCATACAACATTGGACGGGAATTTGAAGTCGATGACAAGTTTGTAAAACAAATTCATCTCTTTGCTTACAGCCTTGAATAGTCATGCCGAGCGTGCCTAATTTATCAGTAGTTAGTACATCTACGCCACAGAGATAAAAAATAAAGTCCGGTTTTTCACGATCAATTAGCTTTGGAAGTGTTTTTTTTAAAATGGATAAATAGCTAGTATCGTCAGTATCTTTTTCAAGAGCAATATCTAAATCAGATTTTTCTTTTTTAAAGGGATAGTTGGCCTTGCCATGCATTGAAAATGTATACACAGAAGGGTCGTTTTGAAAGATTTCTGCTGTACCATTACCTTGGTGCACGTCCAAATCAACAATGAGAATTTTTTGTGCCAATCCCTTAGATTGAAGATATCGTGCGCCAATCGCTTGATCGTTTAACATACAAAATGCTTCGCCATGATTTGTATATGCATGATGTGTTCCTCCCGCAATATTCATTGCAATGCCATTCGACAGCGCATACTCACATCCTTTTAGAGTACCATCAGTTATAATACGTTCTCGTTCTATAAGCACTTCAGAAAGCGGAAAACCTATTTTTCGAGCTTCTCTGTGCGGAATCTTTAAGTTCATCAGATCATAAAAATATTCCGGCTCATGAACAGCCAAAATATACTTGTCATTCGGAATTTTTGGTTCGAAAAAGTTCGCCGGTTCGCAGGTACCTTCATGCAGTAATTGTTTAGGCAACAAATCATATTTCAACATCGGAAAGCGATGCGATTCTGGCAAGTGATGCTTATAGATGGGGTGAAAGGCTATTTTTAGCATTGTAAAACCTTATTCTTGTAACGGTATTAGATGACTAGGTTGTATTCGGCTAAAACTTTTAAAAGTTGGTCTCTTGTAATGGGTTTTATTAATACATCATTGCAGCCAGCCAGTCTTATAGCAACTGATTCTTGGTTCATAGCGTACGCCGTATGGGCTAATATGGGAATGTACATGTCTGTTTTGCGAATTTCTTTGGTGGCTTCAATACCATCTAAATAAGGCATTCGAATATCCATTACAATCAAATCTATCCTTTCATTTTGTTCATGCAAATGCACGGCTTCAAAACCATTTTTGGCGCGAATAATATTGAAATCACTATTTAACCAAAGATTCAATAAAAGAAAGTTGACATCATCATCTTCAGCAATCAAAATGGTATACTTGTATTCTTCCTTTGGGGTGACAACTGGGGGCGGATTATACGGAATACTAAAATAAAAGGTCGAACCTATGTTTACTTTTGATTCCATCCACATTTTACCACCAAATAATTTCACAAGGCCTTTGGCAATAGGTATACCCAAACCTGTGCCAGAACTCTCGGGGCTGTCTTTGTTTGAAATTTGACCAAAACGGGTAAAAACAAGTTTCTGATCTTCTTTTTTTATTCCGATTCCAGTATCTTTTACATAAAATTGAAGGTGTTTTTCTTCTAAAGTATAGCCAAAAATAACTTTGCCATTTTTGGTATATTTCAAAGCGTTTTCAATCAAATTCGAAAGAATTTGATTGAGTCTCGTTTCATCACCTAAGATTACAAGTGGATCATCTTTAAATCCTTTCTCACTTTCTATTAAAATATTGTCGTTTGTATTTAAAACCGTGTACTGACTTAATAGTTCATCAAAAAGTTGGTTTAAGTCAAACTCAATATGAACTAATTTTTGTTGCTTGGCATCTATTTTAGAAATGTCAACAATATCTGATATAATCGTTAAAAGCTTTTTGCCTGATGATTTTATTTGCTTGAGACAGGTTTTTTTGTCCTCTTCGCTAATTGACTCATCTTCTAAAAGACCTGAAAACCCTAAGATGGCATTCATTGGTGTTCGAACCTCATGCGACATATTTGCTAAAAATGCTGATTTTAATTTGTCGTTTTCCTCTGCTTTTTCATAAGCTTTTTCTATTTCTTTTCTTTTGATTTCTTGGTCAGTTATATCTCTTAAGAAAACAGCGAACTCACCTTTAATGGGTGAAAATGCACTTGCTTGAAAATATTTATTTGTATTGTGATTGAATTTAACAAATTGCTTTGGTTTTTGGTTCAAAGCTACTTCACCAAAAATCTTAATCCATGATTTTTCCACATCAGGAAAGAGTTCTAAAATTGTTTTACCCAAAGCTATTTCGGCGTTTAAACCTGTTTGACTTTCAAAGGCATGATTAACATATATAAATCGGTAATCTACGGGAACACCTTCATCACTACAAATAATTTCACAATGTGAAAAGGCTTCTTGCATATTAGCTAAAACTGCAGAAGATTGTTCTTGGTTCTCCACTATTTTTTCATTCGCGGCTTTAAGCTCAAAACTTTCAGTTACGTCTTTAAATAACATGGTGAATTCTCCTTTGGTTGAAGAATAGGCGCTAGAAGCGAAATACTTTTTTAAATTAGGGCTATATTTCGTAATAGAATTGGGTTGCTGTGTGAGGGCAACTTCACCGTAAAATTTAATCCAAAACTTGTCACCATCAGGAAATATTTCCAATATGGTTTTACCAACGGTTTCTTTTTTTAAGAGACCAGTTTGCTTTTGGAACGCTTTGTTTACAGAAAGAAATTTATAGTCAATAGGAAAACCCTTTGCATCACAAATTATTTCACAATGCGCTACGCCTTCATTTATATTTTCGACAAGCTCATCATATTGTTTTTTGTCTTTATATAGTGCAAGTTTTAAAAGTTGGATCAGATTTTTTGATTCTACCTGGTTATTTTTTTGCCATGGTAAGGCTTCAAGCTGTTTGAGAAGTTGTTGGCTGGTTTGAATAGTATTCATGAATTAAAAATTAGGTTCAATAGGTTAAAAGCAATGAAATGCATTTCCAAAGAACAGAATTTCTGTGGCTATCGTAGAATAGGAGCTGCTAAATATAAGTAAATTCTTGCTTTCTGCTTTTAAAATACGCACTAAATTCAGGCATTCGTATTAGCATCTATATGAGGCAGTTAATTAAAATTGGATTTGAAAAGTCGCTATACTAAAAGAATGAAGTTTAAATGGCTTTACATCATAAGCGATATCAGAAATGTAATTATTTCTTGTGTAATTTTAGCTGTATTCGCTTTCGAGGAATATCAATAGATAAAATTTTAACGATGATCTGCTGATTCAGATGAACATGTTCATTCACATCTTTTACAAAGCTATCAGAAAGGTTAGAAACGTGAATTAATCCGCTTTCTTTGATTCCGATATCTACGAAACAACCGAAATTGGTTATGTTATTTACAATTCCCGGTAGTAGTTGTCCATCGCGTAAATCTGAGATACCGCGCACATTTTGATCAAAGGTGAACATTTTCGCCTTTGCTCTGCGATCGAGACCAGGTTTTTCCAATTCTTCTATGATGTCTTGAAGAGTTGGTAGACCAACTAAGTCGGTACAATATTTTTGCAAATCTATTTTTTCAAGTTCGATTTTGTTTCCTATTAAATCAGAAATAGCAATGCCCTTATCTTTCGCCATTTGTTTTACAACACTGTAACTTTCTGGGTGTACTGACGAATCATCCAAAGGGTTTTTACCGTCTTTTATCCGAAGAAAACCTGCACCTTGTTCAAATGCTTTTCCACCCAAACGAGCTACTTTTTTAATGGTTGCCCTATCTGCGAAAGCACCATTTTCGGTTCTGTAGTTTACAATATTTTGAGCCAGTTTCGGGCCAATGCCTGAAACATAGCTCAATAATGGTATGCTGGCGGTATTGATATTCACGCCAACAGAATTCACACAACTTTCAACCACAGTATCTAAAGAAGTTTGCAGCTTACTTTGGTCAACATCGTGCTGGTACTGCCCTACACCAATAGATTTTGCATCAATCTTCACCAGTTCAGCTAAGGGGTCAGCAAGCCTACGTCCAATAGAAACCGAACCACGAACGGTGACATCATAATTAGGAAATTCTTCTCGTGCAATTTTAGATACAGAATAAATAGATGCTCCAGCCTCGCTAACCACATAAACTTCAGGCGGATTTTTAAAATGAATACGTTTTACCAGTTGTTCGGTTTCTCTAGAAGCCGTTCCGTTGCCTATAGCAATGGCTTCAATTTTATATGCATCGCATAAGGAACTGATTTTTTTGATCGCCTCGGTACTTTTGTTTTGTGGCGCATGCGGATAAATATTTTCATTATGCTCTAAAGCCCCCTGAGCGCTTAAACAAACCACCTTACAACCGCTTTTAAAACCAGGGTCAATGGCTAGAATTCGTTTTTCACCTAAAGGGGCACCTAACAGTAGTTGCTTTAAATTCTTAGAAAAGACTTGAATAGCGCCATCATCGGCTTTTTCTTTAGCCAATTTTAGTATTTCGTTTGATAGAGATGGGAACAATAGTCTCTTATAGGCATCTTCTAGTGCACTTTGAACATGGGGTGAGCACGAATTATTCGATTTGATGATACGATCAGAAATTTTAGAGCGCATATAGTCATCATCAATTTCAACTTTTACCCGAATAAAACCTTCATTTTCAGCTCGTAAAATTGCTAGTAGTCGGTGCGACGGACAGCGTTTTAAGGCTTCACTCCAGTCGAAATAATCTCTAAATTTCTGAGCTTTTTCATCATCTTTTTTCGTGCCAACAACTTTTGTAGTGATCATCGCCGATCGCTCTAATTGGGTTCTGATTTGATTTCGAATGGATATACGTTCATTCAACCATTCAGCAATAATATGGCGAGCACCTTCTAAGGCATCATCTTCATTTTGAACTTCGTTGTTTATATATTGAGATGCTGTATGCTCAATTTCATCAGTATTCTGAGCCATGATGATTTTGGCAAGAGGCTCTAATCCGTTTTTTCTGGCGGTTTCGGCTTTGGTTTTTCTTTTTTTCTTGAAAGGGAGGTAGATGTCTTCAAGGGTGACTAAGTCTTGAGTCTGCTCCACTTTGTTGCGCAATTCATCAGTTAGGGAGTCTTGCTCCTCAATTGCCTTTAAAATAGCTGATTTTCGTTTCTGTAAAGCTTCAAATTGTAATTTGAATTGTACAATGTTTCCAATTTGAACTTCATCAAGATTACCTGTTTTTTCTTTTCTATATCGCGATATAAAAGGAACGGTACAGTCTTCATTAAGAAGTTCGACGGTGTTTTTGATACTCTTTTCAGGGAGTTGGGTGTGTTTGGTTAAATAGGATAGTAGTTGCATACAGATTCAATATCGATTTCTAGCTGTTGTAAATTTAGTTGAACCATTTTAATTTATACAAATGTTTAACTCAGGGTATTCCCTGAGTTTTTTATTTCAGGGAATACCCTGAAGGATATAGCATTCATATTGAGCACCTTGCAAGAGTAAACAACCACAAATATTAGAACCATGAAAACTTCAATGATATTGCTTGCTCTTCTTATTTTAAATACCTCTGCCTTACTGTCGGAACAACTTGCCGCCTTGGTTAAAGGCATTAACCCTTGGTTATTAATCGGCGTAGAAGTTGTTTTGCTTTTCATTTTTTATGTAAACAAGCAAATAAAAGACTTGGGTGATCTTTCCAATATTGATTTAAGTGATATGGAGCTTTTTGTAATTGATTCAAAAGACGAAACTTAAGACACGCCCTGATGAATATCAGGGTTTTCCCTGAGTTTTTTATTTCAGGGTATTCCCTGAAGGTTTTAAAAAGGAGCTATGATACCTTGCAATCAATTAATCAGCATAAAATTTTAGATTATGAAAACCCTATTAAAATTAACCCTATTACTTTTTGTTCTGAATCTTTTTCAAAGCTGCAGCAAAGACGATGCTTCAGCACCAGTTGTAAAGCAAGAACCTGATGCAATACCTGAGCCAGAACCAGAGCCTGAAAATAAATTACCTACACAAGCTGTTCTTTTGAGCCCAGTAGTAGATGCTATAAATATTGATGTAAAACCAACCTTTAGTTGGGAGGCGGCGACTGATGCGGACGGCGATACAATTACCTATGAGATCTATGCAGATACCACGTCAACGCCGAATACCTTGATCGGAACGACTACCGATACTACGCTAGAACTTGAAGAACGGTTGCCCCTTTTGGAAACGCTGAATTGGAAGGTCGTTGCCAAAGATGGTAATGGGGGTGAGAGTGAAAGTGAAATAAATAGTTTTGGAACTAGAACCGTAATTACTTCAAATGCTACAACATCGGCTCAATTTGGAGAGCGAGGAGGTCATAGCTCCGTTGTCTTTAATGACAAAGTTTGGGTTATTGGAGGAAGACTAGGTAATGGCAATACAGTAGACACCAATGAGGTTTGGAATAGTGATGATGGTGTAAATTGGAATTTAGTAACTGCTTCAGCTAATTTTGCTCCTAGATATAGTCACCAATCTTTAGTATTCGACAATAAAATATGGGTAATTGGAGGAATCGTGGGCACGGAGAGTACCAAAGAAGTCTGGAATAGCGAAGATGGAATTAATTGGGTACAAGAAAGCGCAGGGGCAGGTTATCAAGGGTGTTGTACAGAAAAGGCCATAGTATTTGATAACAAGATGTGGATGATAAATAATGAAGTTTGGTTTAGCGAAGATGGGGTTGTTTGGTCTTTAGCCTACGATGATATGGTCATCCGAGGTTCTTTAGCGGTATATAATAATAAGTTGTATGCAGTAGGAGGAAGTTTTGAGCTTGAGGTCTTTGTGTCTAATGACGGGTTTGAATGGACCCTCTTGGAAAGTAATTCTAGCGAACTTTTTCAAAATCATACCGATTTGTCTCACAATGTGATTGTTTTTGATGAAAAACTATGGAATATAGGAGGTTTTGATAATAATGTACTTTATACCAAAGACGGAATAAATTGGGAAATTGCTAATGATTCACCAGCCTTTTCAGCATTGTTTTTTCATACTACCGCTATTAAAGATAACAAGATTTGGGTTATTGGCGGCTATGGTACAGGCAGCAATAATGCTCAGGATGACGTCTGGTTCATCAATTAAAAACCCAACCTAACTATTTCGTATATTCAATTACCTGAAAACCAATCCATATGAAAAAATTACTACCTCTTTCTCTTCTTTTATTGCTGTTTTCAGGTTTTGCCTTTGGGCAGACAAAGGAGATTGATAGTTTGTTGAATGTTATTAGTGTAAAGCTTGAAGATAGCCTAAAAGCTAGGGCCTATGCACGACTAGCTTGGTTAAAGATAAAGGCTGATACTAAAAAAGCTAGTCAGTTTTTAGATTCTTCTGAAACTATAAACCGTAGTCTTAAAGATGAAGAAGGCCTACTTCAAATTGCATACAAACGCGCTGTATTAAATAGATACACAGGAAACTATCAAGAAGCTCTTGAACAAATAAACCTTTTTATAAGTCAGAAGGAAAAGGCTGGGGATTCACTTTCGGTAGCCGATGCACTTTATCAAAAAGCTGTGATTGTTCAGTCAACGGGTGATTTTGCTACAGGTATTCAATTGTATTATCGAGCTTTGGCAATTTACGAAAAAGATAATGACAGCCTCAGCATAGGAAATTTGCACAATTCCATCGGTTTAATTTTTAAGAACTCTGGACAATTAGATGAAGCTATGAAGAGCTATAAAATGGCAGAAGCAATTCAGTTAGAAATTCAAGCAAATTCAGATTTATGCAACACCTACAATAGTATTGCTACTGTTCATGCCATTAAGAAGAATCTAGATTCAGCATTGGTTTTTTTTAATAAATCTTTGAAATATAGCGAGAATACAAATTCTTCATTCGGCATTGCCATGGCAAATCAAAATATTGGTCATGTACTTTTAGAGCAGAAAAAATATGATGAATCAAAACTCCACCTGCAAAAAGCTTACAAAATTCAAAAGAATAATAATTATAACGAGCATTTATTATCCACTCTAACTACGCTAAGTTTCTTGCATAATGATTTGGGCGAACTAAATAAAAGTAAACTGTACTTGGAAGAGGCTGGGGCATTGAAACTCAATTTCAATGTTGGCAATCAACAATATCATTGGGCTTATCATGAATACTATGAGTCTAGTAAAAATTTTAAAGAATCACTTAATCATTATAAACAATACACTTTTCTTAAGGATAGTATTTTTAAGAAAGAGAACCTGAGTGCAATCAATGGTTTAAAAATTAAGTATCAGTCCGAAAAAAAGGACAAAGAAATCGCCGAGCAAAAATTATCGATTACTGAAAGCAAATCAAAAACCCGTACCATGAGTATACTTATTGTTTCCCTCCTTCTAGGGTCTATATTATTGTGGTTCTCTTTTAGTCAACGGCAAAAGCGTATGCAGCAGCAGTTGGTATCCATAGAGCGAGAACAAGAAGTAAGAACCCTAGAATCGCTAATGGAAGGCGAAGAAAAAGAACGCCTTCGCATTGCTAAAGAACTACATGATGGTGTCAACGGAGATCTGGCAGCTATTAAATTCAAATTGACATCACTATTAGAGACTAATAATAAAGTAATCAACGAAGCTGTGGCTATGATTGATACAAGCAGCGAACAAGTTCGTGCTATTTCGCACAATTTAGTGCCACCTTCTTTAAGAGATTTTAATTTGTTGGAGGCCGTAAGTACCTACTGCGAGAATATGAACGCTATTCATGATCCTGAAATTAGCTTTCAACATTTGGGCAATGACATTGTATTAGATAAAAAGCAAGAAGCCAATCTTTTTCGTGTTGTTCAAGAATTGGTTGCCAATAGTATCAAACATGCCGAGGCCAAGGAAATTATAGTGCAATTAAGTAATGTCGAAGACAATCTACAACTAACAGTAGAAGATGACGGTAGAGGTTTCGATGTTAATAATATTGAAAGCGATGGTATCGGAATGCAAAATATAAAATCAAGAGTTGAATATCTGAATGGGATAATGGACATTAAATCAGATAAAAAAGGCTCTTCTTTTACAATAACCATAGCAGATAAATCAGAGAAATCATGATCAAGGTAGCCATTACAGACGACCATTTATTAGTGATGCAGGGTATTGAATCTATGCTTCAAAACGAGTCGTCCATTCAGATTATAGGAAAGTATCCATCTGCAGAAAAGACCTTGAAAACACTTGCTGAAGCACAGCCTGATGTGCTATTATTAGATATCAATCTGCCTGATATCAATGGCATTGATTTGTGCAAACAATTGCTAAGTCTCTATCCTAATCTGAAAATCATAGCGTTAAGCAGTCACGATGATACCAGCTTCGTAAAACGCATTCTCAAAAACGGGGCAAGTGGTTACCTATTAAAAAACACGAGCAAAGAAGAATTGTTAGAAGCCTTTGAAACTGTTCTTTCTGGCGGACAATATTTACAGGCTACCATTCAAAAGAAACTACTCAATCAATCACTAGGCACACAAAAAAGAACTACACTCAAACCTAAATTAACCCGCAGAGAGAAAGAGGTGCTAGCCTCCATCTGTGAAGAAATGACCACTCAAGAAATCGCAGAGCAGCTCTTTATTAGTCCCAAAACAGTAGAAACGCACCGTATGAACCTCATTAATAAATTAGGTGCGAGAAATAGTGTTGGCCTCGCTAAAATTGCTATTGAACATGAATTGTTAAACGAAGACTAGGAGTCACTTTGGGATACTAGGTTCTCGATACAATTTTCTTTTTCCGCTTTGCTTCTAAAGAAAACCACTCGAACTGACCCTAAGGTGATTTCTAGAATTGTCACTTTGAGTGAATTTTATAGGGACAAGAAAATTTGTATCAAGAAGTATGGTTAAGTTTTATTTTTCTTTACTAAAAAGGTGCTCGATACACTTTTCCTTCTTCGCTTTGCCCCAAAGAAAACCAGTCGACCTGACGTAGGGTTATTTTTAGAATTGTCATTTCGAGTGAATTTTAGAGGCACGAGAAAATTTGTATCGAGAAGCAATTGTGCTATACAACTCAGGGAAAACCCTGAGTTTTTTATTTCAGGGAATACCCCGAAGTTTTTTCGCCTGTGTGCTAATACCTTGCGCTTATAATCGATAAAACTAGAAATGATGAAAATTCAAACTAAAATTACAATGCTCCTATTCGTGCTTTTCGTGATAGGGTGCAGCAAACAAGAAGACGATACGCCTGTTATTGTCGAAAGCAACGCAAAACAGCTAACAAGTTTTGTTTTTAACGCTGCGGATAACGCCGCACTTTCAGAAACCATAACGGCGAATATCAGCGAATCAGCTAAAACAGCATTAGCTAGTGTACCTGCAGTAACCGAATTAGCCGCACTGACCCCAAGCATACAGGTTTCGGAAAAGGCGACTGTAAGCCCAAGTGGCGCGCAAAACTTTTCAGTGCCCGTTACCTATACGGTGACTGCCGAAGACGGCTCTACCGCTGCCTATATTGTTAGTCTTGAAAAAGAGGCCCCAATAGCTTCTTTACCCACAATCTCTTTTGAGAATACGACGATCGAAGCGACCTTTTTTCAAGCTGGAGTCGTTACACCAACTGTTGCCTGGAATGGTGATCAAGGAACTATTCAGTTAACTCAGGACATTCAGGGGCTGTCAATTAATGAGGTCACCGGTAGCCTTACTTGGACTAACCAACTTCCAGCAGGTACTCATACTTTTGAGGTTGTGGCGGTAAATAGTGCAGGGAACCAAGTAGTGAATATAGAGATTGTTAATACCCTTCAGGGTGTTTTTACAGGTACTTATAGCGGTTCTAGTTTTTTTGAATTTGAATTTTATACCGATGGGACTGTTGATTTAAGAGTAAATGATGAAACGAACCCGTCGCTTGCTTCTGGGACTTGGTCGAGAACAGGAGATGAATTGCTCGTCAATTATGCCTATGAAGATGGAGATGAGTATTCCACCAAAGGCACATTAGATCAAGACCCAGCAGGAGTTATTTATGAGGGCGAATGGTATAGTGGCCATGATGCGATATCAGGAAATGAAGGAGGAATTTTTGAAATAATTTTGGACTAACAGGCGATAAAACGGTAAAACAAAAAAGCACTCTTTAAAAAAGGAGTGCTTTTTTGCTAATAACCCTGTCACTACAAGTGTTTTTGGCAAGCGAAGCGATGTCAAAAATTTATCGAGAAGCATTATTGTTCCGAAAGGTTCTCGATACACTTTTCTTTTCCGTTGCACTTCAAAGAAAACCACTCGAACTGACATTGGTGTCGTCTATTGTATCGAGAAGCAATTGTGCTATGCAACTCAGGGAATACCCTGAGTTTTTTATTTCAGGGAATACCCCGAAGGTTTTAAAGTACCATGAGAATATCTTGCACCAATAACTTTAAAACCATATTGCAATGAAAACCATTTTAAAAATAACTATGATGTCTCTACTCCTTCTTGCCTTAGGCTGCAGTAAAGATGACAACGAACCTGTAATTGCAGAAGTAGTAAAAAGCGATGCTAAGGCAATAACAAGTTTTGTTTTTAATGCAACTGATAATGCAGTATTTGAAGAAACCATAAGTACCACAGTTACCGAGTCAAGTAAAACGGCAACAGCAAGCGTGCCCAATGGCACGAATGTAACTGCACTAACACCAACAATTGAAGTGTCGGCAAAAGCAAGTATTAGCCCAAGTGGTGCGCAAGATTTTAGTAGCCCAGTTACGTATACCGTTACCGCCGAAGATGGTTCAACGGCCGCTTATAGAGCAAGCTTGATGATTATGGCCAGTGATGCCAAACAAATCGTCAGTTTTGTATTTACGGCTGACTTGAATGATGCCTTAGAAGAAGATTTTGGTGGTGAAATAAATGAAGATGAAAAGACTATTACGATTACAGTACCCTTTGGCACTAATGTAACCGCTTTGGAACCTAGTTTTGAGATACCTGAAAATGCAAGTATAGATCTGATTGAGGCACAAGACTTTTCTGAGCCGGTAACCTATACGATTACTGCTGAAGATGGTTCGACGGTTGAGTATGTAGTATTGGTTGAAGTGAGTATTTCACAAAAAGAAGCTTTGATTGCTATTTTTAATGCGAACCCGAATAATAGATTGACGTGGGTTTTTGAAGATGAAATTGACACTTGGCAGGGTATTACTTTAGATGAAAATGGTATGGTAAGTAATCTTAACATTGGGCAAAAGCAGTTAGACATATTACCATCTGAAATTGGAGTGCTAAGTAAGTTGGTTTTTATGAATTTAGTTAATAATGATATAAAAACCCTTCCGAGTGAGATAGGCAAGCTAGTGAATTTAAAAACCTTGGATTTAGGTTTTAATGGAGTAGAAGAACTTCCTGAAGCAATAGGTCAATTAATAGCCTTAGAAAATTTAGATTTGAATCGTAATAATCTTTCTAAATTGCCAAAAGAAATTGGACAGTTGACAAATCTCAAAGAACTAAACTTATATGCAGATGATATAGGTATAAGTAGTTTGCCAGAAGAGATTGGGCAATTACAGAACTTAGAAAAGCTAAATCTATCTGGGAACAATTTGCCAATACTACCTCAAGAAATTTCGAATTTGGAGAAGTTGAAAAGCCTAGATTTAATCAGGAATCAGTTGACTAGTATTCCTAATTCTATTGGTCAGTTATCTAATCTCGAGTCTCTTCATCTATCAGGAAATCAGCTTACCCAAATTCCATCCGAAATTGGTAAACTGACAAATCTTGTTACTTTAGGCCTCTCCCTTAACCAATTGAGCAGCCTACCTGTTAGTATAGGTCAACTTGGTAATTTAAAGTCCCTAACGCTTGGTAACAATCAACTTACATCATTACCAGTTCAAATTCGAAATTTAACAAGTCTTGAGAGTTTATCATTAAGAGGTAACCAATTAACTAGATTTGATATCCCAAATTTAGTAGGCTTTTCTGATTTAAAATACTTAGACTTGAGCGATATTAGTTTTGGCGAGATTCCCAATTGGGTTTTAAATCAGTCCAATATGGTAACGCTTGTAATGCAGAATGCAGGAATAACAGAATTACCAGATAGGTTATGGCAAATGACTAACTTATCATCGTTAATTTTTGGAGAAAACCAAATTACGGAGATATCGCCATTGGTCAATCAATTAACTAGAATCGATAATTTTCATTTTGACAATAACAGAATCACGAGCCTTCCCCCAGAAATAGGTGATATTGAAACAGTTACAGAACTTCTTTTAAATAATAATTTGTTAACTGATTTACCTATAGAAATTACGCAACTTCAGCGTCTTACTTCTTTTAGAATTGCAAATAATAACATAACTACACTACCCAATGAAATTTGTGAATGGATGGATAACGACATAATAAGTGCAGGTAGGGATGACGGAATAACCTGTACATTTTAATGGTAAATAGACTCAATGTTACATTAGAATAAGGAGAAGGATACTGCCGACAGGTACAAAATCTGTAGCTTTTTTGTTACGCTATGAGAAGATGCTCATTCGCTTTACTTTTATCATGTACCGAGCAAAAGAGACTTGGTGCGTATTCAAAACTCAGGGTATTCCCTGAGTTTTTTATTTCAGGGAATACCCTGAAGGTTTTGAAAAGTGGCTACGATAC